>Ga0097691_1000102_pt1 | contig 77468 bp, 66 predicted proteins | sample NGESurdeep072012_8_FD_72858 | JGI IMG/M metagenome (GOLD analysis project Ga0097691, IMG submission 72858) | Arctic peat soil microbial communities from Barrow, Alaska - NGEE Surface sample 210-1 deep-072012 | ecosystem: Environmental > Terrestrial > Soil > Wetlands > Peat ...
GTGCGGTCACCGCGGTGCCGAGGGCGAGCTACACCCCCTCGGCCGATCTCAACCGCCAGCTGCACGTGGCCGACCGGCGGTGCGGCTTCCCCAGCTGCGGCGCCGCGGTCTGGTTCTGCGACGCCGACCACAACCGGCCCTATGACTCCGGTGGCTGCACCGACGCGGACAACTGCGGGCTGCTCTGCCGGCGGCACCACCGGCTCAAGACCTTCACTACCTGGTCTTGGCGACGGGGGGACGACGGGGCGATCGAGTGGATCGACCCGAACGGGGTGCGCTGGGACCGGGAGCCGATCCGGTACCTGATGCCGGACGTCTCGGAGTCCGAGGTCTCGGAGTCCGACGTCTCGGATTCGGACGTCCCGGATTCGGACGTCCCGGATTCGGACGTCCCGGATTCGGACGTGTCGGTCGCGAAGGCCCCCGAGCCGCCGGCGGCCCAACCGGAGGCCTGCAGTGGTGACCCGCCGTTCTGAGTACTGCCCAGGCAAGTCGGCACCGGCACCCACATCGGCGCCGGCGCCGGTGCCGGTGCCGGCACCAGCACGGACAGCGACACTGACGACACTGGCGGCGGGTTCGGCTCGACCGGCTGGCACGATCGGCTGGTGCCGACCAACCCAACCCGCGGACTGCCGCGCGAAGTCGGCGTACTCGCCGCCGTCGCCTTCTCGGTCGCAGTCGGTTTCGGCGTCGTGGCGCCGGCGATCCCGCTGTTCGCCCGGCAGTTCGGCGTCGGCCGGACGGCGGCCGGGGCGGTCATCTCGATCTTCGCCGCGATGCGGCTGATCTCGGCGCTGGCCGGCGGCCGGCTGGTCGACCGCTACGGCGAGCGCGTTGTCCTCGGCACCGGCATCGGCATCGTCGCGATCAGCAGCGCGCTCGCCGGCCTGGCGCAGAGCTACCCGCAGCTCCTGCTGCTACGCGGAGCCGGCGGCGTCGGCTCAGCGATGTTCACCGTCAGCGCGCTGAGCCTGCTGCTGCGCTCCGTCCCGGCCGAGCAGCGCGGTCGCGCCAGTGGCCTGTTCTCGGGCGGCTTCCTACTCGGCGGGATCACCGGCCCGGCGTTCGGCGGCGCGCTGACCAGCGTGTCGATCCGGGCGCCGTTCTTCCTGTACGCCGGCACGCTGGCCGTCGCCGGCAGCATCGGGTTGTTGGCCCTCCCTCGGCGGCGGCTGGTCGGCGACGCCACCTCAGCGAGCGGGGGTCCGCAGCGCACCAGCCTGCCGCAGGCGCTGCGGCTGCCGGCGTACCGCGCGGCGCTGGTGGCCAACCTGGCCGACTCGTGGGCGGCGCTCGGGGTGCGCAGCGCGCTGGTCCCGCTCTTCGTCGGCGACGTGCTGCACCGCCGGCCACTGTGGACCGGCATCGGCTTCGTCGTAGTCGCCGGCGTCAACGCCGCGGTACTGCTCCCCGCCGGCCAGATCGCCGACCGGCGGGGGCGACGGCCGGTGCTCGTCGGCGGCTGCCTGGCCAGCGCGGTCGCGATGACCGTCCTCGCCCTCGTCCCGACGCTGGCCGGTTACCTGCTGGCCATGGCGGCCTTCGGCCTCGGCTCCGGGCTGCTCGACGTGGCGCCTGCCGCGGTGGTCGGCGACGTGGTGGCCGGGCGTGGCGGGACCGCGGTCGCGGCCTACCAGATGGCCGGGGATGCCGGCTCAGTGCTGGGCCCGATCGTCGCCGGCCGGCTGGCGGACTCGCTGTCCTACGGCGCCGGTTTCGGCGCGACCGCCGGGGTGCTGGCCCTAGCCGGCGTGTTGTCCGCGCTGGCGCCGGAGACCCGCCGACCGGCGGCTGGTCACGACACACCCGCCGTCGGCCGCGCGGTCGGCGAAGGACCGCCGGCGGCTGGTTAGGGTCACGGACATGGTGCTCTTCCTGCACATCGCCGCCGCCATCTTCCTCATCGGCCCGCTGACGATCGCCGCCGCGACCAGCCCTCGCTACATCCGGACCGGCAACGTCGAGGTCACCCGGTTCCTCAACCAGACCACCCGGCTCTACGGACTGCTCTCGGTGCTCGTCTTCGGGCTCGGGCTCGGGCTCGTGCACGGCAAGTACAAGTTCAGCGAGCAGTGGATCACCATCTCGATGACCTTGTTCGTGGTGACGCTCGGGCTCCTCTTCGGCTTGGTCGAGCGCGACCAGCGCAAGGCACTGGCCCGGTTAGAAGGCGGCGAGGGGGCACCGGTCCGCGCCGGGCGCATCGTCGGAGTCTCCTCGGCCGTCGGCGTCCTTTGGTTGATCATCTTGCTGCTGATGGTCTACAAGCCGGGGCAGTGACCGTCGAGGTACACCGGGTCTCGGCGGCCGGCCGCTGCGGTTGGCGGTGCTGCGCCCGGGCGGCGAGCCCGGCGACGTGGTCTGGCCCGGCGACGTGGTCTGGCCCGGCGACGTGGTCTGGCCCGGCGACGTGGTCTGGCCCGGCGACGGCGACCCGGGCACCGTCCATTTCGCCGCGCAAGCCGACAACGGCGCAGTCGTCGGCGTGACCACCCTGCTGCGCCAGGCCAGGCCGGAAGACCCAGCCACGGCGGCCTGGCGGGTGCGGGGCATGGCCACCGCCGCCGCGGTTCGCGGCACCGGAGTGGGCAGCAGCCTGCTCGCCGCCGCGGTGGCGGACGTCGCCGCGACCGGCACCCGGGAGTCAGCCCAGCGCCTGAGCCAGGTCAGCGCGCAGGTCCTCGGCGGACTCGATCCCGACCGAGAGCCGCACCAACCCCGGGTCGACGGCCAGCGGTGAGTCGGCCACCGAGGCGTGCGTCATCCGGTGTGGGTGCTCGATCAGCGACTCCACCCCGCCGAGCGACTCCCCGAGGGTGAACACCTCGGTACGCCGGCAGACCTCCACTGCGGCCGGCTCCCCACCCGCCACGACGAACGACACCATGCCGCCGAAGTCGCGCATCTGCTTGGCCGCGATGGCGTGGCCGGGGTCGTCGGGCAGCCCCGGGTAGCGCACCCGCGTCACCCGCGGCGAGGTAGCGAGCAGGTCGACCACCCGCCGGGCGTTGGCGCAGTGCCGATCCATCCGCACCCCGAGGGTCTTCACCCCCCGCAGTACCAGCCAGGAGTCGAACGGTCCGGCCACTGCGCCCATCGCGTTCTGGTGAAACGCCAGCCGTTCGGCCAGCTCGGCGTCGCGCACCACCAGCGCGCCGCCGACCACGTCGGAGTGCCCACCCAGGTACTTCGTCGTCGAGTGCACCACCACGTCGGCGCCCAAGGCCAGCGGCCGCTGCAGGTACGGCGAGGCGAAGGTGTTGTCGACCACGAGCAGGGCATCGACCTCGTGCGCCAGCTCGGCCAGCGCGGCGATGTCGGCCACGCCCAGCAGCGGGTTGGTCGGCGTCTCGCACCAGATCACCCGGGTCGCCGGCGTGATCGCGGCCCGGGCCGCGGCCAGCTCCCCGAGCGGCGCCGGGCTGTAGTCCAGGCCCCACCGGGCCAGCACCCGGGCAAAGAGCCGATAGGTCCCGCCGTACGCGTCGCCGGGGATGACGACGTGGTCGCCGGGCTGACAAACCGCCCGCAGCAGCGCATCCTCGGCAGCCAGGCCGGAGGCGAAGGCCAGGCCGCGGCTGCCGCCCTCCAGCGTGGCTAGGCAGGACTCCAGCGCGGTCCGCGTCGGGTTGGCGCTGCGGCTGTACTCGTAACCGCCCCGCAGCCCACCGACGCCATCCTGCTTGTACGTCGAGGTCGCATAGATCGGTACGACGACCGCACCGGTGGTCGGGTCCGGCTCCTGGCCGGCGTGGATGGCGAGGGTGTCGAAGCCGTAGCCGTCGATGCCGTGGCCGTCGATGCCGTGGCCGTCGAAGCCCGGAGTTCGGGCCGCCGTCATCGCGCCGACTCGGCGAGGAAGCCCAGCAGGTCCTGGCGGGTGAGGACCCCGACCGACTTGCCATCGTCGAGCACCAGCGCGGCACCGGCCCGCTCCAGCGCCGCCATCGCGGCGGTGACCGGCTCCCCCGTGCCGACAGCCGGTAGCGGCGGGGACATGTGGGCCGTCAGCGGATGGTCCAAGGCGGCCCGGTCGGCGAACAGCGCGTCCAGCAGGTCGCGCTCGACCACCGACCCGACCACCTCGGCCGCCATCACCGGCGGCTCCTCCTTGACCACCGGCATCTGGGATACGCCGTACTCGCGCAGGATCGCGATCGCCGAGCCGACTGTCTCGTCCGGATGCACGTGCACCAGCCCGGGCAGCTGAGCGCCCTTGCGGGCGAGCACGTCGGCCACCGTCGGGCCCGCGGTGGGCGGGGCGAGAAAGCCGTAGTCGGCCATCCACTCGTCATTGAAAATCTTGGACAGGTAGCCGCGGCCGGAGTCCGGGAGCAGCACGACGACCAGGCCGGAGGAGTCGAGCTCCGCCGCGACCCGCAGCGCCCCCGCAACCGCCAGCCCGCAGGACCCGCCCACCAGCAGGCCCTCCTCCCGGGCCAGCCGGCGGGTCATCAGGAACGACTCCTTGTCGCTGATCGCCTCGATCCGGTCCACCACCGACTTGTCGTAGGTCTCCGGCCAGAAGTCCTCGCCGACGCCCTCGACCAGGTACGGCCGGCCGGAGCCGCCGGAGTAGACTGAGCCCTCCGGGTCGGCGCCGACGACCTGCACCGCAGGGTTGCGCTCCTTGAGGTAGCGCCCGGTGCCACCGATGGTGCCGCCGGTGCCGATACCGGCGATGAAGTGCGTGACCCGGCCGTCGGTCTGCCGCCAGATCTCCGGCCCGGTCGACTCGTAGTGCGACCGGGGGTTGTTCTGGTTGCCGTACTGGTTCGGGCTCCAGCCGCCCGGGATCTCCGCCGCCAGCCGCTTGGCCACCGAGTAGTAGGAGTCCGGGCTGTCCGGCGGTACGGCGGTGGGGCAGACCACCACGTCCGCGCCGTACGCCCGCAAGACGGCGATCTTCTCGGCGCTCATCTTGTCCGGCATGACGAACACGCACCGGTAGCCCTTGCGGGAAGCGACGATCGCCAGGCCGACGCCGGTGTTGCCGCTGGTCGGCTCCACGATGGTGCCGCCCGGGCGCAGCTCGCCGCTGGCCTCCGCCGCTTCCACCATGGTCAGCGCGATCCGGTCCTTCACGGAGCCACCGGGATTGAGGTACTCCACCTTGGCCACCACTGTCGGCGCCAGGCCGGCCGTCACCGAGCGCAGTCGGACCAGCGGGGTGTTGCCCACCAGGTCGATCAGCGAGTCGTACAGCTCCACGACAGGGTCCTTTCCAATGAGGCCCTTCCGCGAGGCCCGGCTGCGAGGCCCTCCGCGAGCGCGGCGATGGCGTCATCAGGGTACGGCGGCCGGCGAGCCACGCCCGCTAGCCTGCGCTGACTGACCCCAAAGGAGGCTGTCTAGGGATGCCGGACCCGACCCGCGCGGTGCTGCTGGCCCCGGGGGTGTACCGGATTCCGACCGCCCCCTTCGACCTGGTCAACACCTTCGCCCTGGTCGACGACGCCGGCGCCGTCACCCTGATCGACGCCGGCTGGCGCCGCGCGCCCGCACGGATCCTCGCCGGGCTGGCCGCCATCGACAAGGCACCCGCCGACGTCGTCGGCATCGTGCTCACCCACGCCCACCCCGACCACGCCGGTGGGTTGGCAGGGTTGGCCGAACAGACCGGTGCGCCGGTGCAGGCCCACGAACGCGACGAGATCTACCTACGCACCGGCCGAGCGCCCCGCCGGGACCCGGCTACCCGGACCGGCCGACTCATGAACCGGCGTCGACGTGCCGATTTCCTTCCTGTGGACCTCGCTTCGTCCTTCGCTGACGGTGCGGTGCTCGACGTCGCCGGCGGCCTGCGGGTGATCCACACCCCTGGCCACACCCCCGGTCACGTCTCGCTGCTGCACCAGCCCTCCGGCGTACTGGTCACTGGCGACTCGGTGTTCAACGTGCGCGGACTGCGCTACTCGCCCCAAGCGTTCTGCACCGACATCCGGCTGAGCCGACAGACCGCCGACCGGTTGGCAGACGAGACCTTCGAGGTGGCGGCCTTCACTCACGGCGCCGAGATCCGATCCGGGGCGCGGGAGGCGATCCGCGCCTTCCTCCGCGGCCGGGCCCGATGACGGCGCTCCCAGCGGTGCTGCCGCGCGCGAGCCTGGTCAGGTTGGCGCGACACCTCGCCTACGGCGGCACCACTACGGGCCTGCTCGGACTGGCCGGCTACGGCGTGCTGCGGGGCGAAGCCAAGCTGGCCCGACGAGTGATCAAGCCGCCGGAGGCCGGCGGTCCCTACCCCGATGGCCGGTACGGCGACAGCCTTGGCCGCCCGCTGCGGTTGGCCGTGCTGGGCGACTCCAGCGGCGTGGGCCTGGGGTGCGCCACGCCGACGGAGACCCCCGGCGCGCTGCTGGCCACGGCGTTGGCCGCCGACGACCGCCAGGTCGTGCTCGATGTGCTGGCCGTCGTGGGGTCCCGCTCGCACGACCTGGAGCCGCAGGTGTTCCGGGCCCTGCTGCAGCCCCCGCACGTCGGCGTGATCATGATCGGCGCAAACGACGTGACCCACCGGGTGAGCCCACAGCAGGCGGCCACCGACCTGTACCGCGCGGTGGTGCGGCTGCGCGCGGCCGGCGTGCGGGTCGTCGTCGGCACCTGCCCCGACTTGGCCGCCGTCCGACCGATCGCCCAGCCGCTGCGCTGGGTAGCCGGGGTGCGCAGCCGCGCCATGGCCGAAGCCCAGCTGGAAGCGGTCACCGCCGCCGGCGGTTCCGTCGTCCCGCTGGGCCGGCTGCTGGCCCGCACGTTCACCACCGAGCCTGGCCTGTTCTGCCCGGACCGCTTTCACCCCTCCGCCGCGGGCTATGCCGCGCTGATGGCCGCCATGCTCCCGGCGGTCCGTGCCGAGGCCGACCGGTCCGTGCATCGCGGCACCCGACCGAACCCCGTTCGGCTGCCGCCCAGTACCGTGACCCTCGACGCCGCGTCTGTCCGAGGAGTCCGCCATGCCTGAGCCGGTCATCGTCGCCACCGCCCGCTCCCCCATCGGCCGCGCTTTCAAAGGCTCGCTCAAGGAGCTGCGCTCCGACGACCTCGCCGCCACGATCGTGCAGGCCGCACTGGACAAGGTGCCCCAGCTCGACCCGCACGACATCGACGACCTGATGCTCGGCTGCGGTCTGCCCGGCGGGGAGCAGGGTTACAACATGGGCCGGGTGGTCGCCGTACTGCTCGGCTATGACTTCATCCCCGGTACGACGATCACGCGCTACTGCTCCTCGTCGCTGCAGACGACCCGGATGGCGGCGCACGCCATCCGCGCCGGCGAGGGCGACGCCTTCATCTCCGCCGGAGTGGAGATGGTCAGCCGCTTCGTCAAGGGCAACAGCGACACGTCACCGGACACCATGAACCCGCGCTTGGAGGCGGCGCAGGCCCGCACCGCCGAGCTGGCGCTGGGGGGCAGCGCCTGGTCCGACCCCCGGGCCGACGCAGCGCTGCCGGACATCTACATCTCGATGGGGCAGACCGCGGAGAACGTCGCCCAGCTGCACGGCCTGACCCGCGAGGAGCAGGACGAGTTCGCCTGCCGCAGCCAGAACAACGCCGAGCGCTCCATCGCCGACGGCTTCTTCGCCCGCGAGATCACCCCGGTCACGACACCGGACGGCACGCTGGTCAGCCAGGACGACACCCCCCGCGCCGGTACGACGATGGAGGCCCTCGCCGGTCTCAAGCCGGTGTTCCGCCCCGACGGCACCGTGACCGCCGGCAACGCCTGCCCGCTCAACGACGGTGCGGCCGCAGTGATCGTGATGAGCGACACCAAGGCCGCCGAGCTCGGCATCACGCCGCTGGCCCGGGTCGTCTCGACGGCGGTCACCGGCCTGGAGCCCGAGCTGATGGGCCTCGGACCGATCGAGGCCACCCGCACGGCGCTGGCCCGGGCCGACCTGACCGTAGACGACATCGACCTGTTCGAGATCAACGAGGCGTTTGCCGCGCAGGTCGTGCCGTCGTACCGGGAGATCGGGATCCCGCTGGAGAAGCTCAATGTCTTCGGTGGCGCCATCGCCGTCGGCCACCCGTTCGGCATGACCGGGGCCCGGATCGCCGGGACGCTGCTCAACGGGCTGCAGACCCTGGACAAGCGGTACGGCGTCGAGACCATGTGCGTCGGCGGTGGCCAGGGGATGGCGATGGTGCTCGAGCGGCTTTCCTGAGAGGGTCGCGCCGGCAGTCCGGCCTCAGTCGAGGTCTAAGGCGAGGCGTACGGCGGCCGCGATGTGTTGGGCGGTTGCCGGGTCGACGGTGCCACGGCGACGAAGGCACAGCCGCTGCGGCACCGTCGTCACGTTGTCGCAACTGACGGCCGACACGTGATCTAGTCCGGAGTTCTCGTCGATCTGGACTTCGGTGGGAATGCCGCGGATGGTCGACGTGACCGGGGCCACGGTGACGGTGTCGAGCCGGTCGAGGATCACGTCGCGAGTGAGCAGCACGGCCGGCCGCCGTCCGGCTGGTGCGGGGAACTCTGCGGGGAAGTCGATGTCCCAGACCTCGCCGCGCCTCATAGATCCGCCAGCGCCGCACCAGCGGCGTTGGCGCTTGCCTCGGCCAACTGGTCGTCCCCACCCGGCGCCGCGTCATAGGCCTCGGCGATGCGCATGTCCAGCGCTGTCCGCCGCTTGTCTCGCAGCAGTGATCGCAGCAGCGCGGCGCGGGACATCTCGCCATCGGAGGTCCGCCGCAGGCGGTCCAATAACTCGAGCTCATCGGCGGTCAGCCGAACATTCACCTGAGTCCCCGGAGCTGTCATGGACACTATGCTACCAAAGAAGGTAGATGAGGAGCTACCAAGCGAGTAGCGAGACCGCGTCCGACCGCTGGCCCTACGCCCAACGACAACGTTCGCGGCCACGGCGCTGGAACTCCGCGACGGCGGCCTTCCCGCTACCAGCGCCCGACAGCATCCAGGCCGGTACGTCGCGCAGGGCGGCCAACGCCGGTGCCGGCGGCGGCGAACCGTCCAGGTCTATCCGGTGCAGCAGCACCTCGGCGAGCACCGCGGCCGCGACGTCATCCGGCGGCTGCGGAGAACCGCGCCAGTGAATCGCCGCCGGTGATTGCGCCAGCGCGTCCAGCAGGCCGTCGCCGGTGACCGCCAGCTGGTCGGGCAGCACGGTGTCGTCCAGCCGCGGCAGCACCCGCGCCGGCATCCCGGCCGCGGCGAGTGAGGCCGCGGCCAGCACCTGGGCCAGGTGAAAGGCGACCTCGGCGCGGCTGGAGAACGGCGGTGCCGCGGCGGCCCACCGCGCCGCGGAGAAGTGCCGGAGGCGCTCCACCAGCGAGCGCAGCTCCCGGGTCAGCTGGCCAGCCAGGGCAGTCAGCCCTGGTTCCCGCGCCGCACCCGCGGTGTCGTCGGACTGACGGGGTGTGGTCACCATGGAACGGTACGGCGCTCACTGGTGCACCCTTGTGGTGTCGGTGGTTGAAGGACTGCCGATGCACCCGAGGTGCCGCCGGGTCATCGCCCTGCTCGCTTGACGCTTCGACGTCCACGATGAGTTATGCGAGACCCGGCGGTTACCCAGGACGCGCCGACCGTCGACAGGGCTGAGCGCCACCGAGCGCCGAACAGTGAGCGAACCGGCAGCCGCGTCCTGGCACCGCAAGTCGGGTGCCTCCCCACTGGGACTAGCAGCGAGGAGGCTGCGATGAAGGATGCCCCAGCAGAGCCCACCGGGACTACTACCGGTCCCGCCGAACTGCCGACGAATCCGCCCAATGGCCGGACCGCCGGAGTGGACTGGGCGAAAGACGATCACGTCGTCGCGGTGGTGGACAGCACCGGCACCGCGATCGACCGGTTCACGGTGCCGCATACCGGCACCGGGTTGGCTGAGCTGACTCGCCACCTCGCCCAGGCCGGCTGCGCCGAGGTGGCGATCGAACGACCGGACGGACCGGTCGTCGCCGAACTGCTCGAGGCCGGGCTGACCGTCGTGGTCATCAGCCCGAACCAGCTGAAGAACCTGCGCTCCCGGTACGGGTCGGCCGGGAACAAGGACGACCGGTTCGACGCCTACGTGCTGGCCGACACGCTGCGCACCGACCGGGCCCGGTTGCGGCCGCTGGTCCCGGACAGCCCCGCCACGGTGACCCTGCGCGGGACCTGCCGGGCTCGCAAGGACCTGGTCGGGCACCGGGTGGCGCTGGCCAACCAACTGCGCGCGCACCTGCAGACCGCCTTGCCCGCCGCGGTCGGACTGTTCGCCGACCTGGACAGCCCGATCAGCCTGCGCTTCCTGCACCGGTTCGACACCCAAGACAAGCTGGACTGGCTCTCGCCCAAGCGGCTGGCGGCCTGGCTGGCCTCGGTCGGCTACTGCGGCCGGGTCGACCCCGCGGTGCTGCACGCCCGGCTGACCGCCGCCCCCCGCGGCCTGACCGGTTCCGACGGTGCCACCCAAGCCCACATCACCCGGGCGCTGCTGGCGGTGCTGACCAGCATGGTCGCGCAGATCAAGGCCCTGGCCGAGCAGATCGGTGAGCAGCTCGACGCGCACGCCGACGCGCACATCTTCACCTCGCTGCCGCGCTCGGGTACCGTGCGGGCAGCCCGGCTGCTGGCCGAGATCGGCGACTGCCGGGCTCGCTTCCCCACCCCGGAATCGCTGGCCTGCCTGGCCGGGGTCGCCCCCTCCACCCGCCAGTCCGGCAAGAGCCAGGCGGTGGGCTTCCGCTGGGCGGCCGACAAACAACTGCGCGACGCGGTCTGCGACTTCGCCGGAGACAGCCGGCACGCGAACCCCTGGGCGGACAAGCTCTACCGCGACGCCGTCAGCCGGGGCCACGACCACCCGCACGCCGTCCGCATCCTGGCCCGAGCCTGGCTCTACGTGATCTGGCACTGCTGGCAGGACGGCACCGCCTACCAGCCCAGCCGCCACCGCGCCCTGCAACGCCTGCAGGTGGACTCGGCCGCGGCCACGGCGGCCTGAATGCGTCGTCAACACCGCCTTGACAGCCGGCCGGTCCGCTGTGCCTACGCGTCCCAACCCACCAGCCGACCGCACTGCCAGCTCAGCGCCGTCGTCCGCTACGGCCCGATCGCGCTGTGCGCTGACTGCGACGCCCGCCGCTCCACCCTCGGCAAAGGCATTACCCCCCACCGGTTGCCGCCCCAGCCGCCGCTCGACGTCCTGGACTGGATCGCCTCCGCCGACGCCGCGGTGCACCAAGCCCACACCGAGCTCGCCGCCGCCGTTGCCCGGGCCCGGGCGCGGCAGCACTCCTGGGCCGTCATCGGCGCCGTCCAGCACACCAGCCGGCAAGCCGCCCAGCAGCGCTTCGGACAAGATCTTCCAGTCGAGCGTTGACACAGGGCTACTCATCGGAAACCACCTTCGGCGGCCGCCGGGGCTGGACTACGGTGGAGCAGCACAGCGGCGTCCGATTTCGTCACGGCTTGCTGGTCGCACCGACCGGATGCCAGCCGACCCAGGGAGGGCCCATGCCGTTGCGTCACAGCCCGGAAACCCACCAGAGCCTGCTGGAGCGGATCCCCGATGTGACGGGTCGACACCTTCGATACTGGTTCGGGTGCCTGGACGCCGGCCCCGGCCTGATGCGCTTCGAGGAGCGGGTCAACTGGCTGCGCGACGAGCACGCGCTCCCGCACGGCTACGCCGCCGCGATCGTGCACGAGCACGACCTGCGCCGGGCTGCGCAGCGGGCCGGCTGAGCCCACCTGGCCACGCCCGCGATGGAGCCGCTGGTCGGGCACTGCCGGGCGGACTCCGGTGAGCACCCGGACCGGGCGCAGTACCGGGCGGGCGGCGATGGTTCCCGACCGGGGAGTCGTCGTGCGGATCACGCCGAGCCGCGTAGGCCCATCGCGAGCCGGCTGAGCCGCGCGGTCAACCACGGTTAACCAGGAGAGCTGATGACCCAGTTCGGGTACACCATGATGTGCGAGCAGTCGGGGCCGAAGGACCTGGTGCACAACGTTTTGCGCGCGGAGCAGGCGGGTTTCGACTTCGCCGTTATCTCCGACCACTACTCCCCTTGGCTGGAGGCGCAGGGGCACTCGCCGTACGCCTGGGCCGTCCTCGGTGCCGCCGCTCAGGCCACCGACTGGATCCCGCTGATGACCTTCGTCACCTGCCCGACACTGCGCTACCACCCCGCGGTGGTCGCGCAGAAGGCGGCCACCGTCGCGCTGCTCTCGGACGGACGGTTCGCGCTCGGCCTCGGCGCCGGCGAGAACTTGAACGAGCACGTCGTCGGTCAGGGCTGGCCGGCCGCCGACATCCGGCACGAGATGTTGGCCGAAGCAGTGGAGATCATCCACGAGCTGTGGGGCGGCGGCTACGTCAACTTCCGCGGCGAGCACTTCGACGTCGAGTCGGCAAGGCTCTATGACCTCCCGCCGACCCCGCCGCCGATGGCGATCGCGGTGTCGGGTCGACAGTCCTGCGAGCTCGCCGGCGAGTACGCCGACGCCATGGTCGCTACCCAGCCGGACCCGCAGCTGGGCGCGATGTTCGATCAGTTCGGCGGCGCCGGCAAGTCACGCTACGGCCAGCTCGCCGTCTGCTACGGACCGGATGAGAAAGCCGCCCGGACCAAGGCCCGCGACCTGTGGCGGTGGAGCGCGGCCGGCTGGAAGGTCATGGCCGAGCTGCCCGGGCCGAGCGCCTTCGACGCCTACTCGCGGTTCGTCCGCGAGGACGACATCGCCGAACTTGTGCCGTGCGGCCCGGACGTCGAGGTACACGTCCAGGCCGCGCGCGCCTTCCTCGACGCCGGCTTTACCCACCTGGCCCTGGTCCAGGTTGGCAGTGGGCAGGACGACTTCATCGACTGGGCGGAAGCCGAGCTGCTGCCGGCATTGCGCCACGGGTAGCGACGGCAGCGCCGGCAGCCACTGCTGGCTGGCTTAGGGCAACGACGACCCTAGGCTATGGCCTAGACTCGGCCGACCACGATGCTGCTGGTGTAGATCCGTTGCAGCTTCACAGTGGTGCCGGTGTGCGCGGCCACCCACCAGTTGCCGTTTCCGGCGTAGATGCCGACGTGGCTGGGTCCACCTCTGCCGACCACGAAGACCAGGTCACCGGGTCGCATCTGGGATGCCGGCACGTGCCGGGTGGCGGCGTACTGCCCCGCGGTGGTGCGCGGGAGGGAGACCCCGACGCGACCGTAGGCGTACTGCACCAGGCCCGAGCAGTCAAAGCTGGACGGACCAGCGGCGCCGTAACGGTACGGGCGACCGGCCAGGCTGGCCGCGACCCCGACGATGCCCGACCCGCCGCTCGATGGCGTGTAGCTCGCGGACTGGACGGTGACCGCGCCACCGCCCGAGCCCAGCGCCGCCCGGGTGGCCGGACCGACCACGCCGTCGGCCGCCAGCCCGTGCGCGCGCTGGAACGCCACCACGGCAGCGGCGGTCCGAGCCCCGAACACCCCGTCCTGGGCGACGCCGAGCTTCGCCTGCAGGACCGTGACCGCCGAGCCACTGGAGCCGATGCGGAGCACGCTGGCCGATGCCACCGATGTGCTCGCCAGCGCGCCGGTGGCGCCGAAGCCGACGAGGGCGCTCGTCGTCAGCACACCCAAGATGCCGGTGTTGAGCAACGTACGACGTACCCGTGGGCACGCCAAAGACATTCCCGTCATGGGAAGACCTCTCCGCACGCCTGCGGGGTTAGCTGTCGGGTTCGGGCTGGAGTTGGCCCGGCCGCGCACGCGGCTTCACCCCACGGGGTCGACAAGCGGCCCCGGGACCTGTGGGTCCCCCACTCCTGCCCAGTTGCGTTTCGATGAGTTGCCGAAGGTGGACAGGACTCGGCGAAGCCTCCGACCCGCCCGGTCGATCGACCGGACACCGACACGCTAGGGGGGTCGCGCCGGCGGACCCAGTGCCATAGGTCCTTCGCGCGCCGGGACTGCGCGGGTGGCACGTCGGTCCGGCGACAGGTCGACGACCGGTTGAGCCAGACTCCGGGGACATGCGAGACGGAGCACTCCACCCCCAGCTTCACTCGCCTACGGCCCCACCCCCAGCTTCACCCGCCTACGGCCCCACTCCCAGCTTCACCCGCCTACGGCACAGCTCGTACGGCGTGTCGCAGCCGGAAACTGTGCCCTGAGCCCGTGAAGCTGGCCAATCCCGTCAGCTTCACCCGCCCACGGCGCAGGGCAGAGACGTTCAGGCGCTTCGGTGCTGTGTCGCGGCTGTGGGCGAGTGCAGTGTCGGCCGCTCCGGGGCACCACCGTAGGGAGCATGACCGCTAACCTCCCGGCCGCTAGCGCGCCCCCAAACCACCGACCGACGAGAGGGGAGATCGTGAGCCTCGCCGGGGTGAGCCTGCTGGCGATGAGCGTGGTGGCCGGCGCCGGCACCCAGCGAGTGACCGGGCTCGGCTTCGCCTTGGTGAGCTCTCCGCTTCTCGTGCTCGTGGCCGGTCCGTTCAACGGGGTCCTGCTGGCCAACGTGCTGAGTCTGACCGTCAACCTGGTTGTGTTGGCCATGACTTGGCGCGAAGTCGAGGTCCGACGCGCGCTGCTGCTGCTGGCGCCGGCGCTGTGCCTGGTCCCGGTCGGGGCCTACGTCGCCCGGCACCTGCGGCCACCGGTGTTGCTGGTGCTGATCGGCGCCCTCGTCGTGATCGCCCTGGTAGCGGTGCTGGCCAGCGATCGGGCTCGGGTGTTCCGTGGACCCGGTGGCGCGGCGGTCGCCGGAGCGCTCAGCGGGTTCATGAATGTCACCGCTGGCGTGGGTGGCCCAGCGATGGCGCTCTATGCGGTGAGCACAGACTGGGACCACCGCCGGTTCGTACCGTCGGTGCAGCTGTACTCGGCCGGCCTCAACCTGGGCTCCATCGCGGCCAAGGGACTGCCGCACGTGCCCAGGAGCACGCTGCTGGTGCTACTGACGGCGCTGACCGGGGGCATCGTTGTCGGCAACGTGCTGGCCCGACGCGTCAGCCCTGACCAGGCACGCCGCGCCGTGGTCGCCCTGGCCCTGCTCGGCGGCCTCGCCACGATGGTCAAGGGCGTGCTGACCTGGTGATGTTGACCTGGGGGAGGGGGCACCGTGGTGACGGCCGGGAGTGAGCTCGGACCGCGACAGCGCCGTGACGCCTGGGGCAGCTGGGCAGCGGCGACCTCGACGTCCTGGTGATCGGCGGCGGTGCCCGCACTGCGGCCAGAGCAGCCGGACGATGCCCCAGCGGACGTTGTCCGGCTGGGCGGTCCAGACGCCCGCCACCTCAGGACCAAGTAGGTCTGGATCACGCCGTCGCTTGGGCGACGGTGAGCGCAACTACTGCCGCAGCTTGCCGAGCAGGCGCAGCAGCTCCAGGTAGACCCAGACGAAGCCAACCAGCAGCCCGTACGACGCGCGCCAGGCTTCCTGCTTCGGCGCCCCGGCCCGGACCGCCGACTCGATGAAGTCGAAGTCCAGGATGAACTGCAGCGCGGCCACGACCAGGATGCCGACGCTGAGCAAGATGCCCAGCGGAGAGGCGTCGTTGAGGATCGGGACGTGCCCGACGCCGGTGGCCCGGAGCAGCAGGTCGAGCAGGCCGACGCCGACGACGCCCATCAGGGTGCCGATGACGATCTTGCGCATGCGCGGCGTCGCCCGGAGCCGGCCGCTGCGATATGCCACCAGCATGGTGACAAACACGATGCCGGTGCCGAGCAGCGCCTGAGCGACGATGCCGGCGTAGGCGATCTCGTAGATCCGGGAGATGCCGCCGACGAACAGGCCTTCCAGCGCCGCGAACACGATGATCAGCGCCGGTCGGACCGTGCGGCTGAAGCCAATGGCGAAGGACAACGCGAGCGCGCCGAGCCCAGACGCCAGCGCCACCGATCCGCCGCCGCCGGTGAGCATCCAGCCGAATCCGGCGGCAATACCCAGCACGGCGAACAGGCCGAGGGTGTGCATGACGACGTCGTCGACGGTCAGCCGGTCGCTTCCGGCGTACATCCGCTCGAGCTCGTCGACCCCCGGCGTCGGGGCGCCGAAGCCGGCGCCTCTGGTGAACGCGGGATTACTAGACCGCAGAATGGCCATGGCGGTGAGGGTGTTCCTTTCCGTCCGCAACCGGCGGCGGCCGTCCGCGCCGGAGTGTCCAGTACAACGCACAACCCTGTTCCGGTGTGCCGAGATGTCCACAACCAGCCCCAGCAGTGCCCCCGGAGGGACTCGAACCCTCACTGGAGCGTGTTTAAGACGCCTGCCTCTGCCGGTTGGGCTACGGGGGCGACACCGCCGTCGTCGTTGGGTACCACAGTGTTTGTTGGTACCACAGTGTTGTTGGTACCACAGTGTTGTTGGTACTACAGCGCCACGTCCGCTACAGGTAGCGCTTGCGGGCGTGGACGGCGTGCGCTCCGGCCACCCGGTCGAGAAACAGTAGGCCGTCGAGGTGGTCGAGCTCGTGCTGGAGCGCGCGGGCCTCGAAGGCGTCGGCGGCGTACTCGCGTTCCTCGCCAGTGCCAGGGACCGCGCCAGTGACCTTGATGCGACCGGCGCGCACCACGTCGCCGGTCAGGTCGGGCACCGACAGGCAGCCCTCGCGCGCCCGGTTCGGCTCTTCCGCCGCCACCAGCAGCGGGTTGGCCAGCACCACCAGGCCGGCGTAGGAGCGCGCCTTGCGATGTCCGCCGACGTCCAGGCAGAACAGCCGGGCCGGTACGCCGACCTGCGGCGCCGCCAAGCCGACGCACCCCGGCGATGCCCGCATCGTCCTCACCAGGGCCTCGGCCAGCGCGACGGTGGTCGGCGCGCGCGGGTCCACCTCGACCGCCAGTCGAGACAGCGCCGGGTCCGGCGCCAACCGGACCGGCAGAACGTCGCCCGAGTCCCGACTGCCGGAGCCCGGAGTCGGCACTAGAGCACGTCGTCGTCGGCCGGATGCAGGCCGGCGACGACGTCGAGGTCCGCGGCCGCGACCGCCAGCTCGGGGCGCAGCGCCTCGGCCGCCTGCGCCGATGGCAGGTCTATCTCCACGGTCAGCACGTAGAGGTTTCCGGCCAGCCGGGTCACCAGGTCGGTAACGTTGCCGCCGTGGGCGGCGATCACCCGACTGATCCGGGCCACGATGCCGGGGCGGTCGGCGCCGTGCACCGTCACCACGTAGTGCGCCCCCGCGGCCGCGGCCGGCGGGACGGTGGCGACCTCCCGGACGCTGACCACCAGGTCGAGCTCCGCCGCCACCGGAGCGACTGCCGCCTCCACCTCGGCCGCCGGCCGGTCGCAGCCGACGATCAGCATCATGGCGAAGTGCCCCCGCAGGATCGTCATGGACGTGTCCTCGAGGTTGGCGTCCACCGCGACCAACACCTCAGTGACTGCCGCCACGATGCCGGGTCGGTCGTCACCGATGGCGGTGATCGCCAGCGCTCCCATGACCGACCGGGCTCAGCCGGCGTGCGCCGACGGCGTCGGCACCGGAGCTGGCGGTAGCGGGAGCTGCGGGTCGGTCCGCGGCAGCTCGAGCGGCGCCGCCGGGTCGGCCGCGAGCTGGAAGTCGCGCCGCGGGTTCTGCAGCGAACCGAGCGAAACCACCTCGCGCTTGAAGAACAGCGCCAGCGTCCAGTCCGCGACCACCCGGGCCTTCCGGTTCAACGTCGGCACCCGGCTGAGGTGGTACGTGCGGTGCATAAACCAGGCCGGCAGGCCCTTGAGCTTCACGCCGTACACCTGGGCCACGCCCTTGTGCAGCCCGAGGCTGGCGACCGAACCGGCGTAGGAGTGCGCGTAGGGCGTCAGCGGCTGACCACGCAGCTCGGCCAACAGGTTGTCCGCCAGCCGGCGGGCCTGCCGGACGGCGTGCTGCGCGCTCGGCCCGCACAGCGCGTCGGGGCCCTTGGTGAGGTCCGGTACGGCGGCACAGTCCCCGGCCGCCCAGGCGTCGGGCACGCCGTCCACAGCCAAGTTGGCGGTAGTGCGTACCCGGGTCCGCTCGTCCAACGGCAGGTCGGTGTGCGCCAGCAACGGGTTGGGCCGAACGCCGGCGGTCCACACCACGGTTTCGGCCTCGAACGTCTCCCCGGAGTCCAGCTCCACGCTGGAGCCGGCCAGCGAGGTCACCCGGGTGTTCAGGTGCACCTCGATGCCGCGCGCCCGCAGCTGCTCGACGGTGTAGACCCCCATGTCCGGGCTGACCTCGGGCAGGATGCGCCCAGCCGCCTCGACCAGCACCCAGCGCATGTCCAGCGGCGCGAGAGAAGGGTAGTAGCGCAGCGCGTCCCGGGCCATGTCCTCGAGCTCGGCCAGCGCCTCGATACCGGCGTAACCACCGCCGATGAACAGGAACGTCAGCGCCCGGCGCCGCAGGGCCAGATCCGACGTCGACGCAGCGATGTCGAGCTTGGACAGCACGTGGTTGCGCAGATAGATGGCCTCGCCGACGGTCTTGAACCCGATGCCACGCTCGGCCAGCCCCGGGATGGGCAGGGTGCGCGCCACCGAGCCGGGCGCCATCACCAGGATGTCGTAGGGCAGGTCGGTCGGCGGCCCGTCCAGCGGCTGGAAGCGCGCCCGGCGGCCGGCGTGGTCGACCGAGAGCACCGTCCCGTTGAGGATCTCCACCTTGGGCAGCACCCGGCGCAGCGGGACGACGACGTGCCGGGGCTCCAGGTTGCCGGCGGCCGCCTCCGGAAGGAACGGCTGGTACGTCATGTAGGACTGCGGGTCGACCACCGTCACCCGCGCCTCACCGGCACGCAGCTTGCACTGCAGCCGCAGCGCCGTGTACATCCCGACGTACCCACCGCCGATGATCAGAATCCGCGGGTAGCGGGTCGGCGACGGGCTACTGGGCGGCGAACTAGGCGGAGACGACATCATGGCAGCGAGGATACCGAGGCGCCTCTGGTGCCCCGGTGGCTCGCGGCGAGGGCGGCGGCGCGGCCGAACACATCGTCGAGCATGCCGGCGGTCACGCGCCCGGTAAACGTGTTCTGCTGGCTCGGGTGGTAGCAGCCCAGCATCCGTACGCCGTTGTCGAGCGGGACCTCGACCCGGTGGCCGAACGCCGACCGACGGCGCGGCACCGCAAAGCCGGCCGCACCCAGCGCCGGCCACAGCGCCGTCCAGGCGAAGCCGCCGAGCGCCAGCACGACCCGCAGGGTGGGCCGCAGCAGCGCCAGCTCGCCAACCAGCCAGGGTCGGCAGGTGTCGCGTTCAGTCGTGGTCGGCTTGTTGGCCGGCGGGGCGCACCGGACGGCGGCGAGCAGCCTCGTGTCCAGCAGCTGCTGACCGTCGTCGGCCGCCTCGCTCGTGGGCAACCGGGCCAGACCGGCCCGGTGCAGCGCGGCGAACAGCCAGTCGCCACTGCGGTCCCCGGTGAAGATGCGCCCGGTTCGGTTTCCGCCGTGCGCGGCCGGCGCCAGTCCGACCACGGCGACCGCGGCATCCGCCGGTCCCCAGCCGGGGATCGGTCGCCCCCAGTAGGTCTGCTCGGCGTACGCGGCCCGGCGCTCCCGCGCCACCCGCTCTCGCCACGCCACCAGCCGGGGGCAGGCCCGGCAGACCGACACCGCGGCGTTCAGGGCGGGCAGCGAGCCGGCCGCGGCCGCCAGCGCGCGTACCTGGGCCGCGTCCACCGCGGCCGGGCTGGTCCCGGCCGTCTCATCCGCCGGCTCGGCCGGCACAGACGCCTCAGCCGGCGAGGCGGGAGCGGAAGAACTCCAGGGTGCGCTGCCAGGCGAGCTGCGCCGCCTCGGGGGCGTAGACCTCCGGCCGGTCGTCGTTGAAGAAGGCGTGCTCGGTGCCGGGGTAGGGGTAGATGGTGACCTCGCCGCCGGCGCCCTCGATCGCCGCCTTCGCCTGCTGGATGCCGGGCGCCTCCGGGCCGCCGTCACCCTCGGAGGTGTGGATCAGCGCGGCCTTGCCGTCGTACCGGCTCCAGGTCGGGCTCATCCGCTCCCACGGCACGCCGGGGTAGAAACCGACAGTGGCGCGAACATCGTCGCTGAGCGTGGCGGACCACAGGGCGAGGCTGCCGCCCATGCAGAAGCCGACGCACCCCACGCCGCCGGTGGTGTCGCCCCGGCCGGCCAGATAGCCGGCCGCCCCGGCGATGTCCCGACCGGCGCGGTCCATTGCCAGGCCCATCATCAGCTTGCCGGCCTCGTCCGGCTCGGCGGTGGTGACGCCGTGGAAGAGGTCCGGGGCGAGCGCGACGAAACCTTCGCCAGCCAGCCGGTCACACAGGTTCTCGATGTGCGGGACCAGCCCCCACCACTCCTGGATCACGATGACCGCCGGCCCGGAACCCACGTGCGGCAGCGCTTGATAGCCCTCCGCCGAGTCGCCGTTGCTCTGGAAGCTCACCAACTCGCCCACAGATCCTCCTTAATGTCGCGTTAATGTCGCGTTTCATCAATCACCAGGTGAACGCCGTCGGATCTGACGCGAACACCGGTCGGCCGGGTTTGGGCCGCGGACGGCGCGGTGTTCCGGCCAGTTCCGCAGCGAGTGCCGACCGCTCACACTAGTGACCAGGCAATGCCGTCGAGGATGTCGTGCTCGCTCGCGACCACCTCGGTGAAGTCGAACCGCTCCATCGTCCGCAGCAGCACCAGCGCCCCGGCGCCGATGATGTCCACCCGGCCCGGGTGCATCGCCGGCAAAGCGGCCCGCGACCGGTGTCCCATGCCCAGCAGCCGGCGAGTGACCTCCGCAACGTGGGCGCGGTAGATCACGGCGTGGTGGATGCGGGCCGGGTCGTAGTCGTCCAATCCCAGCACCAGCGCGGCCACGGTGGTGACCGAACCGGCCAACCCCACCAGTGTGGCGGCCTGGTCGACGGGGACCGCTGAACGCACGACGTCGAGCGCCTCGTCAATGTCGGCTAGTGCATCGTCGATCTGGGATGGTGCCGGCGGGTCGTCGCGCAGGTGCCGCTCGGTGAGCCGCACGCAGCCGATGTCCACGGAGATCGCCGCATCCACGGACTCCGACCCCACGATGTACTCCGTGGATCCCCCGCCGATGTCCACGACGAGGTACGGCGTGGGAAACGCACCGGTCGCGATCTCCCGGGTGGCGCCGGCGAAGGACAGCTCGGCCTCCGCGATCCCGGCCACCACGTCAGCTGCGACGCCGAGGATGTCGGTCACCCCGCGCTCGAACTCGGCCCGGTTGGCGGCGTCGCGGGTGGCCGAGGTGGCACACAGCCGGACCCGCTCGGCGCCCAGCTCACGGATCTGCTCGGCGTACTCCCGCAAAACGGCGAACGTCCGGGTGAGCGCGTCCGGGTCCAGCCGACCGGTCCGGTCGACTTCCTGGCCGAGGCGCACGATCTCCATCCGGCGCAGCACGTCGTGCAACGTTCCGGCTGCCGGGTCGACGTCGGCCACCAGCAGGCGCAGCGAGTTGGTGCCGCAGTCCAGCGCCGCAACCCGCGACGCCGATTCGCTCACGCCGGCACCGGTACGCAGGGCGGAGCGGTCTCCCACGCCCAGTCCTGCTGGCCCGGTCCGGCCAACCGGTCGAGCGCCTCGCGGCCGAAGGGGTTGCTGCCCGGTGCGGCGAGCTCGTGCGCCACCAGCACGTGCAGGCACTTCACCCGGTCGGGCATCCCGCCGGCGCTGGGGCTGTCGGGCAGCGCCTCGACGGCGTCACGTCGTCGCAGGTAGTCGGCTTGTGCCTGCCGGTACGCCGTGGCGAGCTCGGCGTCGGTGGCCAGCCGGGTGGTCATCTCCTGCATCAGGCCGCCGGACTCCAACCGGCCCACGGCCGATCTCGCCCGCGGGCAGGTCAGGTAGTAGAAGGTGGGAAACGGCGTCCCGTCGGGCAGCCGCGGCGCGGTCTCCACCACGTCGGGCAGGCCGCAGCGGCAGCGGTGCGCAACCGCGCGCAGCCCGCGCGGCGGGCGACCGAGCTGGGCGGTCACCACTGTCGGGTCCGTTGCCGTCAGCCTCGAAGCGACGGCGGGGCTCGGCCTTGCGGCGCTCACGGCGCCGCCGTGGGCGCCGGACTGCGGGCGGCCGGAGACGCCGCACCGGCCGCGACCGTGCCATCCCAGAGCTGGGCATACCAGGCCCGGTCCGTCGGCGCCGGCGCCGCTCGAGCATCGGTAGAGGGCCGGTGCGCCGGCGGGGCAGTCGGCTGCAGCACGATGTACGCCGTCTCACCGGGCTCGGTGTAGTGCAGCCGGGTGCGCGCCTGAGCCCGGATGTAGGCGGGGTCGTCGAGCTGGCGCGTGCGCGCCTCCAGCTCGGCGACCCGGCGGTGTTGGGCGGCCTGCTCCGCCTGCGACCGCGAGATCTCCGCCCGCTGGCCGAGGTACTGCCGCAGCGGCAGCGCCAGGGTCACCACGATGGCGCACACGACTACCCCAAGCACGGCTGCCCGGCTGGTCAGCCCGCTGGCCGGGCGACGTGGACCTGATGCGGAATGGGCGCCGCCGGCCCTCCCCGACCGACCGCCCCCCGTCCCGCCAGGCTCCAACGGCGTCCGTCCGGAGTCCGACCTGCGGTCCGGATGCGGCTCGGCGATCCCGCGGCTCCCGGTCGTCCCAAACCGGTTGCGCCCCGGTGGGCCGGTCGGTCGGGCCGCCGTCCGCGAACCGCTCAGCCGACGACGGACGCGACGTCGGGCAGTATCCCGCGAGCCCCCGCGGCGCGGCCGGCGGGGTGGCCGCATGGCCTCAGTCCTGGTCGTTGATCGCTGCTGCCCGGGGGAACGCCGCAATCCCGGCGTACCGGGCGGCGTCGTCAAGGTCCTCCTCGATGCGCACCAGCTGGTTGTACTTGGCGATCCGCTCGGACCGGGCCGGTGCACCGGTCTTGATCTGGCCGGCGTTGGTGGCCACCGCGAGGTCGGCGATGGTGGTGTCCTCGGTCTCGCCCGAGCGATGGCTGATCATGCAGCGGTAGCCGCTGCGGTGCGCCATGTCCACGGCGTCCAGGGTCTCGGTCAGGGTGCCGATCTGGTTGAGCTTGACCAGCAGCGCGTTGGCGCAGCCCTGAGTGATGCCCTGCAGCAACCGCTCCGGGTTGGTGACGAACAAGTCGTCGCCGACGATCTGGACGCGCGCTCCCAGCTGGTCGGTCAGCCGCTGCCAGCCGTCCCAGTCGCTCTCGTCGAGCGGATCTTCGAGGGAGACGATCGGGTACGCCGAGATCAGCTCGTCGTAGTATGCGGTCATCTGTTCGGACGTCCGCGCCGTGCCCTCGAACCGGTAGCCGTCGTCGCCGTGGAACTCCGAGGCGGCGACGTCCAGGGCGAGGGCGATGTCGCTGCCGGGGGTGAAGCCGGCCTTGGTGATCGCCTCCATCAACAGGTCCAGGGCCTCCCGGTTGTGCGGCAGGTCGGGGGCGAAGCCACCCTCGTCCCCGACGCTGGTGGTCAGGCCGCGCTGCTTGAGCACGCCCTTGAGCGCCTGGTAGGTCTCCGCTCCCCAGCGCAGCGCCTCGGTGAAGGTGCTCGCCCCCAGCGGGGCAATCATGAACTCCTGGATGTCGACGCTCGTGTCCGCGTGCGCGCCGCCGTTGAGCACGTTCAGCATGGGCACCGGCAGCAGGTGGGCGTTCGGGCCGCCGACGTAGCGGAACAGCGGCAGCCCGGTCGAGTCCGCCGCGGCCCGAGCCACCGCCAGCGAGACGCCGAGGATGGCGTTGGCACCCAGCCGGCTCTTGTTGGGCGTGCCGTCCAGGTCGATCAGCGCCTGGTCCAGGACCCGCTGCTCGGTCGCCTCGTAGCCGACGAGCTTCGGACCAACGTCGTCGAGCACCGCGCTGACAGCCTGCTGGACGCCCTTGCCGCCGTACCGGTCGCCGCCGTCACGCAGCTCCACCGCCTCGAAGGCGCCGGTGGAGGCGCCGCTGGGCACGGCCGCGCGGGCCAGCGTGCCGTCGTCGAGGGCGACCTCGACCTCTATGGTGGGGTTGCCGCGGGAGTCGAGGATCTCCCGGGCGCCAACAGCCTCGATGGACGGCACGAGTCGCTCCTGAGCGGTGGGCGGTGCGAACGGGACGGCCGGAGCCTACCGGCCGGTGCGGACGCCGTCCGACTGCCCCGCCGCTACCGCCTCCGGGCATGGATCGCGACGGCGAGTTGGGTCAGCGGCGGCTGCCCGACCACGATTCCCGCCGCCGCTGCGGTCGCGCCCGAAAAACGATGCCGACGGCGGGTGAAGGCGTACGGCGAGCCCCACTTCACCCGGTTACGGCACCACTGACTCGGCGTGTCGCGCCCGAAAACGATGCCGACGGCGGGTGAAGGCGTTCGCAGCGTCCCCCTGAGGCTGAGCCCCTGGCCGGCCGAGATTCAGCCACCCAGCTCGCCGAGTCGGTCCCGGAACCGCCGGGCCGCTCCGCGCAACGCCGCCTCGGCGTCGACGTGCAGCGACCGGGCCAGCGCCACCACCGCGAACAGCAGGTCCCCGACGCGCTCGACTGCGCTGTCCGGGTCGTCGACAACCGCGTCGAGCGCGGTCGCCACGGCCTGGGCCGGCAACTCCGTCCCGCCCAGGAACGGCGCGCGAGCCTCGGCCGGCAACCGACCGTCCGGCGACGCAGCCGTGGCGCGCTGCTGCAGCTTGGCGGCTAGCGCCAGCGCCGGTTGCCCCATCGGTACGCCGTCGGCCACCGAGGTGCGCCCCTTCTCGACCACCTTGATCGCTGACCAGTTGACCAGCACCTCGGCGGCCCCGCTGACGACCCGGTCGCCGAAGACGTGCGGATGGCGCCGTACCAGCTTCTCGACCAGGCCGGCCGCCACGTCGTCGACGTCCCAGCGCCGCGCCGGCGACAGCTCCTCGGCCAGCCGGGCGTGGAAGCACACCTGGAGCAGGACGTCCCCGATCTCCTCGCGCAGCGCGTCGAGGTCGTCGGTCTCGATCGCCTCGTAGGCCTCGTAGGTTTCTTCGAGCAGGTACTTGGCCAGGGAGGCGTGGGTCTGCTCGGCATCCCAGGGGCAGCCGCCGGGCGAGCGGAGCCGGTCCATGACCGCCACCACGTCGAGCAGCCGGGCGCCGGGCGGATCCACGGAGCCAACAAGTTCTTCGACCGCCACCGGTGAGTCGGCGACCGTGACTGCCGCCAGCACGGCCTCCGTCACTGGATCGTCGTTGCTGCCGGCCAGCCAGACCGCCGAGCCTGCCCGAGCCACGGACCCGAGTTCGGTGGCCAGGTCGGCGATGAGGTTCGGATCCGCCGCGAGGTCGACCACGTCGACCGGTACGTCGGCGGCCCGCAGGGCACCAAGCTGAGGATGGTCTGGGTCGCCGGTCAGCACCCGATCAGCGGCCCGCAGCGCCTGCCACGCCGACCAGGACAACAGTCCCGCCGGCAGGCTGGCCGCGGTCCGCAGCACCACGAGCCCAGACATCAGCGGCGCCGCGCCGGTCAGCCGCCCGCCGGCGACGGTGCGCCGCTGCCGGCCGGAGACTGCCCTGGCTCCGCCGGCACCGGAGTCGGACTGGCCGGCGTGCTGGCGGTGGGCGTACCGGCGGTGGGCGTACCGGCGGTGGTGGTGCCCGGGGAGCTCACCGTGTCCGGTGCGGCCACGACCTGGAGGTCCTGGTAGGTCCCGAAGCGCGGGTTGACAGTCACGCCGAGCTCTTTGGCGGCCGCAGCCATCGCCGCGTTGGTCCGCTCCTCCACCTGCTGGCGGAGCACCTGCCGGCGCAGCTCCGGCGTCGCCTGGGACAGGGACGTGGTCCGGTGCTCGATCACATGGACGACGTGGAAGCCGTACTGGGTCTGGACCAACAGGTAGTCGCCCGGCTGGGCGGCGAAGATGGCGTCCTCGAACGGCTTGACCAGCTGGCCCCGGCCGGTGAAGCCGAGGTCACCGCCGGCGTCCTTGCTGCCGGTGTCGGTGGAGAACTGGGCGGCAAGCGCGGCGAACGAGCCGGGATCCGCCTGCACCCGGCCGAGCAGCTGCTGCGCCTGGGCCTGGTCGTTGACCAGGATGTGGGCGGCGTGCACCTGGTCGTACTGGGCGAGGTTGGCGTTGTAGGCGTCCTGCAGCGCCTTGGGGTCGACCGGTACGCCGGCAGTCAGCTTGTCGCCGAGGGCATCGCGCAGGACGACGTCTTTGACGAAGTCGCGCAGGTCCGCCGGCGCGACGCCACTTTGCGCCGCCTGCTGCCGCAGGGCCGCCGGCCCGCCCGACTGCTGCTCGAACTGGGCCAGCCGGTCATCGACCTGGCCGGCGGTGACCGAGACACCGTTGTCGGCGGCGCCCCGGTTCAACACTACCCGGTTGATCAGGCGGGTCAGCGCCTGCCGGGAGTAGTCATTCCGGTTGTCGCCGACCGCCCGAGCCGCGGTCGGGTCGGCCAAGCTGCGGCTGACGATTTGCTCCAGTGACCCGTCGCTGATCCGGGTGGTGCCGACGACGGCGGCAGCGCCGGCGCGCGGCGCTGCGCCACAACCGGAGAGGGCAACGGCGGCAGCCAGGATGGCGGTGCCGCCGGCAAGGCGCCGGGAGGTGCGGGTCACAGAGTTCCTTCTACCAGGGGACCGGCGCCGGACGACGTCCGCCACGCGATCAGGACGGTCGGTGCAGCCCGCATCGTCACACGGCCGCCGCTGCGGTCGTCGGCACGGGGTCGCCGAGCACCGCCGGCAGCAGGTCGCGGCACCAGTCCAGCAGGGCAGTGTCGCGCAGCGGCTGGCCGCCGATCCGGGCGGTCCTGGGCTCGGGCACCAGGGCAGTGCGCACCGCCGGCTTGACCACCGAGCGGGGGTAGAGCCGCTGCAGCCGCAGCTGCTGGGACTCCCGCAGCTCCACCGGCGCGAACCGGATGGTGGCCGCCGTTCCGCCGCCCTGGCGCGCCACCTCGGTGAGGCCGTAGCGGCGGGCGACCGCCCGGAAGCTGGCCACTGCGAGCAGGTTCTCCACCGGCGTCGGCAACTCGCCGTACCGGTCGCGGAGCTCGTCCCGGACAGCGGCCACCGCGGCGTCGTCGGTCGCGGCCGCGATCCGGCGGTAGGCCTCTAGTCGCAGCCGTTCGCCGGGCACGTAGTCGTGCGGCAGGTGCGCGTCCACCGGCAGGTCGATCCTCACCTCCGGCTGCTCGGTCGCCCGCTCGCCCTTGAAGTCGGCCACCGCCTCGCCGACGAGGCGGACGTAGAGGTCGAAGCCGACCGCGGCGATGTGGCCGGACTGCTCCCCGCCGAGCAGGTTGCCGGCGCCGCGGATCTCCAGGTCCTTCATCGCCACCGCCATGCCAGCGCCGAGGTCAGTGTTGGCTGCGATGGTGGCCAGCCGGTCGTGCGCCAGCTCGGTCAGCGGTTTCTCCGGCGGGAACAGGAAGTAGGAGTACGCGCGCTCCCGGCCACGACCGACCCGGCCGCGCAACTGGTGCAGCTGGCTGACCCCGAAGGTGTCCGCCCGCTCCACCACCAGGGTGTTGGCGTTGGCGATGTCCAGACCGCTCTCGACGATCGTCGTACAGACCAGGACGTCGAACTCCTTCTCCCAGAACCGCATCATGATGTGCTCGAGCGCGTCCTCGTTCATCTGGCCGTGCGCGATGGCCACGCGCGCCTCCGGCACCCGCTCGCGCAGCCGCGCCGCCGCTCGGTCGATCGAGTCCACCCGGTTGTGGATGTAGAAGACCTGGCCCTCGCGCAGCAGCTCGCGGCGGATGGCGGCGCCGATCTGCTTATCGTCGTACGGCCCGACGAAGGTCAGCACCGGGTGCCGTTCCTCCGGCGGGGTCTGGATCGTCGACATCTCCCGGATGCCGGTGATCGCCATCTCCAGCGTCCGCGGAATCGGCGTCGCCGACATGGTCAGCACGTCCACCGCCGTGCGCAGCGCCTTGAGGTGCTCCTTGTGCTCGACCCCGAAGCGCTGCTCCTCGTCGACGATGACCAGGCCCAGGTCCTTGAACTGGGTGCCGGCCGAGAGCAGCCGGTGAGTGCCGATCACGACGTCGACGCTGCCGTCGCGGACCCCGTCCAGGACCGCCTGCTGCTCGGAGGCGCTGTTGAACCGGCTGACCATCCGGACGGCGAGTGGGAAGTTGGCGAACCGCTCGGAGAACGTGGCGAAGTGCTGCTGCGCGAGCAACGTCGTCGGCACGAGTACGGCGACCTGCTTGCCGTCCATCACCGCCTTGAACGCCGCCCGGATGGCGATCTCGGTCTTGCCGTAGCCGACGTCTCCGCAGATCACCCGGTCCATCGGGACCGGCGACTCCATGTCGGCCTTGACTTCGTTGATGGTCTGCAGCTGGTCGACCGTCTCGACGTACGGGAAGGCGTCCTCGAGCTCGCGCTGCCATGGGGTGTCCGGGCCGAAGGCGTGACCGGGCGCGGCCATCCGGGCGCTGTAGAGCCGGATCAACTCGGCGGCGATCTGCTTGACCGCTTTGCGGGCGCGGCCTTTGCGCTTACCCCAGTCCGCCCCGCCGAGCCGGTCCAGCGACGGCGCCTCACCGCCGACGTAGCGGGTGACCTGATCGAGGGCGTCGGTGGGGACGAAGAGCCGGTCACCGGGCAGGTTCCGCTTCGAGGCGGCGTACTCCAGAATGAGGTACTCCCGGGTAGCGCCGGCGACCGTGCGCTGCACCATCTCGACGTAGCGGCCGACCCCATGCTGCTCGTGCACGACCAAGTCGCCCGGCCGCAGTTGCAGCGGGTCGATCGCGTCCCGGCGGCGCGACGGCATCTTGCGCATGTCCTTGGTGGCGGCCCGCTGACCGGCTAGGTCGGTCTCCGTGAGCACCGCCAGGCGCAGGTGGTCGCTGACGAAACCCCGGTCCAGAGAGGCCGTCGTCACCGTGGCCACGCCGGGGTCGGGCGGCGTCGGTACGTCGGGGGCCAGGCGAGTGCCGATGTCCTCGGCCCGCAGCACCTCGGCCAGCCGCTCGGCCGGGCCGTGGCCCTCGGTGACCAGCAGCACCCGCCAGCCGGCGCGCAGCCAGCCCCGGACGTCGGCCATCGCCCGCTCGATCTCGCCGCGGTAGCTCTCCGCCGCCCGGGCGGCGACCGCGCGGCTGTCGTCGTCCAGCTCAGTGTCACCGAGAGTGTCAGCCGTGAAGGGCGTGATCGACCACCAGGGGACGCCGATGGCGGCGGCGTGCTCCCGGATATCGGCCAGGCTCCGATACGCCGCGGCACCCAAGTCCATCGGCGCCTTTCCGGCGCCCAAGTCGATCGGCGCCTTGCCGCCAGCGGCCGCGCTAGACCAGGAAGCCTCCAGAAACTCTCGGCTGGTACGCACCAGGTCGTGCGCCCGGGCGCGGACCTTCTCCGGGTCGCAGACGACGACGTGCGCCCCGGCCGGCAGGACGTCGAGCAGCAGCTCAAGGTCGTCGGCGAGGACCGGCGCGAGCGCCTCCATCCCCTCCACCGGGGTCCCGTCGGCGATCCGGTCGAGGATGTCGACCAGCTCGGGATGGACCAGCGCCAGCGCTTTGGCCCGGGACCGAACCGCCGGCGTCAGCAGCAGCTCCCGGCACGGCGGCGCCCACAGGCCGTCCGCGGCCACCTCCAGGCTGCGCTGGTCGGCCACCTGGAAGTACCTGACCTCCTCGACCTCCTCGCCCCAGAACTCCACCCGCAGCGGGTGCTCCTCGGTGGGCGGGAAGACGTCGAGGATGCCGCCGCGGACGGCGAACTCACCCCGCTTCTCCACCAGATCGACCCGGGCATAGGCCGTGTCGACCAGCTGCTCGACCACCCGCTCCAAGTCGGCCTCGTCGCCCGCCCGCAAGGTCACCGGCACCAGGTCGCCCAGGCCGGCGACCTGCGGCTGCAGGACGCTGCGCACCGGCGCCACCACCACCCGGACCGGCGCCGCCGCGGCGCTCGGGTCAGCGCCGGGATGGGCCAGCCGGCGCAGCACCGCGATCCGGCGGCCGACCGTGTCGGCCCGCGGGCTCAGCCGTTCGTGCGGCAGCGTCTCCCACGCCGGGTACTCCACCACCGAGTCCACCGGGAGCAGGCCCCGCAGGGCAGCTACCAGGTCTTCGGTCTCCCGGCCGGTGCTGGTGACGGCGAGCAGCGGCCGGCCGCCGGGTCCGCCGAGCCGGTCGGCCAGGGCGGCCAGCACGAACGGCCGCACCGGCCCGGGCGCGGTCACGTCGAGGGTCGGGCGGCCGGCCGCTGCCAACGCCGCGGCCAGCGCCGGGTCGCCGGCAACGACGTCGAGCAGCCCGGCGATCGCCAATGCAGCGCCTCCCGTCACAGCACAAGGAACCCCGGCCGGCCGATATCCGGGGGGGTCTGGGGGGCAATCCTACCGGCGGACGGCGTAGCCCGACCCGGCCAGCGCCGGCGCCGGCGCCGGCGGACGCTGCCGGCGCCGGCGGACGCTGCCGGCGCCGGCGGACGCTGCAGCGATCAGTCCGCAGGGTCGGCGTGAAACGCGTTCTGGGCGACCGCGAGCCCCTCGGCGAGCAGCGTCTCGACTGCACCCACCGCGCGGTCGAGATGGAACGGCAGCTCCCGGCGCTCGACCGCGGTGAAGTCCTTGAGCACGAAGTCGGCCGGATCCTGGCGCCCGGGCGGTCGGCCGATGCCGAACCGGACCCTTTGGTAGTCCCGGGTGCCGAGCGACTTGGTCACCGACCGCAGCCCGTTATGCCCGTTGTCGCCGCCGCCGAGCTTGAGGCGCACGCTGCCGTACGGGATGTCCAGCTCATCGTGGATCACGAGCAGCCGCTCGACCGGCACCTTGAAGAACCCGCGGATGGCGACCACCGGGCCGCCGGAGTCGTTCATGTAGCACTTTGGCTTTGCCAGCACGGCGCGCTGGCCGGCCAGCCGGCCCTCGATGACGTCCGCGCGACCGCGGTGCGCTTTGAACCGGCCGCCCATCCGCCCGGCGAGCAGGTCGGCGACCATGAAGCCGACGTTGTGCCGGTTGCCGGCGTACGTCGGGCCGGGGTTGCCCAGGCCGACGACGAGCCAGCCGACCTCGCTCAGACGCCGGCGGGCTGGGCTGGGCCGCCCGAGCCCGAGTCGGCCACGACGTCGCCGGTACCGGTCGCGCCATCGGTGACCCGGTCGCCCGCGGCCGCCTGCGCCTCTTCCTGAGCCGCCGCCCCGGCGGTGCCGGCTCCGAGCTCGGCCTCGACGCCTTCGAGCTCAGCCTCGAACTGCTCGGCAGTCTGGGCGGAGAGCACATGCACGATCACAGTCTCCGGGTCGCCCGCCAGCATGGTGCCGACCGGGAGGTTGACGTCGCGGGCGTGGATCGTGCTGCCGATGCGCAGGCCCGCGAGGGAGACCTCGAAGGAGGTCGGAATGTGGGTGGCCTCGGCCTCGACCGACAAGACGACGACCTGCTGGTCCACCATGCCGTCCATCGGCGCGTCGCCGGACAGCTCGATCGGAACTTCGACAGTGACCTTCTCGCCCTGCCGCACCAGCAGCAGGTCGAGGTGCTCCAGAGTCCCCTTGATGGCGTCTCGGGTGACCGCCCGCGGCAGCGCCAGCTCGGTGCCGACCCCCAGGTCAAGGCGCAGCAACGTGTTCGCGCCGCCCTTGAGCGCGCGCATCAAGTCATGGTTCGGCAGGCTGACGTGGCGTGGCGTGGCCCCGTGGCCGTAGAGGACGGCCGGCACCTTTCCGGCCCGGCGGGTACGGCGAGCGCCGCCCTTGCCGAACTCGGTGCGCGGCTCGGCGACGATGCGGACCTCGGACACGGGGGGGGTTCTCCTCAAGCGGGCATACGGAACGAGTTGAGCGGCGTGAGTGCGAGTCTACCGGCGCAGCCCGGCACGCACCCGGCACGCACCCGGCGGGCAGCACACCCGCGACCACCCAGACGACCGGCGACTACGAGACCCCGTCGAACAGCTTGGTGACCGAGCCGTCGCCGAAGACCTCAGAGATGGCTCGGGCCAGCAGCGGGGCGATCGGGATGACGGTGAGCTTGTCGAACAGGCGATCGTCGCTCAGCGGCAGTGTGTTGGTCACCACGACCTCGCTGATCCGCGAGTTCTTCAGTCGGTCCACGGCCGGGTCGGAGAGGATGCCGTGCGTCGCGATCGCCACCACGTCGGCGGCCCCGTTGGCGAACAGCGCGTCGGCGCTCTTCGTGATCGTGCCAGCCGTGTCGATCATGTCGTCGACCAGGATGCAGGTGCGGCCGGCCACCTCGCCGACCACCTCGAAGACCCGCACCTCGTTGGGGACGTCGGCGTCGCGGCGCTTGTGGATGATCGCTAGGGGACAGCTGAGTCGATCGGTCCACCGCTCGGCGACTCGGACCCGGCCGGCGTCCGGGGACACCACGGTGAGCTCCTGGCCGGCGTACTTGTGCTCCACGTGCTCGGCGAGCAGCGGCAGGGCGAACAGGTGGTCGACCGGGCCATCGAAGAAACCCTGGATCTGCGCGGTGTGCAGGTCGACGGTCATCAGCCGGTCGGCGCCGGCGGTCTTGAACAGGTCCGCGACCAGCCGAGCCGAGATCGGCTCCCGGCCGCGGTGCTTCTTGTCCTGCCGGGAGTAGGGATAGAACGGCGCCACCACGGTGATCCGCTTGGCGGAGGCTCGCTTGAGCGCGTCCACCATCAACAGCTGTTCGACCAACCAGGTGTTGATCGGCGCGGTGTGGCTCTGCAGGACGAAGGCGTCGCACCCGCGGACCGACACCTCCATCCGCACAAAGATCTCGCCGTTGGCGAAGTCCAGCGCGACCAGCGGTGTCAGCGGGACGCCCAGCTCGGCACCGACCTCGGCCGCCAGCTCGGGGTAGCCCCGGCCGCTGAACAGCATCAACGTCTTCCGGCTCTGCATTTCCATGCCGCTCACGGCGCGTCTCCCTCGTCGGTGCCGTCGGTCCGCGCCGGTGCATCGGCCTGCGCAGCGCGCTCGGCCGCGGCAGCCGCCGCCGAGCCCGGCCGTCGCCGGCCCACCCAGCCGTCGATGTTGCGTTGCCGAGCCCGCCCGACGCCCATCGCTCCCGGCGGTACGTCGTCAGTGATCACCGATCCGGCGGCCGTGTAGGCGCCGTCGCCGACCGTCACCGGGGCCACCAGCATGGTGTCGCTGCCGATCCGGACGTCCTCACCAACCACGGTGCGGTGCTTGCGGGCGCCGTCGTAGTTGACGAACACGGTCGCGGCCCCGACGTTTGACCGAGCGCCGACCGCGGCGTCGCCGACGTAGGACAGGTGCGGCACCTTGGCGCCGTCGCCGATGTCGGCGGCCTTCATCTCGACGTACGCCCCGGCCTTGGCGCCGCGGCCCAGCCGGGTGCCGGGGCGCAGGTAGGTGTAGGGCCCGACAGTCGCGGCCGGACCGATCGTCGCGCCGGTGGCGGTGGTGGCGAGCACTGTCGCGTCCGCGCCGACCTCGGTGTCGGTGAGGGTGGTGTTCGGACCGACCACCGCGCCAGAGCGGATGACCGTGTGCCCGTGCAGCTGGGTGTTCTGGTGCACGGTGACGTCGGGCTCTAAGACGACGTCGACGCCGAGCCAGGTGGTGGCCGGGTCGGTCACCGTCACCCCGGCGAGCATCCAGTCCCGCAGCAGCCGGTCCCGCAGCGCCGCTCGGGCGGCGGCCAGCTGCACCCGGTCGTTCACGCCGGTGGTCTCGGTCCAGTCCGCGGCCACCACCGCGCCGACTCCGCGGCCGGCCGCGACCAGCAGGCCGATGACGTCGGTCAGGTACTCCTCCCCCTGGGCGTTGTCGGTGGACAGCTGGCCGAGCGCCGCGCGCAGTCGGTCGGCCTCGAAGGCGTAGACCGAGGTCGCAACCTCGCGCACCAGCCGCTGCTGCGGGGTCGCGTCCCGGTCCTCGACCACGGCCAGGACCGCACCCGCCTCGTCGCGCAGCACCCGGCCGTATCCGGTGGCGTCTGGCCGGGACGCCGTCAGCAGCGTGGCCGCGTTACCCGCTGTCTGGTGCTGCTCAACCAGGGTGCGCAACGTGTCGGCCGTGAGCAGCGGCGCGTCGCCCGGGATAACGATGACGGTGCCGGCCAGGTCCGGCACCTCCTCCAGGGCGAGTCGAACCGCATGGCCGGTACCGTTCTGCGGCTGCTGCACGACCGGACGGGCTGCTGGGTCGTGTCGGCAGACCTCCGCGCTGACCAGATCGTGAGCGTGACCGACAACGACCAGCAGGTACGCCGGGTCAACCCCGCGCGCGGCGTCCAACGCATGTCCGAGCATGGAGCGGCCACCAAGCCCATGCAGCACCTTCGGGGTCTTGGACCGCATCCGGGTGCCCTCACCGGCGGCGAGAATGGTGACCGCCGCGGGCCGCGCGTCGTTCACAAGATGGCCTCTCGGTTGCCGGCTGCGCTGTACTGGCAGGATACCGGTGCGGGCGGCAATCCGGTCGCAGGCTCACGGCGGGCGCCCTTGGCGTGCCCCGCCCCACCTCCGCGCTGGCAGCCCCGCTCCCGGGGGAGGGTTCGAACCTCCATAGGCAGCTCCAAAGGCTGCTGTCCTGCCGTTAGACGACCCGGGACTGCATCGCCGTCCCAAGGTTAGCGATCGCCAACCCAGGCTGCTGTCGCCGCGAGCCCACCGGTGATTCCGGTCGCCGTGACCACAGCGCCGGCTATCGTGAGAGAACTGTCGCTGCGGCGGACAGCCGTAGCTACGCAAGCGTAGGTTACGGTGGCGTAGGTATAGTTCCTGGCATCCCGCCCGACGCCCCCCTACTGATCGAGGACGTCCGCATGACCCCACCCTCCACCGCCGTCACCGACGGTCCCACCTACGCCGCTGCGCCAGCGCCCACCGAGGAGCAGCTCACGAAGCTGCAGCCGAGCTCACCGCTGCCCTCAGCGGCGGCCGGCGCGACGCTCGGGGGTGAGCGAAAGCACCTCTGGGAGCAGGTTGCGCTCTACGCCTTCGTGATCCTGCCGCTGGTCGCCGTGGCCGCCGCCGTACCGCTGCTGTGGAACCGCGGGATCGGCTGGCATGACGTCGTCTTGTCCGCGGTGTGCTACGCGATTGCCGGCCACGGCATCACGATCGGCTTCCACCGCTACTTCACCCACGGCTCGTTCAAGGCCAAGCGGCCGCTCAAGATCGCGCTGGGGATCGCCGGCAGCATGGCGATCGAGGGACCTGTGGTGCGCTGGGTCGCCGACCACCGCCGGCATCACGCCTTCAGCGACCGCGACGGCGACCCGCACTCCCCCTGGCGGTACGGCGAGTCCTTCCGCGGCCTGACCAAGGGCCTGTTCCACGCCCACGTCGCCTGGCTGTTCGACCTGGAGCAGACGTCCCAGCAGCGGTACGCGCCGGACCTGCTGCGCGACCGCGACGTCGTCCGGGTGAGCCGGGCCTTCCCGTGGATCGTGGCCGCGTCGCTGCTGGCGCCCGCCGTACTGGGTGGGCTGTGGTCGATGTCGTGGAGCGGTGCGCTCAGCGCATTCTTCTGGGCCGGCCTGGTCCGTATCGCGGTGCTGCACCACGTGACCTGGTCGATCAACTCGGTCTGCCACGTCTTCGGCAACAAGCCGTTCAAGACCCGCGACCGCTCGGCCAACTTTTGGCCGCTCGCGTTTCTGTCCATGGGCGAGTCGTGGCACAACCTGCACCACGCCGACCCGACGTCGGCCCGGCACGGCGTACTGAAGGGGCAGCTCGACACCAGCGCGGAGATCATCCGGCTGTTCGAGGGGTTGGGCTGGGCGTACGACGTGCGCTGGCCGAGTCAGGAGCGCATCGCCGCCCGGCGGGTCTCGGCCGGATGACGCGCGAGCCGGGCGACCGCTGGCCCCAGCTGCCGTCGATGACCGACCGGTGAGCGACGTCCGGCGCGACGACGCGCGAGCCGTCCGCCGGGTGCGGATGACCGGCACCGAACGGCGCAACCAGCTGCTCGACGTCGGCCGGTCGCTGTTTGCCGAGAAGGGCTTCGACGCCACCTCCATCGAGGAGATCGCGGCCAAGGCCAAGGTCTCCAAGCCGGTCGTCTACGAGCACTTCGGCGGCAAGGAAGGCCTGTACGCCGTCGTCGTGGACCGGGAGATGGAGCACCTGCTCGACCGGGTCACCGGGGCGCTGTCCGGGGGTGATCCCCGAGAGCTACTCGAGCAAGCGGCGCTGGCCTTGCTGGACTATGTCTACGAGGACACCGACGGTTTCCGCATTCTGGTCCGGGACTCCCCGGTGGCCGCCAGCACCGGCACCTTCGCCAGCCTGATCAGCGACATCGCCAGCCAGGTCGAGTACATTCTCGCCCGGGAGTTCAAGTCTCGTGGTCTGGAGACCAAGCTCGCCGGCCTGTACTCGCAGGCGCTGGTCGGCATGGTCGCGCTGACCGGGCAGTGGTGGCTGGAGGCGCGCAAGCCAAAGCGGGACGAGGTGGCCGCGCACCTGGTCAACCTGGCCTGGAACGGCCTTTCCCACCTGGAGGCCAAGCCGCGGCTGCTGCACCGTCGCCAGAAGCGTTCGGACGATCGGCCCGGCCGGGTGGTGGCTTCGGACCTCGGCCTACCGGACGCTGAGCTGCTGGATGCCGTCCAGGACGCGGACTCCAACGACGTACCGGTCGAGGCCCGGGCCCAGTCAGCAGAGGTTCAGTCGGTCGAGGTTCAGTCAGCAGCCCGGGAGGACGCCGAGTCGGCTCCGGTCGGGGGCCTGGCCGCTGCCGTCCACCCCTGATCGCGCTTCACTGGCTCGAGGCGCCCCCCGCAACAGCGCCTGGCTCGCGGCGCCCCCCGCAACAGCGCCGATGTTGAGCGTATGTGCGTAACGACGCCGGGGATACGCACGTGTGCTCAACATCGGCGTGGCGGGGCGGCGTGGCCGGGCGGGCAGCGTGTCCTCGCTGGGCAGGCTAGTCCAGCCTCGTCCAGCCCGGTGCTGCCGATCGGCCCTGCTGACCGCGGGGTGGCGGCGCCGCTGATACCCATGAGGCACGTCAGGTACTTAAACCCGGTGGATTGACCGGCCTCCGCCAGGCTTGCGATTGGCTGCCGAACAAGAAGCCTTGTCCCAGGCGAGACGAAATGCCATACCCGGATTTGCCGACATTCGCGACCCCCAGGTATCCAGCGTGGCCAAATTCACGCACGTGCAATCGATCCGGGCCAGCTTACGACAGGCTCTATCGGGCTCACTGTGAGGGATCGTCCATGCAAGGAGGGGTCAGCGTGTCGGCACCAGAATTCGCGGACTTGAATTTGTCGATTCCGCCGTTGCACCGTTGGCTCGACGCGGTGATCGGGGCATCACCGGAGGACTCAGTGGCCCCGCAGCATGGGCCGCGACGCTGGTGGCCCGGTCCGCTCGATGTCGAGGGACTGGCGCTGGGGGCCCTGCAGGCGGTGGCGACCGCGTTGCATCGCTATCCGGCCGGTAGAGCCCGGTTCTCCGTCACCTCCGCCCCGGTCGCGGCCTCGTTCAACTCCCTGGGGCACCTGCGCATCGCCGGGGTCACGCCGGATGGGTTTGCCGAGCTGTCGGGCTTCTTCCCGTGCCGCGACGGCTGGATCCGGTTGCACGCCAACTATCCGCACCATGCGGCGGCGATCCGGTCGGTGCTGGGCGCGGGGACACGCACGGAAGTCGTCGACGCGCTCGCCGGCTGTTCGGCGGAGGGGGCGGAGGCGACGCTGCGGGCGACCGGCGGCGTGGCGGTGGCCCTGCGCGACCCGGCGACCTGGCAGGCGTCGGCCCCGGGCGCTGCGGTTGCTTCCGAACCGTGGATTCGGTTTGCCCTGGAGGAACCACGCGCCGGGCCACGCCGGGCAGTGCGAGCGCTGAGCGAGCTGCGCGTGATCGACCTGACCCGGGTGGTCGCCGGCCCGACCGGGACGCGGCTGCTCGGCGCGCTCGGGCGGACGTGCTGCGCATCGACCCGCCGGGAATGCCGGAGCTGTGGGACCACCACGTCGACACCGGGTTCGCCAAGCGGAGCGCGCTCGCGGACCTTGACGACCCGGCCGCCCTGGCCCGGATCCGTGTGCTGCTGGCCGAGGCCGACGTACTCTTCACCGGTTATCGGGGCGCGGCGCTGGACCGGTTCGGGCTGAACCCGGCCGCCCTAACCCAGGACTACCCGCAGCTGGTCGTGGTAACGCTGGACGCCTGGGGGGATCGCGGGCCGTGGTCACACGAGCGCGGCTTCGACAGCATCGTTCAGGCCGCAACTGGCATCGGGCACCTCTACGGCCGGCCGTACGAGTCGGGCGGCTGGCGACCCGGCGTCCAGCCGGTACAGGCGCTGGACCACGCCACCGGGTATGGCATGACCGCTGCCGCCTTGGCCCTGCTGACCCGTCGGCACACAGCGGGCGGCAATGGCTGGGCGCACCCCGGACGGCCCAGGAGCTGCTGGCGCTGTCCGCCCCGTCGGAGATCGAGATCACCCTGCCGGTGCCGGTCCGCGATACCCCAAGCCCGTACGGTCCGTTGCGTTACGTGCCGCCACCGCTGGACCGCGACGGCGGGCCGCTGGAATACCCCACTCCGCCGCAGCAGTACGGCTCCTCGCCGTTGAGCTGGACCGGGCCGGAGAAGGTGGTCTGGTGACCGGTCCCGGGTGCGTCATGGTCGGCTACAGCGAGGGGATCATGGCCGCGCTCGACCAGCTGCGGCCCGAGCGCTCCGTCTTGGTGGTCGAGGAGCCCCAGGTCATCCAGCGACGGCAGATCGAGCAGCGCCTGGCCACGCACCCGTGCAGCGTTGACCTAGTGCCCGCGCCCATCCAGGGCGAAAAGCATCCTTCGCGTTCGGTGGCGGCCGTCCCGGCCTCTCTAATGTGGGGGTCGTTCTTCCCGGGACCGAGTACGGCGTGGTGGCGGCCGCCGCGCTGGCTGAGCCTGGGGGCTACCAAGGGCCGGACTGGTCGCTGACCGGGCTTTTCGCGACAAGGCTCGGCTCGGCTGCGTACGGTCGCCGGTCAGACCGCGCTGCGGCAGCCCCAGCGGCAGCTCGTCACCACCGCGACGCAGGTCGCGCACTGGTGGTCGGCCTGGGGCGGGCGCTGGGCGGGCACTGCGTGCCGAAGCCAGCCAACCGACAAGCCAGCCTCGGCCACCCACCACCACCGACCTGCCGGCGCGCAGCTTCTCCGGCCTGCTGGACCACCTGGCGACCCTGACCCGAAACACCCTGCGCGTTGGCACCGACACCGCTGGCGAGTTCGACCTCGTTGCTTCCCCACCCCGACCCAGCGACAGGCCTTCGATCTGCTCGGCGCAACCCATCCCGCTGCGGCTCCAGTAGCCAGCAAGCCACCCCCGATAGGAACGAGAATGCCTGGTCAGCGATGGTCCACCCTATTCATGATCACGTGACTTCGGGCTAGCTGGTGCAGGTGCAGCGCCACCACCTGCTCGGTGACGGTGGCCCGCAGCGCTCCACCTCCGCTCGAGTCGCCTCCAGCGCGGCCGCCTCCAGCGACTGCCTCGGCCGGCCCGGCACCGAGGCGGCCAGTGCTCGGCCAGTGCCGCCAGTGCCCCCTGCTTCGCGGTCCGACACACGTGCACCACGGTCGAGCGATCCACTCCGAACCGCTCCGCGGCCTCTCGCTGCGTCGCCTGTCCGGTGAGCACCGCGACGTAGATCTCGTACTTCTCGCTCGGCGCCAGCCGTCGGCGTGGCTCTTCCACATTCATCTTTGGATTTGGATCGGACGTCCAAACTGCAAGCTGATAACAAAGCTCAAGCTGCGAAGGATGCTGCCGATAATGCAGTTCGACAAGCCAAACAGGAGGGAGACGATACAGCCAGCTTTCGATCAGTGACTGGCATAACCGGGATTCCGACCGGTGGCGTTCGGAACCTTCAATCTGTTTACACCAGATAAGTCCTATCCTTTCCTGATACTGAAAGAAAGTTGTCATGTACAACTGCCCAGGTTGCCATCAGGTAGTTAAGGCACGAAAAGCCTCGACGGGAGCTATTCGATTGTTCTCGCACTACTACGCCGAACAATTGTGTAGCTATTCTCAACAGCTGGTATTCCCGAGAGATGATTGGGACAACTGATTCCGAGGATCAAGCTACAACGACGTCAACGGGCGCTCCATACGGGTCAGGCGCGCCGCCCGGTGGCTGGGTATTTCAAAGATCGTCTTCCTCACGAAGTCAGACGCAAGCACCCATGCGTGCAGCGCAGCAGCAGGCCGAGGGCTTGGCAACCCGCCACGCCCGGTTGCCCTACATCTGTGCTATTCCTGGCTGAATGGCCGTGCTGGTCCGGCCTGTGCCGGCCTCTTCACGACGGATCCTGCCGCGATGAACAGCGACATTGACCCTCATCCGACACCCGCACCGGAGGCACCCTGGAGTGAAACCCAACGTTCTCAGGGTTTCGCAGCCATCGGCGGCATTCCAGTGAGGGATCAACGATCAGACGCGAGAATCGGCGTTAGGAGTCGTCTCCACTCCCCATCACCGACTCCTCGTCGGCGGAGTCGCCGGCGCCGAGGACGGCCGAGTCGCTGGGCTGCGTATTGACTCCGCCCATAATGTCAGTATCGCCGTCGTCTGCACTTCCCATCACCGACTCCTCGTCGGCGGAGTCGCCGGCGCCGAGGACGGCCGAGTCGCTGGGCTGGGTGTTGACTCCGCCCATAATGTCGGTATCGCCGACGGTGCTCCCCGGTTCGCCCATCAGCTGCCGGTCCCGGTCGTGATCCACCATGTCAACCTCCACCCGCCGAACTTCGGCTGCCGCGACCGTATCGCGTGACGAGAGAGTCGCCAAGCGCCCGCGGACCCCTCAGGCGAACAGCTGGTCGGCAAGGCAGAGCGCGAGCGCCCCGGCCCACGTCCTCCACCGGGAAGCCGGCGACGAAGCCGGGGCCGACCAGCACACGGGCCGCCGCAACCCGGAACAGCCATCGGTCGGCCGGCACCACCGGCTCGGGCAGGACGTAGCGGCCGGTCAGCTCGCGACGGAAACCACCCTGCCAGGACCACCAACGTGGCGAGCACCGTCACCAACGCCGGCAGAGCCATCCGCTCGACGTGCGCCGGGGCTGACAGGCGCAGCTGGTTGACCGCCAGCAGGTTCGTCAGGTTCGACACCGGCAGCGACAGCGAACCGGCGTTGGCGATCCACACCGCCGCATAGGCGAAGGCGCCACCGACAGGCCGAGCCCGGCGGCCAGAGCGAGCACCACCCGGGTGAGCAGCACAGCCGTCGTGTCCAAGCTCAACACCGTCGTAGATGTGCAGGTCCGACCCGCAGATCGCGCTGGCGGTCACCTTGATCATGGCGTCAGCCGACTCTTGGATCTTCGGGTCGTCGACCTCGTCGACGCTCACCGTGCGATGGCGGCGCCAGACGACGGCCTTCACGGCCGGCTCGCGGGTCGAGGGGAGCAGGTCCGTAGCCGTGGTGCTTCGCCATGCCGGGGGCTACTTCTGTCGCGGTACGCCGGGCAGCACGCGGTACGCCGGGGGCCGAGCCGGGAAGGCAGCCACCGTGACGGTGATCGTGGGGACCTCGGGGTGGCAGTACCGCGACTGGCGCGGCCGCTTCTACCCGCCGCGGCTGCCGCAGCGACTCTGGCTCGAGCACTACGCCGTGCACTTCGAGACGGTCGAGGTGAACAACGCCTTCTACCGGCTGCCCGAGCGACGGGTGTTCGAGGCGTGGCGCTCCCGGACCCCGCCGCAGTTCGTCGTGACCACGAAGGCCAGCCGCTTCCTCAGCCATGTCAAGCGGCTGCGGGAGCCGGCCGAGCCGGCCGCCCGGCTGATGGACCGGGTCGCCGGCCTGGCGGAGAAGTCCGGCCCGGTTTTGCTGCAGTTGCCGCCGTCCCTGCCGGCCGACCCGGCGCTGCTCGACGAGTGCCTGAGCTGCTTTCCGCCCGGCACCCGGGTGGCGGTGGAGCCCCGGCACGACTCCTGGTGGACCCCGGAGGTGGCGGGGGTGTTGGTCCAACACGGGGCCGCGCTGTCGTGGGCGGACCGAGACCACCGCGCCATCACCCCGCTGTGGCGGACCGCGGACTGGGGGTATCTGCGGCTGCACCACGGCCACGCGCCCTGGCCGCGCTACGACTGGGGCTGTCTTACCTACTGGGCTGGCTTGATCGCCGAGACCTTCACCAACGCCGAAGACGTCTTCGTCTACTTCAACAACGACCCGGGCTGTTCGGCGGTCGACGACGCCATCACCTTCGCCGAGGCGGTCCGCCAGACCGGGCACTGGGTGACCCGGGTGCCGGAGGGGCGGCCGGCCTGGGGCGCCGACGACACGGTATGGGCCGCGGCCGCGTCGTGATCCGCGTCCGAACCGACACCGCTGCACACCGGGGGCTGCTCGCGGTGCCGTAGCCAGGTGAAGCGGGGGCGGGGAGGCGCCTTCACCCGCCGACGGCACTGTCACGGCCCGCGACACGCCGAGTCTGCGATGCCGTCGCCGGGTGAAGCGGGGTTGCGGGCGGCCAGCACGTCACGGCAGCCGCGTGGGCGCGGTACTCGGCCGGCGCAACGGGGCGAGCAGCAGCACCGCGACCACGGCCAGCACGAACCCACCGAAGATCGTCCCTCGGTAGCTGCTGCCGCTGGCGTCGATCACCGCGCCGACCAGCGGCGGCCCGACCAGGGCGCTGACGGCGGCCGCGGTGTAGAGCGCCCCCACGGTGCCGCCGAGCCCGGCCACGCCCCACAGCTCCGCGGCCACCGCCGGCGACAGCGCGATGTACCCGCCGTACCTCACGCCCATGGTGACCGCGAAGAGGACCAACGCGGCGTACGACGACCCGAGCAGCCAGATCGGGTAGCTGAGCGCCATGATGGCGAAGCTGACCTTGAACATGCGGATCGAGCCGAACCGCCCGCCGATCGCGCCCAAGCCAAGTCGACCCACCACGCTGGCCGCGCCGACGATGCCGATCAGCAGTCCGGCCCCGCCACCGCCGATGCCCTCGCTGCGGGCGAACGGGGCGAGAAAGACGAGGACGTGGAACAGCGGCATGCCCATCACGACCATGGCCAGGTACATGGTCCGAAACTGCGGCGTCCGCACCGACTGCGACAACCGGAGCGCGCCACCGGCCGGTACCGGGGGCTTCGCCGCCGCCCCCGCGCAGGCCAACAGCAGGATGCCGCTGGCCACGCCGAAGATGACGTACGTCGTCCGCCAGCCGTACCGGCTGATCAGCGCACCGGCCAGCGGACCACCGACCAGGGTGCCGGTCCCGATGCCGGCGACGGCCAAGCCAAGCGCGAACGTCCGGCGGCGCTCAAACCAATCGCCGACCACGGCCACCATCGGCACGTGGCCGCAGGCGACCCCGATCCCCACGCCGATCCCGTAGGTGAGGTAGCCGGCCCAGAGGGTGTGCACCCGAGAGGTGAGCAACAGCCCAGAGCTCATCGCGATGGCTCCGACCACCAGCACCCGGCGCGGCCCCACCCGGTCCACGACCGGTCCGCTCACCACTCCGAGGGAGAAGTAGACGAAGCCGGTGAGGGCGAACACGGCGGCCGCAGCGGCCCGACCACTGCCGAACTCGCGGGCCATCGGGTCGAAGAAGACGCCGAAGCTGTAGGCGACGCCGAACACCGTGAACATGGCGCCGAACGCCGCGGCTACGACTGTCCAGGCCCGGGCCGAAGTGTCGATGCGGGCGTCCATGGTGGCCGGCAACCTAGCCGGGATCACCAAGCCGGTCGCCCGGTTTGTGCCCCTGCGGGATAGTAGGTCCACGATCGTGGTGCGCCGAATTGGGCGACCCGCCGTACCGGCGTACGTCAGCGACACCGCGATCACCCCGACCTAGGCTCGACCCAAGCCCGACGTAGGCTCAACCAGAGGGGACCGGCGATGCCCCGCTCCGCCGCGGTTGCGTCGGCTGGCCCGAGGTGACGGGCCGGTTCGGCGCCCACCGGTCGTCGGGGGCCCGGCCGCGCGACTCCAGAGCGGCGCACGACCGTTGGTTAGGGCCGAGCTTGCGGGCGGCCGCTCTGTTGGGCGTCGCCGCGCTCGCGGTGCACCTGCTGCTGCCCCAGGTTGCCGAGGCGGGACGCACCTGGCAGGCGATGGCGGACGTGCGCTGGCGCTGGGTCGCGGTGGCCGCTGTGTTCTCGGCCGGTACCTACCTCGCGGCGGCTGCCGAGCTGCGGTTTGCGGCCGGGCGGCCACTGGCCTTCTCGCGCACCATCGCTGCCCAACTCGCCGCGTCGTTCGCCAACCCGCTTACCCCGGCTAGCCTCGGCGGCATCGGCCTCAACGTCCTCTACCTGACGCGCGCCGGACTGCTCCGGGCGCAGGCCGTCACCGCGGTAGCGGTCAACAACCTGGCGGGGGTCGGGGTGCACGTCGTCGGCCTGGTCATCGTGGCCTCGGCCAGCGGCCAACTCGGGCTGCTGCACCCACCGCATCCGCAGCACCCCCGTCGCGACGCCCTCCTGATCGGGTCGGTGATCTTCCTGGTGGTCGCCGGCTTGGTGCTGTTCACCTCACCTGCCCAACGCCATCGGGCGCTGACGCCGATGTCGTTGGCCTTGCGGCAAGCCGGCGGCCTGACCCGCAACCCGCGGCGGGGGTTGGGGCTCGTGGTCTGTGCCACCGGGGTGACGGCGGGCTACATCGCTGCGCTGGCCGCCAGCTTGGTCGCATACGACCAGCATGTGGCGCTGCTCGCGGTGGCGCTGAGCTACCTCGCCGGCTCGTCGCTGGCCGCCTTGAGTCCCACCCCAGGGGGACTTGCGGCGATCGAGGCCGCGCTGGTGGCCGCGCTGACCCAGTTCGGCGTGGCGGTGGGGCCGGCCGTGGCTGCCGTGCTGACGTTCCGGCTGGTCACCTTCTGGCTGCCTGCCCTGCCCGGCATCGTGGCCTATCGCGGCCTGCGCTCGCGCGGGGCGCTGTAGTTCCCGCCGTACTGGAGGCCAAGGCCGGCTCGGGCGGCGGTCAGGAACTCGGCCTGCCGAAGGCCACCGGCATCGGCCGGCAGCGCGCCGGCGAGTGGTCGGTCGGCGAGCGCGGCCAGGTCGTCGAGGTTGCTGCACTCGGCCAGGTCTGGGCTGGTCGGCCAGGACCCGATCACGATGCCGTCGAGGACGAGACGTCGAGAGGCCAGTGCCTCCAGCGTTAAGGCAGTGGCATTGAGCGTGCCCAGCCCGGCGCCGACCACCAACAGCACGGGCGCGCCCAGCCGGCCGGCGAGGTCGGCCAGCGTGGACCCGGCCGAGTCGTGGCGCACCAGCAGGCCGCCGGCGCCCTCCACCACAACCAGCGGGTACGTCGCGGCGAGGTCCCCAACGACGGCGGCAACGTGATCGAGGTCGACCGGCGGCCGGCCGCAGCGGCGGGCGGCAGCCTCCGGGGACAGCGGGTCGGGATAGCGCGCACCTTCGACCACTTCGACGTCCCCGGCAAGGCGGCGGACCACGTCGACGTCGGGCTCGTCGCCGGGCACGCCGGTCTGCGCGACCTTGAAATAGGCGACCCGGTCACCCCGCTGGGCCCGCAGCGCGGCCACGGCGGCGGTCACCACTGTCTTGCCGACTCCCGTCCCGGTCCCGGTAACGACCAGCACGCTCATCCGGCGGTTGCCGGCGTCGTGCGGGTCATTGCCGCGGCGGCGCACAGGGCCACGTCCGCCCGGCGCAGGTCGGCGGTGGTCAGGTCGGCCCGCGCGGTGATGCGCAACCGCGACGTACCTTCTGGGACCGAAGGCGGACGGAAACAGCCGACTCGGACGCCGAGTTCCAGGCAGCACGCCGCGGCGGCCAACGCCCGCCGCGGATCGCCGAGCACCACGCTGACGACCGCTCCGGCCGGCTCGCTGGCGGGCAGCCCGGCGGCGCGAGCGATGGCGGCCAGCTCATGCGCCCGGGCCTGCACCGCGGCGGCCCGCTCCGGCTCCTCCGCCAGCACCGCCAGCGCTTCCTGCGCGGCGCCGGCCGCCGCCGGCGCCAGACCGGTGTCAAAGACGAATGACCGGCCGGTGTCAATCAAGTGGTCGCGAACGGCCGGCGGCCCCAGCACCGCGCCGCCCTGACCGCCCAACGCCTTGGACAGGGTCACGGTCATGACGACGTCGGGTTCGCCGGCGATCCCAGCCCCGGCCACGGCACCGCGCCCGCCCGGCCCGACCACGCCCAGGCCGTGTGCTTCGTCCACGACCAGGGCCGCACCGCCACGGCGGGCGACCGCGTGCAGCGCGGCCAGCGGCGCGAGGTCCCCGTCGACGCTGAACACCGAGTCACTGACCACCAGGGCCCGATCCTCGGACCGCTCGGCCAGCGCCCGCTCGACCGCGGCCACGTCACCGTGCGGAACGACGACCACCCGGGCGCGGGACAACCGGCAGGCGTCCACCAGGGAGGCGTGGTTGCCGGCATCGCTGACCACCAAGCTCCCGGCACCCGACAGCGCGGCGACGGCCGCCAGGTTGGCGGTGTACCCGGAGGAGAAGACGAGTGCCGATGCCGCGCCGGTGAAAGCGGCCAGGTCATCTTCCAACGCGGCGTGCAGCGCCGTCGTACCGGTGACGAGGCGGGACCCGGTCGAGCCGGCGCCCCAGGCTTGCAGTGCCGCAACGCCGGCCGCCACCACCCGCGGGTGCCGGGCCAACCCGAGGTAGTCGTTGCCGGCCAGGTCGACGACGTCCTCGTCCACCGGTCGGGGCCGCAGTGTCCGGACCAGACCGCGCGCCGCGCGGTCCGCGGCGGCGTCCGCGAGCCAGGCCAGTGCCAAGTTCGGGTTCGCTGCCGAGACCTCGGGCGCGGGGGTTTGGGTGTGCACGTCGCCGACAGTAATGGCATCCCCGGCCGCCAGCGTCGGCGGTTGGCCGGCAGCGCGGTGGGCGATCGTGGTGCGGCTGGGGTACGCGACACACCGAGGAGTCGTGCGCTGGCGGCACCACGATCGTTAGTTGACAGCGTCCGGGCGCCGTTCGCCCTGAGCGTCAGCCGCCCTGAGCGTCAGCCGCCCTGAGCGTCAGCCGTCCTGGGCCAGCGCCCCCACCACCGCGTCCGTGATCGCGGCCACGTCCGCCGCAGTGCTGATGTACGGCGGCATGGTGTAGACCAGCCGGCCGAACGGGCGCAGCCACACGCCGCGCGCCACCAGCCGCGGGGTGAGGGCCCGCAGGTCCACCGGTTCGGCCATCTCGACCACCCCGATCGCCCCGAGCACCCGTACCTCGGCCACCCCGGGCAGCGCGCTGGCCGGCGCCAGGCCGGCGGTCAGCTGCCCTTCGATCTCGGCCACCCGCTGCTGCCACGGCTGGCCGAGGAGCAGCTCGACGCTAGCCGAGGCCACCGCCGCCGCCAGCGGGTTGGCCATGAACGTGGGGCCGTGCATCAGCGCGCCGCCCGGCGCGGCGCTCACGCCGGCCGCGACCTCGTCGGTGCAGAGTACGGCCGCCATCGTCAGGTAACCGCCGGTCAACGCCTTGCCCACGCACAGTACGTCGGGCACCACCCCGGCCCACTCGCTGGCGAACAAGCGCCCGGTCCGGCCGAAGCCGGTGGCGATCTCGTCGAGCAGCAGCAGTACGCCGGCCTCGCGGCACAGCGCGGCCAGCCGGGTCAGGTACGCCGGGGCGTAGAACCGCATCCCGCCGGCGCCCTGCACGATCGGCTCGACGATCACGGCCGCCAGCTGCCCGGCGTACCGGTCGAGCAGGTTGGCGACCTCGGCGAGATCGGAGTCGCGCACCGGCTCGGCGAAGCGGGGGCGGGGGCGCTCGGCAAAGACCTGCTGCGGCACCAAGGCCCGGAACAGGCCGTGCATGCCGGTCACCGGGTCGCAGACCGACATCGCCCCGGTGGTGTCGCCGTGGTAGCCGCCACGCACGGTGAGCAGCAGCCGCCGGTCCGGCTGGCCGCGACCCTGCCAGTACTGCAGCGCCATCTTCACCGCGACCTCGACCGACACCGAGCCGGAGTCGGCGAAGAACACCCGGGTCAGCGAAGTCGGGGTGATCTCGACCAGCTGCCGGGCCAGCCGCACCGCCGGCTCGTGGGTCAGTCCGCCGAACATCACGTGCGCCATCCGGTCCACCTGGTCGCGCAGCGCCCGGTTCAGGACCGGGTGGGCGTACCCGTGGATCGCCGCCCACCACGACGACATCCCGTCCACCAGCTCGCGCCCGTCCGCCAACCGCAGCCGGGTCCCGCTGGCCGACGCCACCGGCAGCACCGGCAGCGGATCTACCGCGGAGGCGTAGGGGTGCCAGACGTGGGCCCGGTCGTCGGCCAGCAGTTGCTCGACCGCAGTCGGATCCCAGGCAGCGTCCACAGGGCGCCAGTATTCGCGTCATCCGACCGTGACTTGAGCCGCCCCTTTGGCACCGGCCGCGGCGGCCGACATCGTGCCCCTGGGCTTGCCTGCCGTCGCCAGATCGACATAGCACCTGGGTAACTGGGTCAGTACATAGCGTTCGCACACGCGCCGAACTAGAGTGATCTCGAAATGGCCGACATGCAGCCGCAGTACGGCTTCTCCCAGGTGGCAGCCGGCGTGTACGGCCGCGGGGCGACCCTGGAGGCGCTCACCCCGGGCGCTCGCGTCCGCAGTGTGGTCGTCGGCTCCGCCGTCACGGTGATCAGCGCCCAATGGCACGGGTCCAACGCGATCACGCTCACCTACCGCGACGATGCCGGAAGCGTCGCGCAGACCCTGCTCTACCGCGACGTCGAGCCGTCACTCATTGTCGAGCAGGCTGCGCGGGCCTACGCGTTCGACGGTGACCCGAACCTCTTTCGGCTCGCGGCAGAGGCGCTGCGAATCCGGATGGCCGCGCGGTTCGACCCGATGCTGGCAGTGACCACCAGCGACCTGGAGCCGCTGCCGCACCAGATCAAAGCGGTGTACGGCGAGCTGCTCCCGCGCACACCGCTGCGCTTCTTGCTCGCGGACGACCCTGGTGCCGGCAAGACGATCATGGCGGGGCTCTACATCAAGGAGCTGATGCTGCGCGGTGACCTCGCCCGGTGCCTGATCGTCGCTCCGGGCAGCCTGGTCGAGCAGTGGCAGGAAGAGCTCCTGGACAAGTTTGGGATTCGGTTCGAGCTACTCACCCGCTCCCTGGTCGATTCGACCCCCGATGAGAACGTCTTCGAACGCCACCCGTTGCTGCTCGCGCGGATGGACCAGCTTTCTCGCTCCGAGGAGCTGCGCAGCGCCCTGGAGCACGCGGACTACGACCTCGTCGTCGTCGATGAGGCACACCGCATGTCCGCCCACTACTTCGGCGCAGAGCTGAAGACGACAAAGCGCTACGACCTCGGCCGTCTGCTCGGTCGGGTCGCGCGGCACCTGCTGCTCATGACCGCGACCCCGCACGCCGGCAAGGAAGAGGACTTCCAGCTGTTCCTGGCGCTGCTCGATGGCGACCGTTTTGAAGGCCGGTACCGCGACGCCGTCCATTCCATCGACACGTCAGGGCTGATGCGGCGCATGGTCAAGGAGGATCTGCTCACCTTCGAGGGCAAGCCGTTGTTCCCGGAGCGGGTCGCGAACACGCTGATGTACGACCTCTCGCCTCCTGAAGCCGAGCTGTACGAAGCGGTCACCGACTACGTCCGCGAGCAGATGAACCGGGCCGAGCAGCTCAAGCACGTGGGCGAAGGCAGGAGAGGGAACACAGTCGGCTTTGCCCTAACGGTGCTGCAACGCCGCCTCGCATCCAGCCCGGAAGCGATCCTGCGCTCGCTAGACCGACGGCGCCGGCGACTAGAAGGCAAGCGACAGGAGACGCTCGGCCTGGACGCCACCGGCCAGTCATCGCTGGAGCGTCGGCTGGCCGATCTACTCGGGCGCACCGTCGAGGTCACCGAAGACGATTTGGACGAGTTGACCAGCGACGAACGCGAGCAAGCTGAAGACAGCGTGGTGGACGCTGCGTCCGCCGCCCGCACGCTCGCCGAGCTGGACAAGGAAATCGCGATCCTGGGCGATCTCGTGGAGCTGGCCCGGCGGGTTCGCCACTCGGGCACCGACCGGAAGTGGACCGAGCTGCGCAGTCTCCTTCTGGAAGAGGAGGCGATGTACGAAGCCGACGGTTCCCGTCGCAAGATCATCATTTTCACCGAACACCGCGACACCCTGAACTACCTGGTCGACCAGATCCGGTCGCTGCTCGGCCGCAACGAGCCGGTCGTGACGATCTCCGGCGGTGTCCCACGGGAGGCCCGTCGGGCGGTGCAGGAGCTGTTCACCCAGGACAAGGACACCCTCGTCCTGGTGGCCACGGACGCCGCCGGTGAAGGGCTCAACCTGCAGCGCGCTCACCTGATGGTGAACTACGACCTACCCTGGAATCCCAACCGGATCGAGCAGCGGTTCGGTCGCATCCACCGGATTGGCCAGACCGAGGTCTGCCGGCTGTGGAACTTGGTGGCCGCCGACACTCGGGAAGGGGCGGTATTCCAGCGGCTGCTCGACAAGGTGGAGGAGCAGCGCCGCGCGTACCAGGGGGAGGTCTTCGACGTCCTGGGCGAGGCGTTCGAGGGTCGACCGCTGCGAGACATCCTCATCGAGGCCATCCGGTACGGCGACCAGCCGGAGGTCCGCGCCCGGCTCGACCAGGTGATCGATGCCGAGGTGAGCGTCGGGCTGGACAAGCTGATGCAGGAGCGAGCCCTGCACGACGTCCTGGCCGATGCCGACGTTCGCGAGCTGCGGCTGCGGATGGAGGAGGCCCGGGCGCGGCGGCTCCAACCACATTACGTCCAAGCGTTCTTCGCCGAGGCCTTCCGCTTGCTGGGCGGACGGGTGAGTGCCCGCGAGACCGGCCGCTTCGAGATCACCCATGTGCCGGCCGAGGTGCGCGACCGAGATCGCCAAATCGGGTTGGGGGCGCCGGTGCTGCGCCGCTACGAACGGATCTGTTTCGAACGCGAACACCTCCGGGCCGTGGGCAAGCCGAAGGCTGACCTGGTCGCGCCGGGGCATCCGCTCCTCGATGCGGTGGTCGACCTAGTGGTCGAGCGGTACGGCACGCTGCTGAAGAAAGGTGCGTTCCTCGTCGACGGCAACGATCCCGGCGAGGATCCGCGCCTGCTCGTCGCCCTCACCCAAACGATCAACGACGGGCACGCCTTGGGCCGAACGGTCTCCAAGCGCTTCGACTTCGTCGAGATTCGTCCCAGCGGGCAAGCCTCCTCGGCCGGTCCGGCGCCATACCTCGACTACCGAGCGCCGGACTTGGACGAACTGAACCTGCTCGGCCCGCTGCTGAGCGAGCCATGGCTGGCCAGCGGCCCAGAGCAGGTCGCGGTCAGCTGGGCAGTGAGCCACGGCGCCAGCGAGCACCTCGCTGAGGTCTCGGAGCGCATCCGGACGACGGTTGCCCGGACCCGTGCGCAGGTCCGTCAGCGCCTCACCCAAGAAATCAACTATTGGGATGCCCGACACGCCGACCTGCTCGATCAGCAGGCCGCCGGGCGCCAGCTGAAGGTTAAGCCGGAGACCGCGGAGCGGCGCGCCCGCGACCTGGAGCGCCGGCTCGACCGACGGCTTGAGGACCTGGATGCCGACGAGGCATTGCGGCCGGTCCCACCCGTCGTCGCCGGTGGCGCGCTGGTCGTGCCGCAGGGTGCCCTGGACCGGCTGGCCGGCCGGCGGGATCGGCCGGTCGCCACCTACGCGAAGGACACCGCCGAGGTAGACCGCCGAGCCGTGGCCGCCGTCCTGGCCGCGGAGCGCTACCTGGGCCGCGATCCGAAGGAGATGCCGCACAACAATCCGGGGTACGACGTGCGATCGCTGACCCCAGACGGCCACCTCGTCTTCCTGGAGGTCAAGGGCCGGATCGCCGGTGCCGAGGACTTCGTCGTCACCCGCAATGAGGTGCTCTACGGCAAGAACGCCGATCGCTACCGCCTGGCCCTGGTGCGGGTGTCGCCGGAAGGGCCGAACCGGGATGAGGTGCGGTACCTGATCGACCCGTTCAAGGGCTTTGACTTCGGCGACTTCGCCGCCGACGGCGTCCGGGGTGACTGGACGGCCATGTGGGTCCGAGGCGGCCCGCCGCAGTGATCGAGCAGGTTCTGGCCGTTGTGGTACTCACGGGCGCGGAAGTATCACAACCGCTGGCCGGTGGGAGTTGAGTATCACTGGCACCAGGCCGTCACGTGACCGAAGATCGGGGCGTGGGTGGGGTCGGCTCACGCCTGCGGGAGGCGAGTTTACGCCTAGTTTTTCGCTGCCCTCACACTGTCAGGGTGCGAGAAACTTGGGGGAAACTTCGGCGGTCCGGCCAGAGATTGACGCAGTGCTGCGCGCGATCGAGACCGGGGCCCGACCTCGCGACTTGGAAACAGAGACGCTTGACTTCAAGACCCAGGGCAGGTCGGTGCCCGACACCCTGAAGGACCTGGCTGAGGCGGTCGTCTGCTTCGCCAACTCCAGGGGCAGGTCCGTGGTCGTCGGCGTAGCGGACGATGACGTAGCCGAGGCAGCTTTCCGCGGCACGACCCTTGACCCAGTACGAACGCAGCGCCGCGTCTTCGAGTTGACTGACCCACGACTGACGGCGGCCGTCGACCCGGTGCAGTGGGCGGATCGGCGCCTGCTGATCCTCACCGTTCCGGCAAGTCCGGACGTCCACGCTGTTGGCGGGCGCTCGACGGAGCGGATCGGCTGCTCTTGCGAGCCGATGTCGACATCCCGAATCGCCACGGTCGTGGCCGATCGGCGGGGCGATGACTGGTCGGCGCATGACTCAGACTTGAGGCTGAGAGACATCGACCCCGTCGCGATCGGCGTCGCTCGCGCGATGCTGGAACGGTCGCCGGACCCCCAGCGTCGGGCCTACGTACGCCGTAGCGACGAAGATCTGCTGCGGTTCCTGAGCCTCGTGTCTGCGCGCGGCCGGCTGGTGAACGCGGGCGCGCTGCTCCTGTCACAGCTTCCCACTCCGGCTGACCAGATTGCCTACGTTCATCGTCGTACGCCGGCGGGTGCCTTAGTCGTGAACGAGCACCTGACCACCCCCCTCTTGCTGGCTGTGCACCGGTGCTTCGACTTGATCGAGGCCCGGTCCGACCGGACGTCGGTCAACGTTCCGGGTGGACACCAACTACAGCTTGCTGACCTGCCACCGGCCGCGGTGCGCGAGGCGATCGTGAACGCCGTTATGCATCGCGACTACCGCAGAACCGGTGTCGTCCAGGTTGAACACACTTCCACCCGTCTCATCGTTACCTCGCCTGGACCGTTCGTTAGCGGGGTGACTGTGCACAACGTGCTCACGACATCGTCACGATCACGCAATGCGGTCCTCGCTGGTGCCATCCGTGCTCTCGGCCTGGCCGAGACTGCGGGTGCCGGTGTCGACCGGATGTACGCCGAGATGGCAAGGCTTGGTCATCAGCCGCCCGCCTTCGTCGCCGACGCGTACCAGGTCCAGGTCCAGGTCACGCTGCTCGGTGGTGCGCCGAACACCCACTTGGCCCGTTTCGTCGCGACGCTCCCGAGCGACGACTCTGAAGACGCCGACACAATGCTGACGATGTTGACTTTGTTGACTCACCGGACTGTGACCGCAGAAGTACTCGCCCCCTTGCTGCAAAAGCCAGAACCGGAGGCTCTGTCAGTGCTCGACCGGCTGACCTCCGAGCGCATTGCGCTCTTGGAGCGCACCCGCGAGTTCGCCCGGCGATCCCGGCCTGTCTACCGCCTCCGCGAGCACGTCGTCGCGGCTCTGGGTCCGGCTCTGAGCTACCAGCGGCGCACGACCGACGAGTATGACCGGAAGATCGTCGCAATGGTGCGGGAGGTCGGGGAAGTCAACGCGCGCCTGGTCAAGCTGCTTCTCGACCTCGACACGGCGCCTGCCTCCCGAGTGCTCGGCGACCTCGTAACGCGAGGTGTGCTCGTGAAGACCTCGACGGCCGAGCGCGGACCCTCCGTCACCTACGGAGCCGGCCCCCGGTTCCCCAAGACGGCGGGTGGCCGACGTCCACTTGCTAAGCCGGCGGACTCGAAGGAGCGTCGGCGATGACCTACAAGCGCAAGCTCATCGAGGTCGCACTGCCGCTGGAGGCGATCAACCGCGAGTCGGCGCGAGAGAAGTCGATCCGGCACGGTCACCCCTCGACCCTGCACCTGTGGTGGGCCCGTCGGCCGCTTGCCGCCTGCCGGGCGGTCCTGTTCGCGCAGCTCGTCGATGACCCGTCCGCACACCCGGACAAGTTCCCGACCGAGCAAGCGCAGGCGGTTGAACGGCGGCGGCTGTTCGACCTCATCGAGCGCCTGGTCGTGTGGGAGAACAGCGGCAACGAGGCGCTGTTCCGGCAGGCCTACAACGAGATCGCGAAGTGCTTCGACGGCAAGCCACCCGCGATCCTGGACCCGTTCTGCGGCGGGGGGTCGATCCCATTGGAGGCGCAGCGACTCGGGCTTGAGGCGCATGCCAGCGACCTGAACCCGGTAGCAGTGCTCATCACCAAGGCGCTGATCGAGATTCCGCCGAAGTGGGCCGGGCGGCCGCCGGTATTTCCCGGCGCCGCCGAGTCGCGGCTCGACTGGTCGCGCGCGACCGGACTCGCCGAGGACGTCCGTCGGTACGGGCAGTGGATGCGGGACGAGGCGGAGAAGCGCATCGGGCACCTATACCCGAAGGCCACACTGCCGGACGGATCGAAGGCCAGCGTGATTGCGTGGATCTGGGCGCGCACGGTCACCTGCCCGAACCCGGCCTGCGGCATCGAGATGCCACTCGTCCGCTCCTGGTGGCTCGGGAAGAAGCAGGGCAAGGAGGCCTACGTCGTCCCGCGCGTCGAGAACGGCCGGGTCGAGTTCGGCATCGGGCATGACGTCGCGCATGCGCCGATAAAGGAGACCGATGGGACGGTCCGGCGCACCGGGGCTGTCTGCGTCGGCTGCGGCACGGCCGTTCCGCTGGCATACGTCCGAGTCGAGGGTAAGGCCGGGCGGATCGGCGCCCGCCTGATGGCCGTCGCCGCCGAGGGCCACCGGCGGCGCGTGTACCTGACGCCAACCACCGAGCATGAGAAGGCAGCGGATGTGCCGGTGCCGGACGACGTGCCCGACACCGAAATACCGCACAACCCGCGCTACCTAACGACTCCGAACTACGGCATGACGCGGCATGCGGACCTGTTCACCCCGCGCCAGCTCACCGCCCTCACCACGTTCGGCGATCTCGTGGGCGAGGCGCGAGAGAAGGTGTACGCCGATGCCCTCGCCACCGGCGTTCAGGCGGGCGAGCGGCTGGAGGCCGGCGGCCCGGGCGCAGCCGCATACGCCGACAGCGTTGCGGTTTACCTCGCATTTACAGTTGACAGATGTGCCGACTATTGGTCGTCCCTATGCGGTTGGCACGTCACCCGGGAAGTAATTCGTAGCACTTTTTCCCGTCAAGCCTTGTCCATGGTATGGGATTACGCAGAGGCAAATCCTATAGGTACGGCGACCGGTTGTTACAGCGCTATGTTGGATTGGGTATGGAAGTGCGTCGCTCGTTCACCGACTCAAGGTCGCGGCACGGCAACCCAGCGGTCTGCTTTGCAATCAGGTCAAAGCTCCGCCGTCTCTACAGATCCGCCATACTACGACAACGTCGGTTATGCTGATCTTTCCGACTTTTTCTACGTCTGGTTGCGTCGATCACTGAGAACCATTTTGCCATCGGCATTGAGTACCATGTTGACTCCAAAGAAGGATGAGCTGGTTGCTGACCCGTTTCGTCGTGGCGGCGTACAAGATGCCAGCAGGTTCTTCGAGAACGGCTTCACGCGCGTGTTCGCGAAGGTCAGAGCCGAGACTCCTGCTGACCTGCCCATAACTGTCTTCTACGCCTTCAAACAGTCCGAAAGCGACATCGATGGCACGGCGTCGACCGGCTGGCAGACTTTGCTTCAAGGGATGCTTTACTCCGGCTGGCAGGTCACGGCGACGTGGCCTATTCGCACGGAGCTTGGGAATAGGACGCGCAGTCTTGACTCCAACGCGCTCGCTTCCTCAATCGTGCTCGCGCTACGGCCCAGGCCGCCCACCGCTGAGGCTGTGACCCGGCGGGCGTTCTTAACAGCACTCAAGAGCGAGTTGCCACGTGCTCTTCGGGACCTGCAGCAGGGCTCGATCGCGCCGGTGGACTTCGCTCAGGCCGCTATCGGACCCGGCATGGCGGTGTTCTCTCGGTATCGGACAGTGGTCGAGGCGGACGGATCGGCCATGACCGTGCGCACCGCGCTTGCCCTCATAAACCACGCGCTGGACGAGGTGCTCACCGAGCAGGAGGGTGACTTCGACGCGGATACCCGGTTTTGCGTCAAGTGGTTCACGCAATTTGGCTGGGACGAGACCGACTTCGGGCACGCCGACCAACTGTCCCGCTCTACCAACACCTCCGTCGATGGCTTGGTCCGCGGTGGTGTCTTCTGGGCGCGGGCGGGAAGGGCTCGCTTGCTGGCACCCGACGACCTCAGTGATGACTGGAACCCACTGACCGACGACCGGATCAGTGTCTGGGAGGCCGTCGTACGGCTGGGCAAGACGCTGGACCAGCAAGGCGGCGAGGAGGCCGCTCGGCTCATGGGTGCCGTTGCGCAGCGCGTCGACCTCGACACGGCGAAGGAGCTGGCCTACCTGCTCTTCGCCATCTGCGAGAAGAAGAAGTGGACGGACACCGCCCTACTCTTCAACGGTCTGGGGACGTCCTGGTCAGACCTGTCCGCTGTCGCCCGCGCTGGTGGTTCGCGCACCCCACCGCCGGCGCAGCCGGCACTGGAGTTCGCCACCGGGGATCAGGGCTGACAATGGCTGCACCCACCCGACGCACGCCAACGCTCGACGACGTACGGGCACATCGGGCGGAGATCTCGGCGCTGGCCGAGCGTTACGGCGTGAGCGACATCCGCGTATTCGGCTCGGTCGCCCGCGGGGATGCCGACGAGCTCAGCGATCTCGACCTGCTCGTCGACGTACGCCCAGATCGCGGGTTGCTGGCCTTGAGCGCCTTTGCCGGCGAGGTCGAAGACCTGATGCAGGTGCCGACGCAGGTCGCGACGGTGAACGGACTCAAGGCGCGCATCCGGGCTCGGGTGACTGCCGAGGCGGTGCCGGTGTGAGGAGTGACCGCGAGCGTCTCCTCGACATCCTGGACGCCACCGACCGGATCGCGGTGCGGGTCGTCCGCGGTCGAGAGCGCTTCGATGCGGACGAGGATGCCCAGTTGGCAATGGTTCGCCTGATCGAAATCGTGGGCGACGCCTGCGCCAGCGTCTCGGCTGGTACGCGTTCGCGACACCCTGCCGTCCCGTGGCGAGCGGCCGCGGACTTGCGCAACCGCGTGATCCATGGCTACTTCGACATCGACCTGGATCTCGTCTGGGTTGCCGCTGCTACCGAGATGCCCGCGTTGGCCGGGCCAGTCCGCGCAGCCCTGCACGAACTGTCGGCACAGGGAGAGGACCGCTGATGGCGATCAGCAACCGGGACCGGGTCGGGCGCGGCTTCGAGCTGCTGGCTGCGGGCCTCGAACCCTTCGTCGACCGAGCCATGACGGCCGTCGCCCCGGCCGGGCGGGACTGGCTTGAGCTACTGGAAGCGCGGGACAACACCCGCCACGGCTCGGCAAAGAAGCTCAGCAAGACCGATCCCGCCCTGCTGCTGCGGGTGCTTACCGAGGAGCGGCGAGTCTTCCAGGACGCGTTGTCCCGCAGCGAATCGTCTTTCGCCTCCGTGCTGCGGGACTCGCGAAACGGCTGGGCGCACAACGAGGCATTCACCGGCGAGGACACCAGTCTGGCACTGGAGCTGATGGACCGACTGCTCACCGCGGCCGGTGCCACCGAGCAAGCCGAGGAGGTACGGCGGCTGCGGCTCGACCACCAGCGGGCGCTCTACGAGGCCGACACGCGAAAGGCGGTCAAGGCGGCGGCGACCGTCTCGGTCCCGGGAACCGGCGTGAAGCCATGGCGCGAGGTCGTCACCCCGCACGCCGATGTGGCCACCGGTCAGTACAACGCGGCCGAGTTTGCCGCCGACCTGCATATGGTGTCGCGGCACGAGGGCAGCCGAGAGTACGTCGACCCGGTGCACTTCTTCCAGCGCACGTATCTCACCGAAGGCCTGCGGGACCTTCTCGCTCGGGCCGGTCGGCGGCTCTCCGGCGACCTCAACGCGAGCCCGATCGTCAACCTGCAGACCAACTTCGGTGGCGGCAAGACCCACTCGATGCTGGCTCTGTATCACGTCTGCTCCGGCCGGCCGCTCACCGACTACCCGCAGGAGGTGCAGGAGGCGCTGGTCGGCGTCTCGCTGCCAACCGATAACCCGATCCGTCGGGTCACGCTGGTGGGAACGCACCTGTCGCCCGGCACGGTCAGCATCAAGGACGACGGCACGCCGGTGCGGACGCTGTGGGGCGAGCTAGCCTGGCAGCTCGGTGGCCGCGCCGCATATGACGTGGTTGCTGAGGCCGACCGCACCGCCACCAATCCCGGTGCAGCGCTCGGCGGACTGATCACGGCGTACGCGCCCTGCCTCATTCTCATCGACGAGTGGGTCGCCTATGCTCGTCAGCTCTACGGCAACGACGACCTCCCGGCGGGGACGTTCGACACCCAGTTCACCTTCGCGCAGACGCTGACCGAGGCGGTCAGGTCGGTTCGGGGCGCACTGCTCGTCATCTCAATTCCCGCGTCGAGTCAGCCTGGCGACGCCGGCGAGGTTGTCGGCAGCGACCTCGAGGTCGGTGGCCTGAACGGTCGGGAGGCGCTGGCGCGGCTGCAGCACGTCGTTCGCCGGATGGCGGACCAATGGCGGCCAGCGACGGCGCACGAGTCGTTCGAGATCGTTCGGCGGCGGTTGTTCGTCGAGCCGGGGGCGGATGCCAAGCGGGACATCGCCGCCGTGGCTCGGCGATTCGTGCAGTTCTACGCCGAACACCGTGGTGAGTTCCCGCGCGAGTGCGGCGAGACGGCGTATGAGGGTCGGATCCGGGCGGCGTACCCGATTCACCCGGAGCTGTTTGACCGGCTCTACGAGGACTGGTCCACGCTGGAGCGCTTCCAGCGCACCCGCGGTGTCCTTCGGCTGATGAGTGCCGTCGTGCATGCGCTGTGGGCCTCGGGCGATGCCGGTCCACTCATCATGGCCGGCTCGGTGCCACTGGACGTGTCCACCGTGGGTAGCGAGCTGCTGCAGTACCTCCCCGACGCCTGGAAGCCCATCGTGGATGCCGACGTCGACGGCGAAGGCTCGACCCCGGCGCAAATCGACGGTGAGCGGCCGACGTTCGGCGCCCGGTCGGTGACCCGCCGGCTGGCCCGGACCATCTTCGTCGCCGCGGCGCCGACGCTGCACACCGCGCACAAGGGCGTGGAGCGCCAGCACGTCTGGCTCGGCGCCGCCGTACCCGGCGACACGGTCGGCAACTTCGGATCGTCGCTGGAGGTGCTGTCCCAGCGCGCGACTTATCTGTACGTCGACGGAGCTCGCTACTGGTACGACACCCGGGCCTCCGTCACGCGCACCGCCCAGGACTTGGCGGACCGGCTGCGGGAACACCCGGAGGAGGTGTGGACGCAGCTGTGCCAGCGCCTCAGCGAGCAGCGGCGCATCCGCGGCGACTTCGCGGCCGTGCACACCTGTCCCGGAGACAGCGGAGCCGTCCCGGACACCGAGGAGGCGAAGCTCGTAATTCTCCATCCGCGGTACCTGCACAGCCGAGGTAGCGACGCCTCCACCGGTCTACGGTTCGCTCGACAGTGCCTGGACACCCGCGCCTCGGGGCAGCGCGCCAACCGCAACACCGTTGTCTTTCTCGCTGCCGACGAGCGTCGGTACGAGGAGTTGGCCGAGGCGACCAGGGACTATTTGGCCTGGAGCAACATTGCCGGGCGCACCGACGAGCTCAACCTCACCGCCCAGCAGAAGGTGCAGGTGAGCCGCCGTCGGGACCAGGCAGACGACACAGTCCGCCTGCGGGTGGCGGCGACGTACATCTGGGCGCTGGTGCCCGAGCAGCCAGAACCTGCCCGTCCCGCGGGCTGGCAAGTGGTCAAAGCCGAGGGGTCGCAGGACGGGCTAGCCGACCGGGTCAGCGCGAAGCTGCGTCAAGGAGGCTTGCTCGCGACCACCTACGGCTCTCGGAACGTCCGGATGGATCTCGACGGCCCGCTGCGGTCGGCGTGGGAACGGGGGCACGTCGGTGTTGGTGACCTGTGGTCCTACTACCGGCGCTACCCCTACCTGACACGCCTGCGTGACCGCGCTGTGCTGGAGGGAGCGCTCCGCTCGGCGCTCGACGACATGATGTGGGAGTCCGACGGTTTGGCGCTGGCGGGCTCGTACGACGGCGCCACCGGTCGCTACCAGGGGTTGGCCAGCTACCCTGGAGGCGCCTTCGCCGAGTTGACCGACGCTGTGCTGGTTGTCCAGCCAAAGGTAGCTACCGAGCAGTTGGAGAAAGAGCGAGCCGCGAAAGCACCAACCGATGGCGGGCGTGAATCGGGCAGCAACGGCAAGAAGCCACGGGAGCGCGGCCCCGAAGTGCGACCACCCATCGAGTCGGTCGGGCCGGCGCCGCCGGACACTCGGTTCTTCGGTGCCGTGAGGGTGAACCCGCAGCGTTATGGCCGGGACTTCACTCGCATCGCCCAGGAGGTTCTCCAACACCTCGCCGCAGTCGAGGGCACCCATCTCGAGGTGTCGGTGGAGATCACGGCAACGAACGACGCCGGCTTTCCGGCCGACCGCGTTCGCACGGTGAACGAGAACGCCCGCACGCTGAAGTTCGACGAGTTCGGCTTCGAGCGTGACTGACTCTGCGCGCTGAGCGGCTCTCGCCACAGTGGCCCGGTGGGTGACCTACTGGGTGACTGTCCGGGCAACCCACCTTGGTGTCAGGTAGTCATCGTCGTCCTTGGCCAAGGTGACGAAGGAGCGCGATCACGCTGGCGAGACTGCGGATTCGAGCCCTAGTTGATGCGCAAAGGCTAAGATCATTGTGCGCCGGCGCCTCACTTTCGCCGGCAATCTGCGGCATCCGCGCACTTTGACCATCATCCGAGTGACTGGCGGTCAGCGCGTGCACGGGCCGACCGCGTCGTAGATCAGCAGGCCGGTCGCTGGGTCGAGCCGCGCGCCGGCGGTCACCCGGTGCGGCTGCAGCCGGCCGGCGAGCGAGTGCTGCACGGTGCCGCCCCGAACAATCGTGACGAAGTCGGCGACCAGCCGGCGGTGACAGCGCCACCACACGGTCTCGCTGCAGCACCGCGGTGCGCGTGCCAGCGGCCCCGGCCTGCAGCTCGTCGATCACGGTGGCGAACTCGCAGTCGCGCATCCAGGCTGCGTAAGCCCGGAAGGAGGTGTTGCGCAGCGCGATGTCGGGCGAGTCCGACGGGAGCTTCCGGAAGCCCCCGAGCCGGCGATCCCACCGGTAGTCCACGCCGTACGCCGGCAGCCACTCGCTGAGTCGGTCGCGCGCCAAGTGCGGGCTGCGTCGGCTCCCCGGCGCGATGCGGATGTCGACCAGCGCCCGCACCTGCGCCGCCGCCAGCGCGGTGCCGAGCTCGGTGGCCGCGGCCGTCCCGTGCCCGACGGTGAGCAGCTCGACCACGGCTCAGGCTTCCGTCACGAGGCCTCGTCGGCCAGCGCCAGCCAGGCGTCCTCGGCTTGCGACTGCTCGGCCTGGACGGCGCGCAGCTGCGCGTCCAGGGCGCTGACCGCCTCGTAGTCGGTGGCCCGGGCCGCCATCTCGGCGTGGATCCGCCCCCGCTCGGCCGTCAGCTTGGCCAGCTGCCGCTCCAGGCGGGCCAGCTCCTTGCGCGCCGCCCGCGAGTCGCCTATCCGGGACCGCGCCGCCCCGCCGGCAGACGTGGCGCCGCCACCCGCCCTGCCGGGTTCGGCGGCTGCGACCGCCGTACGCCGTCGGGCCAGGTACTCCTCGACTCCGCCCGGCAGCGCGGACACGGCCCCGTCCCCGAGCAGCGCGACCACGCCGCCGCAGGTGCGCTCCAGGAAGTATCGGTCGTGGCTGACGACGACGAGCGTGCCAGCCCAGCCGTCCAGCACGTCTTCCAGCGCAGTCAACGTGTCGATGTCCAGGTCGTTGGTCGGCTCGTCGAGCAGCAGCACGTTCGGCTCGGACATCAGCAGCCGCAGCAGCTGCAGCCGGCGCCGCTCACCCCCGGACAGGTCACCGACCCGGGTCCACTGCCGACCGCCGGCGAACCCGAACCGCTCCAGCAGCTGGGTAGCCGTCAGCTCCCGACCGCCTCCCAGGCTGACCACCCGGGCCACCGCCTCGACCGCCGACAGCACCCGCAGCTCCGGGTCCAGCTCTGTCACGTCCTGGGCCAGGTAGGCGGCCTTGACGGTGCGGCCAACCCGCACCCGGCCGGAGTCCGGACGCAGGTCCCCGGCCAGCAGCCGGAGCAGCGTGGTCTTGCCGGAGCCGTTAACCCCGACCACGCCGACCCGGTCCCCCGGTCCGAGCCGCCAGGTGGCGTGCTCGAACAGGACGCGCTCGCCGAGACGCACGGTGGCGTCCTCCACGTCGTACACCTGGCGACCCAGCCGCGCGGCGGCGAAGCGCTGCAGGGTGACGTCGTCGCGAGCCGGCGGTTCATCGGCGACCAGCGCGCTCGCGGCGTCGATGCGAAACCGCGGCTTGGACGTGCGGGCCGGCGGCCCGCGGCGCAGCCAGGCCAGCTCCTTGCGCAGCAGGTTCTGCCGGCGTTGCTCGGTCACCGCGCCGACCCGCTCCCGTTCGGCCCGCGCCAGGACGTACGCCGAGTAGCCGCCGCGGTAGGTATGCACCCGGCCGTCGGCGACCTCCCAGGTGTCGGTGCACACCGCGTCGAGGAACCAGCGGTCGTGGGTGACCAGCAGCAGCGCTCCGGCCCGCGCCGCCAGGTGGCCGGCGAGCCAGTCCACGGCCTCGACGTCGAGGTGGTTGGTCGGCTCGTCCAGGACCAGCAGGTCGACGTCGCGAACCAGCAGGGCGGCCAGCGCCACCCGGCGGCCCTCGCCGCCGGACATCGGGCCGACCACGGTGTCCAGCCCCAGGGCGGTGAGGCCCAAGCCGTCGAGGATCGCCCGCACGCCGGCATCCCCGGCCCACTCGTGGGCCGCGGCGTCGCCGATCACGACCTCGCGCACGGTCGCCGTCGGCGGCGGCGCGGCGTCCTGCGGCAGGTACGCCAACCGCAGCCCGCCGACGTGCGTGACCCGGCCGGCGTCCGGCGGTTCGCTGCGGGTCAGCACGGAGAGCAGCGTCGTCTTGCCGCCGCCGTTGCGGCCGACCACGCCCACCCGGTCGCCGCCGCCGATGCCGAGGGAGACGGCGTCCAGCAGCACGGTGGTGCCGTGCGCCTTGGTGACGACCTCGAGGTTGACGAGGTTGCCCGCGGTGGCCACGTGTCGGTCGCCCTCAGCCCGGTACGACGCGCGCGCCGGCAACCGGCCCGCTCACCCGGCGTACCGCCCGGGCCACGCCCTCGGCCGCCAGCGCCGCCGCCAGCTCGACGGCGTGCTGCGGCGAGCCGGCGAGGAAGGCGCAGGTCGGTCCGGAACCGCAGACGACCGCCCCCAGCGCGCCGAGCTCGGTCCCTGCCTGCAGCGTCCGGCGCAACGCTGGTCGCAGCGCGATCGCCGCCGGCTGCAGGTCGTTGCGCAGCGCCGGTCCGAGCTGGGCCGGGTCGCCGGTCCGCAGCGCCGCCAGCACCTCGTCCGGCCGGCTGCGCAGGCTCGGCCGCCGCTCCCGGCGGCGGTCCAGCTCGGCGAACACTGCCGGCGTGGACAGCCCGCCATCGGCGAACGCCAGCACCCAGGAGAACCCTTCGCGCCCAAGGACAGGGGTCACCCGCTCGCCACGTCCGGTGCCCAGCGCGGTCCCGCCAGCCAGCGCGAACGGGACGTCGCTGCCGAGCTCGGCGGCCAGGGTGGCCAGGGTGGCCCGGTCCAGCCGCAGGCCCCACAGGGCGTCGCAGGCAACCAGCGCGCCGGCCGCATCCGCACTGCCACCGGCCATTCCGCCGGCCAGGGGAATGGCCTTGCGCAGGTGCAGGGCGACGGCCGGCGCGACTCCGGCGTGCGCGGCCAGGACTTGCGCCGCTCGGAGGGCGAGGTTGTCGCGTTCGGCAGCCGGGTCGGCGGTCAGCGCGGCGGCGCCTTCCCCCTCAACGGTGACCGTGAGCCGCTCAGCCGGGCCGGCCACGATCTCGTCGTACAGGGAGACCGCCTGGTAGACGGTGGTCAGCTCGTGATAGCCGTCCGAGCGCCGGAGCCCCACCCCGAGATGCAGGTTGATCTTCGCCGGCACCCGCACCGATACGGTGCGCGGTGCGCGGGGCTGGGAAGACAGCGGCTCTCCTGGTGCGGGGCTCGGCATCGGCGCAGGGTGGGGCAGGTCCAGGCAATGTTACCGGGAGGGGGTGCCGCGTCCCTCGGTCGCCGCGGGGCGGGCTGCCGCGATCCGGGCGAAGTTCGCCAGTGCGAGCGACTCCCCCCGCGCGCCCGGGTCGACGCCGGCGGCCCGCAGCACCCACTCGGCCTCGGCCGCGCCGCCCGCCCAGCCGGCCAGGGCCGCCCGGAGCGTCTTGCGGCGCTGAGCGAAGGCCGCATCGACGACCCCGAACACCGCCCGTCGGTCGGCGTCGGTCGGCGGCGGGCGCCGGCTGAAGGCCACCAGCCCCGAGCCCACCCGCGGCGCCGGCCAGAACACCGTCCGCGACACCGAGCCGGCGCGGCGCATCTCGGCGTACCAGGCCGCCTTCACCGAGGGGACGCCGTAGACCCGACGCCCGGGCGGCGCACACAACCGCTCGGCCACCTCGGCCTGCACCATGACCAGGCCGTGAGTGATCGTCGGCAGGTGTTCGAGCACCCGCAGCAGCACCGGTACGGCGATGTTGTACGGCAGGTTGGCGACGGCGGCGGTCGGAGGCGCCCCGGGTACGCCGGTCAGCGCGAGCGCATCCGCGGCGATCACTTGCAACCGGCCGCGGTACGCCGGCAGCCGGGCCGCGACCGTCTCCGGCAGCGCCGCAGCAAGGGTCGAGTCGACCTCGACGGCGACTACTCGCTGAACCACCGGCAACAGGCCCAAGGTGAGCGAGCCCACCCCCGGGCCGATCTCGACGACCACGTCGTCCGGGCCGAGCGCGGCGACCCGAACGATGCGCCGGACGGTGTTCGGATCAATGACGAAGTTCTGGCCGAGCGCCTTCGTCGGCCGTAGGCCCAGCCGAGCGGCGATCGCCCGGACCTCGGCCGGCCCGAGGAGACCGTCGGCTGGGCCGATCAGACCGTCGCCCGGGCCGATCAGACCGTCGCCCGATTCCGGCACCTACAGGTGCCGGCCGCAGACCGGCCACGGTGCCCGGCCCCGCTGCTGGTAGAGCATCTGGGCCCGAGCCAGCTGCTCCGCCGGGGATGCGTCCGCCGGCCGTCCGGTGCCGCCGACCGATGCCCAGGTGCTCTGGTCGAACTGGTAAAGCCCCTGATACGGCCCCGACGCGGCGCGTGGGTTGCCGCTGGACTCGCACTGGGCCAAGGCGGCCCAGTTCAGGCCCCCGCCGCCGCTCGGTTGTGGGGCGGCTGGAGCGACCGAGGCCGAGCCTGACGACTGAGTCGGTGCCGGCGGTGCGGCCTGCGTGCCGACGGTGACCACCCGGTCCTGGGGCGGGGTGACCAGCCGCTCGGCGACCGGTTCCCGGGCCGTCTCGACCCCGTCGGTCAGCGTGACGGCATAGGTGCGCTCGAGCGTGCCCGGCGTACCCGGGGACTCCACCCGCTGCGTACCGCGGGCCAGGCCGGCGTCCTCATGGGTGACGGTGCCGAACGGCACCTCGGCCGACTCCACCAGCTGGCTGGTGCGCACCCGGGTCACCCGCAGCGCCGCGCCGTCGGCGGGGTAGGCGTCAGCCGGTTCCGAGACTCGATCGCTGGGCTCCAGCGCGACGCCGGCCTCGGTAAGCAGGTCAGCGACGGTGGCCGCGGTGGAGACCACGTCGCGGGTGGATCCGTCGGTAGTCACCGACACGCGGTGTGGAGTACGCAGCGCCAGGTCGAGCCCGCCGAGCGGAATCTCTCGGGACCGGGACGCTGACAGGTAGGCCCCGTCGGCGCGCATGCCCAACTGGTCCAGGGCCTCCGCGACCGAGCTGGCGGTCACCCAGACCCGTTCCGGCTGACCGTCGACGGTCAGCGCCAGTTGGCGCCCTCGGCGGACGGAGATCTGCGCGCCATCGCGAACCGGCGCCTCGCGTCCCGGAGCCACCTGGTCGTGCTCGCCCACAGCTATGTCGGCCCGGTCGAGCAAGCCACCGACGGTGCTGGCAAGGGTGCGCAGCTGTCGCGGGCTGCCGTCGACCGACACGGTCACGGTCTTGTCGGCTCGGATCCAGACGATGCTGGCGGCGAGCAGGGTGAGCAGGATAAGGGCCTGTAACCCGTAGCGGACACTTCGACGCACGACGCTCCAACCCTCGGCGTAGCGGGCACGGGAGCAACGGCAACTGCGCCGGTACGGCGAGGGACGCCCGGAATCATCGGGGCGCCACCGACCCAGCGACCTACGCTGCCGCGGGGCGTCCCGACCCCGGCGGACGAAAACGATCACGTTAGCAGCCGAGCCGACCAGCCCAATCCGCCGGGGGTACGTCGAGCGGGCAAGAAATCACCCGGTTGAGTCTCCGACCTGAAAGGCACGGGGACGCGGTAGCCCTCGACGGTGTCGCCGTTGCGCAGCCACATGCCGCGGCCCCGGCCTTTCATCTCGCCCGGCGCGACCGCGCCAACACCACGCTGCTGATGGCCACCGAGTTGACCTTCGGCTCGATAGGTCGCGCCGCCGGAGAGCCGCCGCCGCGACGCATTTCGCCTGGCAGTAGCCACCTCCGACCAGCGCCGCTGAAGGCCGAGCCGCGTGGGCGCGACGCAATCAGATAGCCGAGTGGTTGGCCCGGCGTGCCACACCACGGACGGCGGTTTGTCACATTGGCGAACGTCAGTCACACAGCGGACCATGACCCGCTGGCTGCCGGCCCAATGGCCGCCCGGTTGAGGCGGCCAATCGCGGCCCGCGACCAAGGGTTCAGCCCGCGGCGTAGTTCGGTACGGGCGCTCCTGAGCACCAGCTTGGGGAGTGGTGAGGCGTCGGTGATCCGGGTGATCTCGGCCTGGACCGCGCGACGGTTTTGCCGCGGCCGAGCCCCGTGGACCGGCCGGGGAAGCTGACGACTGCCGACGGGCCACCCCGCTCGGCAACGTCCCGCCCCGTCTCCTACGAGCACCGGCACGCGCTGACCGTCGTGGCAGCATGACGACCATCAATCCCGGGGTCCACCGAAGCGGGTCAGCTCCACGGTCCTTCCGCCCGACGAGGTCAGAGGAGGTCTGCATGGCGCCACCCGGGCGCAACCTCTTGGAACGCTTCCGCCCGGTGGGCACGCCGGGTGCTGCTGCGCCGGCCGGCGTGCCGGCCGACCGCGCGGCGGACGCCGCCACCGAGGTCGCGCCGGTCCTCGCCGCACTGCGCCCGACGCTGGAGGAATGCGCCACCATCCGCACCGCCGCGGAGGAGATGGCACGGCAACGCGTGGCCGACGCCGAGGAGCAGGCGCAGCGCCTCCTCGCGCAGTTCCAGCTTGAGGCTCCGGAGGAGCGGGCGGTTTCGGCCGCGGCGGTGCGCCAGTCGGGACAGGCGGCCGTGGAGCAGCTGCTCGCGGACGCGACCGAGGAGACTCGGCGGCTCCGTGAGCGCGCAGCCAGCCGCCTGCCCGCCGTCGTCGACCACGTGGTCGCACTGGTCAGGGCCGACCTGCTGGACGAGGAACCCAGGTGAGTGTCGGCTGGGTGGCGGCGACGGTGCGGGCGCGTGCGCTGGCCCGTCGCCGAGTCGGCGGCGCGGGCGCGGTGGCAATCGCCCGCGCGCCGTCATACGCCGCGGGCCGGGCCGCCCTCATCACGGCGCCGTACAACGGCAGGGTGGGGCCGGACGACGACCTGGCCACGGCCGAGCGCAACCTGGCCGAGTCGCTGCTGTGGCATCTGCGGGTGCTGTCCGGCTGGTTGCCGCCAGACGGCGGTGGACTGGTGCGGGCGCTCGCCGCGGGGTTCGAGCTCGGCAACGTGGACGAGCACCTGTGGGCGCTCAGCTCCGGTGGCACCGCGCACCCCTACCAGCTCGGCGGCCTCGCGACGGCCTGGCCGCGCATCGCGGTGACAACGTCGCCGGAGGAGCTCCGCGCGGTGCTCGTCGCCTCCCCGTGGGGAGATCCGGGCGACGCCCGATCCGAGACCGTGCGGCTGTCCCTGCGGCTGTCGTGGCTTCGCCGGCTGGCCGTGACGTCGCCGCTGCCGCGCGGCTGGGCAGTGGCCGCCGCCGCGCTGCTCGTCGCGGGCGAGGTCTTCGCCGCCGGCCGACCGCTGCCCCCAGAGCCCCGGAGAGCTGCCGGCGTCCTGCTGGGCGGGCGCGCAGTGGATGCCACGTCGCTCGCGGAGCTTGCCGGCGCGCTCCCCGCCGGCGCCCGCTGGGTACTCGACGGGGTCGAGCGCGCTGAGGACCTCTGGGCGGCCGAGGCCTCGTTCTACCGCAGAGCCGAGACCGACTCCTTCGCGCTGCTGCGCCAACCCGGGGTGGGTCCCCGGCCGGTACTCGGCGCTGTCGCCCTACTGGCGGTGGATGTGTGGCGGGTGCGGGCCGCCCTCGAGACCGCCGCGCGGGGTGGCGAGCGTCGGGAGCTGCTCGATGCGCTGGCCTGAGCGCCTGCGGCCCACGCGCATGGCGCGCATTGCCCTGGTCTGCCCGGAGGCGGCGGTCCGCGACATGCTGGTGAGCGTCGCCGAGTCGGGTGCCGTGCAGCTCGACGCCCCGGCCGCAGCGACCGCTGACCAGCCCGGCGGTGCGGCAGCGCAGCGGCTGCGGCTGGCGGCTGGCACGGTGACTGGCACAGTGGGCAGCCCACTGCTGGCGCGGCAGCGACCCGACCTCGACGAGTTGCTGCTGCGGGGGCGGCTTGACCTGCTCGCCGGTGAGGCGGAGCTGGAAGCACGGGCTGCCCAGTTGGTGCGCGAAGATCCAGTCGCCGCAGCGGTCGGCTGGACCCCGGTGGAGCAGCTGCCGACCCTTGTCCGCGCGCTGACTCCGCTCGGTGCCGCGCCGGTGCCGCTGCCCCGTCCTGCTGGCGTCGCGCCGCCCACCCTGCTGCGACCGCGAGCGGCGGGCCGCTCGTTCGACCTGCTTGTCGAGACCTACGCCACGGTGCCGTATGCCGACGTCGACCCGTCGTTGCTCGCCGGCGTCGCCTACGCCCTCATGTTCGGGATGATGTTCGGCGACGCCGGGCACGCGACCCTCCTGCTGATAGGCGCGGTCATGCTTCGGGCGGGATGGCCGCGCGCGCTCGCGCGGTTCCGGCGCGGCTGGCCGTTCGTCGCCGGCGCCGGCGTGGTGAGTTTCGTGTTCGGGGTGCTGTATGGCGAGCTGTTCGGACCCACCCACGTGCTGCCCGTCGTCTGGCTGGCGCCCCTCGACCAGCCGGTGCGGCTGCTCGAAGCGGCGGTCGGCGTCGGCGCGGTACTGCTCGGCGGCGCCTACGCGCTCGGGACGGTCAACCGTGTCCGTGAAGGCGGCTGGGGTCGGGCGCTCTACGCCGGTTCCGGCATTGCCGGCAGCCTGCTGTTCCTCGCGCTCGGCCTTGCTGCCGGCGGCATCTACTGGCACCGCACGCCGGTGCTCGTCGCCGCGGTCGCCGTGGCGCTGCTCGGGCTCGGGCTTGCTCTGGCGGGTCTCCTCGCCGGTGCCGGCGGTGGCGCTGCCGGCGTCGTCCAGGCCTTTGTCGAGTTGTTCGACCTCGTCATCCGGCTCGGCTCGAACGTCGTCTCCTTCGCCCGGCTCGCGGCGTTTGGCCTCACGCACGCCGCGCTCGGCCAGGTGATCTGGCAGGGCACCACCGCGCTGTGGCGGCCAGGGCCGGTCACGGTCGGCGCAGCGCTGCTCTTCGTCGCGGGCAACGTGCTCGCGTTCGCGCTCGAGGCGCTCGTCGCGGGCGTGCAGGCCCTCCGGCTGGAGTACTACGAGTTGTTCTCACGCGTCTTTGAGTCGGAGGGCCAGCCCTTCCGACCCTGGCACATCCCTGTCGCCGAGTCGGAGGTTACCGATGAGCGTGTGGCTTGACGCCTTGCCCGTCGGAGCTGTCGGGGTCCTGCTCGCCTGGGCGCTGCGGCGGCGAGGCCGCTCCGGGCTTCGACTACTGATCATCTTCAACGGCCTGCTGCTCGCCGGGGCCGCCGCGTTGCTGCTGGCGGCGGCGACCGCGCATCCGGCCGCGGCCGCGCCCCACGCTGCCGCCGTCGTACCGACGGTGACTGCCGCGGCCACCGGCGGTGGGTCGAACAGCGCGGCATTGCTCGGCGCCGCGATCGCCGTCGCTGGCTCGTCGATCGGCGCGGCGATCGCCGTCGCCTACACCGGCGCGGCTGCCCTGGCGGCGATCAGCGAACGGCCGGAGCTGTTCGGCCGCGCCATGGTGATCGTCGGCCTGGCTGAGGGAATCGCCATCTACGGTCTGATCATCGCCGTGATCCTGATTGGGAAGGCATGAGCAGAATCGCCGTGCTCGGCGACGAGCCGCTGGTGCAGGGCTACGCCCTCGCCGGCGCGGTGGTGCTGCCAGCCACCTCGCCAGCGGATGTCGTGGCCGCCTGGGCCGGGCTGCCGGGCGACGTCGCGGTGGTGATCCTCACCACCGATGCGGCCGCCGTGCTCCACGACCGGCTGGACGATCCCGGCGCGCCGCTCACGGCGGTGCTGCCGTGAGCGAGCGGCTGCCCGCGGATGCCGTCACAGCGCTGGCTCCGGTGCGAGAGGCGCTGCTTGCGGCCGCCCACACCGACGCCCAGGCCACGGCGCAGTCGGCGGAATGGCGAGCGGTCGACGGTCTGGCGGCTGCCCGGCAGGCAGCCACCGGCCTGATCGCCCAGGCACGCAGCGAAGGCAGCGCCGGGGCCGCCGGGCTCGTCGCCACCGACCAGGCCCGGGCCCGACGTCAGGCGCGCGCCGTCGTCCTCACGGCCCAGCGCGACCTCTACGACGAGCTGCGCGCGTGCAGCCGGGCCGCGGTCGCCCGGCTCCGTGATGACCCGGACTACCCCCGAATGCTGGCCCGCCTGTCCGACCGCGCCCGCGCCGCCCTCGGGTCTGCCGCTGTGCTGGGCGAACCCGAGGACGGTGGGATCGTCGCCACCGATGGCGTACGGCGCGTTGACTTCTCGCTACCCACGCTGGCGGATCGCGCGTTCGACGCCTCCGCGGTGCAGATCCGGCGATCGTGGGAGGCGTGAGCGACCCAGGCGGGTCGCCGGCCGGCCGGGTGGTCCGGGTGAGCGGCCCGCTCGTCGAGGCGGCGGGGCTCGACCACGTGGCCATGCTCGACACCGTCGAGATGGGGCCGCTGCGCACCGCCGGCGAGGCGGTCGGCGTCAACGGCGACCTCGTCACCGTGCAAGCCTTCGAGTACACCGGCGGCCTGCGGGTCGGCGACCCGGTGGTGAAGGTGGGCCAGCCACTGTCGGCCCGCCTCGGTCCCGGTCTGTTGGGCGGTGTCTTCGATGGGTTGCTGCGCCGCCTGTCCGACGCGCCGGTGTGGCTCTCGCCCGAGCGGTCCCAGTCCGCTCGTGACCCCGTCTGGAGCTTCACGCCGTCGGCATCGGTGTCGGTGGGGACACGCGTCGAGGCCGGTGCAGTGCTGGGGGTGGTCGCGAACGCCGGCGCCGTCGAGCACCGGGTGCTCTGCCCGCCCGGCGTCTCCGGCGAGCTGACGCGGGCCGCCGCCGCCGGCCTGATCGCCGACGACACCCCGGTGATCGAGGTCGGCGACCGTGCCGTGCGGTTGGTCGAACCATGGCCGGTACGACGACCGCGACCCTTCCGTGAGCGCCTCGACGACGTCATCCCGCTGGGCACCGGCCAGCGGGTGCTGGACCTGCTGTTCCCACTTGCCCGCGGCTCGGCAGCCGCCGTCCCCGGCGGCTTCGGCACCGGCAAGACCGTGCTGCTGCAGCAAGTGGCGAAATGGTGCGACGCCGACGTCATCGTCTATGTCGGCTGCGGTGAGCGCGGCAACGAGATGGCCGACGTGCTCAGCGAACTCGCCGACCTGAGTGACCCGCGCACCGGCGGCCCGCTGCTCGACCGGACCGTCGTGATCGCGAACACCTCGAACATGCCGATGATGGCGCGCGAGTCGAGCATCTACGCGGCCATGACGGTCGCCGAGTACTACCGCGACATGGGCTACGAGGCGGTGGTCATCGCCGACTCCACATCGCGCTGGGCAGAGGCGCTGCGGGAGTTCGCATCGCGGAGCGGCGCCCTGCCGGCCGAGGAGGGATATCCCGCCAACCTCGCGTCGGCGCTCGCAGCCTTCTACGAGCGCGCCGGCCGGGTGCGGACGCTGGGCGATGCAGCGGCGTCGGTCACGGTGGTCGCCGCCGTGTCACCGCCGGGCGGCGACATGACCGATCCGGTGACGACGAACACCCAGCGGTTCGTCCGGGCGTTTTGGACGCTGGACCGGGATCTGGCCTACGCACGGCACTATCCTGCCGTCAGCTGGGCCGCGTCCTTCGCCCGCGACACCGACGCCCTCGCCGAGTGGCAGGCGCGACACGGCGACCCGTTCTGGGGTCGGCGGCGAGCCCGGGCGGCTGCCCTGCTCGCCGAGGCCGACCGCTTGACCGCCCTCGTCGAGATCGTCGGCACCGCCTCGTTGCCACCCCACGAGCGGGTCCTACTGCTCGCCGGCCGCCTGCTGCGCGAAGCCGTCCTCATGCAAAGCGCGCTCAGCCCGGCCGACGCGACCTGCGCGCCGGGGAAGCAGGCCGCGCTTCTCGACGCGGTGCTCGACGCCGTCGCCGCGTGCCAGGAGTCGCTCGACCGAGGAGTCCGCATCAACGTGGTCGAGGCGTTCGACTTCGGTCCGCTGGTGCGGGCCCGGGACGAGTTCGCGACGGACGACGCGGACGGCGTCCACCGTCGCCGCGACGACCTGCTGGCCGGCCTGCGGGCGTTGTCATGAGCAGTTCACCCCTCGACTACGCAGGCGCCCGGGAGCTGCGAGGACCCCTCGTGGTCGTGGAAGGCGTCGCCGGAGTCGGCTGGGACGAGTACGTCCTCGTCGCGCTCGACGACGGGCAGATGCGTCATGGCCTGGTCCTCGAGATCGATCGCGACGTCGCCATCGTGCAGATCTTCGAGGGCACCGACGGGATGAACCGGGAGGGCGTGCGGGTCGCCTTCCAAGGCCGACCCCTGCGCGTGCCTGTCGGCGAGATGTGGCTTGGCCGGGTCTGCAACGGTGGGGGAGAGCCGGCCGACGGCGGGCCGCCGCTGCTCGGCGACGTGCTATCACCGGTCAGCGGCTGGCCGATCAATCCGGTGCACCGCGAGCCGCCGCGCGAGCCGGTGCTCACCGGGGTTTCTGCCATCGATGCCCTCACCACGTTGGTCCGGGGTCAGAAGCTGCCTATCTTCTCCGTTGCCGGGCTGCCCCACCTTGAGCTCGCCACCCAGGTCGCGGCGCACGCCACGGCAGCGGGCGAGCCCTTCCGCGTCGTCTTCGCGGGGATGGGGCTGACGCACGCCGACGCCGCGTTCGTCCGTGACGCGCTGGAGCCACGCTCGGACGCCGGCGAACTGGTTCTGCTGCTCAACACGGCCAACGATCCGGTCATCGAGCGCATCCTGACGCCGCGGATCGCCCTGACCGTTGCGGAGCACCTCGCGTTCGAGGCGGGCCACGACGTACTCGTGGTGATGTCGGACATGACGAGCTACTGCGAGGCCCTCCGTGAGGTTTCCGCGGCCCGGCGAGAGATTCCAGCCCGGCGGGCCTACCCCGGCTACCTGTACAGCGACCTCGCCTCGCTCTACGAACGCTGCGGGCGCATCCGAGGGCGCGCCGGGTCGCTCACCCTCGTCCCCACGCTCACCATGCCGGCCGGGGACATCACCCACCCGGTGCCCGACCTGACCGGCTACATCACCGAGGGCCAGATCGTGCTGTCCCCGGCGCTGCACGCGCGTGGCATCTACCCTCCGATCGATGTGCTGTCGTCACTGTCGAGGCTGATGCGGCACGGGGTCGGCGACGGCCGCACCCGAGCCAACCACCTCGACGTGGCCGCCCAGCTGCTGGCCGCGCTCGACCGGGCCCGGCAGGTCGGCGAACTGGCCGAGATGGTGGGGGCGACGACGCTAAGTGACACCGACCGTCGCTACCTCGACTATCAAACCGCGGTCGAGAAAGGCCTGCTGCAACAACCTCGCGATGAGGTCCGCTCCTTCGACAGCACGCTTGATCTCGCCTGGTCGGCGCTGTCGGAGCTGCCGCGGCGCGAGCTGACCATGCTGCCCGATCACCTCGTCGACGAGTACCTGCCAGCCGCTGGTGGTGCCGCGTGAGCCACCGGGTGCGCACCCCGCCGGGACGGATGGGCCGGTTGTTCCTGGAACGCCGGCTTGGCAGTGCTCGGCGCAGCGCCGAGTTGCTCGACCGCAAGCAGCGCGTCCTGCGCTCGGAAATGGACCGACTGCAGGAACTCGCCCACCACACCGCGCAGGACTGGCAGACCGCCGCCGCCGAGGCCGCGCTCTGGCTACGGCGCGCCGGCGCTCTCGCGGGTCAGCGCGGGCTCGAGCAGGGAGCGAGTCCACCGGCAGAGGTCGACGTCGTCTGGGAGGTCACCGTCGGCGTACGCCGCCCGGTGCGGGCGGAGTGCTCGTTTCTGCACGGGGCCGAGCCGCCCGTAGGTGGCCCCGCGCTGATATTCGCCGCGGCGGCGCACCGCAGGGCGCTGATGGCCGCGGTGGCACACGCTGCTGCAGAGCGCGCGGTCGTGCTGCTCAGCGCGGAACTGGCCGTGACCAGGGCCCGGCTGCGGGCAGTCGAGAATCGCTGGATCCCGGCGCTGGAAGGCACGCTCCGGGCCGTGACAACGCAGCTCGACGAGCTGGACCGGGAGGAGGGCCTGCGGTTGCGGTGGGCCACCGAAGGCGACAGGCCACCGACGCGCTGTGAGTAGCCCGGTGTCAACGTCCGGCCGGAAGATGGGCATTCGTGGCGGTCATTGGTGTCTCCTGGTTTCTCGGGTCTCCGCTGCACGGGCTGTGCTGCGGTCGAGGTGCGCGGCGCCCCATGACCGGGGTACCGGGCGGGGGGTCAACTGCGGGCGGGACTTGGGTTGGGCACGACGACGGTCGGGCTTTCTTCGAGTTCGAGGGTCACGTTGGTCAGGTCGAAACGCTCGGCCAGCGCGGCCTTGACCTGGGCGCCGGTCTGCTGTGCTTGGCGCAGGGTGGGGTGACCGCTCAGCACAACGTGAGCTGAGGCCGCGGAGACGTCGGAGGCCAGGCTCCACAGGTGCAGATGATGGGCGTCGACGACTCCGTCGACCCCGGCGATCGCGGCCAACACCTGGTAGGTGACCAGTGCGCGTGGGGCACCTTCCATTAGGACGTGGGTGGACTCGCGCAGCAGTCCCCACCCGGTCCAGAGCACCAGTACTGCGGTGCCCATCGAGACGAGGGTGTCGGCTGAGGCCCAACCCCAGGCCAAGATCGCTACGCCGGCACCGAGCGCGCCGAGGGACCCGGCGGCGTCGGTGGCCAGGTGCACGAAAGAGGCCCGCATGTTCAGGCTCTGGCCCAGGGCGCGGTGGATGACCATGGCGCTGCCGGCGTTGACCAGCAACCCCAGCGCCGCGACGAAGGCCAGGCCGGCGCCCTGGACCGGCACTGCGTCGCTCAGCCGGGTCAGACCCTGGTAGAGGATCCACCCGCCGGCGGCGAGCAGCAGCAGGGCACTGACCTGGGCGGCCATCACCTCCGCGCGGGCGAACCCGAAGCTGTGACGGGCGCTGACCGGACGGGCGGTCAGGACCAGGGCGCCTAGCGCGACGCCCAGCCCGGCGACGTCGGAGACCAGGTGCGTGGCGTCGGCCAGCAACGCCAGCGACCCGAACACGATCCCGCCGGCTATCTCCACGACCAGCAGAGCGCTGTTGACTCCCAGCGCCCATCCCAACGCCCGGCGCTGGCCGGTGCGGGCAATGTCCCCGGCGTGCTCGAACGCGTGCTCGGGCGGCGGCCCCGGTGCCGCAGCGCGCTCGGTCACGACCGGGCCATCGCCATCTGGGCATGGGTGCTGTGGGCGGTGGGTGTAGTAGTGGCGGACCCGTGGGGCGATCTTGAGGTAGCCGACCATCAGTAGGACCTGGAAGATGGGCATGGTCGCCGCCGGTACGGCCACCAGAGGCGTGAACGCCGTCGCGGCGATCGCGATGGCAGTGGCGTTGTTCTTACCTGCGGAGGCGAACACCACCGCCATGTGCTCGGCGTAGGTCAGGCCCATGCGGCGGTTAAGCCACGTCGCCCCGGCCAAAGTCAACGCCATGAACAACGCGTTGGGTACCAGCAGCAGCAGGACTGTGGGCCAGCGGTCCACGATCATCTGCGCCTTCGCGAAGAAGATCAGGAAGATGATCGCGAACATGGCGAGCATGGACGCCGAGGAGAACACCGGCGCCAGGCGGGCCGGCCCGCCTGCTCCGAGGGAGCGAAGCAACGCCTTGCGGGTCACCCAGCCGGCCAGCATCGGGGCGATCAGCACCGTCAGGATCGAGCCCAGCATCGCGCCGAGCGGGATGGGGACGTGATAGCCGGCGGCGAAAATCACCATCCAGGCTGGGACCGCGACGACCGAGACGACGAAACTGGACCCGACGATGACCGTGGACAATTCGACGTCGCCTTTGGCCAGCCCGGTGTAGGCGATGCTCATGCTCGAGCACGGCACCACCATCACGAGCAGGAACCCCAGCGCCAGCAGCGGGTCGTGCAGGAACAGCCGGGCCAGCACGAAGCCGATCAGCGGCGCCCACACGAAGTTGTAGACCAGCGCCAGCAACAGGCCTCGCACGTTGCGTCCGGCCTGTACCAGGGCTTCCACCCGCAGGTTGACCATCATCGGGTAGATCACCAGGAAGACCGCGGCGGTGGTCATCGTCCCGATCCCCCCCCGAGTGCGCCTCGGCCCAGCCCCGCAGCGGGTAGCCCACCGCGAGGCCCACCGTGATCGCGCTCATCGCGTACAGCAGCAGCCAGTGGCTGAGATACCGCTGCAGCCGAACCGCGCCCTCGACCGCGCCCGGAGCCGCCCCTGGCCCGTGGGACGGACGATTTCTGGGGTCCATCAGGAGCTCAGTGACTCCAGGAGCTCGCGGACCTGCGCGGGCCTGGGGACGCGCCCGGAGACCACGACTTTCTCGTCGATGACCAGGGCCGGGGTGGACATGACCCCGTAGCCCATGATCGTAGGGTAGTCCTCGACCTTCTCGATGGTCGCGTCCAGGCCGAGGGCGTCGACGGCCTCGCGGGTGACGCGTTCGAGGTTCTTGCAGTTGGTGCAGCCGGGGCCGAGCACCTTGATGATCATGGTTGTTCCCTTCAGTTCGAGGCTGGGGTCAGGCGAGGATGAGGTTGAACAGGTAGCCGACGGCGACGATGCCGGTAGCGACGACGCCGACGAACGCGGCGAGCAGCTGGGGCTTGAGGACGCGGCGTAGCAGGATCATCTCCGGCAGGCTCAGCGCGACGACGGCCATCATGAACGCGAGGAGGGTCCCCATCGGCAGGCCCTTCT
>Ga0097691_1000103_pt1 | contig 76450 bp, 48 predicted proteins | sample NGESurdeep072012_8_FD_72858 | JGI IMG/M metagenome (GOLD analysis project Ga0097691, IMG submission 72858) | Arctic peat soil microbial communities from Barrow, Alaska - NGEE Surface sample 210-1 deep-072012 | ecosystem: Environmental > Terrestrial > Soil > Wetlands > Peat ...
CAGGATATGTATGCCGAACTTCAGGCCGAGCGAGTGAATGTAGTCGGCGAGAGGCTTGAAGCCCGCACCATCCGCGGCGGAAGGGAAGCGGTCCACCGTCGGAATAAAGCGGCCGTTGTCGTCGAGGGTGAACTTAACGTCGGCGGGCTTGGCTCCGGGATTCGAAACGTACCATCCTTCATCGATCACGATGTATTGCCAACCGAATTGCTTGAGATGGCTGGCCATCCATTCGGCGTTGGCGCGAACCTGCGCTTCGGTAATGGTCTCTCCATAGGAATCCCAACTGTTCCAGCCCATCGGAGGAGTTGGAGCCATCAGCTTGCTGTTGTCCCGGGGTGGGAGTTGCTGCGCCGCCGCAGGTAAGTGTGCGGCCAGAATCAGCACACAGAACAGGATGAGAGAGGTCAGTTTCCCGAGGATGAGTTTCATAGGATTATTGCGTGGTGATCGATCGCGCGGATCACGCTCCGAAATTGTAGCAAGTGGAATGCGGACGAAGATCGAGACATGCTCTTCCGGCTATCTCGATTCCCCCATACACTACATAGATGGAGCCCATTCCGCCACTGTGGAAAGCACCGAATCAGCCGGATCGCCTGGGCGAGTTGACGGCGAGGACCTCTGACGCGAACAAGGAAGCGCCACTGCGTCGAGACGTGCGTTCGCTGGGCGTTCTGCTGGGCCGCGTACTGGTGGAGCAGGCAGGCCAGGCATTGTTCGACACGGTCGAACGGTTGCGGCGTTTGCTGATTCAGAATCGCGAGAAGGGTTTGTCTCCCACTTCGGATAATCCCGAAGCTCTTCTACAGGAAGCCAAGTCTGCGGTCGCGGCGCTCGACGTTGCCACCGCCTACCGTGTGACCAAGGCATTCGCAGCTTATTTCGAGCTCACCAACCTGGCCGAGACCAATCATCGCAAGCGACGGCGCCGCGCTTCGGAGGTCCACGCAGACGAGTCCCCGCTACCGGGGTCCTTTCGCGGCACGCTGCTGCGGATGAAGAACGCAGGTGTCACGCTGGAGCAGGCGCTGGCTGCGCTCGGCGAGATCGAGGTACAGCCGGTTTTTACCGCGCATCCCACGGAGATCACGCGCCGCGCAGTTTTGTTGAAACGAGGGCGCATTGCCCGCGAACTGGAGAAGCTCGACCGGCTCCCGTTGCCGGACTCCCAGGCGCAGAGTTGCGAGAACACAATTCTCGGCGAGATTACGGCGCTTTGGCAGACGGACGAAGTGCGGCTGCAAAAGCCTACGGTCACGGACGAAATCCGCACCGGTCTGAGCTATTACTCGATGACGTTGTTCGAGACTGTCCCCAAAATCTATGAGGGAATCGCCGCGGAATTTCGCGAGGTGTATGACGCGGAGATGGACATGGTCTCACTGCCGGTGTGCGTGAGCTTCGGATCGTGGATAGGGGGCGACCGCGACGGCAATCCCTTCGTGTCGCCGCAGTGTACACGGGAAGCCCTGGAACTGGCGCGATCGCTTGTACTGTCGCACTACATCGACGAGGTCGCACTTCTGGCACGTCGGCTTACGGTCTCCTCGCACCAGGTGAAAGCGTCAGACGAATTGCGCGATAGGCTGCAGCAATACGAGAAAAGCATCGCAGAGCCGGTGGCGGATTTATCGAGGACACCGCAAGCCGAAGCCTGTCGGCGCTTGCTGCTGATGATGGGGGCCCGCCTTCGCTATACGAGGGACCATCGCTCCAGTCCCGGCGCATACGCGTCAGCCAGGGGTTTTCACGACGACTTGCAGATCATCCGGCGGAGCCTCTGCGAGAGCGGCGGCAAGCGACTGGCGAGTGGAATGCTCGATCCGCTGATCTGCAAATTACGCACCTTTGGCTTTCGCCTGCATGCGCTGGATATCCGGCAACATGCGCGGGTGCATCGCGATGCGATCCACGAAATTGCGCAGATCTGGGCGCCCCAACCATCGCTGCATCCGTTGGCGGGGCTGTCCGCACCAAGCATGGAGTTGCTCGACACCTGCCGCACGCTGGCAGAGGCAAAGAGCAGATTCGATCCCGAGTCGATTACGCGCTACATCGTCAGCGGGGCAGAGTCGGACGACGACATCCATGCCGTGCTGCGGCTGGCGGCGTTGTCGGGATTGCAGGCCGCGGGATCGAAGAACGATCCCGGCGTGATGCCGGTTCCGTTGTTCGAATCCATCGAAGCCTTGCGAAATGCCCCGGAAGTCATGCAGCGAGTTTGGACTTCGCTTGAGTATCGCGAATTGCTGCCCTCATGGCATGGCTGGCAAGAGGTCATGCTGGGCTATTCGGACTCGAATAAAGATGGCGGCATGCTCACCAGCACGTGGGAGTTGCATAAAGCGCATCGCGGACTGCATCGCGTGGCGCGCGAATGCGGAGTGAAGCTACGTATTTTTCACGGGCGGGGCGGTACTGTGGGTCGCGGCGGAGGCCCGACACACTCGGCCATTCTGGCGCAGCCCGTAGGTGATTTCTCAGGACGCATTCGCATCACCGAGCAGGGCGAAGTGCTGAACTGGAAGTATGCCGATCCGGTGCTGGCGGAGTGGAACCTGGAGATCATGATCGCGGCGTGCCTGGAGGCGCTGGTGCGTCCGGGCAACTCTTCAGCCGATGTCGAGGCGAAGTGGTCGGAGCCGATGGAGAAATTATCGCAGGCGGCATTCAGCTACTACCGCCAAAACATCGCCGATAACCCGGACGTGCTGCGATATTTCGAGCAAGCCACGCCGGTGAACGAGTTGGAGTTGGCGCGCATTGGATCGCGTCCGGCGCGAAGGAGCAACAGCCGCAGGCTGGAAGACCTGCGCGCGATTCCGTGGGTCTTCGGGTGGATGCAGAGCCGCCACGCGGTGCCGGCATGGTTCGGCGTCGGATACGCGCTGGAACAGTTCGCGGCGCAGGGTCCGCACCAGGAGCAGCAGCTAAGAGTGATGGCTGCGGAGTTGCCGCTGTTTTCGGACTTGATTCGCAACGTGGAAATCGCGATGGCCAAGGCGGATTTCTCCATTGCGCACTTGTATGCTTCGCTGGTCGACGATCCTGGCTTGCGCGAGTCGGTGTACAAGATGTTGGCGGAAGAATTTCATCGCGCTCGGCGAATGATCTTGCTGGTCACCGGCCAGCAAGAGTTTCTGGAACGCAATCCGGTACTGTCTCGCTCGATCCGGCTGCGCAATCCGTACGTCGATCCCATGAGCTTGATCCAGGTTGAGCTGTTGCGGAGAAAGCGGAGCGGCGAACAGAGTGCTGACTTAGACTATGCCCTCGGCGCGACCATGAACGGAATCGCCGCGGGACTGCATAACACCGGGTGAGCACACCAGAAGAAGAGGGCGGCGAATCCCGAAAGGATTGCGCCACCCGTTCCCGTTTCTCTGATGATGTTCTCTTCCTAAAACAATCGCCCAATGCGGAAGAAGAACTTGCGGTGGCCGGTGTCGCCGTAGGCGTACGCTGCTTCCACCGGGCCGAATATGGTGTTGACGACGACGCCCAGGGCGCCGTCGGTGGGGAATCCGGAGGCCTTGTTGAGAGCATACGAAGGCTGGCCGTAGACCTGGGCGGCTTCGTACATGGCAAGGACGTAAATGCCACTACCCAGCAGGGGAGGTAGCTTGGCCATTTGCCTGAGATAGCCCAATTGGAAGAGGAAGTACTTGTCAATCAGCAGCTCATTGCTGCCGTAGGCGACCAGGCGTTGCGAGCCACCCAAAGAAAACTGGGGCAAGCCCGTCTTGTAGTCGAAGGTAGTCCCCGCAAATGCGCTAAAAAATACCGAGGACGGCTCGTTGAGTCTGAAGAAGTTCCGCGAGCCGACTTCCAGCGCCGGGAAGTGTGCGGGAGCCAGCGGACTGGCGTTCGACCACAGGAACGTGGTATCCAGGGCTTGTCCCTTGCGAGGGATTACGGCGTTGTCCAGGCGGTCCAGTCGATATTCGAGCTTGGCATTGGCATAAGCGCCGGAGACGCTAGGCAACAGATTCGGGTTTCCGGTCTGCCGTTCGAAGCCTTCCCAGCCGCCCTCGTAGCCGACGCGCAGTTCTCCGACATTTCCGAATTGGTAGCCCACGTCGAGGCCGCCTCCCAGCATGTTTCTGCGGTACTCAGCTGTAAGTTGGTTGTTGGTGTAGATGTTGAAGGGATTGCTATCGGCCAGTGCCCTGGGCGCGATGAACCAGTGAGTGGTCGGCGTGAAGGGATGGTAATACTCCGTCCGTAACCCGTACTCGGAGAACAGGACAATGTCAGTGCGCCACTCCGAACGATAACCTCCAATGTCGAGCCAGTTGAATCTTGCTCCCATGTTGAACTGAACATTCGAGAGACTTGCGCCGTCCACCAGAATCAGCGGAAGAACGAAGGGCGGACCGTAGGAGCTTTCTTCGGTCTTCACCTCGAGCCCCTGTTTACCATTCTTGTCGACCATCTGATAGTTCAGGGTAGAAAAGCGGCCGATACCCTTCAGGCGCATGATCTTAGCGTCCAGTTCGGCGTAGTCAACCGGTTTGCCGACGACGTCGGCAAACTGGTCTTCGACCTTCTGTGCAAGATGCCCGTTCACTCCATTGACCGCTACGAAAGTCGGGACCGGCGGGTTGACAATGCGGCGAGCGGTGCGTTCGGCCAGGTACTGGTTCCAAGTTGCGTCGTCCACCGCATAGGCCAATAGGACCTTGGACTTGGCGGCAGCGGCATCGTAGCCCGCCTTGATGATGGCGTCAGCGTCGTCGAAGCTTAACGCTCCCCATTTCTGCACCGGAACGGAGAGAAGGACGTCCGCCATCTCCATGCTCTGTAGCTCATTGGCCGCGATCATGACCGAGATCGACTGACCGAGCACCGCGAACGAGGAAAGATTGGCGTCGGGCTTCAGCGGTTCCTCGGCCAAGTGAATTCCAAGGACGACGTCGGCGCCCATCTTCTTTGCCACCTGTACAGGAAGGTTCTCCATCAGGCCACCATCGGCGTAGATGGATCCATCCTCGCGGACCGGCGAGAAGATGCCGGGCAGCGACATCGTCGATCGCAGGGCCAGCGACAACGAGCCGCTGTGAAAGACATGAGCCTTGCCGCTGACCAGGTCGGTGGCGACACAGGCAAACGGGATCGGTAGATCGTTGAAGCTCTTAATCTCGGAGTAAGGAAGCGCCACCTGGTCGAGAATCAGCGATACCTGCTGCCCGGAGTTGAATCCCTCGGGAAATTGCAATCCTTTGCGCAGTCCAAACTCGAGGCTGTTGGGATAGTCGCGGGCGTCTTCCTTGCGGCGGAAAGACAAATCCTCAAAAGGAGTCTTTCCGGCCATCACCTGGTCCCAGTTGATTCCATGGACCACCTGGCGGAGTTCGGCTGCGTTTCGCCCAGTGGCGTAAACCCCGCCAACCAGACCACCCATGCTGGTGCCCGAGATGTAATCGACTGGAATGTGATGCTCTTCCATCCAGGTGATGACTCCCACGTGCGCCAGGCCGAGCGCGCCGCCACCTTGGAGAGCCAGGCCGAGCGTCTGCCGCTTCTTGGCAGGTGCATCGCCTTGGGCGATCCCCGGAAGGGAAGAAATAAAGATCAATCCGGCCAGAAGAACGGCCTTGTAACGAAGTAAGTTTGCAATGCTGAAGAGAGCTCTCATGACTAATTCCTGTATCTCGGTGCTAAAGCGCTACTTGCACCGGTTTTGTTATCGGCTTGCCGCGCCTGTCCGAAACAGGGGCTTGGCACAAAACGGCTCACATGGGCCTGCTCGCGCTTTCGATCATTGGAGTACGCGGATACCTACAGACTACGGGTTTCGGGGGGAACTTACCAGCGGCTGGCAGGGCGGGATTGTCTCAGTAAACGAGAGCCAGCACGCCGACAGCAGCGCGCTTCTGCGCCTCTGGTTGCGGCACGTGCGGCAGGGTCCGATGCGCCTTTGACAAGACGAGCTTTTGCGAGACGAAACCGCGCCAAAATCGGTATCATTAGTAGTTTCAGGAAGAACGGTGCGTTGGCGGTGTCAGGAATTGCCCCGCACCTTGCAGAGTGTGGCTGTACCGTCGCAGCAGAGAAGTCTGAAGGCTCAATCGTGTTGGCGTGAAGGAGCCCGCGGACGACAAAGTATAGAAATTCGATCGGTATACGCCAATCGCCCCCCTAAAGCGATATACCAAGAATGATTCGCGGAGCTGGTCTCCGCCACGCGAAGATTTTGACGAACAACAGGAGCAGGAACCAGAAGCTCGCCCCCGTGAGCCAATTTTCTGCCCTCAATCCCAACAATGAAGAGAGGCTTGAAGTGTTGAAAAAGGTTAGGTCACTGCTACTTGTATCGCTGATTTGCGCTGCCGCCGGGTTGCAGGCAGAAGAGGTTTCTTTGAAAAATGGCGACCATCTGACTGGGGCGATCGTCAGCATGGACGGCAAGAAACTCGTATTGAAGACAACCTATGCCGGAGAAATCTCCATCGACTGGGCGGAAGTGAGCCAGTTTTCCTCGGACAAGCAGCCTCTGGTCGTAATCAAGGCCGACAAGCAACTGGTATCGGGCACGGTCGCGGCTGAAGGCTCCGACGTCGTCGTGACGACGGCGCAAGGCGTGCAGCGAGTTCCGCGTGCTGACGTGACCACCATGCGCTCACCGGCAGACCAGGCGGCCTACGAGAAGTCGCTGCACCCCGGAATGATGGAAGGATGGACCGGCGGCGGCAGCTTCGGCTTCGCGCTCGCCCGCGGCAACAGCGAGACCACCAACCTCGCGCTGGGCTTCACTGCGTTGCGCAAGACCAGCAACGACGCCTGGGTGGTGAATGCCACGTCGATCTACTCGACCGACGCCAAGCTGGGAACAACCTCGGCGAATTCATTGGGTGGCTTGATCCGCTACGATCGCAACCTTAACAAGAAGATCTTCGCCTATGGCGCGTTTGCCGGCATGTATGACGCCCTGCAGGACCTGAATTATCGCGTCATGCCGGGCGGAGGCCTCGGATATCATGCCATCAACACAAAGGCCACCACACTTGACCTGCTCGGTGGCCTCGGGTACACCCGTGAAAGCTACTACAATGGAACCGTAAACAACCTTCTCACCGTGACTTTGGGCGACGAGTTTGGGCACAAGTTCACGGCGAACACGGCGATCACGCAGAGCTTGTACTACCTGCCCTCACTCAACCAGACCAGCAATTACCGGGTGAACTTTAACGTTGGACTTGCGACCAAGATCAGTAAGTGGTTGACCGCCAACATGAACTTTGGCGATCAGTACGTCAGCGAGCCAGTGCCGGGCAACAAGAACAACGACCTGATCTTTACTACGGGGTTGGGCTTCGCGTTCGGAGCCAAGAAATAGTAACGGCTCGTCCGACCCGCACTCGACATGAAGGCGCCGCAGCCGAGGGATGGCGTGCGGCGCCTTTTTTTTCCGGTCTCGAAGCGGATCTCGGACGCCTCGCGAGGGCCACTGCTGATGACGATACTATGGTGAAATTGTTTTCGTCGTAAGGTCGGTTTGTGCTTTACGCAGGCAACGACAGTCTCTATCCTAAAGAGACGTTTTCCGTCGCGCAGGCGACTGCGACGCAGGCAGATAATGATAAGGGAGGCACCCATCGAAATTGGCCGTAGCTAACGTCCCCGCCTTGACACCGAAGAGCGCTGCCTCCACCGTTTCGTCTTCGGTTCCCACAAAAAAATCCGCCAAGCTGACCCTGTGGCCTCTCGTCGCCGCAACGTTTTTCATGGTCTCGGGCGGAACCTATGGCATCGAGGACGTGGTGCACGGCGCGGGCTATGGCCGAGCGATTTTGATTCTGCTGTTGACCCCCATTCTCTGGAGCCTGCCCACCGCGTACATGATCGGGGAATTATCGAGCGCGCTTCCCGCGGAAGGTGGATTTTATGCATGGGTGCGCCGCGCGATGGGAGATTTCTGGGGATTTCAAGAGGCGTGGCTGTCGCTGGTGGCCAGTGTTTTCGACATGGCCATTTATCCCACCTTGTTTGTGCTGTATCTAGCGCGGCTGTTTCCGTGGTTTGGGGTGAACAATCGCGGGATATTTGTCGGACTTGCAGTGGTAATCGTTTGCGCAGCCCTGAATATCGCCGGCATTCGTGTGGTGACGACGACGTCGATCTGGCTGTTTTTCCTGCTCTCCGCTCCGTTTGTGATGATCTGCCTCCTGGCTCCGTTTAAGTACGGAGCGTTGGCGAACGCGGTCACCACTCCCACAACGTCGCACGTGGATATCATCGGCGGACTGTTGATCGCCATGTGGAATTATATGGGGTGGGACAATGCCTCGACCATTGCGGCGGAAGTGAAGCAGCCGCAGCGCACCTATCCTCGCGCCATGATGGCGGCGGTCGCGCTGGTCTCGCTGACGTATATCTTGCCCGTGGCGGCCATGGCCATGACGAAGCTGAGTCCCACAGCGTGGGAGACGGGCTCCTGGGCCGACGTTGCCGCACTGGTGGGCGGCCCGCTGCTGCGCATCGCATTGGTGGCTGGTGGGATGATGAGCGCGTTCGGCATGTTTAACGCGCTGGTGATGAGCTACTCGCGCTTGCCGCTGGCCATGGCGCAGGACGGAATGCTGCCCGCCGTCTTCAGCAAGGTGACGAAGCGCTCGGGCGCGCCATGGGTATCCATTCTTGTTCTCGCGACCGGGTGGGCCCTGTGTCTCGGTCTGGGATTTGAGCGGCTGGTGACCATCGACATCTTGATTTACGGCTCGAGCTTGCTTCTCGAATTCGTCGCGCTCATCGTGCTACGCATCAAAGAGCCCAACCTGGCGAGGCCGTTCAAGGTTCCGGGCGGCATGTTCGGAGCGGTTGCCGTCGGATTCTTTCCGATGATGCTCCTCGGTTTCTCGATCTTTCGTGGCGACAGTGAACACATCCTTGGGATGAGCAGCCTGTTGTTCGGAATCCTGCTGATCGCCGGTGGATTTTTCGCTTACGGCGTGGACATCACGTTGCGACCGGCGCGGGCCGTGCCGCCACCGTCGGTGGGAATGGATTAGTCCCAAAACACAAGAGCGGCATTAGGCGCCGCTCTTGTGCCAGTCTTTCTTTACCAGACCCCTTACATTACTCGGGCCGCACCACCAGCAACTCAAAGGTGTCGGGAATCATCTTCGGTCTCTGTCCGGCGGGAGGAGGCGTCGGATCGAATTGTGCCGTGACGGTATAGACGGTGTTCGATGCGGCATCAAGTGCCATGGTGCGCGCACGCTTGGCCGTCGGTACGTTCTGCACCACCGAATACTTGTTCGGGCTGTCTTCGTGGATGACGGTCAGCACTCCGTCGGCACCACAGGACATGAAAATCTGCTGAGTCTTGGGATTGAACGCGCCTGCATCCACTCCACCGCCGATGTCCACCGTGGTGACGAGTTTCCCGGCATCGGGATCGACGACCGCCATGATCTTGCTGCCACACCCGGCGAAGAGGCGGCGATGCGCCACATCAAAGGCAAGGGCGCTGGGCTCGTCGCATCCCGCCATGGGATAGTGTTCCGCCACCGTCAACTTGGCGGTATCAATGCGCACGATCTCACTGCGGTCTTCGATGTTCACATAGACATTTCCCTTGCCATCGGCGACGCCAGTCTCCGGCTTTCCACCGAGTGGAACCGTGCCCACAACTTTTCCGGTTGTGGCATCGACTACCGTGCTGTCCTGAGTCTTGGCGTTAAAGGTGTAAACGCGTTTTGCGGAAGCGTCGTACAGGATGGCATCCGGGCGCTCTCCCACTTTCACCTTGTCGAGCACCTTGAGCGTCTTGAGGTCGAAAATGGCGAGCATGTTATCGCCGCCGCTGGTGATATATCCGCGGCCCAGTTCAGGAGCGAGCGCGACGCCATGAATTCCCTGGAGATCGGTGATATCGCCAGTGGCTTTCAGTGTCTTGGCATCGACCACCATGACGTGAGTTCCACGGGTGATAAACAGACGGTTGGCATCGCTGTCGTAAGTGAGGTAGTCCCAACCACCTTCGCCGCCGAGCTTGGAGCGGTCGGCAAGTTTGTAGGACTTTTGAGCAAATGCCGGAATCGCAACCAGCGTAGCGGCCGCGAGGATAAGAGCAAAGATTCGTTTCATTACTTCTCCTTCATTCGTTATTGCAATTTGTTCTCTGCGTGACTGAGGTAATAGTGAACCGCCGGAGTGATGATCAGCGAGAGCACCATGGAAATTGCGATTCCGCCGATAACGGCGATGGCCAGCGGTTGCAGCATCTGCGATCCCGCGCCCAGCGCAAGCGCCAGCGGCAACATGCCTGCCGCGGCTGCGAGCGCCGTCATCAGGATTGGACGGAGACGGCGGCGTCCGGCCTGGATCATCGCATCGTGTGCTGAATGGCCCAGGCTGCGAAATTTCTGGTCGGCATCGAGCAGCAGAATTCCGTTCTTGGCTACGATGCCGATAACCATAATCAAACCCATGAACGACGCGATGTTGAACGTTGTTCGCGTGATCAGCAGCGCGAGGAAGACACCCGAGGTCGAGAGCAGAGCCGAGGCAAGGATCGAAACTGGCGCCGCCAACGTACGGAACTCGAACAGCAACACCAGGAACACCAGCAATACGGCGAGTATCAGCACCAGCAGCAGGTCATGGAACGATTGCTGCTGCTCCTCGTAGGTTCCGCCATACACCACGCGGATTGACGACGGTATATGTAATCCCGTTACCACCTTCTGAACTGCCGCGATCCCGCTACCCAGGTCGAGCCCCTCGAGACGTGCGGTGACTGCTACATCCCGTTGCAGGTTTTCGCGCCGGATCTCCGTCTGCCCCGGCAGTTCTTTGATCTCAGCCAAAGAACCGAGGGTTGCGGTGCGGCCAGACGCGCTGTTTAGCAACGTATTGCTCATCGCCGCGAGCGATCCGCGGTTGACTTCCGGATAGCGTACTCGCACGGTGTAGGCGATGTCCTGCTGAATGACCGGCGTGGCCGCTGGTTCGCCCTCTAGAATCGCGCTGGCATTGATGGCGACTTCCTCGGGCGTAAATCCAGCGCGCGCCGATACGGTTGGATCCACCTGGAACACCGTCGCGGGACCGCTGATGGTGTTCTCGATGCCGTTGCGCATGTCCACCACACCCTTGATGTCGTGAATGGCATCGCCCACTTTAGGGGCCCATTGCGCCAACAGCGCGGGATCGGGCGAAAACATTTTTATCTGTACGGGCTCCGGCGCATTCGACAGATCGCCGATCATGTCCTGCAAGACTTGCACGAATTCGACTTCGAGGCCGGGCTCCTCTTTTTCGACGCGGGCACGCAACTCGGAAATAACTTCTTCTCCGCTGCGGCTGCGCTTGCTCTTCAGCTTGACCGCGATGTCGCCTCGGTTGGCCTCGGTCACGGCCGCCAGCCCTAACTCCAACCCGGTACGGCGCGATGTGCTTTCAACCTCGGGAATGCCGTGCAGCATCTGCTCGATGTGGCTGACCATGCGATTGGTTTCCTGCAGGGAACTGCCGGCGGGCGAAAGATAGTCGACGATGAATCCGCCTTCGTCCATTTCCGGTAGCAGGTCTGTACCGAGCAATTGATAGCAGCCGTAAGACGCGATCACCAGCACTGCCGCGAAAAGCGCAATCCATCGGGGACGGTCGAGCGCGAAACGCAGCCATCGTTCGTAAAACTCCACAACCCGCCGGAAGCGCCCGGTCAGCGCCGCATCCTCGGCAGCCAGCACCTTTGCTTCGTCGCTTGAATCGGCATCGGTCAATTTCTTGGGAGTTGTCGCGTCGCCGTGATGCCCTCGAATGAAGTACTGGCTGAGGGTGGGCGTCCATGACAATGCCAAGGCCAGCGAAGTCAGCAGCGACACGCCGACGGTGATGGCCAGCGCGCGAAAGAACACGCCGGTGACTCCGCTGATCGCAATGAGCGGAAGAAATACAACGATCGGCGTAATCGTTGATCCGATCAGTGGTGCGGTAATTTCGCTCAACGCGCTACGGATGGCTTCCAGCCTTCCTTGACCCGCATCGCGGTGCAGTGCGACGTTCTCTACCACCACAATTGCGTCGTCGATCACCAGCCCGACGGCGGCTGCCAATCCGCCCAGCGTCATCAGGTTGAAGCTTTGGTTGAGCAGTTTGAGCGCGATGAAAGCGATGAATACTGTCGCAGGAATTACCAACACCGCGACAATCGAGGCTCCCCAGTCGCGTAGAAACAGCACCATGATCAGCGATGCCAGAACGATTCCAATCAGGATCGCGTCGCGCACGCTGTGGATGGAATCGGTGACCAGGCCGGACTGGTCGTAGTACGGCTCCAGATGAATGCCGGGCGGCAGCGATTGCCGGATACGTTCGACTTCGGCGTGGACTTCATTGGCAACCTCAACCGTATTGCTGTCGGGCTGTCGATTTACGGCGAGCAGGACTGCCGGCTTACCGTTGGCGGTGACGATGGTGTACACCGGCTTCACGCTGGGACCAACCGCCGCCACGTCGCTGATACGGACCGGAACGCCTGCGGGAGTAGTTTTCACCACGATCTGCCCCAGTTGTTGTGGGTCGTGTACTTGCGCGTCCACCAGTCCCAGAAAAAGCTGATGGTTCTGCTCCAGCAGTCCCGGAGAATCGACAAGGTTGGTCCGCCGTACCGCATCCAGGATGTCTGTCACTGTGACACTCGCTGCCAACAGCTTGGCCGGGTCGGGGGTGATCTGGAACTCCGGCTCCTGCCCACCTTGCACCAGCACCGTCGCCACGCCATCGAGACGGTTCAGGCGCGGTTTCAGATCGTAGGTCGCCATCTTCCACAGTTCGGTCTGCGGCACCGTGTCCGAAGTCAGGCTGTAGCCAATGATCGGGAAGCTGGCGAACGTAAGACGATGTGTCTGGATGGTGGAGGTGGGCGGCAGAGTGTTGCGGACGTTGGCCAGCGCTGCATCGACGAGCTGGAGCGTCGTCACCATGTTGACGTCCCAGGCGAAAAACAGGTCAATTTCGGCAGAGCCGCGGCTGGTGATTGACCGCACCTGCCGCAGTCCGGGTACGCTGTTGACAGACTCCTCGATGGGACGCGTGATGGTGACCATCATCTGGTCGATCGGCATCACGCCGTTGTCTACGCCGATTAACACGCGCGGGAAGTCGGTGGTGGGGAAGACCGAAATCGGGATCGTGAATGCGAGATAGATCCCGGTCGCGACGAGCACGAGGATCAGGAAGATCAGCGATTTCGCATAGCGTGTAAACCAGTAGTGCGTGTCCGGAGCACCCGTGGTCCGCATGCGGTCCAGCATGGATTTTAGCCACTCGCGCATCTACTCTTTCTCTTTGTCAGCCGCAGGTTTTGCGGAACCGCTGGCCTGCGCTTCGGCTATTTTTACTTTGGTCTTGTCGGGCAGCCCATACGATCCCCGGACGATGACGGTTTCATCTCCAGAAAGTCCCTTGGTGATCTGCACGCGATCGTCCTCGCGGATGCCGGCCTCCACCTCGACTTGTTGTGCGTGGCCATCCTTAACGATCATCACTGTGGATGCGCCTTCGGGTGTCTTCAGCAGCGCGCCCGCTGGGACCACGATCGCGTCATCGACCGTTCGCGCCAGCATTTCGACCGTCACAGTGGTACCGGGACGCAAGCGTCCGTCGGCATTTGTGGCCTCAATCCAGATTTCTACAGTCGTGCTGTTGGGATCGAGTGCAGGGCTGACGAGTGAGACTTTGCCCGTGACTTCGATGTCGCCCGGAGCGTGGATCGTAGCAGCATCGCCGGGCTTCAACTGCACTGCCTGGTCCTGGGGGATGTGAGTGCGGGCGATCACCGACGAGGTGTCCATGATCGTGACCAGCGGACTGCCCGGATTGGGCGTTTCACCTTCGTAAGTAGGACGGTCCGTAACCACGCCGTCAATGGGGCTGTGGACTTCCGAATAGGCGAGCAGCGCCGCCGCGCCTTCGTACTTACCCTTTGCCGAGGTGAGTTGGCCCTCCGCTGCTTGCTTCTGTTGCTTCTTGCCCGCCTTCTGTAGTGCCGTCATGTGCATGAGGGCAATTTCGTATTGCGACTTGGCCTGGATCAGCGCAACTGCGGATGCGTCGAATTCCTTGCGGGGCAACGCACCTTCCTCGAACAACTTCTTGCGGCTGTCATAGACTTTTTGCTGGCCGTCGTAGGCTTCCTTGGCGACCTTCAGATCGTATTCGGCTTTCTGCCATTCCTCTGGAAGCGCTGAGGATGTCTCGATACCGTAATTTGCTTCCGCCTGCTGGTACGAGCCCTTGTTCTCCGTCTCGGCGGCCGCCAGATCGCGATTCTCCAATACGGCCAACAGTTGGCCAGCGTGAACGCGGCTACCGCGATTCACGTAGAACTGCTTCACCGGCGCAACGATCTTCGGGGTAATGGCAGCCTGATTCTTGGGAAACAATACCGCTTCGCTGCGAATGATCTGGCGGATGGATTGCTTCTCGGCTTTGGCAGCCTGGACGGTAACTTCAGGCTCTGTTTCTTGCTCCTTCTTCGAACACGAGGTCAGCAGCAGGAGGCTTGCTCCCACAATGAAGGACACAGTAAAAAACGGGAAAGTGCGGCGAGCTTGCATCTAAAAGGCTCCCGTCAAGGTTTGCAACTTGGCCATCGCAAGGTGATACCGGGCCTCGCCATCATGATAGCTGTTGCCCGCGGTGGTCAGGGTATTTTGCGCGTCCACCACTTCCAGCGCGCTGGCTTCTCCGGCTTGGTAACGCAGATTGGTGAGGTGCAAGCTCTGCTCGGCAAGGTCGGCGGTCTGCTGAAGAGTCGCCAACTGTTGGTACGCCAATTGGGCTTCCGCGTAGAACGACTGCAGGTCGGCGATGGCCTGTCGCTGGGCGGCGCTCAATTCTACCTGCGCCTGATGGCGCTGCAACTCCGCCTGACGCACCTTGCTCTGGGTCGCGCCCCAGTTCCAGACTGGAATGTTCAGCGTCGCGAGCCCGGCGTATCCGAGGTTCTGGATTCCGTCTGGCGAGCGCTTGGCAAACTGGTTTGCATCGATCCCGTAGAACATGTCGACCGAGAGTGTGGGTAAGTATCCGGCTCGCGCCACCCCAACCTCTTTGTTGGCGACCGACAGGGCCGCGAAGGCAGCCTGCAATTCGGGATTGTTCCTGGCGGCCAGTTCCTGCAATTCATTCATTGGAGGCAATGCGGGTGCAGTACTTAGGTCGTTGACCAGCGTAAAGTCCTGAAAGAAATTTGGGAATAGCAGAACGGCCAACGACAGCCGTGCGTTCTGTTCAGCCAGTTTCGCTTCGTCGCGCGCGCGCTGCAGATCGTTGGCCTGGATTTGCGCCTTGATGGTGTCGGAATGTGCCACCTCGCCGCCTTGCTCGAGTTTCTGGCTGAGGTCCAGGAAATGCTGTCCTTCACCATAGGCGCGCTCGGCGTTGACCGTCCGGGTTTGTGCAGCGAGCAAACCGTAAAAGGATTGCACCACCGTCACAATGAGTCCGCGCGCAGCAATCTCGGCGCGCGCCTTAGCCAAAGCATGGGCCGCTGCGCTGCGCTGGTAGTCAAGCACCTGGGCGGCGCCGATCGACTCGTGCGCCACGCCCAGACTGAGATATTCGTGCACGCCATTGCTGGCGATGTATCGGCCGCTGGCGGTGCCGTTGCCCTGCGTGTAGGTGAAGCTGTTGTTGTAGTCCACGCCCGGCAGGAGCGCAGCGCGGGCTTGATAGCGGTCTTCGCGCGCCAGTCCCAGCTCGGTGACCGCTGCCTGGAATTGCGGACTGTTTGCCTTGGCCCGCGACAGTGCGTCCGCCAGCGTCAACACCACCGGAACTGTTTGCGGCTGTCCTGTACTGCCGGTCTGTGCTGACACCGGGACCTGCGCCTGCGCGGTCGTCAGCGCGAGCAATGCAAGGGACGTCAATGCGAGTTTGCGGATCACAGGCACATCTCTCCTACCAGAATCCTAGTCCACACCTTAAGTTAACCTGAACCAGGCGCGAGGACTGTCAAAAAGGTTAAGGATTCGCGTGTCGTCAGCGTCGCACCGGAAGAGTGACAATCATGCGGGTGCCTTCTCCCGTGCCGCTGTGCGGTTCGATGGTACCTCCGTAGGCTTCCACGAGAGCTTTGGAAATTGCCAGGCCGAGTCCGTAACCACCAGTATTGCGGGCACGCGAGGCATCGGCGCGATGGAAGCGCTCGAAGATGCGCGGCAGTTCAGAGGCCGGGATACCGGGTCCGCGATCGGCGACTTCGACGTAGCCGTGGCCGTTACTGGAGTGGACCTTCATCCGCACGGTTTCACCTTGCGGACTGAAGCGTATCGCGTTCTCCAACAGGTTTGACCAGACCAGTTCCAGATCGTCGGGATCCGCGGGCAGACGAATGGGACCGTTGGTGGTGAAGTCGATCTTGACGTCACGCTGCTGCGCTACTGTCTGCAAGCGCTCGATCGCCAGTTGGCAAGTCATGCCGACGTCGACGGCTGCGAGATCGCGACGCAGGTTGCCGGACGCCCATTGTTCGGCGCGCGCCAGGCGCAACATGGAGTGCAGCAATTTCTCCAGGCGGGCCATGTCGTCGAGCGCCTCCTCAAGCCCGGCACGGTACTCGTCGGCGGTGCGGGGGCGCTGCAGCAGCGATTGCAATGTGGACTTGAGAATCGCCACCGGCGTCTTGAGTTCATGAGCCGCGTTAGCGAGAAACTCGCGCTGTTGAGTGAATGACCGATGCAGGCCGTCGAGCATGGACGTCATGGCCTGGGTCAACGGCGCGAGTTCGAGGGTGTCGCGGGCTTCTGGCGGAGGATTCAGTTCCCAGTTGGACGTCGAGATTTCGCCAGCGCTGGTCGCCAATGTCGATAGCGGGCGAAGGCTGCGCCGCAAGGCCCAGAATGCGAAGCCTCCTGAAATCAACAGCAACGCTAGACTTCCAACCGTGATGTAAAGCAATACTTGGTTGACTTCCCGAGTGACCGGATCGATGGGGGAGGCATAGGTAACGGTCAAGAAATCCGAAGACGGAGCGTCGCCTTCGCTATCCAGAACCGGGATGTGTTCAAGGCGACGCGCGCGATAAGGAATCCCATTGATCACATAGGAGGCGATCCACCGGGTACCCTTCGGCGGGGCCACATTGACATCTTTAGGCCAATTGGACGACCGCGCGATCAATTTGTGATTGTTCAGGACCACTTCGTAGAGATCTGGAACACCGGGATCGAGGGGAGGGGGGGCGAGATCGCGTTCAAATATCAATTTGTGCGGATCGTCCTCGGAGTAGCGCACCAGCGCCGCGATACTCATGGCTCGGCCACGCAAGGCACTGTCAAAGGCCCTGCGCAGCTGGCCCCGGGTGACGAAGACGGCCACGTCGATCAGACCAATCGCCAGCACCAACTGCGAAATCACGATGGCGACTATAAGCCGGCGTTGGATTGAGATTTTCGCCATGTCAAGCCCGCAGCATGTATCCCTGGCCCCGCAGCGTGTGGATGAGTTTCGCATCGTCGTCTTCGAGTTTGCGGCGCAGACCCGAGATGTAAACCTCGATCACATTGCTGAAGCGTTCCCAATTGAAGTCGTAAAGGTGCTCGAGCAGCTCCGTCTTGGAAACCACCGCACCGGCACGATGTGCGAGATATTCGAGGACGCGATATTCCATCGCGGTCAGGGTAACGATCTGTCCCTTGCGCCGCACCGTGAGGTCTGAGGTGCTGATTTCTATGTCGCCCACTGTAAGTACGGCAGCGCTCTGGCCTTTGCCGCGCCGAATCAGAGCCTTGGCCCGCGCCAGCAACTCGCCGAGGTCAAACGGCTTGGCGACATAATCGTCGGCTCCGGCGTTCAGCAGGGCAATGACAGACTCTTTCTCATCTCGCGCGGTTAGCACTAACACCGGAAACTTGGCGCCTCCGGCGCGCAGCCGCTTCAAAAGCGTCAACCCATCGATCCTTGGTAGCATCAAATCGAGGACCAGCAGATCGTAGGGGTTGGACTGCGCCATGTAGAGGCCTTCTTCCCCGTCAAGTGCCACATCCACGGCGTAAGCAGCGCTTTCGCGCAGACTGCGGGCGATGTTTTCTGCTAAACGGCGTTCGTCTTCCACAATAAGGACGCGCATTTCAGCCCTGTCTTTCTGCCACAGCCGCTACTTGGTGAATTCATATCACAATTACCGTATGGAAGATGAAGCTTCGCTTAATTTTCGGGTTGCTGGAAGTCGACGTCTTACTTCAGCCGTATCCGCAGATATACGTTGACGCCCAACGGCCAGTCCCCGTAATACGTCTTGATCGCATCGGGGATGCCGTAAAGCGAGATGTTCGCCCCTAAGCCAATTTGTGCGCCGGAGAACACTCCCAGATCTCGCGTGTATCCGATGGTGTAGGCGTTGACATTGAACCACCGCGCCCCGTTCGCCATGGCAAGTTGTGCGGCGAGGTCTGAATTGCCGGCAAACAGTTCATCGCGCTGTGACCACTCGTAGCGACCAGTGATGAAGTTCTTCTCGCGAAAGGGAACTACCGTCTCCGCCAGTACGGCATTGGATCCGTATTTTGGCGCGGTCTTCCAGTTGCGCCCCCAGACAATGCTCGTTGCCCACCAGTTGTCGCGAGGACGTGGAATCACATACTCAACCGACGCAGTGGTGCGGACGACATCACCTGCCTCCAGGGCTTCCGGATGGGTCAGTTTTCCAGCCGACATCTGCGCGGCCCAACGCGGCGTGGGCGTAAGCGTAATGCGGCCGGAATAGGAATTCATCCGACCGAAATCGAAGTTCCAGCGGTTCTCGTCAGGCTCGGCACCATGAAACCCCGACGCCTCAAGCCGCATGGAACGAAAGGCCAGCACGCCGATAACGACATTATTGGCGATATGGGTGGAATCCTGCCAATGATGGCCGAGCGTAGCCTGCGGAATCTCCGCAGCCGATGCACGGTGCGGATACGCCACCGGCCCCAGCGCTACATCACCTACCACAGCGTAGTACAGGTCAGCGGTAGCATCCTCTCCCACGGTGTGGGAGTACTGTGCGCTCAGCTCCATCACGAAATCATGAGGGTGCTGGGCGTTGGTAATGGGATTTCCGAAGGCGGTTTCGCCAGTCTGGAAAAGAAGTGGATAGCGGCGCTCGGTGACCGTGGCGGGTTCGAGGCTGAGCATGGTACGCAACATGACGCTGCCGCTGCCCAGGCGATGCATCGCGCCCAGCATCCCCCAATTTGTGGAGTACAGCTTGTCGGCGCCCAACGGTCCGGTTTGCTGAGTGTCCACAAGGAACGCCTGTCCCATCCACATCAGGTGCCACGAGCCCACGCCAGTCATGACCATGGGCATGGGCCACGCTGCAGGTTGTACCGCCGTCCCGGAGGACTCGCCCATAAGGAACATCTCGGAGGCAGTCATGCCAGGTCCCGTGTGATCCTGGGTAGGGATGTCCATGCTCATGCCCGACATATCATGGTTCGCAGTCGAGGGCTCCTGGGTGGACGCTTTAGATCCAGACTGCGATGCCGCGCTGGTTGGCAAGCAGAGAGCCAGGAAAATCAACACGATGGAGTGGACCGACCATCTCGACTTGCCGCCTGAAGTTGCGTTTCTGGATGACATTCAAAATCACTGGTACGGTAGTGAATCCCGCACCGGCCTAAAGAACGATTGTAGTCGAGCAAGCCGTGGGGCACCGCGTGTCGGATCCGAGGATTGCCGCGATTACGGCGACGGATTGCCGAAAATTTCCCTGATTTGTGATGTTCGGCACTGGACAGGACCAAATCCGTTGCTACCATCTTGGGCTATGGCAGCAAATGAATCGGTGATAGCACCTCCCAACAACCTGGAACGATTCGTGGTGGCTGCAACTGCAGCCGTGGCTACGGTCGAAGTCATCGAGCGCTCCTCAGCGTCCTTGTGCGATGCGATTCTACGGGCCGCCGGCGATGCCAATCGGATTCTGTTCGCACTGCCGCAAGACTTACCTTCTGAGCTATTCGGCGACTTCGCGCGCGATCCCCGAGTCAGGGTCGACCCGACTCCTGAAGAAATGGTGAACTCCCCGGCGGGCGTTACCGAGGCGTTTGCTGGTGTGGCGCGCACCGGTTCGGTCTGCGTCAACGTCGGCTTTCAAAAGACTGGAATGGCGAGTCTGCTTGCGCCGTTACACATCGCAGTAGTCGCGGCGGAAACCATCGTGCCGCAACCTCGCGATCTGTTTCGCGAGGACCTACTCGACGGCAAGGGTTTGGTTCGCAACTTCGTTTTCATCACCGGCCCCAGCGCCACCGCTGACATGGGTCCACTGGTCCGCGGGGTGCACGGCCCGCACCGATTGCACATCGTGGTTTTGCAATAAAGGTTTGAAGTGAAGCGTAGCGTAGCAGCGAAGCTGTGAGGTAAGCATGGCAGTCCTTCCCGTTAACCCGAGCGACATCACTCCCCGCCAGGTAGCCAACAAGAGTCGTAAGCAGGCGCTGGCCCAAGCTCTTCGCATGACCCTCGACGTGCAGAGCGCTGCCATCCGCCACAATACGCAGACGTTCAATCGCAATCGATATACCGCGGTTGCCCGTATCGCCGACTACGAGGCGATGAAGGACCGTGCCCGCGCCATCAAGGAGAAGGCCATCGCTGACCTCCCTGCGCTGCTGCAGCAATTGGAGGCGAGCGTCACCGCCAATGGCGGCCACTTCTTCCTGGCCAGGACTGCTGCTGACGCCAATCGCTACATCCTCGATGTCCTGCAGCATCATCAGGTCAAGCTGGTGGTGAAAGGCAAAAGCATCACTTCGGAGGAGATCCGTCTCAATCACACCCTCGAAGCTGCCGGCATCACGGTGGCGGAAAGTGATCTGGCCGAATTCATCCTGCAGGTGGCCGACGAACAACCCTCGCACAATGTTGCGCCTGCGCTGCACTATTCGCGCGAACGAATTACCGCGCTGTTCAAACGCAAATTCGAGACCGATCTGCCGCTCGATACCGGCGAGGAACTCACCCGATTCGCCCGTGAGATCCTTCGCCAGAAGTTCATTGCGGCCGATGCCGGCATCACGGGTGCCAATCTCATCGCAGCCGACAGCGGATCGCTCATGCTGGTGGAGAGCGAGGGCAACATTCGCATGACCACGACGCTCCCGCCCGTGCACATCGCAATTGCAGGGATCGAAAAAGTCGTGCCGTCGCGTACGGATTTCCAGTCGTTCATCGAATTGCTTCCAGCCAGTGCGACTGGACAGCAATTGACGTCATACGTCAGCATTCTCCGCCCGCCTCTGCCGGCCTTGGCGTTTGTGGCGCCCGGCAAGACCGAACAACCGCGCGAGTTTCACATGGTGCTCATCGACAACGGGCGCAGTGCCATGCGCGACGATCCGGTGCTCCACGAAGCCCTGTACTGCATCCGCTGCAGTGCCTGCCTTAACGTCTGCGCTAACTTTGAAACCGTTGGTGGCCACGCTTTTGGTGGCGAGACGTATTCTGGCGGCATCGGTGGCTCTTGGGAGGCCGGCACCGGCACACTGATGAACGCGCGCTTCAGTGAACTGTGTACAGGATGTTCCCGCTGCGTGCCGAACTGCCCGGTGCGCATCGACATTCCGTGGCTCAATCAGAACCTGCGCCAGCGCATGAACCAGATGGAAGGAAACTCCGCGGTGAAGTCGCTGTTCGGCTCACTCACCGGCAGTGCGCCGCAAGATATGGCCGTGCCCCTGCCGAAGCAGTTCTTCGCCAACTATCACACCGTTGGCAAGTGGGGTTCGCAGTTCTCCTCGCTCGCCAATGGGTCCACGCATCTTCCGATGGCGCGAGGTGTGATGGAGAATGTTTTTGGTGTGGACCAGCGACGCGGGTTACCGGCCTTTCCGGCCAAGACGTGGGAACAACTGTTTCACGAAGAGCAGCAGCGCGGCGTGAAGGCCGGAACCATCGAGCCGGGTTTCGTGATGTTGGCTGACACTTTCACGAATTACGGCTCGCCCGAACGCGGCATGGCAGCGGTGCGGGTGCTGCGCGCCATCGGGGTGGATGTGGTGTTGAGCCCGTCGATCCCGGACGGACGCGCCGCCATGTCCCAAGGCATGATTGACACCGCGAGATTACAAGCCCGCGCCATGGCCAGCATGCTGCGGCCTTACCTTGATAGCGGCCGAAAGATCGTCGTGGTTGAGCCCAGCGTGTTGGCGATGCTGCGCTTCGACTTCAAGCACCTGCTTGACGACGAAGATGCTGTCGCGACTCTCGCGGCAAACAGCTTTGAACCGCTGCAGGTGGTGTGGGACATCGCCACGGAGTCCGGTATCGATGTTGCGAAACTGTTCCCGGCGGCCAAGTCACGCTTTGGAACCAGGCTGTTCTACCACTCTCATTGTCAGCAGAAGACTTGCAATGCCGCCTCGCAGACGATCGACCTGCTGCGGGCGGCGGGCTTCGACGTCGTCACCTCGTCGGTCGAGTGCTGCGGCATGGCAGGTAGCTTTGGGTACAAGCACGATTACTATGAGCTCAGCATGGCAGTTGGCGCGGACCTGTTTGCCCAGGTCCGGCAGGCTGAAGAACAAGACGGGCCGCGCGTACTCCTAGCCAGCGGGATCTCCTGTCACGAGCAGTTGATGGCTGGAACGGGACGCAAGGTTCTGCATCCGGCGGAAGTGTTGTACGGTACCCTTTGAAGGTGACTACGGTGTCGGATAGTAACCGGCCTAAAAAGGCTATATAGGTGTGGATTCAATACTCTACCATTCAGAAGGTAAATATTTGTGACAGATACGTCATAGCATTTTGGTTACCGTCGATTACCTTTAAGTTACGGAAGGCGTATTTACTCGGTGCTGGGTTCGGCGCAAACTCTTAAGCGTAGTTAGGCAGTTCTGGGGGAGGGCTGCCTTCTAAGCGCTCTGCGTCCGACGCTGAGCGCTTTTGATTTTGGGTCATGTTACTCTCGCCAGATCGCGGTCACACATAATGTCGCCGGTCAATCTGTTGCGCAACATAGCTGGTTAGGGTGCGCATGCAACCGCGCGGTGGGCCCAGCATCTAAACAGATGTTCCAACCACGAATCAATCGAGTGGTACGATGAGAGGCGTGGCGCGCCTTATGCTGCATTGCGGTGCGGCGACCTTCAGGAGGATACATGGCAAGTGATGCAATTTTGGAAGTGACAGACGCGAATTTTGACCAGGCGGTGTTGAAGTCCGATCAGCCTGTTCTGATCGACTTCTGGGCAACCTGGTGCGGCCCCTGCCGGGCCCTGGCCCCAATTGTGGACGAAGTAGCGCAAAGCTACAGCGGACGGGTCAAGATCGGCAAGATGGATGTAGACAAGAACATCGCAACCCCGCAGCGTTATGGCGTGCGCGGCATTCCTACCTTGCTGATCTTCAAGGGCGGACAGGTGAAAGAGCAGATCGTCGGCTACGTCTCGCGCGAGGTCATCGAGAAGGCGCTCGATAAGAACCTTTAACAGGCTTGACGGTTTCGCTAGGCGCAGCCAGATCTGCGCCTTTTCGTTTGCGCGGAAGCCGGCCTGCAGAGCGCAGGGAACCACGGTTCAATACTTGCGCAACACTCCGATCACGCGGCCCTGAATCTGTACCGTAACCGCTGGAACCACAATCGGCGCCATGGCGGAATTGGAAGGCTGCAACCGGATCTTGTCGCCTTCCCGGAACATGCGCTTCAAGGTGGCGTCGGACCCGTTTACCAGCGCCACAACAATCTCACCGTCGCGAGCCGTATTGGTCTTTTCCACCAGGACATAGTCGCCGTTGACAATATGCTCGTCCTGCATGCTCTCGCCGGTCACCTGCAGCACATATACATCCTTGGAACGGGTAAAGTCGGCCAGGGAAATGGTTTCGGGATTTTCCATCGCTTCGACCGGACGGCCGGCTGCGATGCGTCCCATCAAGGGGAGCGTGAGCCCGTCGGCGATGACAGAGGCCGCAGTTCCCGCCAGCGCCTGCTTCATACGCCCGCGAGGTTTTAGCAGATCGATCGAGCGGCTGCGGTTGTAGTCACGCTTGAGCAGCCCCTTCTGTTCCAGATTGCTGACGTGCTTGTGGACGGTGGCCAGTGAACTCAGGCCAAGTCCGTCGCCGATCTCCTCGAACGACGGCGAGTAACCGTGTTCCTCGACAAAGCGTGCGAGAAAGTCGTACACCTGTTTTTGGCGGCGAGTGAGAGCCATACGTGACTGTGCCTCCGCCACCATTGTTAGCGAAGAAAAGGCGAAAAGTCAAACTATCAGGGGTTAACTATCGCGATACAGGCGAAACCTGCGGTGACGGCTGTGTCGGCGGCCCACAGTAAAACTCCGCACAGATGCGGTGGGTGAAGTTGCATCTGTGCGGATGAAGGGAAGCGAGGGTTTAGCGGTTGAAGATGCGCTTACGTAAACTCCATAGACCGATAACTCCGCTACCGAGCAGCGCCAAGCCTCCAGGTTCGGGAGTGGCGGCGCCTGCCGAATTGAAAGTGATAGTGTCCACCGCAAAATCGATCATGTTGCTTACCGAACTGCTGCGCACTACCACCTCGCCGATACCGCCGATGTTGAAGGAGACGTGGGCGACTGCGCCGGAGCAATTCGAGCAATTCAAGTTGACGATCTTAGTCCCGATCGGATTGCCCTTGGTATCGAACGCGTACGCGACAAAGCTCGAAGCCGAATTTCCGTTGATCACGTCAAAGCTTATGTCCGAGACGGGTGACGAAAACGTCATCTCGACGTGCTCAACCATGTCACTGGCGTTACTCGCCGGGAGCATAGCGGCTGCGTAGACATTGGATGCACTCGTGGCATTGGGGTCTGCCATAACCGCACCGCCATTGATCTGCATCACGCCGAAGGTCAACTAGGAGTCCTGATGATTGTTCAGCGATGTGCTACTACAGCAGGCAGCGTTGAGATTGTCGAAATTAACGGCAATTTGGGACGCGCTGGCCAGCGGGACACAACACAACATCGATATGGCCAGTGCCAAATAGAAACGAACGCTCATCTGTTCCTCCGAACTAGATTTCGCAGGGCCCGACAAATTCCCTAAACTTGGGGCTTTGATCGTAGACAACAACAATTAGAGTGGCACGTTTAGAGCCAATTGAATTCCAATAGAATCAAAACCTTAGCCGTGGGTCAATGAATCTGCACGGAAAGAATTGCACGATACAGTGTCATGATTGCTCCTGCTGGTAAGCGCACGTTAAGCGGCGAGATCAGAGGTTTTGCGCCAATTGCGATGTGTTCGTATCCGGTTGGCTGAAATGGATGAGGGAACCAGCAGCCGGTTTTTCCAAAAGGAGCGAGATGTGATACACCATCCGCCCTGCGATTGATCCGAAGCCTCGAGGCTGCGGGGCTCATCTATAAACGACAAGATCAATTGCGGGTGAGGAGTATTTCTATGCGCAAAGTCGCGTTACTGTTCGTTGCGTTCGCGATTTCTCTCCAAGTGTCTGTGCAAGCCCAGCAGCTTCGCGGCGACTACATCGAATCTCGTTCCACCGACGTGTATGTCGCACAATGTTTTGCCAACGGAGAAGTCGGGCTCACCGGTAACTACGCTCTCATGGCGTGGCATGTGGCAGAAGGTAAATGGAACGGCGTTGAACTCGACGGGATGACGATCGCCGCTGCGGTGCGGGCGCGGGCCACGCTGGGCGATCCCTATGGTGAACCGTATCCTGCGCAGGCGGTGCTGATGGTGGACAACGCCGCGAGTCCCGCACAGCGTCAAGCGCTGATCGCACTCGCCCAGCATGAGGGCGGACGCCTGCTGCAGAATGTCGTGCGCGTGGATTATGTGCCCGTGGTTCTCGACGTTCCAGCCGATCTGAACGAGGGCGGCGCTGTGTTGCGTGCCGGACACCTGGCGACAATCGTCACGCGTCCGCTGAATCATCACGACCACATTTGCGGCAACGAATCCAACTACTATCCTCCGCTCAGCAACGTTGACCACGCCATGTCGGCGGTGGCATTGACGGATGAGTTCCAAGGCGAGGGACTGGACTCGCACTGGACCAGTCACGGACGCCGCAGCGCCTACCTGGGAAAATTCAGTGAAGGCAAATCTGCGAATGCGACGCCTGCTGATTCGGTGGCGATGCACCCGGCGGGCGATTAGACCGGTTTCGGAGTTGCTGTACCCTGTAAACAGAGGTGGAAGAGCCGCGCTTTAGCGCGGCGTTATCGTGCCCTTTTTGAATATTGAGCCGGGTTTCAACCCGGCGGCACATCGGGCCGCCAGACGGGTACACCAACCTGGAAATTGCTCTAGATTAGCAAGCATTACTCCCCTCTCGGGGCTTGCGGCTCTACCCCGTCAAGCGCTATGTTCGCCATTGGAGGTACGATGCATCCACTGGCGCACTATGTCCGCAACTTCTTCCTTGTCCTAATAAGCTGTCTGCTTGTCGCACCGGTTTACGCCGCCGGTGCCAACGTTGAGCGCACGGGGGCACTTTCCGCGCTGGGAGCCTCCGAAGCTATAAAAAAGGCAGTCGAGGAACACGGCTACCGCGCGGTGCTCGACGACGGCTGGATGGCCGAGTTCTGGTTTGCTCGCCCCTTGGCTACGGCAGGCAAGGATGCGGCTGGCGCGTTGTATCCTGAATTGACCAACGGCGAGTTCGTCGGCGTGGTCAGCTTCGCCAAAGGCAGCACGGATTATCGTGGCCAGGCTATCCCCGCCGGTGCGTACACTCTGCGTTACCAGTACCTGCCACAGGATGCCAATCACATGGGTGTTTCGCCGAATCCCGACTTCCTGCTCGCCATTCCTTTGGCCGCCGACCCGGATCCGGTGGTGGAGATTCCTTATAAGAAACTGGTGAACCTAAGCGCAAAGACCACTGGTACGGCCCATCCGGCGGTAATTGGCATGGCATCAGCGGGAGAGCCTGCCTTGGTCGCGAAGGACGAGCAGGGGATGACGGTGCTCACGGTCGAACTCCCGATCACCGCAGCAGGCAAGACCGAGAAGCTCGGGATTGTGCTCAAAGGGCAGGCGTCCCAATAGACTCGTCAAGCCTCGAAGTCGGTCATGGGATACCGATTTCGTCAAAACAGAAAATAATCTACTCGACGACCGTTCACGTTCGCTATGGTACCGCCCTGAGCTGTTGCAGAGTGCATCAGTGGCGATGAAATTCGCAACGGTCCGGAATATACGAAAGATCTCTACCTAACTTGTTGAATCGGCGAGTTGAAAACGCCAGACTTGCAATCAATCCTAGCCTCCAACCCATCTCCTAGATGCGGAATGCAACGAACGGGCACGTTGCGAATCGCAACTCCGACATTGTGGTACTTTGCAACACGCTCTCCTAAGTCATTAAGAACGCTTCGTGTTGCAACACCGATGACACTCAACTCGTGAGCGTTGGCACTTTGGCATCCCGAATGCCTTAAAGAAGTGTGTAAAGCGCTTAAGTAAAGGCGCGAACAAGGAAACAGGAGGCCCATCATGACAGTCCTATTAGTTCTTGCAACCTTCGCCATCTTTCTAACAATCGATTTCTTCTACTCCAAGGCCAAGCATCCAGTAATGCAGGTAGCTCCAGCGATGAGCAAGGCGGAAGGCGCGGCGCTGCCACGGTTGCTGCCGAGCGTCGTTGGTGGTTTCTCGGTTCCTGACAACCTCCGTTATCACCCAGGACACACCTGGGCTTTGAGCGAGAGCCCCAACCTGGTTCGCATCGGCATGGACGATTTCGCTTCCAAACTCACCGGCAAGATTGAGCATGTGATGCTGCCGCAGCGCGGGCAGTGGATCCGCCAGGGCCAGAAGGTATGGAGCATCGTGCGCAACGGCGTCAAGGTTGACATGGTTTCTCCGATCGAAGGCAGCGTGGCCGACATCAACGAAGCCTTGGCGAGCGATCCGTCGCTGGCTACCAAAGATCCCTACGGCGATGGCTGGATGGTTACGGTACAGTCGCCCGACGCCAAGACGAACTTCCGCAACCTGTTGGGTGGAGCAATGGCCCGGTGGTGGACCGAAGAGTCCTCGATGCGCCTGCAGCGGCTGGTGCCCAGCGCTCTCGGCGCCCTGGCGCAGGACGGTGGAGTGGCCATGGACGATGTCGCCAGCACGATTCCTGACGAGCAATGGGTGAAAGTCACTCGCGAGTTCTTCCTGACCTAGTGAGATCGCCCCGGGGAACGCCTCCTGCTCCGGGGCCATCCTGACCGACGCATCACGTTTCGGCCGCGGACTTCGAGATTCCAGGCAAACCAACCGGAAAACTCGAAGTCCGCGGCCGAGTTGTTTTGTCAGCAGGCACTCGCCCGGATTACTACTTGAGAAATTTAGAGCAAGGGTGGGAGTTTCTGTGAGAAACCGCAAGAATGCAACTTTTGGGTTATTAGCCTTGGACGAATGGCCCGATTATCTGCTCAAGAATCAGGGCTTTCACCAATGTGGCAGGAGTGCTACTTTCCCGGTTACTACCAAATATGATACTCATGTATTTCCGGTTTGATTTCACAAAAAGTGTAGTTGGGGGGGCGCGAGCACCCAGGGGAGCACAGGTGAAACGGTTGCTGTTGGTGTTCTTGTTGCTTGGCGTAAGTTTGTTTGTGGGCTGCGGTGGTAGTTCGGGCGGTTCCACGCCCCCTCCGACTGTGACGCTGGTTTCCATCCAGGTCACCCCGGCCGCCCCGTCCATCGCGCCGGGGTCCACGCAGCAATTCAAGGCCACGGGTACCTACAGCGACGGCACCACCAAAGATCTGACTGCATCGGCCAACTGGCTATCCGCAACTCAGTCGGTTGCGACCATCAATGTCTCTGGCCTGGCCACCGGCGTGGCTGCCGGGACGAGCAGCATCTCAGCCACGTCCGGGACGATAGTCGGCACCACGACTTTGACCGTCATCAACCCGCTGGTGTCGATCGCAGTGACCCCCGCGACATCTTCAATTGCTCCGGGTGCCACGCAGCAGTTCATAGCCACGGGCACCTACGCCGACCACAGCACGCAGATCATCACGTCGAGCGTGACCTGGAGCGCTTCGGTAGGCGCGACCATCACAACAGGCGGCTTGGCCACAGGCGTGACACCCAACACCACTTCGACCATCATGGCTGCCCAAGGCACCATTTCGGGTACGGCGGTCCTCACTATCACCAACCCGCTGGTTTCGATTGCGGTGACACCTCTAACCGCATCCATCGCGGCGACCTTCACACAGCAATTTACGGCGACAGGAACGTACGCTGACGGCAGCACGAATGTCATCACATCGACGGTGACGTGGGCGTCGACTGCTCCAGCCATCGCTACTATCAGCAATTCGCAGGGAACACAGGGACTGGCGACCGGTGTCGCCGCAGGAACTACATCGATCACTGCCACCCTGGGATCGGTCACTAGTCCACCTGCCGCGCTCACGGTCACAACCGCGACCCTGGTGTCGATTGCTGTGACACCCGCAACTCCCGCGATCATCCTCCAAACCCAACAGCAATTCACCGCGACCGGGACCTTCAGCGACAACACGACGCTGAACATAACCAACACGGTGACCTGGTCGTCATCGAACACAACCAAGATCTCCATTACCGTCAGCGGACTAGCCACTGGGGTGGGGACAACCAGCAGTCCAGTGACGATTCAGGCAAGCAAGAGTGGCGTCAACGGAAGCACGACCACGACGGTCATTCCGCCGCCGGTGCTGTCGATCGCGATCACGCCGAGCACCACAACCCTGGCCATGGGCACGAGCCAGCGTTACAAAGCCACCGCTACCTTGGCGAATGGCGGGACACTGAACGTGACAAGTCTGGCGACCTGGGCGTCAACGAATACGGCTATCGCAACCGTCAACACCGGACTGGTGAATGCGAAGACCGTTACTCAACCTCACAATCCGGTCACGATTAGTGCGACTTACAACGGGGTAATCGGGTCCATTATACTGGACGTCACCAACGCCACCGTCACGTCGATCACGGTAACTCCGATCGCGGCAACCATCCCATTCGGGGCGCAGCAACAGTTCTTTGCGACCGCAACCTTCAGCGACTCGAGCACACAGGATGTCTCTGGGAACGCCACCTGGAATTCGAACAACACCTCTGTCGCAACCGTCAGCGTAGTTGGCGTAGCGTTTGGGGTTAGCTCCAGTCCCACCCCAGTCACGATCTCAGCGGCATTTGGGGGCCAGACCGGAACAGCGCAACTCACGGTGAGTTCAGCCACGCTGGTAAGCATCGCGGTGACCCCGACGTCGTTGCTTCTCGCTCCGGGTTCCACTGCCAACTTCCAGGCGGTTGGAACCTACAGCGACCTGCCCACGCAACTTCTGACCGGCCTCGTCACCTGGACTTCTGACGCTCCGCTCGTGGTCAGCATTACTACTACGGGGGGTATTGCGACGGGCCAGAGCGCAGGCTCGGCCAACATAACCGCCAGCTACCAGGGAAAGACGAGTACCCCTGTCAGCGTGATCGTCACGGCGTCTGCGTTGGCTTCCATCGCGGTGACACCGTCACCCGCAACGGTCCCCGAAGGAGTGGGGTTACAATTCAGCGCGACTGGCACATTCCTGGACCACACGACACAGAACCTGACGACTAATGTGACCTGGGCCTCCAGCCAACCGTCCGTAGCGAATATAGGTAACGGACCCGGACAACAAGGCCTGGCCACTGGTGTCGCGCCGGGACAGACGTCGATTACGGCAGTGTTTGCCAGCGTCGTCAGCACACCCGCAGCAACATTGACCGTGACCAATGTGGTACTGCAATCGATTGCCATCACACCGAGTAACCCGACCGTTACCCACGGATCCAATCGTCAATTAACCGCGATTGGAACGTTCAGTGATAACAGCACCATCAACCTGACTACCCAAGTCACCTGGAGTTCGGCTGACGCGACCATAGCAACTGTCAGCAGTTCCGGTGTGGTAAGCGGAGTCAGCCCGGGTCAAGCGACGGTCACGGCAACGTTTATCCAAGTCACTCAGAGCGGTCCCGTGCAGGTTTCCGGCACGACGGTCGTGACGGTGAACTAGGAATTGTGGGAGCGCATTCGTCTCGATGGCGGCTGCGCTCCCGCAATATGTTTGGAACGGCGACGCGATGCTGCGCAGGGTTTCGCGTAGGCGTATTGCGGTATCGTGAGGCTCGCGTTCCGCTATCCGCCGGCAATTGCCCCAATAATCAACAGTGGCTCGCTTCCGGATGCCACGGCGTCCGGCAGTGGCGCGTCAGGAGACTCGTGGGATAAGTCCTCCTCGCAGGCGAAGAAGCGCAGGAATGGCCGGCGCTGTTGGGTTACGTGATCGCGGATCGTGCCTTCGAGCATCGGATAGCGTGCCTCAAGCGCGTCGAGCACAGAACGCTGGGTAACTGGAGCAGCGACTTCGAGCTTTACCTCGCCGCTAACGTGCGCCAGGGTTCGCAGATGCTGGGGTAGCTCGACCCGGATCATGGCAGCGTCTGGACCTCAACCGACAGGACGGCCGGAAGGTCGCGCACGATGGGCGACCAGTTGTCTCCGGCGTCGGCGGACGCATAAACCTGGCCGCCAGTGGTTCCGAAATACACGCCACACGAATCCAGCGAATCGACCGCCATGGCATCGCGCAAAACATTGACATAGCAGTTGCTTTGCGGCAAGCCCTTCGTTAGCGCTTCCCACTCGTTTCCGCCGCTGCGGCTGCGATACACGCGCAACTTTCCCTCGGGCGGATAGTGCTCGCCGTCGCTCTTGATCGGCACAACGTACACGGTTTCCGGCTCATGCGCGTGAACGTCGATCACGAAGCCGAAGTCAGTCGGCAGATTCCCGCTCACCTCGTGCCATGAATCTCCGGCATCGTCGCTGCGCATGACGTCCCAGTGTTTCTGCATGAACAACACGCCCGGGCGGGAAGGGTGCATGGCGACGTGGTGAACGCAATGCCCGATCTCCGCGTTGGGGTCGGGAATGTACTGGGAATGCAGTCCCTTGTTGATCGGCTTCCAGGTCGTGCCGCCATCGTCGGTTCGAAATGCGCCCGCAGCAGAAATGGCGATATAAATCCGTTTCGGATCGCTGGGATCGAGAATGATGGTGTGCAGGCACATGCCACCGGCCCCGGGGTGCCAGTTCGGTCCGGTGCCGTGGCCGCGCAGGCCGGGGAGTTCGTGCCAACTCGTTCCGCCGTCGGTCGAACGGAACAGGGCAGCATCTTCCACTCCCGCGTACACCGTGTCGGGATCGCTGAGCGAGGGCTCGAGATGCCACACCCGCTTGAATTCCCACGGGTGCTGCGTGCCGTCATACCATTGGTGCGTGGTGAGAGGCTTGCCGGTTTCTGCAGAACCGTCGTAGACGAACTTATTGCTCGAGCCCTTCATGGCCTCAGGCCCCGGCTGTATGTCACCTCCGGGCGCTTCCCACGTTTCGCCGCCGTCATTGGAGCGCTGAATGACTTGCCCAAACCAGCCACTGCACTGCGACGCATAAATACGGTTTGGATCTGCGGGCGAGCCCTTGAGATGGTAGAGTTCCCATCCCGCGAAATGGGGACCGCTGACATCCCATTTCTCTCGCTTACCATCGGAGGTCAGGATGAACGCACCCTTGCGTGTGCCGACAAGTACCCGCACCTTGCTCATATGCCGCTCCTCTCGCACATATTCTGTTGGACGTTGCGATTCCCAAGTGGACAGCGGGACCAGTTCGTTCTGGCCTCCGCTTCGTTGCGAAGTATTGTTATCGATTTACCGGCAGGATTGCAACCGGACTGCCTGGGAATTTTATTATCGGTCTCCTTTGTTTTCAGTGCTTTAGCCAGAAATTGCTTGCAACTCATTCATTTAATAGACGCTTATAGCTATCCATGTCAGGCCGTAGGACTTAGCGTTCCTCCATAGGGCGCTGCCGCCCGCTTCGCGGGCTCGAACCACGGAAGATCGGCGATGTCAGCGGGCTTACGCTCACGGTTAACACAAATTCCGCCGCAAGCGGCTCGGGGTTTGTCGCGATTTGACATGCCTCCTCCATCGCGAACGACATCTTTATGCACACGTTGGTTGCGGTCCGGCGGTTCTGCGGATGGGAAGCACACACGGCGCCGCTCCGCGGCCGGGGCTTATATCCTGCCGAACCCCAGGCTTACGCCTGGGGCTAAAAGCTAATCGCCGCTCCGCGGTTAAAGGCAAAGGATCGCCACTCCGCGGGTAGAGGCACGGCGGTCGGTTCAGGCGATGGCTTCCTCCTTGAAGGCGATGGTGTCGCCACTCGCAACAGAAGTAGGTGGTTTCCTGGCGGCAAGGTCTTCCTGCGCTTGCTTTCCGGCGATTTTCTGTTCGGCCAATCTTTCAGCGGCGATCTGCATGTTCTTCTCCATCGCGATGGCGGCATAGCGCTTGCGGTCGGAGGTGAGTTGGCGGCGCTGACGGTTGCGCTGGAGTTGGCCCCCGCGGCGGGCGGCGGCATCGCTGCCCAGGGTTTCGGCAATCTCGACAATCTCGACTGCTTCGGGAGTGACGGGAAAGTCGGCACGAATGGTGTGCTCGGGGCAGCCGGGACCGTCTTTGCAATAAGCCATGGTGGGCATGGGGGAGGAAAAACGGTTGTCAGTTGTCGGTGGGCAGTTGTCAGTTTCCGATAAGGCCGAGGCGTGAGTACGCGACGGAAAAGCCACCTCCGTCGGGAGGTTGAGATCGAGATCGTTGGGGAGGCCGTAGTCGGCGGCGAGATCAACGGCCGGAGCGGGCTGGTCGGAGTGATATGGGCTGGCGGGCCACTTGTCGGACTTGAGCAGGTTGCGGGACGCGATGTTCAGCACTCGAATGAGGCGGTCGGCGCGCTTGAGGTCGATCATGTCGGCGGCGAGGGCCTCGGAGAGTTGGGTGAGGGCCGATTGCACGGCGAACATGGATTCGAGCGGCGGGAGTTGCAAGTCGAATCGCTGGTCGCGGGCTCGGTATTGGGCCATGCGCATGAGCCGGGCACGGTGCCGGAGGTGGTAGAGACAGAGGTTACGGTCGGTGACGGCGGCAGAGTTGAAGATGCCGCCATCGTCGTGGATGTAGGTGCAAGTACGGTAATCCATGGCGCTCCTCAAAAAACTTGTTAGTTGCCGGTGGTCAGCTGTCAGAAAAACAGCTGCCCCGGGCACAGGTGTCCAACTCTGAGGGTACGGAGAAGTCAAGAGGGGAGGGAGAGATTTAGGGAAGGGTTGATGTTACGAAGGTAACCGGAAATTCCCATTATGGGAAAGGAGTGGTTGGTGATTAGTAAACCCACAATTGCAAAGAGCGATTGTGGTCGACCCGCTACCCGCGGCCCATCGAGATATGTAACGAAAGGCCCCACATTTGCCAAAAGAAGCAGGCAAATATGGGCCACGGGATATGTGGGCCACCAGTGTGAGATACGTATCGAGGTTAGCGCGCAACAGAAGGGGGCGAAACTGCGGCACCCGGCTTGTATGGCTGGTCCTCGATGCTTACGTTCTCGCCCTTTTCGACTGCCCAAATAACGGTCTGCCCGGTGACAATATTGGCGTGCTTCGGGCTGGGCTGGTCACCACTCACGACGATCACCACTGCCTGCGAGGCCCGTTTCTGGTGCTCCTCGACCTCGAGATCCCGGTGGTCGGTGACACTGACCTGATAGGTTCCGCGACCCAAGCGATAGGAGTGCTCGCCTGCGGTGAGAAAGAAATGCATGAAGGCCTGCTGGGTGCGCAGGTGCCGGCTGTCGAACTCCACTTTTTTGTCGCCGCGATGGCCCAAGATAAAGCAAGTTGGCTGACCCGGTTCGGCACGGCAAAAGCGGAACAGAACGAAATCATTGGTTTGAATACTCTTCTTCATATCCTCTTCACGCGGCACGAACCCCCGGGTGGACTTGTCCCAGTGAAACACCACTTCGTGTTGCTTACCCTTACCGACTGCTGTCTCGGCCTTTTGCACAGTAATTGTGCCTTGCTTGCCCTGGACATAGTCGGAAACCGACGCGAAGTAAGTAAAATCGCCGGCGTCGCTGAAAAGGTGGACGAAACTGTCGTGAGAGGTAAGATGCTGCGAATTTAGAAAGTCCATGATCGTTTCCTATGCGAGTTGTCCCTCTGCGAGCAACTCGCGGTCGAGTACTTGCGCCTGCAGCAGAGCGAGTGTCATGTTTACCGGGGCGTCCCCAATCATTGGAGTGTTCGCCGGTACAAACGTCTGCTTTTTATCGAAGGTGAGCAATCTGAACGGAATGTTGACATTAAGCAGGTCCAACAATGCAGCACCAGGTTGATCAGCGAACCGAACGCGCCGAGGATCGGAGTGAGCACGCCTGAAAAAGCACCGATCACTGTATTCACCAGGCCGGCAATCAACCCTCCGATCAACGGAATTGAGCCTAAGGTGTTCGAGACTTCATTTTGGATCGCCGCAATAATAAGAGGTCCCATCGGTGTGAGGTCGAAACGCGCCGAGAAGGGATCAATCAGCAGGACAATGCCCCACTGCGTGCCCAGATCGTCGACGCGGAAGCCAAAGGATGCACTCAGGTCGAAAGCAAAAGGCAGGCTGACTGGCACGTGGACGCTGGGCCAGGTGATGCAGAACTGCGGAGTGCAGACCCTGCCAATGAACGGAATGTCGACGCACACCTGAACAGGCGGAATGCAGATCGTGGGCAGGATCAAGCCCAAGTCGAAGGTGAAAAAGGCCGAGACCGATCCCACGACGTGCACGTTGTTCAAATCGAGCTTGTTGGCAGGTGCATTTTCAAGCACAGCAACTCCACCCGAGAGCGCCACCGAAGCCGAGTAGCCGACCTGGAACGGCCCCCAGGTTGCCGAGTCGGACTTCGAAGCGTGCGCCAATGCAATCGCCTTATGTAGAACAACATTCACTCCGGGTTCACTCACTGCGATGGTTGCGTCCATATTTGTCCCTTAGCTGATGTCAGCCCAAACTTTGAGCTGGTTGTCTGCGATCAATGGCCCGTCTGCCAGATTGAGTGTGGCAAATGAACCGAGGGCAAATTTCTCCACGGGGTAGCGCAGGGAGTCCAGAAGTGAATTGACCATTGTCTCTGTGTAGCACTCGATCAGGGACTCGAGAGCGCCTACGTCCTTAACGATGATCTTGTCGATGTGGAGCCCGACGTCGCGACCGCCGCCGGAGTTGGCTGTCGATACCGGGTGGCCGATCGCCCACACTGAAAGCTTGGTGCAATCGCGGGACGGACGTCCGTCCTTTTGTGGCGGCCTGCGCTTGGGCGAGTTCGGATTCTCCCGATTTTTGTCGTCGGGTGGAACCGGCATCGCGATCAGGGAACCACAAAGGAAGCACACTTCGAGCGTGGCGATGAACGCAAACTGGTTGGGCCCAAGCACCAGTGGGGCCGGCAAGTTCAGTCCAGCCTGCGGCGGTGTGAAGTCGAGTTTAGCTTCAAGTATTTGCACTGAGATCGGCATGCCGGCGTCGGTTCCAGGTACTGGGAGTGGCGGAATAACCCAGAAATCCACATCCGCTGTACCCGCTCCGAGAGGGGGGCACGCGTAGTAAAAATACTTTGGACGGGCCGTGCGATAAGCCTTGATGAACTTATTGAAGGCGTCTTCGTGCAAACTCCCGAAAACATGATGTCCATTCGTGAGAGCCATCTCTGAAGTCTCCACACTTCCGCAATTCGTCAATTGTTCACTGGGAGTCTTTGTGTAGCTTCCAATGGCGTAGGGCTATACACTAAATAAAGCTTCTAAATAAAGCTTCTAAATAAAGCTTCTAAATAAAGCTTCTAAATAAAGCTTCTAAATAAAGCTTCTAAATAAAGCTTCTAACAGTTGAAGAAACATGAAGTAAAGAGGCGCCCAGATCACCATAGAAGAAAGTCTCGCGATAATGCGGCAACTACGGCATAATGTCAATAGCCCGTAGGTGCCTAAACTAAGAATCATGTTTAACTAGTCTGTATATTTTACTAGTAGCAACGACTAGCAATATCTTAATTCTACGTTAATTCACCTGATAGCATGCGCGATGGCCGGGCGCTAACTGAGATCGGGAATTGTGAGGGACACCAACCCTCCCACTCCCACACAGCTAGTCCCTGGCTCAACTGCGCTCCGGGGCCGCGGTGTATCCTTCGGCTCAGCCGCGCATCCGATTGGGAAGAGGTTTCGTACTTCTCGTATGCTAAAACTCAATCTTCTATTTCCTTACGTTTTGGCGCTCGGCGTCATCATCTCGCTGGTGGCTTGTACTAGTACGCAGGCTGCGCCGCCCAGTGCGCCGATCCCTGCCGCCAAGGTGGACGCTCCGCTGGCGGCCACGCCGGGCAAGCAGACTGCCGTCTTCGCGGGAGGATGCTTCTGGGGCACGCAGTCGGTGTTTGAGCGGGTGAAGGGCGTGCTGAAAACTACGGCGGGATACTCCGGCGGCGCGGCGAAGACCGCCACCTACGACCAGGTCTCCACCGAAACCACCGGGCACGCCGAGTCGGTGGAGGTGGTTTACGATCCTTCGAAGATTACCTACGGCCAACTGCTGCGCATCTTCTTTTCGGTAGTGCACGATCCCACGCAGCTCAACCGCCAGGGACCCGATGTCGGCACATCGTACCGCTCGGCCATCTTCTATACGGATGACGAGCAGAAGCGAATTGCCACGGCGTACATCGCGCAACTCGATGCGGCCAAGACGTTTCCCAAGCCGATCGTCACAGAGGTCACTCCGCTGAAGGGTTTTTATCGCGCCGAAGACTACCACCAGGACTACGCGCTGCATCATGAAGACAACCCGTACATCCAGGTGTGCGACCTGCCCAAGACCAAGGCGTTGAAGCAGCAGTTTCCGGAGCTGTTTGTGGAGTACCAGGGCAAGTGACGCGGAGGCCAAGCAGTCGGTTCGATATGGAGCGCCGGTTCCGAGGAAGTAAGGACCAAACGGTGTCGCTTCGAGTGATTTCAGTTTAAACTTCGTATGCGCCGGCCAAAGCTCACGGTGACGAGGAAAGTATGCATCTGTATTGGTGTGCGGACTGCAAGACTCCGGGATGTAAAAAGCGCCAAATATTTAAGGACATCGAATTTGCTCCGGAAGCAGGCAACGAGCCGACCGTTCAGCTAAACTTCCCAGCCAAATTCGAGATGCGTTGTAAGACGTGCGGCACCAGTCACAGCTACAACAGGGGAGACATCGAGGACTATCAATCCGCGGAGTACCTGCCGATTGGGTTCGAAAGTCAAACGTGAGCGGCCCTGGACTTCGGGAGGCATTTCGCACAGCGAATTCGGAGTGAGTCAGGCGTGTCAGATGTCGTGCGTCATGTTCTATACGCCGTTTCGCTGGCCACTCGCCAACGTCGAACGGAAGAGACCGTGAAAACGAGGGCGGATTCATGCTCGTCACGGGCCTGTCGTCTCGCTCTTCGATGATTTGGCAGCGTCCCGACACTCTTTGGCTGACGTCAGCAGGTCGGTAAACCCGGGCGCGAGCCGCACCTTCCTCAGCATCGGGTCCAGGAGCAGATTGGAGTAGGCGCAGTAATTCTGTTCGACGGCGGATTGGAGCAGACGCAGTGCTGCCTGCCGCTTGCCACAGTCGGCGAAGATCGCTCCCTGGTAGTAGAGGAGTTCGGCATCGGCAGCGGCCGGGGGAGTGGTTTCCGCCTCGTGCGCCAAGCGGTCCGCCTCCTCGGGAGGCCGCAGCCCCAAGCAAGCCTCGAGCAGATCGCGGTGGTAGCGAGGAGTGGTCGGCATCTGGCTCACGGCTGCGCGCGCCTTTTCGATTTCGCCCTCCCGCAAAAGCAACGATGGCATCGCATATGCCGCCCATTCCGAGCCGGCATCGAGGCGAATGAAGTCGGCAGCGCGCTTGGTGTTGCCCGTCTCCATAAAGGCCCAGGCGCATGAGCGGAAGGTGTAGTTGCCGGGGTCGAGTGAAAGTGCGGTATTGCACTCCTTGGTGGCTTCCTCCAGCATACCCGCGTAGCGATAGACGTAACCCATGACAAAGTGGGCCTCGGCACTATCCGGACGGCGCTGAACCAGGGCTTGCGCTGCCTCGTAGGCTCTGCCCAACTCACCCCGCTCGACGCGATTGGTGATAAGTTGTCCAGCGGCCACGATGCGATTGGGATCCAGCGCCACGGCGCGCTCATATGCCTTGGTGGAGCGCTGGAACATCTCTTCGCCTCCGTCGGAGTAGTTGGAGTCGAAGTAGTAGCGCAGACCAAGTTCTTCCCACGCCGGCGCGTAGTTCGGGTCGCTCTGCAGGGCATGCTCCAGTACCACGATGGCGTCCTTGTTCGGTCCGGGATCATGCGGCAATGCGAGGCTATGCAGGTAGAGGTCGTAGGCCGCCGGATCTGTCGGGCGGCTGGCAGCATTGAGCACACCGCCGGCCATACCAAGTGCCGGCAGCATGCCTTGGTTTACCTGGGCAGACACTGTGGACTGCAGAGCGATCAGGTCCTGAGCGGGGGCCGTCACGGTGGTCTGCCACAGCAGACGGTTGCTGCTGCTCTCGATGGCCTCCAGCGTCACCATCAAACGCTCGCCTTGCTTGAGAAAGTGTCCGGTCACGACGGTGGCCACGTGCAACTCACTGCCCACCTTGCGAGGATCTTCGTCGACGCCCACGTACTTCCGGGTCATCGACGAAGGACGAACATCCACAGTCCGCGTGTAGGTCAGCGCGTTGGCAATTTCGTCGGCCAGGGCAAAACGCAGGAAATCGACGCTGACATCGCCGTTCGTGTTCTCGAACGGTAGCACGGCAACCGTATTTCTCCCGCTCGCCCCCGGACGCTGCTTGTACCACCAGGCTCCCATGGGCACCAACAGGGTGATGAGCACGGCTATCACGCCCAGCAGGATGTAGATCTGGCGCCGGCTGGAGGACTCAAAGGTACTGCTCGAAATGCGATAGGGCAAAGGGGGCCGGTGACGTCCGGTGTCGGTCAACCCGGGTTCCGTTTCGCGCTGCAGCGACTGGAGATCGCCCTTCATGGCCAGCGCGTTGGGATATCGGTTACCGCGGTCTTTCTCCATTGCGCGGCCGAGAATGCCCTCTATGTCCTTAGGGAGCGTGGGGTTGAGCTTGAGCGGAGACACCGGCTTCCGGTTCATCACCGCCTCGAGTGTGGTGACCGTGTTGGTCCCGGCAAAAGGCTTTTGGCCGGTCGCCATCTGGTAGAGAACAACGCCCAGTGAGAACAGATCAGTGCGGGGATCGAGTTCCTCGCCGCGGGCTTGTTCCGGGGACATGTAAAGCGCTGTTCCAAAAATGTCTCCCGCGACGGAAAGCTCGGCATCCAACGCGGCCGCGCCGGCACGCAGCCCGGGCGCCAGCTTAGCCACGCCGAAGTCGAGGATCTTGACCTGCCCGCTCTCGGTAATAAAGATGTTGGCCGGCTTGATGTCACGATGAATGATCCCCTGGGCATGGCAGGCGGCCAGCGCATCCGCCACCTGGATACCGATGTCGAGGATTTCGTCTATTTCCATCGGTTTGCCCAGCATCCGGTCCTTCAGACTGATCCCTTCCAATTTCTCCATGACCATGAAGGGATGCGCATCCATGTCACCGATGTCGTGGATGATGCAGATGCCTGGGTGGTTCAACTGGGAAGCGGCGCGCGCCTCCCAGATGAAGCGATCCAGCGACTTGCGATCGTTCAGTAGGTTTTCGGGGATAAATTTGAGAGCGACGTGGCGGCCCAGGCGGGTATCTTCCGCATCGTAGACCACTCCCATGCCACCACCACCGAGCTTTCCCACGATGCGGTAGTGAGAGATGGTCTGGCCGATCATGCTGGGGGCTGCGACTTCCATGCGCGGTAATGTTAGGCCGCCCGTACGAACACGGTCAACCGGAAATGGTTGATGTTCTAAAGAGCATACAGTTCGGTCGAGTGGTGTCCGGACGTTATCCAGATTCGAACTGAGGCTGCAACTCGACGGGCGGAGCTGGGGGTGGAGACGCTACAATCGTTCGCAAGTTGTTGCCCGAACGTTGCCACCATCCACATAAAGCAGTTCCGTCAGCGCACTGGACCTGCAATGGGCGCCAAGTACTTCGAGAAATGTCTGACATTCCAGCAGGAAGACTCCTACTCGGGGAGTCTTCGTCCGTTTCTTTGGACCAGTCGTCCGATAGACCCAGTTCTGCGACTTCAACGCTTCGAGTGTCGACCCGCAGCCCAACGTGGAGTGCTTTTAAGGCACTCTCCTTTGCGCTCCATAGCAGGGCTACCAGCAAGGTTCGTTTGTCGCCAGTGGTCCGAGCAATCAACTCCTGCTCTTTCATGGTGAAGTAATCGGCGATGAAAGCATCGCTTCTTAGCTCGACGATCTCCAGGTCGCAACCTAGCTGGACAGTGCCTCGCGCGACAGCACATATGGCAATGCCCTGGCGATGGCTAATCGAAATCGTGACCGTCTCCGCGCGATCGCAAAGAGTGACTTCAGGTTGGCCCGTTGAGGCTGGAATAATTTCGATTTTTCTTAGACTGGAGGCGTCGTTGGGCAACTCCAGGCAGGCAGCGACAGCACGCTTTGCGGTCCATCGGCCCAAGCGCCAATCCGCGCGGCGTTTGGCAAAGCGGAAGCTGTTCAATCGAGTCGCTTCGCTCTCAGTCAGCCAATCGTCCGTAGCCGGTATGTCGGCTACGGACTGTTGCAGCCAGAATACGTGCATTACCTAACCAAAGTGGGTTCGGCCACCTCGACGATTTCCGGCGTCACCGCCGGTTTCTCAGCCAGCGATTTGTCGGGATACATTTCCTGGTATCTCGAAATGCCGCATTCCACGGCGTGGATAAGATAGGGGCGAAGGTTGGCGGGTGGAAGAATGCAATTCAACGCTCCCACTTCGAGGGCGCGATGCACGCTATGCACGCGATCAAATTCCTCCGCGAGTTGTCCCAGTTTTTCAGAGTGCACGACTTTGAAGAGCTCATCCAGCTGGGCGCGCAAGCGGTTCTTCTCCACTCCGTCGGCTTTGGACATCGCCCGATTCATGGCCTCGGTCAGGGCCAGTAGTCGCGGATCTTTGCGGGTCCGGGCCTCAACTTCACCGGCAAAAACCACGGCCGCGGCTGGAGCGCCGCCAATGACTGAGGCAAATGTTCCCTCCAACGCCGCGACTTCGAGATTCTCGTTCAACGCCCCCGAGAAAACGACATAAGCGCCACCGTGGTATCGGGAGATCACGCAAAAGACCATGGGTCCCTTGAAGTTCACCACGGCCCGCCCAATCTCTGCACCGTATTCGAGTTGTAACTTGCGCAACGATTCCGGCGAACCATCGAAACCAGACAGGTTGGCCAAGATCACTACCGGCCGATTATTGCTGGCTGAATTGATGGCGCGAGCAATTTTTTTCGAGGAAAGCGGGAAAAGCGTTCCGGCGGTCCATTGATCCGGGCCGTCGGCTGGAACAAACCCCAGCCGAGGTGACGGATGGGACTCAATTCCGATGAGGCAAACGGGATAGCCCCCGATATGAGCGTCCCAGACCACACCGGTTTCTGCGGCCCGCATGCCGGACCAGCGCTCGAGAGGAAGATGGTCCTGGTCCATCACAGCCCGCATCACTTTGCGAATGTCGAAGGATTTCTTGCGTCCGGGATTGGTCTCGTCGGAGAAAATCTCACCTACCAGTGCGAAGCCCTCGCCGTCATGACTGTGAGGATAAGTCCGTACGTCGCGGTCGATCGGATCGATCGTCACATCTCGACGAGGGAAGCGGTCGCCCGGCGCTACATAGGTATGTTCATAGTGGCGTAACAGAATCTGGCAGGCCTCATCAATGTTGCGGGCCCAATACTGCGCCTGTCCGTTGGGGCCCATAATGCGATCGTAGCCGCCGATACCTTCGTTGTCCTCGGCCGACACGCTACCGGAATACTCCAGCGCGCGTTTGCCAGTGAGCACCATCGCCGCTTTCGGCGTCATGATCAGAATGCCGCGGGTGTGCATCAGCATGGTCGCCTCGGCGTTCCAGTAAGGCTGGGCTCCGACGTTAATGCCATTCACCACCAGGTTGACTTCGCCGCCCGCTTGGGTGAATTCGATCAGGCTGCGCAGGACCTTGGCGATCCAATCCATGTTCTCAACGCCACTGTCCATCGAGATTTTGGCGCCCGCCGAGAGGGTGAACCATTCCAACGGAATACCCATTTTTTGCGCGAGATCCAGGCCCGCCATAACCCGACGGCATTCCGACTCGGCGATGGCACCCAGATCTTTGCTGGGATCTCCCATCAACACGACCCGGGTCATACCCTCGGGATACTTGCTGGTGAAGTTGCGGATGACGCCGACGATAATGTTGGACTTGTTCTTCCCATACGGACGATCGACTGGAACCAGCCGCCCGTCGGCATCGAGATCGTATTCCACAAAGTCGCCAGGAGGAAATTGCGTTGCTATGCCTTCCGGAACCGGCGTGAGCATCTTGATGATTTCATACGGGTAGATGAGGCCACGCTGGCGCATGCGAACGACTTTCTGGGTGTACTCATCCAGCGGCTTAAGCGGCTGCAGTTTGCTGATGGGCCTGAAAGTCATGATCTGACTTGCGCCGCCCGGACTCGAGATGCGCACGATCATGTCACGCAGCTCGCCAGTCTCCGGTTGTGGTATGCGGGCGCGCACCACCACCTGCTCCAATCCCAGGCCATCCGTTGATGGAGCAAGTTTGTGCACGATCTCGTCGAATTCTTCGCGGCTGAAATTGACGGTCGGCCAAACGTAAAGCAGGATCCGGTTCCAATGGAGCCGCTTGTTAGGGCTGCGTCGCGATTGGAACATACGCATTCCGGTCACCGCTTCCGCGAACATACGCTCCAGGTGAGGGAGTTGCACGATGTGGCCTCGCTTGTCCCGCACCGGAGTTAGATCACGAATCTCCGCAACTGCGAAGAGCCGCTCATCCTTGGGATTGTCTTTGGCAACCGCATAAAGGAGGTAAATGTCTTCCACTGACGGAAGCCGCTCAACATTGAAATTGCTGACCCGCCAGAGATGCAACCGTTCGGCCATCATCGGGTGGACCCCGCGGACCAGAAATTCCTCTTCATACCCAGCCGCGGTGGGATGATAAGTGAAATGCTGCATCCCCGCCATGCCATTTCCGCGACCTGGACCGCCAATGGCCACCACGATGCGCTGAATTGTGCGCGGGAATCCGACCTGGTTCAGGGTTGAACGAACTTCCTTTTCTATCAGCTCGGGATCGGACAAGAACTCGGGATTCCAAGCATAGAAATCGAGGACGACGTCATGGTCGGCGGGCACTCCTTCGATGCAGGGGACAAGCGCGCGCGCCGCATCAGAAAGCCCGAGATACTCAGTATGGGTGGTAAAGACTTGAATTCGCTTACCGTCATTCCCATACTCGGCCGTCACGCAAGAGCGGCCCTCCGTGGGAACGGCGCGAAACTTCGACATGGTTTGCCCGCGGTAGTATCGCGACGTGACGATCTCCAACATCAATTCCCGCAAGGCGGGTGGAGCAGCCGCATATCTACCGGAGAACAGGGCCGACAGCGGTTGCGGACAGTCCACCAGGGCCCCGACTCTTTGACGCAGGTCCACCGGGTTTGGATTTGCGGCAAGGCGGGCGAGGTTCTCCTCCGCCTGGGCATAGATCTGCTTACGGGCCCGCTCAAATACCGGCTGTTCGAAGCAACGGTAACGCACTTCGCGGGCCAGGTCGCTGACTGCGGGGAACAGGCCACGGGTGGCATGAATCAACTTGCCAAGCAACTTGCGGAAGGCTTCGTCGGTCCGCGGCTCTGAGGCTTCGACACGTTGCAGATGCCTGGTCAGCAAACCGACAATTGGCGCTACCTGCTGGTCAACGCGGTGATGCGATTTACATAACCAGAGCAGGCACTCTTCCAATTCAGGCGAACGCTCCAGCGTCTTGATGCCGTAATGGACCAGCGCACGGCGCAGCGCGTCAACAAAAGCTGCAGGGAGGCCCTTGCCTTTCGTCTCCAGCAAGTGCAAGTACGAAAAGAGGTAAGTCTCGGAACTGCGTTCTTCCCCGCCATTGAGGTCGTCCATCTCGGGCTGACGCTCGAATAAAGTGCAAATGTCGACGAAGATTCCAAGTATTTCATCTTCCCGTTCCGCTATTTGCTGGTGATCGGAGGTAGCTTCAGCAGAAGGACTCCAGCCGGAGAGGCCACGCATGGCTTGCGCTGGGTCAACATCGAAGCCCAAGACGAGCTGGCGGAGTTCTTCGAGGTTCTTGCTCCAATGGGACGGAACAAGATCATCGCGTCCATCGGCAGCGCGGGACGCTCCAAAATTCACTCGCCCGGTCGTGGTCACTGCATTGTCGTCACCGGCCGGCTCAATCTGCAGAAGCGGGGCCCCGGTATCCACTTGCACGTGAGGTATGGCCAGGACACTCCTGACTCTCCCCGAGAATGGAGCGAGGACAGACATCTCCATTTTCATGGCTTCCAGCACAGCCAAGGTGTCTCCAACTGTAACCGTATCGCCCGGCTTAACCGCGATGGATACGACTACAGCTGGGGCCGGAGCATGTACGACGCCACCGTCATCCCTATCGATGGAATGCGACACACCATTTACTTCGATACGGTACGTCAGCCCCTGGGCAGCGGAGACCACGTGGAAGCGGTTCCCGAATGCGGTGAGCCAATATTCGAACTGACCGAGGCTGTGAATGTGGACATCGATGCTGACTCCATCCACTTCGACACGATAGCTATGCAGATCGAGGCAATGGACCTTGAGCGCGTAGGAATGTCCGCGGTGCAGCAGTTGCACGGTCCGTCCAACGTCGCTCCGAACCTGGGGACGCCCGCGTACAGCCGACGCAAAGAACTGGATTTTTTCCATCGCCAGGTCGGCAATGTAGGCTTCGATCGCCGCCTGCACCAGAGCCACATCGGCGTAACGCGTGGAGAGGTGGCCGCCGTTAGCAGCCCTGCGATCCAGCCATCCGATATCGGCTGTTGCCTGCAGCACTTCCGGGCAATTCAGCAGTTCCAGCAGAAATGCTTTGTTGCTGGCCCCGCCCTTGATCACCACGACACTGTCGCGCAGCGCCCGCTGCATCCTCGCCAGCGCTTCTTTGCGACTCTGACCGTAGGTGATGATCTTGGCGATCATCGAGTCGAAGTCTGCCGGGACGTTGTCGCCCACTGCCACGCCGGTATCAATGCGCACGCCGGGACCTGAGGGAAGTCTGAACCTCTCAATCAGGCCCGGTGCCGGCGCAAATCCGTTCTCCGGATCTTCGGCATTCAGGCGCACTTCAATGGCGTGACCATACGTGCATGGCGGCCCGCCTTCCAGGCGCTTCCCGCGGGCAACCTGGATTTGCAGTTTCACCAGGTCCAGCCCAGTCGTACATTCCGTTACCGGGTGTTCGACTTGCAACCGCGTATTCATCTCCATGAACAGGAAACGTTGGCTGGCCGGCTCGTACAGGAATTCGACCGTACCGGCATTCCGATAGCCCGATGCCTGGCTGAGGCGCACCGCCGCCTCCCGCAGAGCCAGGTCTTGCTCGGCGGTGAGCACGGGCGAGGGAGCTTCTTCCAGGATTTTCTGGTGGTGACGCTGGATGGAACAGTCACGCACGCCCACGGCCCAGGTGGTTCCGTGGTGGTCGGCTATGACCTGTACCTCAACATGGCGCGCACCTTGCACCAGTTGCTCCATGAAAACCGTCGCATCTCCAAAGGCCTTGAATGCCTCGGCGCGCGCGCCTTCAAACGCCCTCGCCAATTGGTTGGCGGAATGTACGCGTCGAATTCCATGACCACCACCGCCGGAAGTTGCTTTTATCAGTAGCGGATAACCAAGAAGCTCCGCGTGGCGCATGGCATCGTCGATCGTCTCCACCGGCCCGTTGCTCCACAGCGCAACGGGTACCTGCGCTTGTTCGGCCAGGCGTTTGGAGGTGATCTTGTCGCCCAATAGCCGCATCGCGTCGCCGTCGGGACCGATGTACACGACGCCAAGGTCGCGGCAAAGGTCGGCGAAATTGGGATGCTCGGCCACAAATCCCCAACCTACCCACACCGCATCCGCACGCGCAGTTTCCATCGCCAACTTTAGAGATGGGAAATCGACGTATGTGCTCTTGGACTGATTCGTCTGCGGATCGGTCCGTCGAGCGGCGCCGAGAGATATCGCTTCGTCGGCCTCGCGGACAAACATGGCGTGCCGATCCGGGTCGGTGTAGAGAGCGATCGTGCTGATCGATGTGCCATGCTCCCGGTTGAACTCACGCGCCGCGTGAATGAAACGTATTGCGGCTTCGCCGCGGTTGACGATAACTACCCGTTGAAATTCGCGCTGCATAACCCTTCCAATCGGCAGAGAGCTGCTTTCCTGCAATTCCAATCTTTACGCCGTGACGTGTTGCAGAGCCTGCAATGGCTCAGCATCGACGCTGTCGGGAAGCGTCACCGTCCGGTAACCGGTTAAACGCAAGTACTGGTTGCCCTGCGCGTCCACAACTTCCGCATCGAACTTTTCTCCCGCCGTGTCTGGAGTGACGATTGCGAACAAGGGGCCTTCGGCCAGCTCGGGGGCACGCGACCAGTTGAGTTGATGAACATAGAGCGGCAGACCCATGCGGTTGTGTTCACTGATTTCCAGCAGGCCCGCGGTTTGGAAGCAAAGCTCAATCAATCGCGGCCCAATCAGCGTCGGTCCCTGAGCGGGGTTGTGGTCGCTCGGCAGATCCACTGACATCTGGCCGATAATCCGTTCGCCATCGCGCCAGGCGCTGTCGAGAACTTGGTACGCCGGCCCATGGAAGTAGATGCGATAAATCTGAGCGGCATCGACGATGCCTTCCGTCGTCATCCTGAAAGGCAAACCGGCAGTCGCCTCCGGCGGCTGCTTGCTCACTCTCACGCGCGCCGTGAAGTGAACGGTCTCCTGGGGTTGCGATTGATTGGGAAGCGTCCGCCGCCCGATCAGCCGGCACTCTGCCCGCAGACTGTCACCGTGCGGGTAGAACATCGTCCGAATAATCACCGTGCGTGGCTCGTCCCTGTAGAACTTGAACGGCGCGAGGAAATTGACTTCCTCAATTGCCTCGACACTCCAGCCCGGATGCATGCAGAGTGCGGCCTCCGCAAAGGCTTCGATCCCCATGACACCGGGGAGCACAGGCGTGCCGTCAATGCGGTGATCGTACAAGAACGGTTGGGCCGCCGGATCGAGCGTGGTTTCCATCGTCAAACCGCTGTAGAGGCCCATTCCGGTGATTGTGCCTCCCATCGGACCTTGCGCGGGCAACCTATTCCTGGCAGCCGCAGCCAGCGCGATGGTATCCAATCCACCGGTCTCGTCCCACTCGTTCAACATGACGCCGAGCCGCTGTGCGACGATGACTTCGCCACCGCCCGAGCCCACCGTCAGTTCGCGGCGAATCGTCGGAATGCCTGCTTCCGGCGGTAGCATGTCGATGCCAGCCAACTCCATCATCTTGGGGATGGAGCCGCGAGTCGCCATGCCGATGCCGCCCCACGCTGTCCAGTCGATCACGATGCCGCGCGTTGTCGGCCGCATGGTGCGGAAGCTCGACGTGATCTTGCACAACAGGTCGTTAGCGGAACTGTAGTCCGTCTGGCCTGCATTGCCGAAACGTCCGGCAATGGAGCTGAAAGCCACTGTCGCGCCAAGGGGCATGCCGCCGATGGCATGAAGCAGGTTGAACCACCCGTCACTCTTGACATCGAAGACCAGGTCGAATTCACGTTGGTCTTTGTCCGGCAGGAAGTGGCTGCGCTCAATTCCGGCGGCATGCAGCAGCACATCGATTCGACCGCTGCGCTGGCGCACCTGCTCGATGATTTTGGCTACGCCATCGGCGTCGGTGAGGTTGATGCTGAAGTAATACGGCGTGCCTCCCGCCGAGCGTACGGCGTCGATCGCACTCTGCGCCGCCTGCGCCCGTTCCAGGGCCGCCAGTTCCTTTTCGACCAGCGCCGGTGTAGCACGCTCGCCGCGCGCCTTGATGCGCTCGAATAGATCGCGCTTGAGTCCGTCTTTGTCGCTCACGAAGCGAGCAAGGTCAGGGTTATTGGGATCGGGGGCAGGAACAAGATCCAGCAGGTAGAACGTTCCACCGGATGCTGTAGCCAGGTCGGCGGTAATGGCCGACACAATACTTCCTGCCGCGCCGGTGATCAGAAAGACGCTGTCCTGGTCGAAAGTTAGACCGTGATTGCCCTCGATGAAGGGTTGCTCCTGCAATCCCACGGCCCAGCGCAGGCCATTCTTGTAGCCAACTTCAACAGCGCCGGGATCGCGCAGCGTTTCCTCGAGGAGGGTGACGGCAACTTCCGACGCACTCCTCCCAGCCTCGAAATCGACCGCCTTCACGTGAACTTCTGTGTGCTCGCGCTTATAGGTCTTGGTAAAGCCGACAACCGCTCCGCCCAGCGGCGCAACGGCTCCAGCGTCGTCGTAGCCATGTTGTCCGCCAAGTTGCGTGGCTGAGACGAGGAACGTACCCGGCGCCGCGACCTGCTCATACAGTGCACGCATCGTGGTGTAGAGCGATTTGACACGCACTCGCAAGGCTTCATGCCATCCGGCCAGCTCCATGTGGCGAAGGTCGCCTTCGTTGTCGAGCGCAGGCAGCCAGTACACTCCCTGGATCGGGCCTGCCGACAGCCATTGCTGGAGGCGCTCCGTCAGGGCGTTCGCATCGAGCGCGGCGTCGAGCACCAGGGATTCCACACCGAGCGTCTGCAAATGTTGAGTGAGTACATTGGCGACGCCTGCCTGGTCCGGCATAACCACAACTCGACTGCCAGGCCCTAGCTTCACACCTGTTGGCTTGCAGATGGTCAACGGTGGCCGCAAGACCGGTACTGGGACGCGACGTGGAATCCGATTGGCAGCTTCGAAGCTGGCCAACGGCGGACGGGGACGTGTAACCGTCGTCGCAGCCACGGATGTCGTGGCCGCAGAGGGAACTGATACCGCGGTCGTTGCCCCTGAGTTTTGTTTGTCGCGCGCGAACTGGATTACGTGCGCCAGCGTGGGGAAGTCGCGCAGCTTGAGATTCTCTTCGCGAGGAATGTTGTACGCCGCACGTACCGACGCGAACATCTCCGCCTGTTTGACGGTGTCGACGCCGAGGTCCGCTTCGAGGTCCAGGTCCAGATCCAACATGTCTTTGGGATAACCAGTCTTCTCCGCGACGATTTCCAGCACCTTCTCTTTTATGGCGTCGTCAGAGACCAGTTGAACGGCAACCGCCGGTGTTGCAGTCGCAGTCGCTGCAACGATCGCCGGAGCGGATGGAGATGCCACCGCAACGATCGCTGGCGCAGGCGAAATTCCCGGTGCAAGATCAGGGCGACTCTCGTACACGAATCGGATCACATGAGCCAGCGTGGGATAATCGCGCAGCTTACGGGTCTCATCGCGCGGAATGTTGTAGATCTCGCGGATGGCGGCGAACATTTCCGCTTGCTTGACGGTGTCCACGCCGAGATCGGCTTCGAGGTCCAGATCCAAATCCAGCATATCGATCGGATATCCGGTCTTCTCCGCCATCAGGGCGAGCACGCGTTCCTTGACTGACTCGTCTTTGGCGCCAGGCTGAGTCGTTGCAACCGGTAACGCGGGTGTGGGTGTGGTCTCTGCGACGGTGGCGGATGGTGCAGAGGGTAGTGGCGCGGCCGCTGTTGCGGTGGCGGATGGCTCAGTCTTAGTGGCTACGCTAACGGGCGACGGCAAAGGCGACATGCCCTGCACGAGATCAGGGCGACTGTCGTACACGAACCGGATCACGTGAGCCAGCGTGGGATAGTCGCGCAGCTTGCGGCTCTCATCCCGAGGGATGCTGTAAATCTCGCGGATAGCGGCGAACATTTCAGCCTGCTTAACGGTATCGACGCCAAGATCGGCTTCGAGGTCGAGATCTGGATCCAGCATGTCTTTGGGATAGCCGGTCTTTTCCACCATCAAGGCTAGAATGCGTTCCTTGACCGATTCGTTCTCGGCGACTGACTGAGTTGCCGCAGCCGGTACTGCCGGTGTGGGTGCGCTCGCGTCCGCTGTAACCGTCTCTTTCGGGACAGAAGCTACTGCAACAGTTACCTGCGCAGACGGAGTTACCCCCGCCAGGTCGGGACGACTCTCGTACACAAACCGGATCACGTGAGCCAGCGTCGGATAGTCGCGCAGCTTGCGGCTCTCGTCCCGTGGGATGCTGTAAATCTCCCGGATGGCGGCGAACATCTCCGCCTGTTTCACGGTATCGACGCCAAGGTCGGCTTCGAGGTCCAGATCCAAATCCAGCATGTCTCTGGGATAGCCGGTCTTCTCGACTGCCAGGTCCAGAATGCGTTCTTTCACCGCAACGCCAAGGGTCGCTGGCGCAGAGATCACCTCAACAACTACAGGCGCGGTGATTTTGCTGGTCTTCTTTTCCTCGGCCACTACCACGGCGGGTGGCGCTGCAACGGCAACATCCGAGCGCCGCTCGTTCACAAAGCGAATCACGTGCGCCAGCGTCGGATAGTCGCGCAGTTTGATCTGATCGTCACGAGCGATTCCGTAGGCTTCGCGGATCGTCGCCATGACCTCCGCCTGTTTCACCGTATCGACGCCTAAATCGGCTTCGAGATCGAGGTCCAGATCGAGCATGTCGATCGGGTAGCCGGTCTTCTCGGCTACCAATGCCAGGACCCGATCTTTCACTGAATCGGCTGTCGCGGCGGGTTTGGGCCGCGTGGGCTGCGCAACCGCAACCACTTGAACTGGCGGCTCCGCCTTGACAGGCTCGCTACGAGTCGGTGCTGGCGTTGCGGCGACGACTGCCGGTTTCGGCGCTGGCGGTGGCGCTTGAATCGTGGGCGTTGGCGCTGCCACCGGTTTAACATCCTTTGCCGCCTCGGCTGCAACTGCGGCAACCCGGGCGGATAGCCCTTGATCGCGCACTCGTAGCGTACGGTTCACCACTTCCATGTCCGCGGCTGGACGCCCCGCCATCCTAGTCAGCCACGCATCCCACGCTTTCTGGTCGATTATGCGATAGGCATAGCCCAAAGCACCTGCGCTGCGACGGACACGGTCCTTCGTCGGAACCCAACGCAACAGCGCCATGCTGATTTGTGATCCGAATCCAGCGCCGAGGCGTAACGCATATTCGACCGGATAGTCGCCACCCTTCGAGAGGTTCAACACGCCGAGTTCAGGATCGATTTCCTTGAAGTTGGCCACGGGAGGAACCACTCCCGTTTCCAGTGCTTTCACCGCCAGCACTTCCTCGATACCGGTAGCCATGGCGTGGCCTGTAAGACCCTTGGTGTTGGCGATCACGATTTGGTCCGCGCTGTCGCCAAAGACCCGACGCAGAGCGTTGATCTCTGCCGATGCGCTTCCGCCACGCGCGGGCGTATAGGTTTCGTGGGAAACAAAGACGGTGTGCGCCGCGATCTGATGACGCTGAATGCCGCTGTTCGCTTCGGCTTGCGAGATCAAGTTCTCCATGACCTGGCCAATGTGCTGTACATCGAGACGCGTGCCGTGGAAAGCGCTATTGGCCGTCACCGCGCTCAACACTTCGCAAATCGGCTGGATGCCTCGTTCGCGCGCTGCCGCCGCGCTCTCAACCACGAGTCCGGCAGCGCCCATGCCCATAATCAGGCCGTGCCGCCGGCGGTCGAACGGAGTGGCGGCCTCTTCGACTGCTTCATCGGTGGCGGCTGCTCCGCTGGCCAGGAAGCCGGCGCCGAACCATCCAATCAGGTGATCGGAGGTGACATCGTCCGCCGTGATGATGATTACGCGGCTGCATCGTCCGGCGCGGATCCAGTCCTCCGCCAGAGCGACGGCATGACTGGTGGTTGCGCACGCGGAGTTGATTTGCGTGTTAGGACCGCGAGCGCCGATGAACTCGGCGAACTGCGAGTGTCCCATCGACAAGGTCTTGAGCAGGAAACGGCGATCGAAGACATACGGGTTCTTTTCAATCTCCGCGCGCAGTGCCTCGATCTTTCGGACGATTTCCTGAGCGAGTGGAGAATGACCGTTCGTGCCCGCCACCGCCGCGACCATGTTTTCCAGCGAGGCCAGTTCTTCGCGACGGGCGTGGTCCGCATAGTAGCGGGCCATCTCGTCGGCATAGGCGTCGTAACCCGGGAAGGCCGAACCCATGATCACGCCAGTGTCGTCGCGCAGAGCGTCGGGCAATCCCCAGCGATCGGGCAGCAGTGTGCCTTTACTCGTGGTCTTATACCGCATGATCAGCGGGATTCCGGCGTCACGCATCGCGTCGATGCCGACTGCGATCGCCAGGCGGGTGACCTGGTCCAGTGCAGCCAGGCGCTCGGCAGAGACTCCAAATTCCTTCTCGAGATCGAACTCGCCGCCGCGACCTGCGAGTTTGATTACCTCCGCAACGTCCTCAATGGTGTCGAATCTCGCCTCGCCGCTCTCGCTCTTCACCAAGCGCGTAATGCGCTTCGCGAGCATATCGTTGCGGTACTCCGGCGGGATCGCCTTGATGAACTGGTCGCCTCGCAGAATGCGAGCGACATTGCCATCATCGAAGACGTGATCGGTGCCCGGCAGCCCCATCGCCGCTCCGGTAATCGCCACCGGTTCGCTGGCCGGTCGGGCCTTCTCGCCGTGGTAGATCTCCGAGGCACGATCGAGTACATCGGCAAACAGGTGACCGAGAGCCGCGTAGCGATCGCCATTCGACGGAACAGGCGCGACCACAGTAGCCGCTTGGACTGCGACCGCAATCGGCTTAGAGATTTCTGGTGATGCGGAGGCCGCGGCCGCCGGGATGACAGCCGCTGTGGGAACCGTATTCGCCGTAGTAACCACCGTGGCGGGAATCTCGCGCGAAGCTTCCGCTTCGGCACTTCCCAGTCCTGCCGCGTAGAGTCCGCACAGCGCTTGATTGAAGCTCACGACATCGCCAACTTTCGGATGATTGGTAAAGAACGTAACCACATCGCCGCGATCGCCGAGTACTTCTTCGGCAAATCCCTGCAATGCCTTCTTCGGCCCAACTTCGATGAAGATGCGCGCGCCCGCGTCGTAAAGCGTGCACAGTCCCTTCACAAATTGCACGGGGCAAGCCACCTGCTGCGCCAGCAGGTCGAGCATCTGCGGAACAACATCGGGCCCGGTGGGATAAAACTCGCCGTTCACATTCGCCACCACGGGTACCTTCGGAGACTGCATGTGCAGGTGAGACAGCATCTCCCGCAGAGGAGTGCTGGCCGGGGCAACGATCGACGTATGGAAGGCGTGGCTGACGGGCAGAGGAACTACGTTGTAGCCCGCCTGCAGGAATATCTCGGTTGCTTTTTCGACGCCTTTGCTGGCGCCACCAATGACTGACTGCTGCCCGCTGTTGATGTTGGCAATCACGACATAATCGTTAATGGATTTCAGTGTCCGTTCGACTTCGGCGAGCGGCGCGAAGACGGCGGCCATTTTGCCTGTATCGTCCACGGCGACTTGAGTCATGCCGCGGCCGCGGGCACTCACTGCGCTCAGCGCGTCCTCGAAGGTAAGCGAGCCGGACGCAACCAGCGCGCCGTATTCGCCCAGGCTGTGTCCCATCGTCATGTCGGGGCGAATGCCGTAGGCGGCCAACATCCGGGTCAAGGCCAGGTCGATCGTCAGCACGGTGGGCTGCGTGATCTCGGTCTGGCGTAGATCTTCTTCCGCCTTCGCGACGGCGTCTGCGTTGCTTTGGTCAACGAAGATGTAATCGCTCAGCGGCTTGCCGAGCAACGGGGTCATGATGCGATCCGCTTCGGCGAAGAGTTCGGCCACGATTGGCTCGGCGGCGCGAAGCGGCGCGAGCATGTTGACGTACTGCGAGCCCTGCCCGGTGTACAGGAACGCCACTTTGCCGGCAGGCCCGCGTCCACGGAAGATTCCCTGTGGACGCAACGCCTTCCAGATCGGAGCCTGGTTGGCCTTCAGGGCCTTCAAGGCATTCGCCGACTTGATCGCCAGATCGGGGGCGTCGGCGTAGTCGATTGCGATGCGCTCGTCCGCACGCAAGTCCGAATCCGATGGTGCAACTGGCGCCGGTGCAGTGCCTGCTGCAGCGGCGGTCTGTACCAAACGCAAACGCTCGACCAGTTCGGCCTCAGTGGAAGCGCCAATCACCAACGCACCGCGCAAAGGCGCCTTGCGTGAAACTTCGCCCGCAACTCCGGGTGTAACACTCTTGGAATACATTACAGCTCCCTGCTGAACAGCCGTCGGTGTTTCCGTGACCGCGACCAATCGTTTGCCGTTGCCGGTTAACTTGTGAGGGATGAACTCTTCCAGCACCAGGTGGAAGTTGGTGCCACCAAACCCGAATGCGCTGACCCCGGCCCGCCTCGCGGTGTCCGCTGGGACGGTCCACGGTTTCAGCTCCCGATTCACGTACAGCGAGGAGTGGGCGAAGTCGATATTCGAGTTGGGATGTTCACAGTTCACACTGGGCGGCAGTACGCTGTCGCGCAACGCCAGGGTGGCTTTCAGCAATCCAGCGGCCCCAGCGGCCCCTTTCAGGTGACCGATATTCGATTTGACCGAGCCCAACGCTACGGAGCCGACGGGAAGATGGTAGTTGCCGAGCACGCCCGCCATGCTCTGCACTTCGACCAGGTCGCCTACGCTGGTTGATGTGCCGTGGCCTTCCATCAGCGTTACGGTAGCGGGCGATATCCCGGCGTTCTTCCAGGCGCGCTCGATGGCTAATTTCTGGCCGACCGGATTGGGCGCGGTAATGCCTTTTCCCTTGCCGTCGCTGGCCCCGCCAATGCCGCGCAGCACGGCGTAGATCTTGTCGCCGTCGCGCTCGGCGTCGGCCAATCGTTTCAGCACAAAAATAACCGCGCCTTCGCCCATGACGAAGCCGTCGGCTCCTTCGGCATAGGGCCGGGTGCCGCTAGCCGAGAGCGCTCCGATCTTGCTGAACTTGACGTAGGTTGACGCGCCCATGTTGCGGTCGATGCCGCCGGTGATCGCCACGTCAAAGTCGTTTGCGACCAGCCCCTCCGCCGCCGAACTGATTGCTGCCATCGCCGACGCGCATGCCGCATCGACAACGTAGTTGGGACCGTGGAAGTTAAAGACGTTGGCGATGCGGCCGGCAATGCAGTTAGCCAATTCGCCGGGCATGGTGTCTTCCGTAATATCGGGAATGCGGTGAGCGATGCGGTCGTGCAACTCGCGCGTGATTTCATCGCGCTCCGCTGCCGGCAGCGCTGCAAAGCTGGCTGACTGCGCCAGTTGGCTGGCGTATTCCGGAAAATAAATCCGCAGTGCCGTGAGGTAATGCTTCTCCCCAGCCATGGCGTTGCCAAGAATGACTGCCGTACGGTCCGCGTCCAGCGGCCGTCCTGGATAACCAAAGTCCTCCAGTGCTTCGCGAGTGCAAGCAATCGCCCAGCGTTGCGCTTCATCCATGGCGTCGACGACGCGGGGAGGAATGGGCAGGCGCCACTTCGCAGGCTCCCATTTCCAATCGCGCACCCAGCCGCCGATCTTTGAATAGGTCTTGTCGGGCGCGCCATGGTCCGAATCAAAATAGAGCGCGGGATCCCAACGCTCGGGTGAAACATCGCTGATGCTGTAACGGCCTTGTTTAACGTTTTGCCAGAAAGTCTCTACGTTCGCGGCATCGGGCAGGACTGCGCCCACCCCCACAATCGCTATCGCGCGGTAAGCAGTCGATTCCATGGTGTGTCACTTCCTTCGCAGCATTTTTTGGCCTGTCGTTAGAGCGGGCGCTAGCGCCCAGGGAGAGATACATCAGCTTGCGGGGGGTCTTGTTTCCTTTGCCAGAAAAAGGAGGCGTGGATCCTCTCACAACGCCGGGCTGGGCCTGGGCAGCAGAGATCAATACAACTTTGAGGGGGGCGGGGGTGCCATGTCAGTGATGGCGATGCCCTGTGCGTGTGATGCGACGGTCTCTAAAGTGTGATGTTCGGCACCAAGGTCTGTGAGTCAACCCTGCAAGAGAGCGGCACGTAGTTTTAGTCGGCAAAAACCAGAGATACATTGCGTCACCTGCTTCAACATGCCCGACCAAAACAAAACAGGCATCCGGCTTTTTCGAATTCATTGCCGGATGCCCGTTGGTTTTCGATTAAACGCTCGCGAGCTGCAATGCGGATGCGTCGACCTTCTTCGTCGTACGGTTGAACAGTACGTCCGCGATGTAGTCCATGTCCGAGATTAGTCCGGCTTGCGCGCGATGGACCGCGGGCAAAGCCAAAGCTGTTTCGAACCCCGCCATTTCCGCATCACTCACTCCGCCGGCGCCGGTGACCCAACGCAGACCTTCTTCCGCGACCTTGAGCGAAGCGTCTCGCGCAAAGATGCGGGCCAGTGCCGCCAGTGCGGTTGCATCGAAGCGCGCGTTGGCTTTTTCGTTGAGCCGATTTTCAGCCGCCCGCGCGGCACGGCGCGACAAACAACCCGCGCACTCGGCATACGCTATCAACTCACCCAGGCGAAGGAGAATATGCTGGAAGCGCGTCAGACGTGCTACACGCGCTTTCTCCATTACCTCAGCCAGAGCGTGCATGGGAAGCGCCGCCATATCAGCACCGACATCGGGATGTTGGGCGTGCAGAGTCTCCATTTGCTGCGCCTGCTCGTGGTAGTACTGCCCTCTAGTTTTCAAGTGCAACTGCCAGCGGTCACGGCTGATCGTCATCTCCATGATCTCGGAAGTTCCTTCGTAGATCGTGGTAATGCGGACGTCGCGCTTGATCTTCTCCACCATGTACTCGTGCGTGTAGCCATAGCCACCCAACGCCTGGATGCTGGCTTCGGCCGCGGCGTTGCCGGCTTCCGTCGCCATGTACTTCGCGACGGCGCCTTCGGTGTTCAAGCTTCCCTCGCCGGAGTCGATCCGCTCCGCGGTTTCCTCGATGCATGCGCGGGCCGCTTCCAAACGGGCAATATGCGGGACCATCAGCTTGTGGGTGTAACCCTGTTTTTCCGATAGAGGCGAGCCTCCCTGTATGCGCTTGGTGGAATACGGAATCGCCCGGTCCAGCGCGGACCAGCCGGCTCCCAGGCCAAACGCCGCTACCATCAGCCGCGTGTAACCGAACACCGCTTGTGCCTGCAGCAATCCCTGGCCTTCCACGCCGCCGATCAGCCGGTCGGCATCGACGTAGGTATCGACAAACGACAGAGCGGCCGTGTTGCTGAGGCGGATGCCGTGCTTGTTCTCCGGCTCGTCGTGGGCGAAGCCTTTCGCGCCTTTCTCCACCACGAACCAGCTCGGCCCGCTCGGCGTATTCGCGAGAACGGTGTACAGGTCGGCGATTCCGCCGTTGCTGATCCACTGCTTGCTGCCATTGATCTTGTAGCCGACGACCTTACCGTCCTGCATGACGCGATCCGCCGTAGTCTTCAGCGAACCCAGGTCGCTGCCGGCTTCCGGTTCAGTGGCGCCGTAGGCAAACAACACGCCTTCTTCGGCGATCCGGCTTAACCAGAGCTTCTTCTGCTCCGGAGTGGCGCCCACCGTAATGGGATCGCTTCCAAGAAACGTCGCGAATAAGGACGTGGCAACACCGAGATCGATGCGTGCCATCTCTTCGCAGATGCAGTAGACATCGAATGTGCTTCCGCCCAGGCCGCCATACTCTTCGGGAATAAACAACAGCTGAATGCCGAGTTGATCGGGGTTGCACATGTAATGGACGATGTCTTCAGGGCACTCGTCCTTCTCGTCGAGCTCGATCAATACTTCGTCTGTCAAGCGTTTCTTGGCGAAGTCATGCAGCGACTTCAAGCTCAATTTCAAAGTCTTCTTGGTGATCATTGGCGGTGCCTCGCTTTCAATAAAACCTATGAGTGTCTGACGACTACTTACTTCAACTCGCGAATCTTGCTGGTCAATTCCGGCAAAAACTCCAGAAGATCATCGACGATTCCGACGTCTGCTACCTGGAAGATTGGAGCTTTGGGATTCTTGTTAATGGCAACTATGAACGGATTTCCTTTGAGTCCGGCCAGGTGCTGGAAGGATCCGCTGATGCCACATGCCATGTACACCTTCGGCTTCACGGTTTGACCGGACGACCCGACTTGTCGGGATTTCTCCAGCCACTTCGCGTCCACTACGGGTCGCGAACAACTCACGGCCGCTCCCATGGCGTCGGCCAGTTCCTCAGCGATTGCCACGTTGTCCTTCTCCTGGATGCCGCGGCCAATCGAAACGAGAACTGTTTCCTTGCTGATATCGACATCACCTGCGTCGGCCACCACCGTACCGACATAACGCCGTCCTGACGTCAAAACGCCCACCTCCGGCGATTTGTCGGTCACCGCCCCATTAACCGGAGCGCTGTCGATTGGCTTGAAGGATCCGGGTCGAACGTTAATCACGGCACCGGAGGAAATGTCACAGCGCACGTGAGTGCTCATCTGTCCTCCGAATTCCTGGCGAACGACTTTGAGAAAAGCCCCGTCCAGTCCTTCGATAGCAACTGCGTCAGACACGAATGCTGCATCCAGCTTGATGGCAAGGCCCGGCGCCAGATCGACTCCGAAATGATCATGGGCGACCAGCACAAGACTGCCGTGAGGCACGACCTTCGCCAGCGCTTTTCGCACCAGTTCGCCGTTTGGGTAGGCCAACGCTTCATTCGCGATTTTCCAAACCTCGGTGTAGGAAGCCTTGAGGCTGTTGCAGACGGTGTCGAGGTCCGCACCCCAACCTGTGACGATGGCCGTAGGAGAAGCCGCAGGATCGATCTTTCTTGCAGCGGCCGCCAACTCAGCCGCTGAATCGTCGGCTACGCCGCCTTTGTGTTCGATGTAAGCAAAGATTCGAGCCATTACTTAAGTCCTCCTTTGGCCTTCAGCAACCCAATCAGGTTCTCAATGTTCTCTTCCCGGCTGCCATGCAGCATTTCGGCACCCTTGCCCAGGGCGGGCACGAAGTAGTCCGACCGCTGCACTTTCGCGGCGCCGACCCCGACTAGCCCTTCGTCAATCCCCAGGTCCGATGCGCCATACGTCGGGATCTCCAGCGAAGCCACTTGCCGGATGCCTCGCATCCCCACGTACCGCGGCTCGTTAATGCCGGTCTGGATCGAGAGCACGCAGGGAAGATCTATCTCGTTCATCTCCCTGTTGCCGCCTGCGATTTCCCGGCTGATCTTCAGTTTCTTGCCGTCCAGAACTTCGATCGAGTTCACCAAGGAAGCGAAGGGGTAGTCGAGCAGGGATGCCAGCATTCCGCCCACCTGCGCGCTTCCGTCCTCAGCCTGAACGCCGGTCAGGATCAGGTCGTACTTACCCTTCTGAACGAAGGCTTTCAAGATTGTTGCGAGGCCTTTGCCATCCGATCCGTTGAAGGCATCATCGGTGATCAGCACACCTTGGTTAGCGCCCATGGCCATTTCGCGGCGCAGGACTTCTTCGTCCTCGTCGCTTCCAATCGTGACAACGGTTACGTTGCCACCGGCCTTAGCGACGATCTGCAGGGCTTCTTCGACAGCGTAGTTGTCCCATTCATTGATCGAATAGACCAGGTCGTCGCGTTCGATATCGTTTCCGGCACGGTTCAACTCAATTTCGTTTTCCGCCGTGTCGGGTACTCTTCTGACGCAAACTAGAATCTCCACATTCATCTCCCAAACAATTTCGTTCTAACATCTACTCTCAGTCCGCAACTTGATTGCGGCCATTGAACTAAACCGGTGCCGGCTCTTGTATGGTTTCGGCGCTCTGCTCGCTCGTCGCAACAGTGCTCACGCTTCCGCGCGCGATTTGTTGATCGACCAACTCCGTCAAGTCGATTGCGGTCATCTTGCCTTCCAGGCCCGCGACCTTGATCGCGTCTTCCATGTTCACCATGCAGAACGGACACGCCGTCACAATGACGTTGGCGCCGGCTTCCGCTGCCATCTTGGCTCGCAGCACACCGATCCGCTGCTCCTCTTTCGGCTCGTAGAACAACATCAGCCCGCCACCGCCGCAGCACAGCGCCCGGTCGCGCGACCGCGTCATCTCGACCCTCTTCAAGCCGGGGATCGCGTCGAGAACGTCGCGCGGGTCGTCATAGACCTGGTTGTGACGCCCCAGATAGCACGGGTCGTGGTAGGCATACACCTTCTCCGCGTCTTCCACCGGGTTGAACTTGATCTTGCCCGTCTTCACTTCGCGGGCGATGAACTGGCTGATGTGCTCCACCGGTGGCACATCTTTATAGTCATGTTTCAGAGCGTTGTAGGCGTGCGGGTCGGCAGTGACGATTCGCTCCACGCCCGAGGCCTTGATGGCTTCCACGTTGTCGTCGCGCAGCGCCATGAACAGCGTCTCTTCGCCAAAGCGACGCACTTCATGACCACTGTCTTTCTCCGCCGCGCCGAGGATCCCGAAGTTCGTTCCAACGTGATCGAGAATCTTCGCTGTGGCGCGTCCAATCGACTGCATGCGGTCGTCGTAGGAGGTAATGCTGTCTACGAAATACAAGGTGTCTTCGCTCGTGCTGCCGTTCAGAACAGGCACGTTACAGGTCTTCTGGAAGTCCGGAGCCTTTGTCCACTCGGCCCTCTTCTTCTCCATCTTCCCGTAAGGGTTGCCTCGGCTCTCCAAGGCCTTGAGAGGTTTCTGGAGGGACTTCGGCACGTTGCCGTCATCGACCATGCCGCGCCGCAGATCAACGATCTTGTCGATGTATTCGATCAGCAGCGGACACTCCTCTTCGCAAGCGCCGCAAGTGGTGCAAGACCAGATTTCATCTTCGGAATAAATGCTGCCGATGAGTGGCGTGCCGTTACCCGATGCGCCGACAATCGGATAGTGCTGGAAGCTGTAGTCTCGCGCCTTGGTCGTAAGAAAGCGTGGTGATAACGGCCTTCCCACGGCGTTCGCGGGACACTGGTCCGAGCAGCGACCGCAGTCGGCGCAGGAATAGAAATCCAGCATGTGCTTCCAGGTAAAATCCTCAAATGTCTTCACGCCGACCGATTTCACCTGGTCGAGTTGTGCCGCGTCGAGGCCCCACTTCACCGGCTTAACCGTTCCGCGATCCAACTTCGCGAAGTACACGTTGAACAGTGACGTCTCGACGTGGAACTGAATTCCAAAGGGCCGGTAGCAAAGCAGGAAGTAGAACGTCAGCACATCGACCAGGTATGCGCCGCGATAAAGGTTCCAGAGCGTCGGCTGGGAAACTGCAGAGAGGGCGTTCTTCATCAGCCACGGCAGTGACAGTACGGCGAGGAACTCGACCGACTGTCCTCGTTGGGCCTGTAACGCAACTTTGCTGGCCTCGATCAAACCCTCGGACGCCATCAGCGTCGCAATCAGCGCTAGGAGAAAGATAGCGTCGGCCTTGTGGCCTTTGCCGAACTTCGCTGGCACCTCATACCGCGCCGGCCGGAAGACAATTCGGCGAGTCGCGGCAATCACCATGAAAAGAAACACAACCGTAGCGGCGTAGTCCTTGACGGGTCCGTAGAGATGACCGGCAGTTTCCGAGAATCGCGAGAGAACCACGTCGCCGGAGATACCTAATATAAGGAGGGAGAATGCCTGAAATGCCAGGATCAGAAACCCGGCAAAAATCAGAATATGCATTGTCCCGGCAGTTCGGAAACGGGGATGCTTCCACTGGCCAAGCCAGTACTTAAAGACCCTTTCCAACCGAAGCAGTGGCCGATCAAAACGAATATCGCGTTCGCCTCGGAGGAGCGGAGCCAGGCGTCGCGCCACGATGTAAGCAAAGCAAGCGAGACCCAGGAAGGCTATTATCGAAAACAGGACTGGCCCGGGGATCGACCAGTAGGTCGCTTGCGCCGCTGAGGGGATACCTTCCAACATACGGACACTCTCTTCTGAAACAACAAACTCAATTCACTGCCGAGACGCAACGCGCAGAAAAACTCTGTTCGTCGTCCGATCCACTCTTGTTCGTTGAAGCGGACGAGTATCCTGGGTATCCGGTGCAACCGCAGGTGCCTGCTGCACGGTACCACCCGCAGTTCACAGAGACGTTTATGCGCCCAGTCGTTCGAAGAACCACTTCATCGACCGCTGTTACTGTCGGGTCCCCAGCCAGTTGAGTTGCCTCCGACATGAGCCGCCTCAGCGGGCAAGGCGGGTGATCAATATCTGCGGAGGAATGATCGATGGCTCGTGGCTATCGTTGCCCTACTGACTGCGCTGATTATTTCTTCGCAGTGGACGCACCGTCTGTGAGGCCCATCACAGCGCGCTCGCCAACAGCGCACATCATTGACTGACGAGACCACAAGGTGGTCGATCGATAAGCAGGAATTGTTTGAATGTTGCGAGAATCGGAATAGCAAAAGCAGCGTACGAGTTCTGCTGGACCATCGGCGCTACATTCCAAGACTGCGCCTATGCGTAATCGATCGGATGACGCTCGAGCCAGTGTGCATCTCGGGCTGAGCCCATATTCCTCGCTGCGCCTTGAACCATGCTTGCCGTGAGATCACGAGTCTTCCAGGTGAATCCCGCGAAGAATCCAATTGCGCTTCCCACCGCTCCCAAGGCAATGCTCTTCGGGATGCGTCGGTCGCGGCCCGATACCAGGCACTGCAGCAGACCGGCGCATGCTCCGATGGCTGCAAGACCCAGGGACGCGCGCGCCTTCTGAGTCAACACCGTGCCCAGCGGTTGGCCTTTGAGATATGCGTCACGTCCCGTGCGCATTCCCTCCGCGCCCGAGTTGGCAAGTGAGCGACCGTAGCGTAAGTAACTGTCGACCGCTCGATCTGAATGCATTTCGTTTACTCCTTCGAAGCTGCCGCCTGACAGCCATGCCCTAAAGTCTTTCTTACATCCGATGTGGACACCGAAGATGTGACCACCCGCACCAGACCCGGTGATCACCGCCACTCAAGCGCAGTAATTTGTCGGCCATTGAGAGTCTGTAAATGCGATACAGAGCGGACATTTTTGGCAGCACGATACTTTGAGCCGTCACCCAATCGCACATGCCCGTTGTATTCCTTCCCAGTTTAGTTAGAATTGCGCTGACTTTGATTTTCCTTTTAAACAGTATTCGATTTTTTCAGGAGGTCCTCCTGTGTCTCGCCTTTCGCGCTACTCCTTCGCCGTCGCACTAACCGTTGCTGGATTTTCGACCCTTGCCTCAGCCGACCTTAAGATAAAAACCCGCACCACAATGATGGGCCACTCCACGGAGAGCACGGTGTACATCAAGGGAGGCCGCGAGCGCACTGAGATGAGCTTCGGAGGCCACGGTGGCGCGGTCACCATCATGCAATGTGACCAGAAGCGCATCATCACTATTAGTGGGAACCAGTGCTCGGTCATCAGCACAGGAGGCAACGAAACCTCCTGTCCCGCCATGCCCAACATGCGGGCCATGGGACGGGAGAACGCGGAAGCGGAGCCGGTTGCGCCACGCAAGGGTGGTGTGGTCACGATTACCCGCAACTCCACCGACACGGGCGAGCGCCAGGACATGTTTGGCTACAAGGCGCGCCACATCAAGACCTCCATGATCATGGAGTCCACTCCTGATGCCTGTAACCAGTCCCACATGAAGATGGAAACCGATGGCTGGTACGCCGATCTTTCGGCAGGATTTTCCTGCGCTGATGAGTCGTACCGCGCCATGGCCTGCGGAGGCATGGGCGGCGGCCGGGCCCAGTGCAATGACCGCATCGTGATGAAAGGCGGTGGCGGTGGCGCGATGGGCTACCCGTTGAAACAGACCACCACCATAATGTCGGAGCACGGAAACTTCACCACTACGACGGAAGTCATTGAGTTGACCAACGCGACCCTGGAGGCGCCGCTGTTCGACATGCCGCCCGGCTGCAAGGTCACGGACATGTCCGCCATGATGAGTGGCGCGGCAGCAGCGGCGCAGGCACAAGCAAGTCATGAGCCGGCCGCGGCTGCGCCCAAGGCGCCGCCCGCTCCAGCGGCACCGCTTGCTCCTGCGCCCGCAGCTTCTGTCGCACCCAAGGCTGCTGGAGTGGTGCGCATCGGTGTGGTCAAGATCAAGGACGCGAGCGGCCAGGGTCTTCCTACCGACAATTTGCGTCTCAACCTGATGGACGAGATTACCCGTCGTCAGATGGAAGCGGTGCCGCTTGTTGCCGAAGCGCCGCCGCAAGATGTGGAGAGCGAAGCCAGTTCCAAGCAGTGTGACTACATCCTCTACACGGTTGCCAGTCAAGTGAAGGATCCTGGCACGGGTGGCCTTCCGCCCGCCTCTGTTCCCAAAGGAGTCACCCTCGATGCCGCAAAGTTTCAGGCCCTGACCAATGTGACGCTATATAAGGTGGGCAAGCCAGTCGCGGAGATTAACGGAGTTGGTGTAGCAGCCGAAGGCGCGCAATTCGGCGTCGATGCGGTTATGGCAATCTTCCCACTGGAATCCGAAAAGGTCGCTCAGCAAGTGGAAGAGGATGCACATCCCAAGGCGCCTGCGAAAGTGACCAAGGCCCCGGCCAAGAAACCGGCAGCCGCGCCCAAGCCGAAGCAGTAGTGCCTGTACAACGCCATGACTCCATGAGGCCCGCCATTTTTCGTCACCGATACCGGATGCTGCTCTCCGCAACAACCGTGGTCGTATTGGTGTCGGTTACTGCGGCAGTTGCCCAGAAGCAAAGCGGCAAAGCGCAAGCCGCGCACCAGCCTCCTCCATATTGGGCCTATGCCGTCAATCCGCCAGCGGACGCATCGACTGGCGACGCAAAGCCGGCTGACGATTCTCCACAACACGTGCCCGGCAGCGATGCGACGTTCACTCTCTCGCGAATCGGCGATCTGTACGAAGTACCGGACTGGCATCCCAACGGTCATCCCGCAATGCCTGCGGTCGTGGCGCACGGCAGGAAGCCCAAGGTTTATGCCTGCGGCTACTGTCATCTGCCCAACGGCCAGGGGCGTCCTGAGAACTCCAGCTTGGCGGGACTATCTGTTGACTACATGGTTCAGCAGATGGCTGAGTTCAAGAGCGGTGAGCGAAAGAGTTCCGTGCCCGCAGCCCTTCCGGTAGCTACCATGATCGCTAAGGAAACTCTCGCGAATGACAAGGAAATTCAGGAGGCGGTCGCGTACTTCTCAGGGCTGAAACCAAAACCGTGGATCCGCGTCGTCGAGACGAACACCGTTCCTAAGACGCACGTTGCGGGCTGGATGCTGGTTGTCTCAGAGCCCGTCGCCATGGAGCCGATCGGTCACCGCATTATCGAGACTCCGGAGAACCTGGAGCGAACGGAACTGCGGGACGATACATCCGGATTTATTGCGTACGTTCCAGTCGGAAGTGTTAAGAAAGGGAAGGACCTGGTTACGACCGGAGGCGCTGGCAAGACAATAGTGTGCGCCACCTGCCATGGAACTGGCCTCAAGGGATTGGGCAATGTGCCGTCGATCGCTGGTCGTTCGCCAAGCTACATTGTCCGGCAACTCTACGACATTAAGAACGGAGTTCGCAGAGGAACAGCCACCGGGTTAATGAAGCAGCCGGTTGCCAAGTTGACCTTGGACGACATGATTGCGATTGCAGCGTACACGTCTTCGTTGCATCCGTAATTGGGGCGGCGAACAGAGTGTACGTTCCATCCAGTTCGACTTGGCCTTACATCTCGCGGTAGTTCAACAGCCCCGCCCCAATCAGGACAAAGCAGAAGGGCCATATCCACGACGGGATCGCACGGTTTTCCTCGGGAAGCCGAAGTTCAAGCCAGCGCGCCCATCCCGCAAACACGGCAATGAGGCCCATGGGGACGTGGCTTAATTCGACAAGCAGGTTTTCCTTCACATTCGTAATGGCGTGCGAGTGTGTCAGCAAAACGGCTCCGCCAATAGCGCACATCAGGGGGAAGACCAGGGCCATGCCGCCGCCTTCGCGTTTCCGCTGGCGAACCCGCAGTTCGAAGATGGCGAATCCCACGCATACCAGTGCGGCCATGCGGTGCTGGAACACTTCGGGATCAGCCCAACAGGCCCCGAAGCTTTTCCATCCCACCGGCCAACACTCCGTATCGGCCTGCAGAAAAATGAAGATTGCGATGCCAATCAGCAACAGCGGCCAATACTCTGCCCACGGAGCTTTGCCAGTTCGCGCAAGCAAAGCCAGCAACCCCATGGCCAGCACGACCAGGCCCATCCAATGATGGTTCGACTCCGACTCAATCGAGTTGTTGATGAGTCGGGTGGTCAACGGAACTCCATCCACGTTGTAAACCGGCTGTGTCTGCGGGGCGGCCCCGGTGCCAGCAGCTTCTGTTCCGGGATCCGGCCCGGACGCTTCCTCCAAATAGTGATACGTCAGCCTTGGAACGACGGGTTTGATGCGCTGGTAAATCTGGTGCATCGTTACCGTCTCGCTCACCTGATCGACCGCCGGAGGCTGCGAGGTCAGCGACGCCGCGGTGAGAATCACCGTGATGCCGATACCAACTTCCGCTTCGATCAGACGCCGCAATCGTGGCAGCGCGTTCTCTTTGCTGGTGTTTCGCAGCAGCAGGAAATTCACACCGCCGAGGAGCAGCAACGCCGCGAGCATCAAGACCTTGGCACTAACCATCACGCCATACGCGCTACCCAGGACGCCGTTCCACGATCCGATGTAGAGCACGCTCATGATGGCGCCGCTGATTACTAGGAACCCGACACTCACCAGCGCCATGCGCGAGAAGCGCTCGGTTACGTACCACTGCGTGGTGAGATCTTTGGCGCGATACAGCCCGAGCACGAGGAATGGCAGTCCGCCGATCCAGAAACCAGTAGCCAACTCATGGATGCAGGACAATGCGATCAACGCCGGACGGCCCTCAATGCGCGACGCCGCGTGATTGGTCATCACCGACGCGCCCATCACGATCACCGCCAGCACCGGTAGCGCGTACTTGGCGACGTTCTTGTTGCCGCTGGCGACGACCGCCGTCATCAGCGCCGCGGTCAGCACAATGCAACCCGAAATAAAGAAGTTGGCTCCGATGACCCCGTCGAATCCGATCTCGGCCGTCACCATGAGAGCAGCCGAGTTCACATAGAGGTAGAGCATCTGTACGACCGCCAGGCCGACCGCGCTGATGCGCAGCAATCGCCATGACGACGCCTGGATTCTTGCGATGCTATCGTTCGGAACCTCGGACGAGGTCCGCGCCACCCAAAGCACGAAGAGCACGCCGCCCAGCAGGACCGACTGGAACACCAGCGTGCCGGCGCGCAAAATGACGGAGAGGAATGCGAACAGATCGACCAGTTTGAGAAGCATTTCGGCTCAGTTCACTGTGAAGGGAATCTCGCCGCGGCTCATGTGGCCGTCAGAGGCCAGCACCTGCCATTGCAGCTTGTAGGCGCCCGGGTTCAACCCGGCGGCGTGCGTTTGCAGCGTGTCTGGACTCGGCTGGCTGGCGAGAGTGAGGGTCGATACCGTTCCGTCTGGTGCTACCAGCCGCACCCGCGAGCGCACCCCGTCGATACGTACGTTGTAACGCAACGTGATGTCAAAGTCAGGGCCCTTGACCGTGGAATTCAGTGCGGGCGTCGACTCCTTCAGGATGGCGTGCGCCCATAGCGACGACGTCGCTCCCAATACCAGGAAGAGTGCCAACCAACTCAAATTCCAACCGCGACTGACCGCACGATCCACTTCATAGCCTCCGTTAAGAGATTTGCCAAGCAGTGATTTTCGGAGCGTATTCTCTAAGGATACGCGCCTGCGCGTGCTCGCTCAACAGACCGAGCTGTCATCCGCTTGATACCATCACTACGTTACTTATCTGACGGCGATTTGTTGGACCGCCGTCTGCTAGGCATCGGACTCTTATGCAGTACCGGCAATTCGGACGCACAGGTTGGTCAATCAGCGACATTGGTTACGGTCTCTGGGGGATGAGTGGCTGGTCAGGCTCGGATGACGAGCAGTCTCTTGCCTCACTGCAACACTCCGTAGACGCCGGATGCACGTTCTTCGATTCAGCCTGGGGCTACGGGGAAGGTAAGAGCGACCAGTTTCTGGGACAGGTGCTGGCTCGCAATTCCGCCAAGCGCCTTTACTCGGCTTCCAAAGTTCCACCCAAGAACCTCAAGTGGCCGGCACTGCCTTCGCACTCATACGACGAAGTCTTTACACCGGAGCATGTATTGAAGTATGCCGATCTGATCCGCTCCAAGTTGGGCACCGATACCATCGATCTGCTGCAGTTTCACGTTTGGCAAGATGCATGGTCGGACGAACCCGATTTTCGCAACACGGTTGAGAAGTTGAAGCGCGACGGCATCATCCGCGCCTTCGGGCTCAGCCTGAATCGCTGGGAGCCCGACAACGGAATCAGGGCTATGCGTACCGGTCTCGTTGACGCCGTGCAGGTGATCTACAATATCTTCGATCAGGCGCCGGAAGACGAACTCTTCCCCCTCTGCCGCGAAATGAATATCGGCGTGATCGCTCGCGTTCCGCTGGACGAAGGCAGTTTGGGTGGCAAGATGACCATTGATACCCGCTTCCCCGACGGCGACTGGCGCGCCCGCTACTTCACTCCCGAGAACCTGGTTCCGACCATCGAGCGAGTCGATGGCCTCAAGAAGATCCTGCCGGACGGCATGACCCTTCCTGAACTCGCACTACGTTTCGTGCTTTCCAATCCCACAGTGAGCACCACCATCGTCGGCATGCGCAGCCCCGAACACGTATTGGCGAATACCAGCTATAGCGATCGAGGGCCGCTGCCTGCTGACCTCATCGCCGAGATCCGTACGCACCGCTGGGACCGCAAACCCGCGCCCTGGTCCGATTGACCGGCGCGGCAAGTTCCTAGCCGCGATACACACCCATCCCCAGCGAGTAGGTATTGACATCGGACGGGAAGCGATTCGGCACTCGCGTGCTCACTTTGTACCGTGGCTCCCGTCCAAGTGTCGCATCACTCCTGTCGGGGAAGTGATGTCTATCTGCGGGCATGTCTGCTTGCAGAATCTCTGTACATAAGGAGTTCCGCATGCGCAAAGTTCGCCTTTTGCTGGTATTTGCAGGCCTGATGTTGGCTGCCGGTCTCTGCCACGCGCAATCCGCGCTTCTCGACCTGCCGCGCAAGAGCCAGGACGCCCAGGTCACCCAAACCATCGGCATCACCAATGTGACCGTGAAGTACAGCCGCCCGCTGGTGAACGGTCGCAAGGTCTGGGGAGGCCTCGTCCCCTATGGCGACGTCTGGCGCGCTGGAGCCAACGAAAATACGGTCATCACTTTTGCTGATCCCGTGAGCATCGAAGGCAAGCCGCTCGACAAGGGGAGCTACGGGCTCTTCATGATTCCCACCGAAGACCAGTGGACCATCATCTTCTCGAAGATCAACAGCGCGTGGGGAGCGTTCACCTACAAGCAGGATGAAGATGTTTTGCGCGTAACGGTGAAGCCGACGGCGTCCGACTTGCACGACGCCCTGATCTACGAGTTCGACGATCTCAAGCCCGACTCTGCGGTGGTCACTTTGCGCTGGGACAAGCTTGCCGTCCCATTCAAGGTTTCGGTGAACGTCCCGCAGACCGTCGAACAGAGCCTGGCGAAGCAGTTCCGCGGCATCGTGCAGTACACCTGGGTGAGCTACGATGACGCCGCCAACTACTTCCTCGATGCCAAGGCCGATTTACCAGAAGGACTGAAGTATGCCGACAAGTCCATCGAGGCCGAAGCGCGCTACGAGAACCTGATGACCAAGTCGCGCATTCTCGCCGCCATGGGTAAGCCGGACGAGGCCAAGACCTTTGCCACGCAGGCCCTCGCCAAAGCCGACGCCGGGCAGTCCTATCAATATGCCCGCCAGTTGCAACGCGATGGTAAGCAGGACGAGGCCTTTGCCATCTTCCGCGGCATAGCCAAGAAGTACCCGACGAACCTCTTTGCCTATGCCGGACTGTCCCGGGTCGCCGTTGGGGCAGGAAATTACGATGAAGCGGTGAAAGAGATGAAGCTCGCCAAGGACGCCGCGCCGGAGAATGCGAAGTCTCAAATCCAGGGGCTGATTAGTCGGCTCGAAGCGAAGCAGGACATTAACAAGTAGGAGTCGGAGTGGGCGAGGACTTCGCTCGGGGGTGTGTCCGTCTTCGCCCTTATTGTCTTCCGCGGTCGGTTGTGAGCGAAAAGGCCACTTTTCTACGGCTAGCGCGGAATGCCCAACACGCATTTACGGGCTCTCTCCGCTGCAGCGAATGATTCGCGGAACCCCCTAGAAACCCTCAAAGGTAGCGACCAAGGAAGCCCTTCCCCGCGGTGCGCAGGGGAGGGGACGCAGACGGTTGTGGCTTCAGCCTTCGCGAGGCGCTACACTTTAAGGGCCATGGTTACGCAAGTCGCCAATGAGCAGTAAGCGACGAGGATATGCATGAAGGTCATTGTGAATCGGCAGTTAAGCGGAGGTTTGTATTACGTAAGTTTCAAGGTGGGCGACTGGACACCTGAGGAACTCAGTCAGATGCAGAGTTTCGGGGTACCGAATATTCCACTCAGGATGGGCCCTCCCCTTGCCGCAACCGTCATGACCATCCCCATGACTCGGATTACCGATAAATATCAAGCGGGTTTCAAATCCGAGCCGGAAGCAAAAGCATACGAAGAGAGTACGTTGGGTCTACTTCGCGTGGCGGTGGCGTCGCTTAGGGAAAAGACAGACAAATTCACTTCGACGGCGGAGGTGGATATCTGAAATGTCACGCGGAACCTTAGCTGGCGTGGTCATTGTCGTTATTGTGGTCGGCGCCGGGGTGGTGTACGGTTGGAAGCTTAGACCGGATCCTTCCCAAGCCACCCTCTTCGTTACCGTCGTGATGTGTGGCATTACAGCTATCTACGCTCTACTTACGTTTGGCATCCTTCACGAGAATAAGTCTATGGCCCAGGCTTCTGTGGATTCCACGACACTAATGGAACGAAGCCTGAGATTCTCTTATGCACCTCACCTCCTCTACTCTACGCTCAGCACAAAAGATGCCAAACTCCAAGCGATTAAAGGAGTCACGCCCATCGACAACGCGGACTATCAAACAGCATTGAAGCAAGATTTTGAAGGCCAACAACAGGCGGAGTTTGTGTTTGCCATTATCAGCAACGAAGGAAGTGGATCAGCGACGAATCTGAATGTTGACGCCGAGTACATGATTTGGGACAGCAGCAACCCCAACAAGAACTACACTGTGAAGAAAGTGACATCGATCCAATTTCTTGAATCTAAGAAATCAGTTGCGCTATGCATCTTTGTGTCCAAGGTGCCGACGGCCGATGACCGAGTTGAACTCACCTCAGCCACCCTAACCGCAAGCGACATTTATCGTGACGCACTCGGCGAATCACCTCAGAAGAAGAATATTAGACCCAGCGAGCACCATACGACCTCGGAGCCGGGCTGCGTAGTTCAGATGAAATAGATACGCTGTCCCTCGGGCGTCGGATGCGAGTGGCCAGCCTGCCCCCGCCTACACCGTCTCCCGATCCATCACGTCCGCCGCGTCGGTCTCACCTGCAGAGGTCCCGTTCGCGGACGCCTCTTCCGGTGCATCGCCCTCTCCCGGAGCCAGGAACAGGTTCTGTTCGATGCCATGCTGCTTGGTGTAGAGATCGAAGTAGCGACCGCCCAGTTCGTAGAGCGACTGATGTGTCCCGCGTTCCACAATCTGTCCACCTTCCACCACAAGTATCTGATCAGCGCGCCGGATAGTCGAGAGACGGTGGGCGATCACGAACGTCGTGCGCCCCTGCATCAGGTATGACAATCCACCTTGGATCAGCGCTTCTGACTCGGAATCCAGGCTCGAGGTTGCTTCATCGAGGATCAAGATGCGCGGATTCGCCAGAATCGCGCGCGCAATCGAGACTCGCTGCCGCTGACCGCCAGACAACTTGACTCCGCGTTCGCCGATAATGGTGTCGTACTTCAGCTCGAACTTCTCGGCGAACTCATCGACGCGCGCAATCTGACATGCCCTCAGGATCTCTTCCTCCGTCGCGTCCGGCTTGGAGAACGACACATTCTCCCGAATCGTGCCGTCGAACAGGAACGAGTCCTGTAGAACCATCCCAAGTTGGGTACGGTAAGAATCGAGCCGCACGGTCGCGAGGTTTACGCCGTCTACGAGCACCATGCCTGAGTTGGGCTTATGAAACGCTGCGATCAGTCCAATGATGGTCGACTTGCCCGATCCCGACGAACCTACCAGCGCTGTGACCGTTCCGGATTTGGATTGAAAAGAGATGTCATGCAGCACTGTCTTCTTCTGCTCGTAGGCGAAGGTCACGTCCTCGAACGCAACATCGCCCTGGATTGTCGGCAGGTTGACCGTGCGCGTCGGGTCTTCGTCCTCAGGCACCTCGCTCAACACTTCGCGCGTTCGCTCCAGTCCGGCGATGGCCTCAGTAATCTGTGTGCCGATGCCGACCACCTGGAACAGCGGTGCCGCCAAATAGCCAAGAAACATCGTGTAGGTAAAGAAGCCGCCGAGCGTCAGTTTGCCAGCCAGGATCTGTCGCGTGCCCATAAACATCACGATGGCCCCGATCACTCCCATCAAAGTGGAGGACGTCAGGCTCATCACTGAGGTCGCGGTCAGGGTCTTGAACACGTTTTGCAACAGGCGTTCTACTCCCGCGCTGAAGACAGCATGCTCGCGGTCCTCGGCGTGGTAGCCCTTCACCACCCGAACGCCTCCCAGGGATTCCGTCAGTCGCCCGGTGACTTCGGCCGTGATCTTCGATCGTTCGCGGAAAATCGGGCGGATGGTTTTGAACGCCTTGCGCAAACCAACTCCGAACACCAGCAGAAACCCGAACGCGATCACGGTCATAATTGGACTGATACGCATCAGCACCACGAAAGCGATGACCGCCGTCAGCAGACCGCCCACGAAATCCACCAATCCTGTGCCGACCAGGTTGCGGACGCCCTCGACATCGCTCATGATGCGCGAGACCATGGTGCCGGTCTTGTTGCTGTCGTAGTAGGACACCGATAGCCGGCCGATATGCTCCTGCACCCGGCGCCGTAATTCGGTAATCAGCCGCTGGGCGGCTTTCGATAGTGTCTGGGTCAGCGCAAACGACGTGAGGCCCTGGACGATGGTCGCGCTTAACACCAGTGCGACCAATGGATAAAGCAATTGGTAATGGCGTTTGCCGATGATGTCGTCGACCAGGTACTTGGTCGAAGCCGGAAGCACCAGCCCCGAAACGCGATTGATCACCATCAGCACGAAGCCGAGAGCCAGAAGGGCCCGGCGTGGATGTATAAGTTGCCAGATTTCAGGTAGCGCTTGGAAGACAGGCGCTATGCCCGTCGTCTTCGACGGTTCGCGGTTCGAACGGGAGAGATACTTTTCTTCTGGTGAGCGTGGCAAGTAAGTTTAGATTCGGGCCGACTACAGTTGGGTTCGAAAGCTCAAGCTAAGTTACACCAATCTCGCTACCATCATCGCGACTTCGGGCGCGACTAAGTTAACGATGCGAACGATATTGCACCGGATGAGATGCAATGTTGGGTCAGCGCTCGATTTGATGTGAGGTCAATCGACGTTTCGAAGTTATGCACGCACGCGAAAAGGCCACCCGGCAACAGGGTGGCCTTCTCTTCAAGGGAGAATAGTTCCAACGGAGGCTAGACCGTCAAAACTTTCTGCACAAATCTTAGGTTCACGCTACCAGCGTGTCAAGCAATTTCTATGACTTAAATTACTGTGTTTTCAATGAGTTACACGAGATTAACCGGATCTGCGGAAATTGACCGAAATTGGCCGATTTCGTCTTGACTATCCGTCAAATGCTTATGTTTCAGTTACTTATCAGCCGCCGGACGGTCGCGCAGGTGTAGCTGCAGGATCTCGACGTTCTCAGGCAGGTCAAAAACCGTCCCGGGAAAATAACGCGTAAGAAGCAGCCGAATCCCGCCGAAAAACACGCCGAAGATCAATCCGAAGACCAGCAGAATTCCAATCAGCCCGAATACCGCGAGCAACAAGTTACCGATATTGTCGCGCTTGCTGATCGAAGTTGCTTCGTTCCATGTGACCTCGGCTTCATAGTTCACCGAGTTCAACAATGCTTTGGCTCCTCTGCTTTCGACGTTTCCGCTTTCAGCGACGATGATGGGGCCCGTTCTGCGCGCAGCGAAGGTCTTGCCCGAGTCGGGCGATGCCTGAAACGCTCGCAGCCGCTCAATCGCGATCTGTGGTGTCGGATATTGCACCAACAATAACGTTACGGGTCCGTCGGCGGTCGTGTAATTCTGCGTCAGGATTTCGGGTTCGGTCGCGAAACTGACCAAGTCGGCAGACAGTGGAGTCTTGGTAGTGGCCAGTGCTTGCGGCCCGAGGATGTATTTAGCGGAATTCTCGATCACGCCTTGTTTGGGCAGATATTCCGGTAGGTTAGGTAGATTCGCTGCGGTGGCGGCGGCCTCCGGCAACATGCTCGCCAGCTCACGAAGTTCCGCGCCCGACATGCCGGTGATGCGATCGAACTTCGCATCAACCAGGACGTTGCTCCGGAAGAACAGGATTCGCTCATTGGCCGACGCGGCTTTCGTGCCAATTCGCTCGACCTTCATCGCCGGATCGCGGTAAAAGGTAAACGCTCCGTAGGCTCCGGTCGCATCCTTGAAGCGGGACGACTTGATCGTAAGAGCCCGTCCATCCGGGCGCGTATAGGTCGCTGTCTCGGATTCCGTGAACCCGTATTCATTCAGCACAGAGGAATTGGCTGCGTCAGCTTGCGCGGGCTGGACTGCGGTCTTGACTTCTCCCGTTTGCGTCCATCCAGCGAATGACTTGGGCAAGATGCTGTCGCCATTGACTGCAAACGCCAAGGTGCCAACGACGGCAATTAGAAGAATCGATTTGAAGAATTGCTTCATGCGAAAAGACGCTGCAAGGCAGGATTCTGCTCTCAGCTACAAGATTAGACTACTTTGCGGCCGGCAAAGTTTCTACCGTACTCGCTGAGGCATTTATGGCCGACGGTCCTGCGGGAGCGCCTTCTCTCGCACCAGCAGCTCATCCAATCCGTCCAGAAGGGAGCGGACCCTCGCCACGATTCCGCCGTCCGCTTTGCCAACACACCCCACCAACTCGGCCACCTGCTGTTCCATGTCGTGAGGTAACTTCGAGCAACTTGCCTTGGCGTGTTGAATCAGCCGCTTTTCTCCTGGATGCGGCAACTCATTCAGCGCAAACAGCACATCGAAATAGCTGGCCAGAAGCGCGGCGACCCGGTGATTCACGCTGACCGGGTCATTTCGCTCCGCCGCCAACTCGATCTGATGCAGGTACGAAGACTGGTTGTGGCGTAATAAAGGGTAGTTCTTGGCGATGATGGCCTGCCGCAATCCCTGTGGATAAGGTCGCCCGGTGCGTTGTTGCAAACCGGCAAACCATCCCGACCGATCGAACAGTGCTCGCGAGTGCAGCAAGTTATACCAGAAGCAAGTCGAATAGCCGACGGACGCCTCATGCTGCACCAACATCCGGTCAAGTTGCTCTTCCATCCAGCGCACGTGCCG
>Ga0097691_1000104_pt1 | contig 76294 bp, 64 predicted proteins | sample NGESurdeep072012_8_FD_72858 | JGI IMG/M metagenome (GOLD analysis project Ga0097691, IMG submission 72858) | Arctic peat soil microbial communities from Barrow, Alaska - NGEE Surface sample 210-1 deep-072012 | ecosystem: Environmental > Terrestrial > Soil > Wetlands > Peat ...
GGCAGCCTCGTTGTGGCCGAGCGCCGGCTGATGCCCCTCCTCAAGTTGCCGGAGGGTGCCCACGTCAACGAGACACAGCAGTCGGTGGTGCGCTTCATCGTCGAGCAGCGCACCGTGCTGCATGACCGTGCCCAGCTCCTCCAGACCGAGCTCATGCAGCTTGCCCTGGGCGGGGCGGGCGCCGACGCCATCATCGCCAGGCTCCGGGAGCTCACCGGTCGGACGGTGGCGTGGCACGACGGCGCCGGCAAGCTGCGCAGCAGGTCCGGCGATCTCCCCGCCACGGTCCGCGATGCACTCGGCAACGGCGAGGAACTGCTGCGCTGGGTGGCCGGGCAGACCGTCTCCGCCGCCGATCCTCCCGTGAATGAGTTCGGACTGCCGCGCGGTCTCAGCCGGCTTGTGGCTCCCATCCCCGGCCGCGACGGTGTGCACGGGTTTGTGTCACTGATCGGCGAGGAACACCAGCTGGGCCAGCTCGACCGGGTGGCCGTGTCCCGCGGGGCATCCGCATGCGCCATCGAACTCGACCGCGAGCGCGCGGTGCTTCGTGCGCGAGACGATGTCGAGGGGGAGTTGGTCGCCGCCCTGCTCGACGACCCGGACTACGAGCGCGCGGACGTCGCGGCCCGTCTCATGCGTCGCCTTCGCCTGGCGGACGACGTGCGGCTGCTGTTCGCGGTCGGTGATCGGACGATCAATGTGGCCGATCGAGAGGGCGCCGACACGATCAACGTCGCCTCCGACGAGCCGCTGATCCGATCTCTAGACCGCCTCGGCTTCCTGTCACTGGCTCCCTCGACGGAAGAGGGTGATCCGCTGGCATGAGGTGCCGGCCGGACAGCCAAGCCGCTAGAGCCCCCATCACCGCGCATGCGCATGCGCGCGAGGTCACGGCGTGAGCCCAAAAGAGGCTGCCTGGCGGGCCCGGCCCGTGCATCCAGATGACGAGCACGTGAACGCGCCGCAGTCGTCGAACCGCCGCCGACAAGCGGCGGAGCGGCCAGTCTTCACGCGGGAGCAAGTCCACGACCTCGTGGTCCGCTCGCGAAAGGCTCAGGGCCTGCCTTTGACGATCACCGACGCTTCTGTACTGGACCTTGTGGCCCGGATCTTCGGGCCCCCTAGGCCCGCCAAACGGGTCGGAGTCGTTCGGGATCTGGCTTGCGGCCACCCCGGTGAGGATGAATGTCGACCCTCTCGATTAGCGTCCTGATCACCGCTCGCCGCCGCTCTATCGGCAGCTCCGACCAATCCTCGACCAAGTCATCCGAGCTGACCACCTCCAGCATGGCGACCGCGCCCCTGCGGGCGGCCTCCATGGCCCGCTCCGCCGCCTCAAGGCGGCCCTCCAGGCCACGCCTTGCCTCCACCCATTCCACCATCGTGAAGGTCCCCGCGCCGTATTGAGTCGCGAGCTCCTGCATCTGCGCCTTGACTCTCGTCAGCTCGTCAATCGCGCCTTGCGCGTCCGGCTCAGTTCCGACGAGTCGACGGCGCCTCTCCGCGAAATCCGGACTCGAGAGCATCTCCAAGACGGCCTGTTCCACCAGGGTGTCCGCCTGCGGAACGGGCATGTGGACCTTGCCGCAACCGGGGTACCCGGTGGACTTCTTGCACCCGTAGTAGGCGAACGGACGCCCGGCGAACGCGGGTCGACCGTACATCGGCGAGCCGCACAGCCCACACCGCAGCAGGCCCCCGGTGAGCAGGTAGGTCCGCGGCGTGCGACGCGCCCGAGTGTTGCGGCTCGGATCGGTCAGGATGGCCCGCAGCCGATTCCATTCGTCCTCCGGGAAGATCGGTTCCCAGACCGCGCGACCGACGATGGTTCGGTCCTTTCGGGCGTATAGGCCCACCATGCGCGGCGATATCAGCAGGTTGCGAATGCCGGTCGGGCCCATTGGCCGGCCGCGACTCCCTCGCACGCCGCGGCGATCGAAATCCATGGCGATCGCGCGCACCGACTCTCCCGACAGGATTCGATCCTTCGCCTCGCGCAGCAGTTCAACCTCTTCGGGTACCTCGGTCACGCCGTCCGGCTGCCATCCGAAGGGCCGAGGACCACCCTTCCATCGTCCGGCCGACGCGATCTCCGCCATCTTGGAGCGGATGCGCTCTGCCTTGTGCTCCGACTCGTAGGCCGCAGTCGCGCCGACGATCCGGGCCACCATTCGACCGGACGGGGTCGACAGGTCAAGCGTTCCAGCCTTGACGGTCGCGATCTCCACCCCTGCCTCTTCGACGACGGCGATGAACTCCTCGAGCTCAGCCGGTCGACGATGCATGCGATCGGGGTGCCAGACGATCAAGCGTCGCCACTGGCCAGCCCGGATGTCATCCAGGAGCTGCTGATAAGCCCGCCGGACGACGGTCCGCCTGAAGGCCGACCGGTCGTCGTCTTCGTAGACGCGGTCTACGACCCACCCGAGATGATCCGCCAGCCCACGACATTCCCTCTCCTGCCGCTGGACTCCGAGGCGCTGCAGATCGGGGTCGTCGGAGATCCGAACGTAGATTGCCGCCGGGCCGCTGCTGATAACCGCCACCGAGTGTCATTGTACACCTTTAGATATACTGCATGCCCTGTGTTCATTGCATCGAGCAGGTCGAGAGCCTCGCCGCCTCGGACCTCGCCGATGATGATGCGGTCGGGAGACATTCTCAGGGACTCGTGGACGAGCATCTGGATGGTGATGGCTCCGCGCCCTTCGGTATTGGCAGGCCGTCCCTCCAGAGCGATGCAATCGGGCAGCTCGCGCCACAGATGCAGCTCGGCCTGGTCTTCGATCGTCACCACCCGCTCGTCGGGCCCGATCAGCCGCGCCAGAACGCGCATGAAGGTCGTTTTTCCTGCCCCCGCTCCCCCTGAGACCAGGATGTTCAGACGAGCGGCCACAGCGGCCTCGAGAAACTCGATCAACTGGCCAGGTAGGAACCCGGCTGCGGCGAGCGCGGTGAGGTCGGCAAATCGGGCGGGTGGATGCTTGCGGATCGTCACGCTCATCGGACGTGCCGGAGGTGACAGCGCGGCATGCAGGCGGCTGCCTTCGGGAAGAGTCATCGTCACGGTTGGACTCGCCCGGTCGAGCCGGGCGCTCGAGGTTCCGTCCGTGTACCAGTGAACGAGCTCGATCAGTGCGTCTTCGTCGTCGAACGGAGGGGCCACTGCTTGGCGCCGCCCTGACCTGAACACGAAGCAGGCCTCGGTTCCGTTGATCCTCACCTCCTCGACGTCCGGGTCGGCCAGATGCTCTGCGAGCGGGCCGAGCGGCGTCACCGCGGCGAAGACTCGCCGCCATGCCTCCTGTGACTGCACGCTGTCGAGGCCGGGTTCCTCTGCGACGAGGCGACCGACGAGCTGATAGATCCAATCCTGGTCTTCGACGCGCAGGCGCGGTCGATCGCGCCGCGCCAGCTCGGCCGCGAGCTCAGCCTCGACGCGAGCACGGATGCCAGACTCGACAGCTGCCGCCGCATACGGCGCGTTCACGGTTGAGCCGCGACCGCCATCGCCTGCTCGGCGGTAGAGATGGCGGCTTCCGCGCCGTCGCCAGTCCCGGCGCCGGCGCCGGCGATGATCGCGGTGAGATGCAATCCGGCGGCCGCGTACACAAATGCCGGCGCCTGTCTAGACGACACCGCGACCACGAGTCCTCCGGCGACTGACGCCTGCACTTCGACGCCGAGTGCGAAGGGCGACACGGAGAGATGGTCGGGCTCACCGTTGACGACCATGAGGTCCACCCTGGATCCCGGAGGTGCTGGTGGCGCGTCCTTCACCGGCACGAAGACGAGCCGTCGATCGGCGATCGCCTCCGCTGAGGTATCACTCCGCTGGATGAGCTGGCCGGCGCCGAGGTCGTGCGTAGCGTGCAGACCGGCAGGCGTCATCCGGTCGGTGCCCTTGAACACCAGCGGAAGCCCGGCGGGATTCACCCGCACCAGCACGAGCGAGTCCGAGGAGAGCACTGCGCCGGCAGGAATGTCGCTAGCCGCGGCATACACCTCTACAGAGTTTCGCTCGGGATTGGCGAACACAAGCAGCGCCGCGCTGAGGCCGACGCCTGAGCCCAAAGCAAGCAGCGCAGTCAGCCAACGTCTCATCGCCGCTCGACCTTATGACTGCACGTGCTCAGTCACAACCCCGCCTGTTAAGAATATTGAGGCTGTAAATCTCCGCTTGACAATCTGATCGCAGCGGTTATGGTGCATCACATGGCTGTTGCGACGACCTCTGCGGGATCAGAAGCCGCCATCGAGACTCGCAGGAGGTCCCTGCTCGCCGAATCGGACGTCCTGCTCGATGACGTCGAGATGCTCCGTCTCCAGGACGAAACCGAAGCGCCACCTCAACTGCGCGAGGCGATCCACGCGCTGCAGCTCCGCCTCGGCAGGCGCAATCCGCCAGTGCCGCCGGCCACCCTTCATGCGGCACACGACCTCGTGTTCGCGGTCCAGCAGCGATTGATGGCCGCCAACCCTGCGCATCCTCACCCCAACCGCCATGCAGGGAGACCGAGCGGCCAACCGGTCGTGAAAGTGGTCGCCGATGACCGCGTCTGGAAGGTCCTCACGCTGCCCTCTCCTCCGAACGCCGAGGGTGATGACGAGTGGCTCGAGCTCATCGATTCCACGGTCGAGCGAGCATGGGATCGCTGGTGCTATGCCCAGCACCACGCCGCGCGAGCGGCGCGCGAGCGTTTCAAGGCACCCGCCGCGGTGGCCGTCGCGCAGGCCGCTTGGGTCAACTATTGGGAATTGCTGATGGAGGCCGAGCGGATCAGCGAGCGCTTGCGCGGCCGGCTACGCGTAAGAACCCATGCAGCTCGTCGTACCGGACCGGCGAACCAGAGGCTCTGATCCGGGCGGCGAACAATTCCAGGAAGCGGCGCAGGCCCGCGTCGTCGAGCCGCGTCGCGGCCTCGATCACGCCCGCGGCGGCTTCGCGGTGACCCGGTTCGAGCACCTGGGCCAGCGTGTCGGCGAAGTCGGCCGGGAGACTGCTCATGGATTGGAGTGTAGGAGGCGGGCCTAGAATCGCAACGTGCAGCCGGTCGTGATCGGGGATGTGATGTGGGAGCCGAGCCCCGAGGTGATCTCGAAGAGCCGGCTCAAGCGATTCATGGATCAGCACGGCATCGAGACCTTCGCCGAGCTGCTCAAGCGCGCCGACGACGACATCGAGTGGTTCTGGGACGCGGCGATCAAGGACATCGATATCGCCTTCTACCGGCATTACGACAAGGTCGTCGACCTCTCGAAGGGCAAGCCGTGGGCGACCTGGTGGATCGGTGGGCGGATGAACATCGTGCAGAGCTGCCTCGACCGCTACCGCGGCACCGCGTCCCACGACAAGCTCGCGATCATCTGGGAAGGCGAGCCCGGCGAGGTCCGCAAGCTCACGTACCGCGAGCTCGACCAGCAGGTGTGCAAGCTCGCCGGCGTGCTGCGCAGGCTGGGCATCCGGCCCGGGGATCGCGTCGGCATCTTTATGCCGATGTGCCCCGAGGTTGCCATCTCGGTGCTCGCGACGGTGAAGATCGGCGCGGTCATCATCCCGCTGTTCTCGGGCTACGGGCCGGAGGCGATCGCGAGCCGGCTGCGCGACGGCGAGGCGAAGCTCGTCATCTGCGCCGATGGGTTCTACCGGCGCGGCCAGGTCGTGCCGATGAAGGAAACGCTCGACAAGGCGCTCGTCTCGTGCCCGACCGTGACCCGGGTCATCATGCACCGCCGCGTCGTGCGCGAGGTGCCCTGGACCCACGGTCGCGACTACGTGTGGGAGGTGGTGGTCGAGGACGAGCCGGACACGATGCACACGCACGAGCTCGACCCCGAGGACCCGCTGATGATCATCTACACGTCGGGCACGACGGGAAAGCCCAAGGGCTGCGTGCACGTGCACGGCGGCTTCCCCGTCAAGACGGCGCAGGACATGGCGCACGGCTTCGACGTCGGCGCCGGCGACACGATCTTCTGGTACACGGACATCGGCTGGATGATGGGTCCCTGGCTCATCTTCGGGTCGCTCATCCTCGGCGCGACGATGGTGCTGTACGAAGGCACTCCCGACTACCCGGCGGCCGACCGCCTGTGGCGCATGGTCGCCGACCACGGGGTCACCGTGCTCGGCGTCTCCCCCACCCTGGTGCGCGGGCTGATGAGCCACGGTGATGAGGTTCCCGCCCACCACGACCTGACGAGCCTGCGCATCCTGGGCGGCACCGGCGAGCCGTGGAACCCCGAGCCGTTCCAGTGGTTCTTCAAGAACATCGGCGGCGGGCGCATCCCGATCATCAACTACACGGGTGGGACCGAGATCTCGGGCGGCATCCTCTGCGGCAACGTGATCACGCGCCTGCGGCCGTGCTCCTTCGCGGGTCCGGTGCCCGGGATCGCCGCGGACGTGCTCGACCCCGAGGGGCGCTCCGTGCGCGGCGAGGTCGGCGAGCTGGCGATCCGCAACCCGTGGCCGGGCATGACGCGCGGCTTCTGGGGCGACCGGGAGCGCTACCTGGACACGTACTGGAGCCGTTTCGAGGGCGTGTGGGTCCACGGCGACTGGGCCTACGCGGATCCCGAGGACGACCTCTGGTACGTGCTGGGCCGCTCCGACGACACGATCAAGATCGCGGGCAAGCGGCTGGGACCGGCGGAGGTCGAATCCGTGCTGGTCGGACATCCGTGGGTGGCGGAGGCCGCCGCGATCGGCGTCCCCGACGAGCTGAAGGGCGAGGTGCTCGTGTGCTTCGTGATCCTCCGACCGAATCGGAAAGGCAGCCCAGAGCTGGCGACCGAGCTGGAAGACCTCGTGGCGAATGCGCTCGGCAAACCCTTGCGCCCGAAGGCGATCCATTTCGTCGGCGATCTGCCGCGGACGCGAAACGCGAAGATCCTGCGGCGGGTGGTGAAGTCGGTCTACACCGGCAAGGACCCCGGCGACCTCTCGTCGCTCGAGAACCCGAGCGCGCTCGCCGTCATCGGCGCAACTAGAAGCTGAGGACTTTCTCCGCTTCCATCGTCAGGCGCACCAGGTCCGGCGGCGTGATGAACGATGCGTTCGGGGTCAGCATCTCCGGCAAGACCCCACGGGCCTCAGCACAGCCCTTTCAAACGTAAACGTGGACATCCTGGTCGAGGCATTTGTCGAGCAGCTCGCGCAGCGGAGGCAGGCCCAGGCCGAGCACGTTGGCGATCACGTCGGGCTTGACCAGCTCGGCGGCGTCGCCGGCCAGTGCGATCGCGACCTCGGTTCCGTTGGCCTTGGCTCCGTTGGCCGCGATGTGGAACGCGATGCTCGCGCGGGTCGGATCCTCAGGTCCGGTGGAGGTGACGATGAGCAAGCCCGACACGAGCACAAGTATGGAGCCATGACGCGTTGAGGCTGAGCCGCCTCGATGCGGTGCGATTGCTGCTGCTCTGGCTTGGCGGTGTCGATCTCCGGCTGACCATGCTCGCGGTGCCTCCGCTGATTCCGCTCATCCACCGGGAGCTGCATCTCGACGAGAAGACCGTCGGCGCGCTCGTCTCGCTGCCGGTGCTCCTGCTCGCCGCGGCGGCAGTGCCCGGGGCGCTCCTGATCGCCAGGCTCGGCGTGCGCGGCGCGCTGTTGATAGGGCTCGGCTGCGTCGCCGTCTTCGGGGGCTTGCGGGGATTCGGCCCCAGCACTCCCGTCTTGTTCAGCGCCACCTTCCTGATGGGCGTCGGCATCGCCGTGAGCCAACCCGCGTTTCCGTCGCTGGTCCGCGAGTGGTTCCCGCGCCGGATCGCGGTCGCGACGGCCGTCTACAGCAACGGAATCCTGATCGGCGAGACCGTGCCCACCGGGCTGACCTCCCCGGTCGGCGTGCTGCCGCTGGCGCACGGAGACTGGCGGTGGGCGATCGCGATGTGGTCCGTGGTGGTCCTCCTGAGCGGCGTCGCGATCGTGCTCGCGGCGCCCACGCGGGGCCCGAAGCCGGCCGTGCCGGCGCGCTGGTGGCCGAGCTGGCGCGAGGGGCCTGCCGTGCGGATCGGCCTCGTCATGGGCATGGCGTCAGCCGTCTACTTCGGCACCAATGCCTACGTCCCGGACTTCCTGGACCAGACCGGACGCCACTCGCTGATCACCCCCACCCTCTTCGTCCTCAACGGCGCGCAGCTGCTCACGGCCCCGGCGGTCGCGCTGAGGGAGCGGCTGTTGACCGGCCGCGTCGGCTTCATCGGCTCCAGCGCGTTGATGGCGATCGGGCAGCTGGGCATTGTCCTGACGCCCGGCGCGGGCGTGATCTTCTGGGCGTTCGTGCTCGGATTCGCCGCCGCGCTCGCCTTCATCGTCACGCTGACCCTCCCACCGAGGCTCGCCGCGCCCGGGGACGTGCACCGCATGAGCGCGGCGGTCTTCACCGTTCAGTACGGAACGGCTTTCGTTCTGCCCCTGATCGCGGGTACGTTGTGGGACCTCACCGGCGTAGCTGCGCTTGCCTTCGCCCCGGGAGTGGCCGCGACCGCGGTCATGGCCTGGCTGGCCTTCTCGCTGCGGCTGCAAAGCGAGGCACGCCCGGCCTGAGCGAATTGCGGATCAGGGGAAGATGCCGGCCTTGTAGTCGCTCAGAATCTCGCCGGCCGCCCGCGCGCCTTCCTCCGCCCCACCTTCCATGAAGCCCTGGAAGTTGGTCGAGCAGTGCTCGCCGGCGAAGTGGCATTTCCCCGTGTGGATGTCCGGTTGGCGGAGTCCCTCGTAACCGGAGAACAGCGTGTACTGGCCAACCTTCCAGTACGAGTACGAGCCGAGCAAGAACGGGTCGGCCAGCGGCACGTCCAGGGTCGCCCGGCCGTTCCAGTGCTTTGAGATTCCGGGGAACACCGGCTCGATCTGGCTCAGGAAGGTCCTGGCGAATCCCTCAACCACGGTTGGGTCGTTCGTGTCGCCGGTGAAAGAGGCAAGCGGCACCCCGCCGCCCGTGTAGTTGACCAGGATCCCGGTGTCGCCGTTCTGGGCACGAGTCACTTCCCACGTGTTCTGGTAGCCGGTGTCCGAGTAGGTCAGGCCGTTGCCGATCCCCCACAGCCCGGGCTTATTCCAGTAGCGCGTGTCGAACTGGAGCTGAAGCTTGCAGTTCTTGCCGTAGCCGAGCTGCGTGATCGCCGTCTGCTTGATGGTGTCGAAACCGGCCGCGCGATAGTCATGGCCTGACTTGAGGATGGTCCGGAGGACCGAGAAGGGGATCGCCATGATCACCCGGTCGAAGTCTTTCCTGGTGGTCACGCCGCCGCTCTGCAGCGTGAGCGTGTAGGTGTTGTTCGAGTTGTGGACGATGCCGGTGAGCGCTGTGTTGAGCTGCACGCTGCCGGCCGGGAGCGAGGCGGCGATGGCCCGGGGCAACCGATCGTTGCCGCCGGCGAGGTGGTAGCGCTCGTCCGAGGCGCCGAAGATCCGGAAGTTGCCCGGCTGCGGCTGGAAGCCAAGCAGGTACACGAGGTTGAGCGAGCTCTGCTCGGTGGTCACGTTGCCGTACTCGATGTTGTACGCAACGTCCAGCAGCTGTCCCATCCTCGAGCCATGACCGCCGGGGACCCTTGTCTCGATCCAGTTGTGCAGGCTCAGGTGGTCGAGAGCCTGACCGGCCGGGGTGGACATGTTGTACAGGGTCGGAAAGGGTGCTGAGTTGAGGTCCTTCTTGACCGCGTTCCAGACCGGGTTGAAGTCCGCGTTTTCCTCTGCGGTCGTGTAATACCCGCCGAAGAAGTAGTCCGTTTCAGTCGAGTGGATTGGCTCGGCCGCGAGCAGGTCGACCTTGGGGATGTTGAAGCGCTGTGCGAGGCCCTGGATGGTCTTGTGCCTCGTGTCGATCAGCTCGCCGCAGTCCTCGCTGGTCTGCCCATTGAGCCAGGAGGTCGTGTCCGAGTGCATGCGGCCGCCGACGCGGTCCGAAGCCTCGTACACGGTCGAACTGATCCCCGCATCCTGCAGCGTCAGCGCCGCGTTCAGGCCGGCGATGCCTCCCCCGATGATCGCGATCCGGCCCTGCCGGCCCTTGTTCACCGCCGCCCACGCCGCCATCGGCCCGCTGAGAGCCGCGACCCCGACCACCGCCCCGCCCACCTTGATGAAGTCGCGGCGGCTGATGTGCATCTGGCGGCGTTCCTGCTGCACGGATTCGACCGTGCGTCCGGACCTATCTGCCTCGTCAAAGTCCTCGAACAGCTCCTGGAAACGGCTCAGCAGTGGGGTCCGGGCCATGGGCGATCTCTCCTTGAACGGATGGGTGGTCAGTCAATGCTAGAGGGGCCCAGACCCGCCTGGACCCCTCTAAATCAACGGTTCGTGCTCAGGGAATCGTCACGCTCGCGACGACCTGCTGCTGGAAATGGTTCGGGTTGGAGCCGTCGTCAAAGGTGCTGACCGACGTGGTGAAGTCGGTCGAGCCGCTGGTGATGTTGCCGTAGTAATCGCCGATGAAGCCTTCGCCCGCGTTGATCGCCGCGGCCTTCAACGAGTTCAGCTGCGGGTCCCACGTGTGCAGGCTGATCCGGATGTTGTTTCCAATTGGATTGAGCTTCGCGTTGTACGCCTGCAGGCTCGCGTTGATGCAGTAGTTGGTCGCCCCGGCCGGGTTGTTCGGGTCCAGGCCAAGACCAGCCGCTGCGGCTTCGGAGCCGGTCGGGCACGCCAGCCGGCGGTCGTAGAACGCGACCAGGACTGTTCCGTCGGCCGCCGTGGTCAGGTTCGGCTGCATCGTGTCGACCGTGGAGCTCGCGTTGTCGTTGACCTGGATGGGCGCCGACCAGGTCTTGCCTCCGTCGTAGGACGCGCTCAGGATCTGGTTGCCGAAACCGGCGCTGTAGTCCTCCCAGGCCGTGTAGAGCGGATAGGAACCGTTGCGCAGTCGCTTCGGGCCCACCGCGAAGGTGTCCTCGATGCCATCGCGGAAGTTCGTGTTGGCGTACTCCAGCGGCGGCGCCGCGACGTCGTGGACGATGGTTGAAACGGACTGCCAGGAAACGCCGCCGTCGATCGAGCTGTCGAGCAGGATGCTGGTCAGGGTCGACTTCGACGAGAAGTTGGTCAGCGGGGTGAACACCGTGCCGTTGCCGTCGACGTGCGGCAGGAGATAGGTGTCGCCCTGGGGGTTGTTGCCGGCGGTCGGCAGCCGCTGGGGCTTCGACCACGCGGTGTGCGTGCCGTCGGCCTTCGCGTCGGCGAAGGACGCGAACGGCACCGGCGTGAGCGAGTCGAAGACGACCCACATCGCGTAGATCCGGTTGAAGTGCGGGCTCGACGGGTTGGTGTCGATGGTGATCCACTGCTTGTCCGGCTCGCGGCCCTTCGCGGGGTACGACGCGATGACGTCCATCGCGCCGGCCCGGTTGGTCGTCCAGTCATCCGCCGCCGTGGCGCCATGCTTGCGGACCGAGATGGTGATCGCCTCCGCGGCGACGGCGGGGTTGGGCTCGATGTTCTGGTTCGTCTTGTAGTTATGGCTGCCGTCGGCGTTGTAATAGAACTCGTACGGCAGGATCAGCGTGTAGAAGTTGCCGAAGGAGTCGAACGCCCCGACCGGGTCGGTGTTGTCAGTCCAGCCCTCGTAGCCGGGAATGTGCCCCTGCACCGGCCAGGTCTTGCCGCCGTCCCATGACTCGAAGAAACCAAGCAGGTGGTTGTAGCCCTCAGCGCTGACCGCCCACTTCGAGGTCCCGATGAGGTGCATCTGGTTCGTCGGGTCGACTCGGATGTCGGATTCAGAGTGGTTCTTGACGAGCATCGGCGTGGCCGCCGGGAACCCGGCGTTGCTGCCCACCTGGCTCGGATACGGGGTGAGGCCGGTGTCCTCGCCCGTCGTGGCGGCGCCGCCGCAGGCGGACATGCCGCTGTAGCCGTCGGCCGGACCGAGGTTCCCGGAGAACGGAACCTCTGGGCGGTAGCAGCTGGTCTTCTGAGTGGTGGCGAAGACGTTGGTGACGCCGAATTTATCCGCGCTGGCGGCGTACGCGCTGTCGCTCTGCGTTCCCTGGGGTACGTTGCCGACCCCGGAGGCCGCCGCCGGCGTGCTGCCGAAGAGCGACGCGACCAGGACAGCAGGCGCGGCGAACGCTAGAAGTCGGTGGCGTTTCATCACTACCCCCCTTGAAATGAGCCAAGCCTTAAACGACCTTAGGTCAACTCGGTGAAGAATTCAACTTGTCCCATCCTCAGCGCCGCGCCGCGCGCAAATCAAATTTGGCCGATCGTCGCGGTGGTGTGGGTATGGGGCTTGGGTGGTTTTCTTGCACGTTGCGTGGGTGGGTGGCGCGTCAGGCAGCGACTCGGAAGAGGGTGTTGGGGGAGGTTTGGGCGGTCTTCATGCACTTTACGTGGGCGGGGTTTGTGTAAATTAGGCCTTGACGCACGAACATGCGTTTGGTACGCTTTTCTTATGTTGGGGAAAGGGGGCACACCCCTCTCTGAGCTGCAGGCGGCGGCGCGACGCTTCTTGCAACGTGACACATCCTGCCGGCGGAGTTGAAGAATTCTTAGTCGGGTAGCTCGTAGGTCAGCGACCCTTCGCGAACTTCTTCAGTCTCCACGTCCCACCATCGCCCGACAAAACTGGAGCGGGAGACGAGCCTCGAACTCGCTACCTCAACCTTGGGAAGGTTGCGCTCTACCAGGTGAGCTACTCCCGCATCCCGGACACGATTCTAGGTGACTACGTTTCGACCACGGCTTCGGCCTGCGGCGCGGCTTCGGCCACGACCGAGCGGACCAGGAGCGAATACTCCCGGACCAGGCGGTCGGAGTGGGCGGGGTCCAGCGTGGACGCGATGATGTGATATTCCGGCCGGTCGGCGTCCGGGACCACCAGCACCCACCCACCTTCGACGAACACCTTCACGCCATCGGTGAGGTCGACGCGGTCCTTCATGTGCGTCTCCATCATGGTTCGCATGACGCGCCCCTTGACCTCCCAGGGACAGAACTCGACCGCGGTTCGATGTGCGACGGACGGGATCCGCTCGCGCAGCATTCCCAGCGAAGACCCTGTCTGCGCCAGCAGCTCGAGCATGCGCACGGTCGTGAAGATGGCGTCGAACGACACCGCGAAGTCCGGCCAGCAGTAGCCGCCCCTGCCGTCAGACGCCACCACCGTGTCGGCATGCTGGGCCGCGCGCAGCACTGCACCCGGCGTGATCTTGGTCGGCACGAACCTGCTGTGCATCTGGTCCGCGATCATGGAAAACGCCAGGGACGTCGACGCCGGGCCGAGCACCGTGCCGACCCTGTTCGCAAGCGCGAGCTGGGCCAGCACCGCGAATGCCGTGTCATGGTCCAGCACAGTGCCGGTCTCATCGATGAGGAAGCATCTCTCCCCTGGCGTGTCGATCAGCACGCCGACCTTGGCCTTCACCGCCGAGACGATAAGGCCCATCTCCTTGAGGTGCTCCCGAAACGTCCCCTCGTCCTGTTCCATCACGATCTCGGCCGGCGAGGCGTTGAGCGGGATGACGGTGCAGTTCATCTCCTGGAACATCCCAGGCAGCACCGTGGCCGCCGAGCCGTTGTTGTAATCGATGAGCACCTTGAAGGCCGCACCGCGGACCGCCTCCAGGTCGATCTTCGCGATCATGTCCTGGACGTAGCGCTCCGTCTGCCCGTCCCGGCGCACGATGCGGCCCATCTCGTAGTGAGAGGCGCGACGTATGTCCTCCCGAAAGAAGAGGCCCTCGAGGCGACGCTCGCTTCGCTTGTCCGGGTTGAGACCGTGGTCGTCGAACAGGCGGATGTCCGCCGATCGCGGATCCACCGGCGAGGTCTGCACGTGCACGGCAGCGACGTGATTGGCGCGGGCCCAGTAGCGCGACACCGGCGCCGGGAGCACCGACAGGTCGATGACGCTGGTGCCCGAGGAGATCATCCCCGACATCAGGGCGCGGCCGATCATGCGGGCTGACCTCGTGTAGTCGCGCGAGATCCCGATCTCGGTGCCCTTGGGCGCGAGAGCGCCGATCGCGGCGCCCAAACGGGAGGCGAACTCCGGCGTGAACTCCACGTTGATCAACCCGTTGAGGCCATACGAGCTGAACAGGCCTCGCTTCCACGAGCCGGCCCAGATGATCGATTCGTGGACGACCGCCCCCGGCTCGACCTCTTTGTTCGGCCAGATGCGCACATTCGGGTTGATCGTCGAGCCGGCGCCGATGACGACGTCGCTGCCGATCACGCTTCCCTCTTCGAGGAGGCAGCCGTTCTTGATCGTGACCGACTTGCAAACCACCGCGCCGCGAAGCCGCGAGTTCAACCCAATGTAGGTGTGGTCCCACGTGATCGAGTTGGAGACCTTCACACCCGAGTCGACGGTGGTGTAGGCGCCGATCACACACGGCCCGTTGACCCACGCGCCCGAACGCACCTTCGCTCCGGCGCAGATGAGGGCCGGGCCGTCGACGCGGGCGTCGCGCGAGACCTCAGCGTCCGGGTGGATCCAGGTGGAGTCGCCCACTCGATCCCCGGGAATCTGGACTTTGACTTTTCCCTCGAGGCAGTCGAAGTTCGCTTTGACGTAGGCCGCATGGCTGCCGACGTCTTCCCAGTAACCGGAGGCCACCCAGCCGAAGACGTTCTCGCCCTGCTTGAGCAGCTTTGGGAAGACGTCGCCCGACCAGTCCGTCACCTCGCCCGCTCGAAAGAAGTCGAACACGGCCGGGTCGAGGATGTAGATGCCGGTGTTGGCGAGGTCCGAGATCACCTCGCCCCAGCTTGGCTTTTCAATGAAGCGCTGGACCGCTCCGCCCTCGTCGATGGCGACCACGCCGTACTCGAGCGGGTTCGGCACGGGTTTCAGGACGATCGTGGCGATCGCCCGCCGCTCTCGATGGAAGCGCGTCGCCGCGGCCAGGTCGATGTCGGTGAGCGAATCGCCCGAGATGACGACGAACGTTTCCGTCAGGGCCTGGCGGGCGAGCATCACTGAGCCGGCCGTGCCTAAAGGCGAGTCCTCCACCGAGTAGCTGAGGTTGATGCCCTGCTCGGAGCCATCGCCGAAGTAGTTGCGGATCGACGCGCCCAGGTACTGCACGGTCGCAACCACGTCCCGCATCTGGTGACGGCGCAGGTGCAGGAGGATGTGCTCCATGATCGGCCGGCCCGCGACCGGGACCAGGGGCTTGGGCGTGCGGCTGGTGAGCGGCCGGAGGCGCGAACCCTCCCCTCCCGCCATGACCACCGCCTTCATCTCGTTACCATCGTAGGTCTCTCGTGCAAGAACTCAAAGAATTCGCTCTCGATCTTCTGTGGACCTGGCAGCCCCGAATCGAAAACCTTTTTCGCACGCTCGATCCCAAGCTGTGGGAATCGACCCGGCAGAATCCTATCGTCCTTCTCAGCCAGCTGGGCGAGGCTGGAGTCGCCGCCGCGTGCGAGCGGCCCGAGGTGCAGGCCGCGCTCGCCGGCGCCCGTGCCACCCGCAGCGACTACTACGGCGTCAATCCACGGTTCATGGACGCGAAGGCCCCGCTCGTCATCGCCTACTTCTCGCTGGAGTTCGGGCTCGCCGAATGCCTGCCCATCTACTCGGGCGGTCTCGGCGTCCTGGCCGGCGACCACCTGAAGGCGACGAGCGACCTCGGGCTTCCACTGGTCGCGGTCGGTCTCCTTTACCGGCAGGGTTTCGGGAGGCAGGAGATCGACGCGGGCGGCCGCCAGGTCGAGCTATACACCGAGAGCCAGGGCGCCGACCTGCCCGTGCAGCGCGTCGAAGGCGTCGAGGTGGAGGCGCCGATCGGCGCCCGCAAAGTACGCATCGGGGTATGGCGCGCGCAGGTTGGACGCGTCCCGCTGTTCCTCCTCGACACCGACCTCGAGGCGAACCCGCCCGACCTCCGCTCGATCACCGACCGCCTCTACGTCCCGGAGCCCGACCGGCGCCTGCGCCAGGAGATCGTGCTCGGCATCGGCGGCGTACGGGCCCTGCGGGCGATGAACATGACGGCGGGCGTCTTCCACCTGAACGAAGGCCACAGCTTTCTGTGCGCCGTTGAGCGGATCCGCGAGCTCCGGGCGTCCCGGCAGATGACGCTCGAAGAGGCCAGGCTCGTCGCCCGCGCCGGAATCGTCTTCACCACGCACACGCCCATCGCCGCGGGAAGCGACTATTTCGAGTCGGGCCTCGTGTGGGACCTCCTCGGTCCGTACCTGGCCGAGGTCGGTATTTCGTTCGACCGCTTCATGGACCTCGGCCGGCAGAAGCCGGGCGATCCGCGCGAGCGGCTGTGCACGACCTACGCCGCGCTCAGGCTGGCCGACCAGTCGGTGGGAGTGAGTCGGCTCCACGGGGCCGTTTCGCGGCGGTTGTGGAAGGACGCGTGGAAGGGCCTACCCGAAACGCAGGTTCCGATCGGGTCGGTGACCAATGGCGTGCACATGCCGACCTGGATCGCCCCGGAGATCGCCGACCTCCTCCGCCGCTACGTCGGACCCGACTGGTGGGACCTCGACGGGCGCGACGGACGCTGGCAGGCGGTGTTCGACATACCGGCGCCGGTGCTCTGGGCGACGCACCTCGACCTGAAGCGCCGCATGATCGAGTTCGCGAAGCGACGTTCGGAGAAGCCGATGGAGCTCGACCCCGAAGCTCTGACCTTCGGTTTCGCGCGGCGGTTCGCGCCTTACAAGCGTGCGAACCTCCTTCTGCAGGACGTGGCCCGGCTCACCTCGCTGCTGAACAGCGCGAAGCGCCCGGTGCAGATCCTGTTCGCCGGCAAGTCGCACCCCGCGGACCAGCCCGGAAAGGAGATCGTCGCGCGCATCGTCACGTTCGCGCGCGAGCAGCCTCGAGTGGTCTTCCTCAAGGATTACGACATCGAGCTGGCCCGCCATCTTGTGCACGGGGCCGACGTCTGGCTCAACAACCCGCGCCGGTTCCTCGAGGCGAGCGGTACGAGCGGCATGAAAGCCGGGGCGAACGGAGGACTCAACGTGAGCATCCTCGACGGGTGGTGGGACGAGGCCTACCGTCCCGAGCTGGGCTGGGCGATCCCATCCGCCGCGACGCTCGAGCGGCCGGAGATCGACGATCGGGCCGAGGCGGAGGGCCTGTACCGGCTGCTCGAGCGCGAGGTCGTGCCCGCCTTCTACGAGCGCGACAAGGATGGGATTCCTCAGCGCTGGGTCGAGATGATGCGGGCGTCGATCCGCCACACGGCTACGGCGTTCGCGGCCCGCCGGATGGTGATCGACTACTTCGATCTGGCCTACGCGCCGGGGGCAAGAAGGGTCGAGCAGCTGCGGCTGCTTCCGGATTGGGGCGGATAGGGTTGGATGAGCTGCAGAGTAGGGGCTTAAGCCCCTCACCCTAGCCCTCTCCCCGACGGGGAGAGGGAATGTGCTTTCAATCCGCTAGCGCTCCCACTCCTCGGCGTTCGCGTCTGGCGGTGATGGCTGCCAGGTAGAGCTGCACATACCGATGTGCTGACCGCGACCACGAGACATCCTCCGTCATGTCGCGCCGTACCAGCCACGACCACGCCGCCGGGTGCCGGAACGTTTCGGCCGCCCGCACCACCGCGCCGTAGAACTGCCACGAGTCGTAGTCGTCGAAGGTGAACCCGTTGCCGGTCGCCGCGACCGGGTCGTAGTCCCGGATCGTGTCGGCCAGACCGCCTGTCTCACGCACCACGGGGACCGTGCCGTAGCGCAAGGCGATCAGCTGCGCGAGCCCGCACGGCTCGAACCGCGACGGCATCCACAGCATGTCGGCCCCGGCGTAGGTGCGCTGGGCGAGAGCGGCGTCGAATCCGATCGTCGCTGAGACCTGGTGTGGAGCCTCGGCCGCCCAGCGCCGGAACATGTCCTCGTAGCGCCGGTCGCCCGTCCCGATCACGACCACCTGCAAGCCCAGGTGAAGAAGGTGCGGCATCGCCTGCTCCACGAGGTCGATGCCCTTGACGTCGTAGAACCTCGAAACGATCGCGCACACCGGCCTGTTCACGTCATCGAGGCCGAGCTCCGCCTTGAGCTCGGCGCGGCATAGCGCCTTGCCCTCCGGAGCGTCCGCCGAGTAGTGATGCTTCAGGTTGGGATCGCGCTGCGGGTCAAAGATCTCGTAGTCGATGCCGTTGACGACACCGTGGAGCTTGTGAGCGTTGCGGCGCAACAGCTCGTCGAGGCCCTCACCGTATTGCGCAGTCTGGATCTCCGAGGCGTAGCGCTCGCTGACGGTGTTGACGACGTCTGCGAAATGGATGCCGCGGCCCAGGACGTTGACGACGCTGTCGAGCCCGGGGATGCCCACCTGGATCAGGCCCCACTCCTCGAGGCCCGCCAGGACCAGGGCGCCAAAGCCGAACGTACCCTGCGCCGCGAGGTTGTGGATCGTGAGGTTGGTCGCGATCTTGGCGTACGGGCCTTCCGTGTAGACACGCTCGAGCAGGTTCGGCACCAGCGCGGCGAACCAGTCGTGGACATGGATCACGTCCGGGAAGAACTCCAGCTCGGGCAGCATCTCCAGCAGGGCGCGCGAAAAGAAAACCGATCGCGCATCGTCGTCGCCGAAGCCGACGATCCCGTCGCGGTCGAAAAGCTGCGGGCAGTCGACGAAGTACACGACCATATCGCCGAGCCGTCCTTCGTAGATCGTCGCCTCCAGCTTCTGGGCGCCGAGCGGCACCTGCAGGCCCGTGACGACCGGACGCAGGTTGTTCCGCCCGATGTCGATCTGCCGGTAGCGCGGAAGCACGACCCGGACATCGTGGCCCACCTGGCGCAGCTCCTTCGAGAGCGCCGCCGCGACGTCCGCGACGCCACCGAGCTTGGCAAAGGGCGCGAGCTCCGCCGTCGCGACCAGCACCTTGAGGTTCTGTGAGTGGGGCACTGCCGCGGCAGGCGCCTCTCCCGGCACGCGCACGCCGAGCGAGCCGGATGGCGGCACGACCTCGATGTCTTTTCCATCACGGCTCACGACCAGCGCCATCTCGACCGTGTCGCCAGGGTGCTTGCTGAGGCGCTCGAACGGAACCGCGACGAAGAACGGGTCGGGCACCTCCCAGGCGGTCTCGACGACGCCGCGGACTTGTTCGACTGGTGCGCCCTGCGCGCGCCGGGCGGGCTCGACGATCTTCGCGACCGTGATCGAGCCACCTACAGCGCGCGGCACGATCCGCACCGCGTAGGCGGGCTCGAAGCCGAGGTCCGCTGTGGCGACGACCGGAAGCGGCAGGTCGATGTCGCTAGCGCCGTCGCCGGCCAGCGAACCCGAGCAGTAGAGCCACAGGTCGATGTGCTGGGCCTCCAGCTCGGCGGGCGTGCGCGGCGTGTCGACCCGCACGTACATCTGCTCGCCGTCGTTGCCGTAATAGACGCGCTCGACGATCCCTGCCGGGCGGTGCAGCGCCCCGAAGCCCGAGCCCACCTGGAAATAGCCCGCCTTGCTCCACTCCGCATCGTCGTGTGAGGCCGGGCTGATCGCGGCCGCGGGTGCGCCACGCTCGGGGGCCGGCGCGCGCTTGATGATCGGTTGAAACAGGCGCGCCGGGGCGCGCGAACCCATGAGCTTGTAGACGTTGCGCAGGTGCAGTCGGAACTGGTTGTCCCAGATCGGGTCCATGCCCGAGTCGTGCTTGCGGCTGAACCACCAGAACCAGTCGCTGCCCTCGGTGATCAGGATCTCGCGCCAGGCGAGCGCCGCCTGGTCCGAGTCTTTCGGCCGCTGCACGGATTGGTCTTCGAGCCAGGCACGGGTCTCGGCGAGCAGGTCCCAGGCGACGTTGTGCTCGGGGTCGCCGATCCACGTGTCGAGGCTCGCCCCGATCCAGCTGCCCGTGTGAAGGTGGTGCAGCTGCTGCTCGGCGGGATGCTCCGCGAGGAAGTCCGACACGGTCGTGGTCACGACGTCATCAGTCGCTTCGAGCTCGGTGTACAGGGCGTTGAGGAAGTCGTGGCCGTCGCGCGGGTAGAACTCCCACGCGTTCTCGCCGTCCAGCGCGATCACCACCAGCAGGTCGCGATCGCCCTGGTGCTCGCCGATCCCCTTGAGCCGGCCGATCAGGTTGCGCGCCGCATCGATTGACGACATGCGCTGGTAGTCGAAGCCGATGGCATTCGAGATCTGCGAATCGCGGAACACCATCGTCAGGTTCTTGTCCTCGCGCTCCAGTCGCTTCGGGCTGTACAGGTGCTCGTCCCGCGAGTAACGGTTCTCCATGGAGCGCGCGAGGACCTCTTCGTCGCTGATCATCCAGCCCACGCCGGCGCTCGCGACCAGGTCGACGATGCTCTCGCCCACCGCCATCTCCGAGGGCCACATGCCGGCCGGCCGGCGCCCGAGCAGGCGCTCGAAGAGGCCGAGGCCGAGCTCGATCTGCCGTTCGGCGTCCTCCCGATGTGAGAAGTGGTGCTCGGGCAGCTGGAGCTGCGGGTTGGCGATGCGTGCAGAGTCGACGTGAGTCAGCAGCGGCAGGATCGGGTGGTAGTACGGCGAGAATGTCAGCTCGGCCTGTCCGCGGTCGGCGAGCTCGCGGTACTTCGGGATGACCTTCTTCATCATGTCGAGCTGGGCGGTGAAGAGCGGCTGCTTGTCCGCCTCCGCGAAATCGCGATCCTTGCGCTTCAGCTCCGCAAGCCGCGGGTCGGACTCCATCCAGACGGGGTCGCACCAGGCGAGGTTGAACCAGACCTGGAGATCGCGAATGTCCTGAGTCGTGAACTGGGCATCGACCGGCCGTGAGGCGAGCTCGAGGTAGCGGGGCGACTGCTGGACACGAAGCGCACGCGGCGACTCGCGCATCCAGCGCAGCAGGAAATCGCGTTCCTCGGCCGACAGGTCGGCGGCCTCGCGCCGGCTCAGGTTGAGGAAGAGGTCGACCGACTCCTCCTTCCCGTAATCCTCGATCTGGGCCAGGAGCGAGGGGACGAGGTTGAAGGTCGCGCGCAGCTTGGGATAGCCGTCGAGCAGGGCCGGCATCTTGAAATAGTCCTTGGCCGAGCGCAACCTGACCCACGGCAGCAGGTAGGTGCTGGTGAGGTCGTCCTTGTAGTAAGGCTGGTGCATGTGCCAGACGAAAGCGACATGTACGGGTTTCATCTCTTATCCAACAAATCGATCCAGTGCGCGGATGAAGTTTAAGTACACGCGCTGCTGCTCTCGGATGATCCCGTTCGGACCGAGCTCCCACCACTCGTCCGGAGTGAAGTACGCGCTGACCTCCGCCGCCGGCCCCGAACGGCCGAACCACTGGATCAGATGCAGGTTGTCCGACTGGAGCAGCCACCTTGCGATCTCGATCAGCCTCGGGTCTCCCGTGAGCCGAGCTTTCGAGTAGGCATGGTGCATGAGGCGGAACAGACCCTGCTGGGCCTGGTTGCCGAGGAAGAACTCCATGCCGCCCTCGCCTGCCCATGTGGTCCCGTATTCGTTGACCGGGATCTCGTAGCGCGGATCGTCCAGCTCGGCGACCGCCTCCGACGGCAGCATCATGCGAACCTTCCGCTTCTTGAGCTGAGTGCTCAGCCCGCGCACGAACTCAAAGATGCCCGTGTCCCGCCGGTGGTGCTCGCCAAACGTCTCGAAGTCCCAGCCGAGCGTGACCACGTCGCCCCAGGCGTCGCGCACCCAGCCCGCATACGTCTCGGGCCCCAGCGGCCACATGCTCCAGCTGCTGTTCGAGAAGCGGTAGCCGACGTCGTCCGACAGCGCGTGATGGCGGGCGAGGAGCGCCAGGCTCTGCGCGGGGTACCGGAAGACATGCGTCGGATCCTGCCAGTTCAGCTGCCACGCACGGCCTTCCATCAACGCCGCGGTGAAACCGCACTGCTGGAGGGCGAAGTACACGTCGTTGGACATGAACATCTCGGTCGTGTCCGTCACCGTCACGGGTTTCTGGAACAGCTCCTCGAGACGGCGCCGGGCCCACAGCATCGACTCCTTGAACTCGACGATGTCCATGTAGAAGAGCCACGAGTGGTACGGCTCCACGCACACGACCTCCACGTTCGGGCTCGCGCACAGCCGCTTGAAGGAGTCCATCACCTTGCTCCCCCACCTCTCCGCCTGCACGAGAAACGAGTTGCTGAACCCGATCGACATCCGCCAGCCGCGCCTGGTGAGGTCGCGGAACATCGCGGTCGCCGGAAGGTACGCGGCGCGCGCCACCTGGTCGAAGTAGCGCCGGTCCATCTCCTCGTCGAAGATGAAGCGCGCCAGGTCGTCGGGCTGAGTCCCGGCCGGGATGACATGCGCCGGCAGCTTCAGGCGCCGTGGCTGGTGGACCACGGTGTAGACGATGACGTTCTCAGCCACGCGCGACACTGGGCTTGCGAGTTCGCGCCGGAGCGACCTTCCGTTCCGCCGGCGGGGGTCTCACCGCCTGCTGCGCGGCAGCGAACTCGATCCGCAGCAGGAGCTCGTCGATCACCTTCTCCCAGACATAGGCCCGCGCCGTGGTCCGGCCGCGCCTGCGCATGGATGCCGCCAGCCTGGGTCGCTCTTTCAGCAGCGCCAGCCCGGTGACGAGCTCGACCGGGTCGCTGGTCTCGAGGATCAGGGCGTTGCGATATGCCTCGGCGTAGTCCTCGCCTGTCGAGCCGGTGACCGCGAGGCCGCCTGCCGCCATGACCTCGAGCCCGACGAGACCGAATGGTTCGTGCCCGGAGTTCGCAAGAACCGCGTCGCAGGCTCCATAGATCAACAGGAGCATGTCGTCGCTGACAAAGCTCGTGAAGTTGACCACATCCGCCTCCGGGTTTTGACGCAGTAGAGATGCCAATCCCAGCGGGTCGGCCGGCGTGGCGGCATCGATCACGACGAGGCCCTGGTGTCGCGCGTGGTCGAGCACCTCACTCCCGTGCGGCTCGCGCCCGCCGCGTATGAGCAGCTTCACGGTCTGTCCACGGCGCTTGAGAAAGGCCATTGCCGACACGGCCATCAACCAGCGCTTGTCGGGGTCGAATCGCCCGATCTTGAAACAGAGATGGTCCGCATCCGCGGCGACTCTGACGGCGGCCACCGCGGCGGGATCCGCGTCGGCGATCGAGGAGCGAGGGATGCCGTTCGGGATGACCACGGGGTTCTGGCCCGAGTTCCACATCATGAACTTCATGTAGCGGCTCACTGTCGTGATGGTCGTGGCCAGCGCCAGCGCCGTCCAATCGATCCTGTGGAAGCCGAAGGTGTTGTTCGCGTTCCAGAGCATCACGACCCGGTCGCGCAGTCCACGGCGGTACAGGCTGTCGGAGATCAAGCCCATCGACCACGAGGTATGCCACTCCTCGCCCATCACGACCACGCTGTGCCCTGCGGTGACGGCCGGTGCGATGACCTCTTCGATGACGCCCGCCGGCAAGCTGGCGTTCCAGTCGCGGAGCTTGCCCTCCTCGCCGTCGTACACCCCGCCGCGGTGCTGCGCGGAGATCCACTGGCACCAGCGGCGGTAGTGCAGCCGGCCACCTTCGTGGGTTTCTTCACCGGGTAGGTCGGGATCGCCGACAAAGTACAGGTGAGTCTCGTATCCGAGAGTCGCCAGCGAACGCGACAGTCCCTTCACGCGCACCCCGAGACCGCCGGCCTGGCTGTACAGATCGGGGCCTTCGAAGCTCAGCAGGACGAAGACCGTCCGGTCGGGCGTGAAGATCACGACAGCGCGCCGAGAATCTCCAGCGCCTCCGCGTGGAGCTCCCTGGTGGGCGCGCAGAGCAAAGTCGTACGGCGCTCGAGCGAGGCGGGTTGAGGTCCGATGGGATTCCCCCGCATGTCGGTGGCCACGCCACCCGCCTCCGCAAGCAGAAGCAGGCTTGCCGCCATGTCGAACACGCGCACCGGCATCGGCGCGCAGAAGACGTCGAACCCGCCCGAGGCGGTGTGCGCTATGGAAAGCGCCATCGATCCCAGTATGCGGAGCTTGCTCGCACGCTCCACGAGCGGGCGGGCTTCGGTGATCGCGCGCGGTGAGCTCTCGAGCCCGAGGATCTCGATCCGCTTCGGATCCTGGCGCGGAATCATCGCCAGCGGCGCGCCCGAGCGCCGAGCGCCCTGCTTGCGGATCGCCGTCCACTCCTCCCCGGTGTTCAGGTTCAGCACCAGGCCCGCGAACGTGTCGTCGATGGTGGGACCGTCGAGCACCGCGAGCATCAGGCCGAACAGCGGCACGCCCTGCCTGGCGTTGAGGCTGCCATCAACCGGGTCGACCAGCACCAGCGGGAAGGGCGCGCCGAAGTCGCGCATACCCGACTCTTCGGACAGGACCGAGAACTTCTCGCCGCGCTCACGGGCCAGCGCCTCGAGCTCCGTGAAGACGACCGCCTCGGCGGCGCGGTCGACCTCCATGGTCGTGTCGCCGCCCGCGCCGACCTCGAACCGCACACCTCCGGCTACGGTCCCGGCGATCGGGATCACGGCGCCCCGCACGCCCGCGCCGATGCGCCGAAACAGCTCGATCCAGTCGACGGGTTTCAAATTAGTGCGCCCTGCGCGCGCCCGGCGGGTTTCATCAGTGCGCCCTGCGCGCGCGCTTTGATTAGTGCGCCCTGCGCGCGCGCTTTGATTAATGCGCCCTGCGCGCGCCCGGCGGGTTTCAGGCTAGACCGGAGTCGGGCGACACTTTTCGCCTTCGGCGGCGGCGGCGCTCGACGACGATCGTGATCAGGTAGGGCTGCTGCATCGCCCACACGCGTTCGATCAGCTGCGGTACCGGCACGCTGTGCGGCTTCTCGATACCCAAAAGAACGAGAGCCTCCGCCACCGGGTCCGGCAACTCTGTCTTGTCGTGGAGGTTTAGCTGCTCCAGCGTTTCAAGGATGTCATCCAGCCGGCGCAGCCCCCCGCGCCGATTCTGATCGGATCGGTTGAGCACCGCTGACAGCTTAATGAGGTTGCGCGGCGCGTGTGAGAACGCCACTCACCTCGTCCGGTCGCTCGAACTGCAGCCAGTGCCCTGCGCCCTCGAGAACGACCAGCTCGTAGGGACCGTCGACCCGGGTGGCGGTGGCCTCGACAGCCCGCCTTCCGAGCGCGGGATCCTCGTCGCCCCAGAGCAGCGTTGTGCGTGAGGTGATGTTCAGTTGCTGCGTGAGCGCCGACCACGCGCCGCCGCCAGCGCCAAGGTTGGCACGGTAGTAATTGAGGGCGGCGGTCATGCGTCCGGGCCGGCTCAGGGAATGCGCGAAGTGATCGACGATGGCCCGCGGCACCGCTTCCGGGTTCGGGCCGAGAGCGAACATCGCGCGGAGGCGGCGCTGGTCCTCATCCGCCAGCACGTGCTCGGCTTTGCCCACCTCGAGGAACAGCGCGACGTAGCGCGATCGGTCGCGCTGGTCCTGGTCGACGCGGCTGGCGTCAGCCAGCGCGGCCGGATGTGCGACCGACAGAACCGTCAGCGTCTTCGTCATCTCCGGGTGGCGCCCGGCGAAGAACCACGCGACGAGCGCACCCCAGTCATGGCCGGCGATGTGCGCCTCGGACCTGCCGAATGCCTTGATGATCAAAGCGACGTCTTCGACGAGAAGATCGATCGCGTAGTTTTCCACACCTTCCGGCGCGTCGCTCAGCCCGTAGCCCCGAAGATCCGGGGCCACGGCGAGCCGGCCCGCTTTCGCGAGCGCGTCCACCTGTTTCGCCCAGGACTCGGCGCCCTCGGGGAACCCGTGCAGCAGGATGACCATCTCTCCATCCGCCGGACCGTCGACCATGGCTCGGAAACGGAGGCCGTTGGCCTGGACCATGTGCTGCGAGGCGGTCATTTGCAGTTGGTGAGGATGAATTCCGCCGCCACGTCGAGCGCCTGGTCGAGCACCTTGAGCAGGCCGTGACCCTGGCCCTTGAAAATCTCGAGCTGGGAGCGTGGAACGAGCTTCGTGTACTGCTTCAAGAGGTCCAGACGGGCAAATGGATCGCGATCGCCGCTCATAAAGAGGGTTGGACAGCGAATCGATGGCAGGTGAGCGGTGCGGAGCTGCTCGGTGAAGCCCGGGCGATGAAGCGGATAGGAAAAAAGGACGAGCCCGCCGAAGTCCGCCTCGACCGCGGCCATGCTCGCGACCCGTCCTCCGAACGATTGACCACCACCGATGACCTCGTGGCCACGTCCGGAGGTCTTGATGAAGACCGGGACCGCCTTCTCGGCGCCTCCACGTGGCAGATCCACGGCGACGGCGTCGATTCCGCGGCGCTTGAAGCCGTCGACGTACGGCTTCATCGACGCCGCGTTGCCTGATGCGCCATGGCCGAGGACGACTCGCATGCGTCTATGGTCGCAGGGTTTTGAAGGGCGCGCCGCGTGCGATGTTTGAGTCGCGCGACCCGCGATGAAACGGTCGCGTGAGGTCTTCATCGCGACGCGACGCGACAATTTTTTGGGACGCGTCGCAAAAAAAGTTCTCGCGAACCATTGACGTGAGTGGGTTCATTCAGGTATCACAACGCACTGTATGGCGATGCTGCTCGTGGTTGCCACCACAGAGGCGACGGACCCGATGCGAGTCAGCGTGTCATTGCAAACCACCGCCAACGTCGTGGAGTCCTTGTCAGTGAGGCTCCCCGGCGCGACCCGTGGGTCAAATGAACTTCGGGTCCGCATCATCGGAGAAGGAGGTAGATGAAAATGGCAGCTAAGAAGAAGGCCGCGAAGAAGCCCGCAGCCAAGAAGGCCACCGCGAAGAAGAAGAAGTAACTTCTTTATTTCCTTTGTAGTTCGTTCGCGCCGAGGCTCTGTGGAGCCTCGGCGCTTCTCATTTCTTGGACCTCGATGACACGTCGCGCTAAAAAAAACTTCTTGCAAGCCTTGACGTGAGTGGGTTCATTCAGGTATCACAACAACCTGTATGGCGATGTTGATGGTCGTTGTCACCACAGAGGCGACGGATCAGCGCACCATTTCGAAAAACCGCCAACGTCTCGGGGTCCTCGTCAGTGAGGCAACGCGGCGCAAAAACTTTGGGGTTGAGAAACCTCGGGTGCGGATCATCGGAGAAGGAGGTTATGCACATGGCCGCTAAGAAGAAGGCTGCGAAGAAGACCGCCGCCAAGAAGAAGCCAGCCGCGAAGAAGAAGAAGTAGTTACTACTTCTTCAATCGTTTAGATCGTCGGTGCCGGGGTTCTGTGGAGCCCCGGCACTTTGATATGAAAGGGAACCAAGGTTCCCTCTCATGCTCACCCTCCCTCCTCGCGACGCATGCAGTAGCTGTTGTTCACGAGATGAGAGACGCGACCTGCATCGCCGCGAGAGGAGCCAGGAGAATCCCCTTTCGGTTGGGGGCCCGTCGCGACGATGAGGTTGCGGGCGACGGCCTCGACGATGGGACGTCCATCGCGGATCACCGGGCGCAAACCGCCCACACACGCTGAGGTTTTGCGGCGCCGAGGTCGGGCACCAACCCGCAAGGCTGAGTAGGCTCTCGAGCCTCGACATATAAGAAAGATAGGGAGTGCTTGACTTACGAACATCTGTTCGATATGGTTCGAGGCGCCTCCACTTCTCCCCTGCGTCTTCTTCCCACGAGGCGGCCAAAGATGCAGGAAATAGCACTCGACGCTGCGATCAACTCGATTCGAGTCCGTTTCGGCAGCCAGGCGCTGACGAGGGCGGCGGAGCTTCCATCCCCCCAGCCCTGGCCAAGCCGGACTCCGATCGACCGCCTGACCGGGATCGGCGGGCTCCCGCACGGCCGGCTCACGCTCTTGAGCGGGAACGGGACGTGCGGCAAGCTCACCTTCGCTCTCCTGCTGCTTGCCGGCGCGACCCGCGAGTTCGCGCACGCGATGGTGATCGACACCGGTTCGGGTTTCGATCCGTGGACGTTGCTTCCCTTCTATCCCGAGCTTGGCGCGCTGACCGTGGTCCGCGCGCCGGCTCTTGATCTCGCTGGAGAGGCGGCCACCTCGCTGGCCAGGGCGGGAGCCGGCTTCCTCCTTTTAATGGGGGAGATCCCTGAGCACTGGCTGGGGCCCATGGAGTCGGCGGCCAGCCGTTCGGGAACGGTGATCGTGGGGGTGGTCGACGCGCCCGGGCGGGCGTTCGCGCACGCATCGAGCTTGAGCGTTGGTTTTTCCCGCACGGAATGGGTCTGGGAGCGCGAGCAGCTGGTCGGCCTGCGCGCCACCGCTCGCTGTGTCAAGAACCGCGTGGCGCCTCCGCTTGGAGAAACCGAGCTGGAGATCCGCTACCCGCTCGGAGCCAAGCTGCTGTCCGACTACCAGGTTCGTGTTGCTGAGATTCCTTCGGTTCGGGTGGAAGAGCTCGAGTGCGAATCTGCTGTGGTCTGACCAACCACCTCGAGCTGGCCAGGCGGCCGGACCTGTACGGGAATCCCGTCGTGGTCGGGGACTGGGAAGGGCAGGTGATCGCCCTCTCCGAAGAGGCGCTGCCATTCGGTGTGGCGGAGGGCATGGCGCTGCGCCAGGCCGAGCACCTCTGCCCGCAGGCGACCTTCCTTCCGCCTGACCCCGAATCCGCGACACAGCTGCGAGAGCTCATCTCGTCTGCGCTCTACGACCTCGCGCCGACCGTCGAGGTTCGCGTCGAGGGCGTCGCGTGGCTGGACGTGAGCGGAGTCGTGAAGCCTGGCGAATCGATCCGCGAGGCCAGACGCCGGCTGCGCGCCGCCACCGGCCGCGAACCGCGACTCGGTCTTGCGCCCGGGCCTTTCTCCGCGAGGCTCGCCGCGGCGCGCGCGCGGCCAGGCCGCCTCATGCAGGTCGACAACGCAAAGACATTCCTCGCTCCTCTCTCGTCTCGCGAGCTCCCTCTCGACACTGAACAGCTCGAGCGCCTGGATCTCCTGGGCCTTCGCACGCTTGGCGCCGTGGCGGCGATCGGGCCGCGCGAGCTGGAGAGCCAGCTCGGCCGCGACGGGCGGCACGCGGTCTTGCTCGCGCGAGGTCTCGAGCCGGACGAGCTCGCGCCATGGTTCCCTCCTCTCTTCACAAGCGCGCATCGACAGTTCGAAGAGGCGGTCGAAGACCGCGAGGCTTTGCTGTTCGTCGGTCGCGCGCTGTGCGGCGACCTCGCGGAAGAGCTGGGCTTGCGAGGCGCGGGCGCGAAGCACGTGCGTGTGCGGCTGAAGTTCGAGTCCGCCGGGCGCGCGCAGGGCGCACTTACCGCCGGGCGCGCGCAGGGCGCATTTACAGCCGGGCGCGCGCAGGGCGCATTTACATCAGACACGGAGCAGCGCGAGAGTGTCGTGCGACATCCGCTGAGCAGCGCGGCCGAGCTGTTCGGCCTCATCGGCTCCTGGATCAAGGAATGGCAGCCACGTGCTCCGATCACCGAGCTGTGGATCGAGCTGCCCGTGCTCGAAGGCGCCGGCCGGCGGCAGTTGCGCCTTTGGGCGGGCGGCGATGGAAACAGCGAGGAGGTGACCGCCGCCCTCGAGCGATTGCTGGAACGGTGGGGTGAAAACGTGGTGCACAAGCCACGCCCGGCGCTGCTCTCCTCCCCACTCCCCTCGCAGCGCTTCGCGTGACGCGCCTCCTCTCGCCTCCCGCCGCAGTCGAGGTCACGCTGGCCGGCGACGGCACGCCGGCATTCATCACCGGCGCTTTCAGCGGGTCGATCGATCCGATCGCACGGTGGAAGGTCGAGACCGAGTGGTGGAAGCAACCGGTGGTCCGTGAGTACTGGAAGGCGCTGCTCAACAGCAACCTGCTGTGCGAGCTGTACCACGACCTATCGCGAGACGAATGGTTCGTGGAGCGGGTCTATGACTAGGCCCAGCAGAAAAAGAAATGACCCCGCCGGCTCGCTTCGCTGGCTCCGGCGCCTGCCTTGCGGCTGGTGCCAGATCCCTCGCACGTTTCCTTCGGGGCCGTCGACTACCGTATCGCGCCCAACGAAAAGTTGGCAATCCCCAATCTTGGTCGCCTGGCTACGCCCGGTAGCCGGACCAGCGTGAGCCCTTATGTCGAGCTGCACTGCCACTCCAACTACTCGTTCCTGGATGGCGGGTCGCATCCCTTCGAGCTGGCCGCCCGTGCGGCCGAGCTCGAGATGCCGGCGCTCGCGATCACCGACCGCGGCGGGGTCTACGGCGCGGTGAAGTTTCTCCAGGCCTGCCGCAAGCTCGGGGTGAGGCCGATCATCGGCACAGCGCTGGAGGTCGATGGCGAGGAGGTCGTCATGATCGCCCGCAACCTCAGCGGGTACTCGAACCTGTGCCGGCTGCTGAGCTTCGCGCATGCCGACCAGCCCAAAGGGGAGGCGCGCGCAAGCATCGCGAAGGTCGCCGAGCATCGGGGAAACCTCTTCTATCTCAGCGCGACCGACGACGAGCGGCGGCTGCGCGATCTGCAAGAGGCGCTGGGCAAGGAGAACGTCTTCAGCGAGCTGCACCATCACCTGTGCCCTGAGGACGAGTGGGTGCTCGAGGGCCGCGCGGCGATGGCGAAACGGTGCGGCGCCACGGTCGTGGCGACCAACGAGGTGCACTACCACCTCCCCGAGCGCCGGCGGCTGCATGACGTGCTGGTGGCGATCCGCCATCGCGCCACCCTCGAGTCGGCTCGCCCGCACCTTTTCCCCAACTCGGAGCACCACCTCAAGGGTGGAGCGGAGATGCGGCCGCTCTTCAAGGGACATGCCGAGGCGCTCACAACGTCGTGGGACATCGCGCAGGAATGCGACGTGGACCTCGATTTCCGGAAGGTGCGCTTCCCGGGCTACCCGGTGCCTGCCGGCGAAACCCCGTTCTCATTTCTCTACAAGCTCTGCTTCGAGGGCGTCCGCGAGCGCTACCGTCCTATCACTGTCGAGGTGACGCGGCGCCTGCAGCGCGAGCTGGAGGTGATCGAGAAGACCGGGCTCGCCGAGTTCTTCCTCATCAACTGGGACCTGATGAGGTTCGCGCGTGAGCATGGCGTCCCGGGGCAGGGCCGCGGCTCGGCCGCCGACTCGATCGTCGCCTATGTGCTCGGAATCACGCGGGTCGATCCGATCGAGCACAACCTGCTTTTCGAGCGATTCCTGCACGAGGAGATGACGAGCACGCCGGACATCGACATCGACTTCTCGACCGAGCATCGCGAGCAGGTGATTCAGTACATCTACGACAAGTACGGGTGGGAGCGGACGGGGATGGTGTGCAACGTCGTCACCTTCCAGCCGCGGATGGCCATCCGCCAGGTGGGCAAGGCGCTCGGCTTCTCGGCCGAGCTGCTCGACCGGCTGGCAAAGGGCGTCGACCGATGGTTCACGGAGGACGTGGCCGACTCGATGCTGGACGCGGTGCCGCCACCAGAGATGCGGCCTCAGAGCTGGCAGCAGTTCCTCGAGCTGTGCCGTGAGGTGATCGAGTTTCCCCGTCACCTGTCGATACACAACGGGGGGATGCTGGTCACCGGAGAGCCGCTCGTCGAGATCGCGCCGGTCGAGCCCGCGACCATGGCGGGACGCCGCGTCGTCCAGTTCAACAAGGACGACGTCGAGGACCTGGGCCTGATCAAGATGGACATGCTCGGCCTGCGCACGCTTTCGGTGGTGGCGGAGTGCCTCGAGCTGATCAAGGACGCGACCGGCGTTCGCCCTGACCTCGATCAGCTGCCGCTCAACGATCCGAAGGTTTTCGAGATGTGTGGCGAGGCCGACACCATCGGGGTCTTCCAGATCGAGTCGCGCGCGCAGATGCAGACGCTTCCCCGCACACGCCCGCAAACGTTCAACGACCTGGTGGTCGAGGTGGCGATCATCCGCCCGGGCCCGATCCAGGGCAACGCCGTCCACCCCTACATCCGCCGCAAGCAGGGTCGCGAGACGGTCACGTACGCGCACCCGCTGCTCGAACCGATCCTGAAGGACACGCTGGGCGTGATCCTCTACCAGGAGCAGATCATCGAGATCGCGATGCACGTCGCCGGCATGAGGCCGAGCCAGGCGGACGGCTTCCGGCGCGCGATGACCCGGCATCTCAACCACGTCGAGATGTCGTCGCTCGAGGGTGACTTCATCGACGGGTGCCTGGCCAACGGCGTGCCTCGCGAGGTGGCTGACCAGCTCTTCGCGGCCGTGCAGGGTTTTGCGGTGTACGGATTCTGCCGCTCGCATGCGGCCGCTTTCGCGCGCACCTCCTATGAGACCGCGTGGCTCAAGCTCAATCACCCGGTCGAGTTCGGCTGCGGCCTGCTCAACAACCAGCCGATGGGCTTCTACCACCCGAGCGTGCTGGTCGAAGACCTGAAGCGCCACGGGGTGACCGTCCTTCCGGTCGACGTCAACCGCTCCGACATTCGGTGTCTCCCTGAGGCTCTGCCACCCGGCCCGATAGCCCCCTGGATAGAGTCACACTCGGATTCGGATTCGGCTGATTCCGCACGTCTGGCGCCACCCGTTCTCTATCAAGCGCGGAATTCCGCTCGTTTGGGCCCACCGGCGCGTTTCCCGCCAAAGCCCTACCTATCCGAGGGCCCTCCCTCCTCCACCGGACCGGTCCTCCCCCGCCGGCCAACCGACTTCAGCGTACCCAGCGCGTCAACCCCGCCTGTTAAGACCATGACTCACGCCATGCGCGTCGGCTTCAACTACGTCCGCGACCTCGGCGAGGACGGACGCAAGGCGATCGTCGATGAACGCGCTCATCGCCCCTACACCTCCTTCGACGATTTTCTCCACCGGCTTCGTGGCGCACCCGTCGGCCCGCGCGCGGTGCGCAACCTCGTCATGGTCGGCGCCTTCGACGCGCTCGGGCCGCCATCCCGTCGCGAGCTGCTCTGGAGCTGGCAGGAAAGGTGGCATGGGCAGGGCCTGCGCAAAGGCATCGAGCAGCAATCCGAGCTGCGCCTCAACGGAACCGCGCCCTCCCTCCCCGCGATCGACGACTTCGACGCCAACCAGCTCGAGTACCGCATCTCCGACCTATCGACCGGCCACCACCTCATCCACTTCTGCCGCGAGCGCCTGCAGAGAATGGGAGCGCTCGAGAGCAACCAGCTCGCCTCCATCCCCAACCACCGGAAGGTGAGAGTCGCAGGCCTGGTCATCACCCGGCAGGCTCCATCGACCGCCAAGAAGATTCGCTTCTTCACGCTCGAGGACGAGTTCGGCCAGGTCAATGTGACCATCAAACCAGATGTCTACGAACGCTACCGCCAGGTCGCCAACCGCCAGCCGATCCTGGTCATCGACGGCGTGATGCAGCGCAACGACGGCGTTTACTCGGTGCTGGCGAGCCACATCGAAGCCCTCCAGGGCGTCCCCCGGCCGCCGCAGAAATCACACGACTACCGCTGAGCGCAGACCGGCCGAAGCTTACTTTCCGTAGCCAGAAAGGGGTCCTTTGAGCCAAGCTATGCATTCGGACTAAGCCGCGGCACTCATCGCAGCAGCCCCAAAGGAAGGATCCATGTCGATCGGCCGAGAAATCGAAGACATCGCGCGGGACCTGATCAAGCACCAGCACGACCACCCGCCCGTCCGAGACCTGAACCGCGAGGTCGAGCGCAAGCTCACCTTCGCAGATCGCGTCGCCGCCGACTTCGCCCGCCTGGTAGGGAGCTGGATATTCGTGCTCGCCCAGACCGCCATCATGCTCGTCTGGGTCGGTCTGAACGCCTTCAACCTGATCCATCCCTGGGACCGTTATCCATTCCTGTTCCTCAACTTCATCCTCAGTCTCGAGGCCGCGATCTGGGTCTCGGTCGTTTTGATGGCGCTCAACCGATTCGCGGATCGCGAGCGCATTCGCGCGCAGCACGACTACGAGCTCGACGTCAAAGCCGAAGAGGAGCTCAAGGCGCTGATGAACCACCTCATGCACCAGGACGAGATCCTCTTACAGATCGTGAACCGCCTGGATCGCGGCGACCGAGAGATGAAGCGAATTGCGCGTCACCTCGAAGTGGTGATCGAGACAACCACCAACCCGCCGACGCCGCGAGCAGCCGAACCCGAACGGCCGCCGATCAGCCTCCCCGCGCCCTAGGTCACGATCTTGTAGACCGCGTACTCCCCGCTGTCGTAGACCAGCATGCCGTGCTGGTCCCAGTAAGCGCGGCTCGCGCCGCGTGGAATCTCCTGCGGGCCGATCATCACGTAGTCCACGCCGTATCGACGCACGAGGTCCATCGCCGCCGGATCGCCCTTGAGAATCCGCGTTTCAGCGTCGCCTTTCTGCATGTAATCCGGCATCCCATAGGTCCACAACCACCCGGGATAGCCGATCAGCACACGCCTGCCGGCCAGCGTCGGGATCGGACTGTTGTGCTCGTCCGCCACGACGAACAACGCGGTCGGGCTGGTATGCGTGCGCACCCAGTCAGCGACCCGGAGCCCTCCCGTATCTGTGAACTGCACAGAGCTGACGCTGAAGTCTGAGGCGCGGACAAGGTCGAGGGCGCCCGAAAGCCCGAGCAGAACAAGCAGCGCTGACGCGACGATCGCCGAGCCAGGACCTCGCTTGAACATGTGCGCGAGCAAGCCTCCCACCAGGATGCTGCCGAGCAGCGCCCAGAAGACGAAGAACTTCGTGTTGTCCCAGTCCCAGGGCTGCAGCACGATGACGTTGGGGACGAGGAACCACAACCACATGGGCGCCAACCAGTTGGGAAATGCGGTCGGAATCCAGTTCCGCAGCAGGTGTGCCGCGATCAGCAGCGGGATGAACACCGAGGTGTTCTTGATCCAGAACCAGATCCAGTCGCGCCCGAACCAGATCGGCGAATCGTGCTGCAAGTCGAGGGACGACAACCAACCGACCTCGAAGCAGTAACCATGCAGGCTCGGGTTGGCGCCGCACACGCTCGTGTTGGCGGGCGGCCACATCCAGACGAGAATCGGGACCCCGATCACCAGCGCCGGCACAAAGAAGCCGAGCCACTGGATCCGCAGGCTGAAGATCATCCAGAACAGCGCGAGCGCCACGACTGTGCCGTAGGCATGCACATGGAAGATGGGCATCAGCCCGGCAACGATTCCCGCGAACAGGTATGGCTGCCATCCTGCGCGGCTGCGTGCGGCCACCCACAGGATCACCAGCGCGATCAGCGCGAGGCTGAAGCCGAAGAGGGTCGAACGCTGCGGCACCAGGTAGGCGAGCACCGGGTTGAGCCACTGGAAGTTGAGGTCGCGATTGAGCGTGTACTCGCGCGGCAGGTGAAGTAGAGCCGCCGGCCCGAAATGCTGGAGGTCGCCCAGCACGTAAACGAAGCCGAGGCCGCCGCTGAGCAGGAACACGCTGACGGCGAGCACGGGCGCGGCGCGCCCGCCCACGAATCTCTGGGCTGCCAGGTAGAGCACGGCGGGAAAGGCAAGGCCGAGAAGGCCGCTCGTCAGCACCAGGGACGAGGTCAGGCGGCTGCCCAACGGAACGAGGTTGGCCGCCAGGAAATCGATCATGAACGGGTAGCCGAGGTGGTGGCCGGGGTCGATCGGATATTCGGGCGGGAAGTTGTGCCCGTACGCGAAGGATCCCGCGAAGCTGAGATGCGCCGCCCAGTCACCCCAGATGTTCACGTAGCCCGCGTAGAGGCCGCTTGGCGTGTACACATAGGCCTGGTGCAGAAAATGCACCGTCCATGCGCCGCAGACGAGCGCGACCGCCAAAAACGGCCACGGATGTCCTGGCGAGCGCGGCGAGACCACCCATCGAACCCGCGCGTCCGCGAGGTCGGCTCGAAATTGCTTCAGATGCAGGGCGATCGACGCCACACCGGCGAGAGCCGACACAGCGAGCGCGGCCAAGACCGTCACCACCGTCACGTCCCTCACCGCGAGGGACAGCAGAAAGCTCAACGCGCTGACGGCCATCGCGCCCAGCACGGCCCCGAAAGCGATCCGCTCCTCGAGCAGCAGACCGATGCCGACTTGATACGTGAGGCCGTACCCGGCCGCCACGCAAGCAGCAAGGAAAGCTGCCGGCGCTAGTTCCAACAGAACAGCTGAGGCTGGCTGGGGGGTAGGTCGTTGCGGCAGTTGACCAGCCAGGTCTTCGGGCCCCACGGAGGAGTCTGTGGCCCGCTGAAGGACGCGGGGCCCGAGATCGGGAGTCCAGTCCAGATCGGATAGAAGTAAAAGAAGAAAACCACGGCGAGGCCCAGGAAGCTGCCGACCACCAGCATCCGGCCTGGCGGGCGCAGCTGTTCTGCGATCTGCGTCAGCACGAACGCAACGGCGAGAACCATGAAGATGAGTCCGCCGAACATGTGGTACATAAAGATCACGCGGCTGATCAGAGACCACGGCAGCCACTGCGTGATGAACCCGAGCAGGATCACGGTGGCGGGGAAGCTGCGGTGCCGGATGATGAAGTACGGCAGCGACGCCACGCAGGGCAGGCTCGTCCACCAGATCCATGGGTTGCCGAGATCTGCCATTCGCGAGACCAGCTGCTGCCCGGTCCAGTGGTCGATGCCGAGGTTGGTGTACTCCGCGTAATACAGCACGGGCCGCGCTAGGAACGGCCACGACCACCACGGCGACCCGTACGGGTGAGTCGCTTTGAGAGTCGCGTGGTAGATATACGACTGCTGCTGGTACGCGATCAGGTCGGCCAGGTTGTGGAACTGGCCCCGCGCGAAGAACGGGTACCACGACACGACATAGATCGCGACCGGGATCGCCACCAGCGCGACGGCAGCGACCCCGATGTATACGCCCCAGTTCACGCCCCGAGGGATCACCGGTCCGTCGCCTCTTCCCCACGACCAGATCGGATTTCGGGACGGCCCGATGTTGACGTCGACGTTGCGCCGGATCGCCCTGACGACCATCAAGAAGACGATGCTCGCGAAGGCGGCGAGCACGATCCATTTCGAGGCGATGCCGATTCCGAGCACGACGCCCAGCGCCACGAGCGAGACCAGCGAGCCGCGTGGCGTGCGGCTGCGGATGTGCACGAGGTACAGGAAGTACGAGAGGAGGATGAAGAAGATCGGGAAGATGTCGATCATGCCGATCCGTGACTGGATGAAGAACATCCCGTCGAAGCACGCGAGCGTCGCGGCTGCGATTGCGAACAACCGGTTGGGCCAGAGCCGCCGGGCCAGCAGGTACATCATCGGGATGCAAAGCGTTCCGAAGATGCAGGCGGCGATGCGCCAGCCGAAGGTGTTGAACCCAAGGTCGATGTAATCGCCTGAAGCGCCCTGAAAATGTGCGCGGTACCACCCATAACCCCATTCGCCGGAGGCGATGAAAAGCTTTGCCAGCGGGGGTTCGGGGTCGAAGTAGTTGAACTGGCAGTTGGACGTTTTCGGCGTGCAGAGCTCGATTCCCTTCACGTCGTTGTAGGCGTCGACCGGGAAATAGATCTCGTCGAAGACCTGACCGTTCGGCGGTGAGAGGAGCCCCTGGTTATCGGCGTAGCCGCGGTTGAATGGGTACGCGAGGCCGCAGATTGTGCCCGGGTCGCCCTTCGCGTCGATCGGGGTGTTCGAAACGCAGTTCGTGATCGCGGGGCCCTGGAACGGATGGAGAAAGAAGTCGGGCATGATCGGGCTGTAGAAGCGAAGAACGAACGCGACCGCGGTCAGCGCCAGCACCGCGACCAGGTCCCAGCGATCGAAATACGTCGTCTCGCGCTCGACCTGCGCTGGTTGTGTCTCCTCTAGCTCGTCGGCGGAGGGCCCATTCACCGCCGCCGTTTTTTGCGCTTGCCGCCTCCCTGGTTCTGACCCAGGTGGAAAGGCAGGCGCGAGCTGATCTCCCAGGCGGCCGCGTCGGCGTCAGGGACCGGGATGGCGATCGTGTCCTCGTTCATGAGGCGAGACCCGAGGGTCTTCTTGATCGCCGCCAGCTCGCTTTCGTCGCCGCGGATCCTGATGAACAGGGCCGGTTTGTCCACGTACTGCTTCATCACCGGCGCGATCATCCGGCTGCGGCGATCCTGGAAATGCGTGCGCAGCGGCTGCGCTTTCACCGATTTGATGGAGTCGTAGTCGAGCAGGATGTGGGACCTGAGGGTCGACACCTTGACCCCGTCGTCCTGGACGACGATGTGGCTGCGGTACCGGTAGTAGAGAAACGCGCCACCCAGCAGGAGTCCGCTCGGAATGTAGAGAATCCAGATCAGGTTGGCGAGGTTGCCGGCATGTATGAGCTGGCGCTGGTAGATGAGGATGCCCGTCATCACGACGCCGACCGCGACCAGGAAGCCGGCAAAAAAGCGCTGCTGCCGCCACATGTGATGCGCATGGAGGTTCTGGTGGCGGACTGGCCCGGATGGGGCTTCGGTGCTCAACGCCTATTGATTATCGGGTCTCGACCATCCTCGACTTCTCTTCACGGCTTCGCGCCACCGCGACTGGAGGCTCCCGGCCTGGTCGCGGGACATCGCCGGCTCGAACTCACGATCGAGCTTCCAGAGGCCCGCCAGGTCCGCGTCCGTCCAGACTCCGGCCCCGAGGCCGGCGAGGAACGCGGCGCCCAGCGCCGTGGTCTCCGTGTGGAGCGGCCGCCTTACCGGGATGCCGAGCAGGTCCGCCTGGAACTGGCAGAGCACGTCCATCACGGCCGCGCCGCCGTCTACGCGCAGCTCTCGCAGCGGAGAGCCCAGGTCGATCTGCATCGCCTCCACCACGTCGCGCGTCTGATACGCCATGGATTCGACGGCCGCCCGCACCAGCTGAACGCGACCGCTGCCCCTGGTGAGCCCCACGATCGTGCCCCGCGCGTACGGGTCCCAATGCGGGGCGCCCAACCCGACGAACGCAGGCACCATGAACACGCCGCCGCTGTCCGGCACCGACGACGCGATCGGCCCGGCCTCGGCGGCGCTGCCGATGATGCCCAGGCCGTCGCGCAGCCACTGGAGCGCCGCCCCGGTGATGAAGATGGCGCCCTCGAGCGCGTAGCTCAGCCGTCCGGCCCGGCGCCACGCCACCGTGGTGAGCATGCCGGACGACGAGGCGACCCGAGCGGGACCCGTTTGCGTGAGCACGAAAGACCCGGTGCCATAGGTGTTCTTCGCCATGCCGGGGGTCGTGCAGGCCTGCCCGAAAAGAGCCGCCTGCTGGTCGCCGGCGATCCCCGTGATCGGCGCCGCGACCCCACCGAAGACGGCGGGGTCGGTCATCGAGATCTCGCCCGACGAATCGACTACGCGCGGAAGGTTCGCCAGCGAGACGCCGAAGAGATCCGCCATCTCCTGGCTCCAGGCGCCCTGACCGATGTCGAACAGGAGCGTGCGCGACGCGTTCGACGCGTCGGTCACGTGGTCACGCCCGGCGGAAAGGCGCGCCACCAGCCAGCTGTCGACGGTGCCCACCACAGCGTTCGCCGCGCCGTCGACGTGCTCGAGCGCCCAGGCGAGCTTGGTGGCCGTGAAGTAGGGATCGATCACCAGGCCCGTGACCTCGCGCACCCGCTGCTCGTGGCCCGCCGCGCGGAGCTCATCGCAGACCGCGGCGGTGCGGCGGTCCTGCCACACGATCGCGGGTGCGAGGGGCTCGAGAGTCCGGCGATCCCAGACGACCAGGGTTTCGCGCTGGTTGGTGATGCCGACGGCCCTCACGTCGGCGGCCGCCACATCCGCGGCCTGCAGCGCCTCTTTCGCGCTGAGCTGAACCGCCGACCAGATCTCCAGAGGATCGTGTTCGACCCAGCCAGGCTGCGGATAATGCTGCGCGATTTCGCGGTAGCCCTTCGCGCGCACCTCGCCGTCGAGCCCGACCACCACGGCGGTCGCGCCGGTGGTGCCTTCGTCGAGACTCAACACGACGCCGCGCTCAGCCACGACTCGCGCCCGTTACTTGTTGGGTGCTTGCTGCCAGGTCCGGTTCAGGCTGCCCGTTGCATAGCCCTCGAGGTCTGCGGACACGAACTTGTATCCCGCCTTTCGCACCGCATCGACTACGCGGTCTCGCTCCGCGACGAGCCGGCCGATCTCGGCGCCGTCGACCTCGATCCGCGCCACGTCGCCATGGTGCCGCACGCGGACCTGCTTGAAGCCGAGCCCCTTCAGCGCGTCCTCCGCGGCCTCGATCTGGCGCAGCGCCTGCACTGTGACCTGCGTGCCATGCGGTATGCGTGACGACAGGCACGCGAATGACGGTTTGTTCCAGTTGGACAGGCCAAGCTTCCGGGCGGCCGCGCGGATCTCGGGTTTCCCAAGGCCCGCCTCGAGGAGCGGGAAGCGGACGCCGCGGCGGATGGCCGAACCGTGGCCGGGACGGTGGTCGCCGGCATCGTCCGCTGTCGCGCCGTAGGCCAGACTTGCGAGCCCCAACTGTCGCTGCACGGGTTCGAGCGTGTCGAACAGCTCCTCCTTGCAGTGAAAGCAGCGGTCCGGGTTGTTGCGCGCGTAAGCCTCGAGCTCGACCTCGCTGGTCGAGACCTCCACCAGCCGCGCGCCGAGGGAGCCGGCCAGGTCGCGCGCCTCTTTCTGCTCCGACTCCGGATAGGCGGGGGAGCTTGCGAGCACCGCGACGGCGCGATCGCCGAGCTCATCGAGGGCCAGCTTGAGCAGAAGCGTCGAGTCGACTCCACCCGAATAAGCGATGAGCACCGACCCGAGGTCACGCACGATGGCGCGAGCACGATCGAGTCGGGTGGCGTCGTGACGGTCGAGCTGGATCATCATCCAGCGACCAGACTAGCTAATCCCCCTCTATGACGCCCGGGCTTCCGAAGGCTCCATCGCCGGGGTGCCACACCAGGCCTCGTAATCGATGAGCGAGTGAATCGTGGGGTTCTCGCCGCACAGCGGGCAGGCCTTGTTCTGGCGCAGCTTCAGCTCGCGGAAGGACATGTCCTCGCCCTCGAAGAGGAGGTAGCGGCCAATCATCGGCTTGCCGATGTCGAGCAAGTACTTGATCGTCTCGAAGGCCATCATGCTGCCGATGATTCCGGGAAGGACCCCGAACACGCCCGCCTCGGCGCAGCTCTGCACGGATCCCGGCGGCGGTGGCTCCGGGAACAGGCAGCGGTAGCAGCCCGTGCCCTTGGCCGAGTCGAACAGCGCCAGCCGGCCCTCGAACCGGAAGATGCTTCCGTGCACGAGAGGCTTGGCCAGGAAATGGGCCGCGTCGTTGGCCAGGTAGCGAGTGGGGAAGTTGTCGGTGCCGTCGACGATCACGTCGTACGGAGCGAAGATTCGCATCGCGGTCTCGGAGTTGAGGTGCTCGTTGATCGGGACCACCTCGACATCCGGGTTCAGATCGCGCAGAGTTTCGGCCGCCGACTCGACCTTGGGGCGGCCGATGTCGTCATGTCCGTGAAGCAGCTGGCGCTGGAGGTTCGAGGCGTCGACCACGTCGAAGTCGACGATGCCGATCTTTCCCACCCCGGCCGCGGCCAGGTACATGGAGGCGGGCGAACCGAGGCCCCCGGCGCCGAGCAGGAGCACGCTGGAGGCCAGCAGCTTGCGCTGGCCGGCTCCCCCCACCTCGGGCAGGATCAGGTGGCGGGCGTAGCGTGCGACTTGATCGGGCGTAAGGGGCTTGGAGGCAGACATCGTGCAAGTCAATATACCCAGGGTGGTGTTGCGGTTATTCCTATAGTTGGAGGCCGTGGAAACCGAATATCTAGACGAAGAGCAGGTCATCGCCCTCTACAACAAGGTGCGGACCGGCAAGCGCACCTGGCCGACCGGCATCTGGACCTCTCCCGCCGCCCTGCAGTACGCGGTCACCGTGTTCGACTACTGGATCCACAACGTGATGGGCTGGAAGGGCTGGCCAGACGCGCGCGGCAAGGTGACCCCGGCGCTGCTCGAGGAGCACCGCCTGGCCGACCTCGTCGAGAGCGTGTTCGTGCCCGAGTTCGGCGACGACTGGCTGGACTTCGAGATCGTGCTCAACGAGAGCATGCGGCTCTCCGAGGACGAGGGGTGGGCGCCGGATGTGGCAGACCGCCAGGAGCGGGTGGAGTCCGCCTTCGAGCACGCGTTCGAGCAGCTCATCGGATCGCCGAAGCAGCAGCCCAAGTTGCTGTCCACCTACCACCGCTTCCGCAATCACCTGCTGCGCATGTGGAGCGCGTTCCAGGAGGCGCAGGCCGAGCATGACAAGGCCGAGCGCGAATCGGCGGAGCGGTTCTGGGCCCACCTGCGCCTGGTGCGCAGCACGCGCGCGCAGGCCGCGGAGGCTTGGTCGATCGTCAACTCGGACGACGAGCGGCGCGGCGAGGTGACGATGGTCTGGGGCGAGCCGCATCCCTACTGCCTCGTGGTGCTCGACGACGACATCGAGACCGGCGGCTGGGAGCAGGTGATCTACCGGCTCGAGCAGGAGATCCTCGTCGAGGAGCCCGGCATCGTCAGCTACGCGGTATGGCACAAGGGGTTCGTGGGCGAGTACTACCGCTGCGCGGACTGCGGCGAGCTGCACAGCCAGTTCGACGAAGACGCCGGGACCGAGCTCCGGCTGGACGACCTGGACCCACCCGAAGAGAGGTAGCTCGTCGCTTCAGTCGACCGTCAGAGTGAAGTTCTTTCCTTCCCAGCCGGTCATGTAGTGCGCGGTCCAGGAGAACTCTGACCCGGGCGCAAGTCGGTTGCATGGAATCTCGGCGACCCACACCCCGAGCGTCGTGTCGGTGGCTTCGACCTCTTCAAAGGTCTGCCACCCGTCGAACGAGTAGTGCAGCGCACCGGGTCGAGGCAGCTGCACGCGTAGGCGCCGGCCCGCCAGGATGCGCGTGATCTGGTGCTTGTGGGACCAGACGAAGGCGGGCTCCAGCGATGAACCTTCGGTGTAGCGCCGACGGGCGGGCATCACGATGTCGGGGAATCCGGCGAGCGCGATCGTGACCAGCAACTCGAGATATTCGGCATGCGCCCAGCCGAGCGGGGTCGCCGAGCCGTTGGGGCGGCCGAGCTGGAGGCCGCGAGCGGGGATGTCTGGTTGATCCCAAACCTGTTCGGGGAGCATCAATCCCTCGCCGGCGAAGCCCTCGAGCGTGCGGATCAGCTCGGCAGCCGGCAGTCCCATAGAGAAGAAGTGGCGCGCGCGTTCACCGGTGAGGACAGGCCACGACCGGCCGCGGCCGCTTCCATCCCAGGGCGATCCGTCCTCGTATTCGCCGTACCGGTCTCCGACGTAGCGGCGCCAGCTCGGGCCCGCCGGAAGGCTGACTTTCAGTGTCGTATCCACTCCCTGCAGGCTGCGGAGAATCCGCTCGTCCTTCGGCCGCCGAAGCCCGTAGCGGACGAGCTCGAGAAATTCGGGCGCGATGGCACCCTCGGTCGGGCGATGGTCGGGGTCGCCCGCGAGTCGAACGTACTGGCCGGCTGCCGTCGAACACCACGTCTCGACGCGATCGTTCCAGTAATCGGCGACCGCCCGAAGATGACTCGCGGCCACATGCTCGCCTGCTTCGTGCGCGAATTCGGCCGACACGATGAGGGCGGCGATGCAGGTGGCGAGCGTTGAAGGAGAAAGCCCGCCGAGGTCTTCCCAGCGATCCAGCTGGGTCAGCGGTCCTTCGCGGATGATGAATTGCGCCGCGGGCCGAACCATGACCGGGTACGGGTCGTGGTCGAGACAGTTGGCCACGCCCAATCGCCACGCGAGAAGAATGGGAAGGGCCACCTGGTCGAGCTCGGTCGAGGTCCAGTGCGGCGTCCCATCGAGAAACCAGTTCTGATACCAGCCGCCGTCGGGACGCTGGCGCGTCTGCAGGTGGCGGAAGGCGCGCAGCGCGGCGGCGCTGTCGCCCGCGTCGAGCAGTGCGGTTGCGATCCGGCACAGGTCGCGCGGCCACACGAGGTGATAGACGTGATTACCGTCGTGGTTGGTCTCGCCCCACGGGGCGCTCGGCGACGCGATGAAAGCGCCCGCGTGCGACTTGTCTTCGAGACAGCGCAACACGGTCAGCGATGCACGGGCGAGCATTCCTTCATCGCCGCTCACCTTGGCCAGCGCCTGGGGCATGTCAAGCTGCGCGCGCCACGCGCGTTCGAAGGCCTGGCGGATGTTGCTCGCCCCACGTGACAGCGCCGCGCGGGCGACCTCCTCCGCATCCGCGCGCGTGTGGGCGAAACCTATCGCGATCTGAAACGAGCCTGCGCGAATTCCGATCTCAGCTCCGACCGAGACGTTGCCCGGGCCGGCCCGGTCGTAGATGTTGGTCAGGTAACCGTCGCCGTCGGAGAGATCGATCTGCAGGTCCGAAGTCCGGTAGTAGCCCGCGGTGGCCCTACTGAACGGCCCGACGATGCAGATCCAGACGTCCTGCTGGCGCATGAGCAACGCAGGCGGATGTGTGTCGAGCACCTGGCCAAAGTTGCCCTCAGTCCCCGGCTGCCAGTGTGCAGTGGCCTGCATGTAGAGGCGCACATCTGGAAGCTCGGGGGTGAACGTGGCGGCGATCAGAAGCGCGTTCTCCTCTGGATCGGAGAAGTACTCCTTCGTCAGGCGGTATTCGTGATGCGTGCTGTCCACGGTGAACGCCGGCACGCCAGGGCTTAGCCACGTGATGCGGTGCTGTCCGTCGGCGGCGTCATCGACCGGCGGCGCGCCTCCAGCTGACGCGAAGAAGCGCAGCTCGTGAAGCGCGACGCGGTCCAGTAATGGAAAGAAGACCTCGCTCAGCGACCCGTCCGCGAGTGTGTACCAGAGCTTGCTTCTCGGACCCGGCGCCGCTCCGAACGCCATTTTGCGGCCGGGACCCCACATCGGCGGCGCGCCTGGTCCTCCTGGAGCCTCCATCGGGCACTAAGTATGGAGAGCGGCTGGGTCAGATTAGAATCGAACGACGATCGTGACGCCCCGGGGAGGTGGCTGAGTGGCCGAAAGCACCCGCCTGCTAAGCGGGTAGGGGGTGTAAAGCTCCCTCGCGAGTTCGAATCTCGCCCTTCCCGCTCTCTCAATCAAATCAGGCGACCGGCGTAGGGACCGTGGGCACCTCGATGGCGGCATTGCCCCGTCACGGTTGAGGGGCGAGCCCGTGAGCGACGGGGCGTCGCCGGGCGCCCCGTCGTTCAAGTTGAGGCGGTCAGGACGTCGTGGAGCGCCCGCGGACGAGACCGATCAGCCAGATCACGACCAGCACGATGATTGCCAGCCAGATCAAGTTGACCAGGGCGCCAGTGGCGTGGAACACCAGCCACAGCACGAAAAGAACGGCAGCGATCACAAGCAACATGTGGATCATCTCAGCACCTCCTTTGGAGTTGTCCCCTCGAGCCTGGGCGCGATTCGCGACGCTCACCGTCACCGACAGCGATCCGGGGCCATGGCCAAGTTAACCCGCGCAAACAACGGGGTGAGAGTGCCTACAGTCCTGCTGCCCGCAGGTCCTTGTGCTCACCCACAGTGGGACCATTGGCACTCGACGAAAGTCGCTTGCAGACCGCAGGATTGTCGGCAGCGGGAGGTCATGTGTAGATGCGAAGCTCAGGCGGCATTCGGGGAGTCAAGACCGCAGGATCGGAAATCGCCCTTCGTTGCGCACTGCGGTGGCAGGTGTGGCGACCGCGAACGCGATTGCGCCTGATCCGCGCGTTGCTGTCGCTGGAGCCGCTACCTGATCAAGGCTCTGAAACGCATCGGCCCACAGCTTGAACTGCTCACGCCCACCCTATTTGGTCGTTACTCACCGCGAACGCGAAGGAGACTGGAAATGAAAGACAAGGTGCGAGGCAAGACGGAAGAGATCAAGGGCAAGGTAACCGGCGACAAGGGACTTCAACTCAAAGGCAAGGCCCGCCAGAAGGTGGGTAGGGTCAAAGAGGCCACCAAGGCCATCGCCTACGACGTAGAGCACTCTCGCAAGCAGACGAAGCCTTGAATTTGGGCCTTCGTCGGCATCAATCAGACGGATGATCGCTGGTCGGCACACGGTTGCGTGGCCCGGAGGCCACGCGTCCGTGACCAAGGCGGTCTAAACGGCCTTTCTGAACGGCGCGGGTTCAGGCGCAAAAAAAGGATGGCAGTCCCGACCCTCGGGGGACCCATGGCACTTCACGCGGGAGCGCGGGCGAGCCTAGCCTGAGCCGGAGGTATAGACCCATGAAACTCGATCGAAGGGACGCGTTGTCGACTGTAATTCTGGTGGTCGGTCTGGCGATTGCGCTGTCAGTGACGCAGGGGTGGAGCTGGCCCCTCCTAGGAGGCGTGCGCGAGGGCATCGTCGCTCTTGGCGTGGCCGGTTTAGGCGCGTGCATCCTGGGCTCACCACGTGACAGGTTCTATCGCACGGATCCGTTCGGCCTGGCGATGATGGTGGTGGTGATGGGGGCACTCGCGATTGCGATCGTGGGCGGGCTGATCACGGGGTCAGTCCAGTACCTGGTCGCGCTGATGCTGGTAACCACCATGCTGTGGGCACTCGCGACCGTGCGGCACGCAGTGGAGGGCCACTCGGTTCCGCGGATCGGAACAGCCACCTGACGGCTCGTCGGAACTATGAGCGGAGCCGGGCTCGCGTTCGAACCCGGCTCTGTCGTTTGCGGTGTGCGCCACCGTGTCTTCTGCGGCGTGCCTCCAAGCCTGGAGCACCGGTTCGTGCTGGAACACTCCTGAGTAACCACCGATCGCCAGGCCCGACTAACCGCGACGAGAGTCGAGGCCGCGTCGCATCGGCATGCGATCCCAGCAAACCCACAGATTCCCGGAGGCGAATCGGCACCCGGTAGACTCGTCTCGTGACGAGTCGCGTCGCAATGGTCCTGGTGCTCGTCACGTTCTTCGCTGCCGCTTGCACCCGGACGAATCCGATCGCGAAAAGCAGCCCAACCCCTTCGCCGACGAACCTCACGTGGACCGACTGCGGCGGTGGCTTCCAGTGCGCGACCGTGCAGGCCCCGCTGGACTATGCGCATCCTGACGCGGGCACGATCGGCATCGCGGTGAGCAAGAAGCCCGCCACCGACACCGCTCATCGCATCGGCTCTGTGCTGACAAACCCAGGGGGTCCCGGCGCATCGGGCATCCAGTTCCTCCGGGGCGAAGTCGGAGCGATGACCAACCTCAACACGCGGTTCGATCTGATCGGCTTCGATCCGCGTGGAATCGGCCAGAGCGCTCCCGTGCGCTGCCTCGAGGGACGTCAAGAGGACGCGTTCAACGCGCTCGATCCTGTGCTCGACGATCCACAGGAGAAGCAGGCAGGGATCCAGGCTGATGAGAACTTCGCCGCTGGATGCAAACAGATGAGCCCGCGGGTCCTGCCGTTCGTCGACACCATCAGCGCGGCCAGGGACATGGACGTGATCCGCGCGGCGCTTGGCGACCAGAAGCTCACCTATCTCGGATTCTCGTACGGCACGTTTCTCGGCGAGAACTACGCCCACCTGTTTCCCACCCACGTGCGCGCCCTCGCACTCGATGGCGTGATCGATCCCACGCTCTCACCGAACGATCTCCTTTACGCGCAGCTCGTAGGCTTCGAGCAGAACCTGCAAGCGTTCCTCAGCGACTGCCGGGCACGCAAGGCCGCCTCGACGCCTTGTGGGTACGCGCACTCTGGCGATCCCGGGACCAAGCTGATGAACCTGATGACCCGGCTGGATGCGACCCCTCTTCCCGTCGGCAACCGCTCGCTCACTCGCGCGCTTGCCGTAATCGGGGTGCTGACGCCGCTCTACGACCCGAGCACATGGACCTACCTCGACCAGGCACTGACGCAGGCCGACGGCGGCAACGGCACCCTTCTGCTCCGTTTCTCTGACCTGTATCTCGGCCGCAATGCCGACGGGACCTACGACAACCAGACCGACGCCAACGTCGCGGTGAACTGCGACGACCGGCCTGTCCCGACCGATGTCGCCGCCTACGACGCGCTCGGTCCCAAGTTCGCGGCGGCATCCCCCCTATTCGGACCCGCCTTCCAGTACTCGAACCTCGTCTGCGCTTACTGGCCGGTCAAACCCTCGGGCACAGTCGGCCCTCTCACCGCGGATGGGGCGCCTCCGATCCTGCTCGTGGGCGGGACCGGCGACCCGGCCACTCCCTATGCGTGGGCGCAGGCCGCGAACCAGCAGATCGCAGGCTCAGTTCTTCTCACACGCGACGGCGACGGCCACGTGTCATATGACAAGAGTGCGTGCGCCAAGCAGCTGATCGACGTTTACCTGATCGACCTCTCGCTCCCGGCCGCCGGGACGGTCTGCCGCTAACCCCTTATCCCGTGGCGGCGGCCGCAGGCGAGGCGGAGGTGGCCTTGGTGAAGGTCAGCTCGCCGCCCTCGACGTCGACGGTGACCGTGTCGCCCTCGGTGAACTTGCCCTCGAGCAGCATCATCGCCAGTGGGTCCTGGACCATCCTCTGAATCGCGCGCTTCAGCGGCCGCGCCCCATAGACGGGGTCCCAGCCCCGCTGCGCCAGCAGCTTGCGGGCGGCATCCGCGACCACCAGGATCACCCTTCGGTCCTGCAGCCGGCGCTCGAGGCGGCGCAGCTGGATGTCGACGATCGCGGTCAGCTGGTCCTCCGTCAGCGGTTTGAACACAATGATCTCGTCGATCCGGTTCAGGAATTCCGGCCTGAATTGCTCCCGCAGCACAGCGACCACGCCGTCACGCATTCGTTCGAAGTCCTGCCCAGCTCTCTCCTGGATCACAGAGCTGCCCAGGTTCGACGTCATGATCAAGACCGTGTTGCGAAAGTCGACCGTGCGTCCCTGGCCGTCGGTAAGGCGCCCGTCATCGAGGATCTGCAGCAGGACGTTGAAGACGTCCGGGTGCGCCTTCTCGATCTCGTCGAACAGCACCACCGAGTAGGGCCGCCGGCGCACAGCCTCCGTCAACTGGCCCCCTTCGTCGTATCCGACATAGCCGGGCGGAGCACCCAGCAGGCGAGCCACGGAGTGCTTCTCCTGGTATTCGGACATGTCGAGCCGGATCAAGGCCTGCTCGTCATCGAAGAGAAACTCGGCGAGTGCGCGCGCAAGCTCGGTCTTGCCGACGCCTGTCGGTCCGAGAAAGATGAACGAGCCCACAGGGCGGTTCGGATCGGAAAGTCCGGAGCGCGACCGGCGGACGGCGTTGGCCACCGCCGTAACAGCCTCGTCCTGGCCGATGACACGATCATGGAGCCGCTGCTCCATCTCGATCAGCTTCGCCACCTCGCCTTCCAGCAGCCTCGCGACCGGGATCCGCGTCCAGCGACTGACGATCTCCGCGATGTCATCTTCGGTGACCTCCTCCTTCAGCAGCGCGTGTCCGCCCTGCAGCTGGCCGAGCTTCGCGTTCGCCTCCGCGATCTGCTTTTCCAGCTCGACGGCCTTGCCGTAGCGCAGCTCGGCGGCCTTGGCGAAGTCGGCGGCGCGCTCGGCGCGATCGGCCTCGGCGCGGACCTCTTCGAGCTTTGCCTTCAGCGAGCGGATGCGGCCGATGGCCTCTTTCTCCTGCTCCCAGCGCGAGCGCAGAGAGGTGCGCTGCTCTGAGAGCCCCGCGAGCTGGCGCTCGAGCGCTGCCAGCCTCTCTTTGGAAGCCTTGTCGGTCTCCTTCTTCAGCGCCTGCCGCTCGATCTCGAGCTGGCGGATCTGCCGCTCCAGCTCGTCGAGCTCGGCGGGCAGCGAATCGATCTCCGTCCGCAACCGTGCGGCGGCCTCGTCGATCAGGTCGATCGCTTTGTCGGGCAGGAAGCGGTCGGTGATGTACCGGTGCGACAGCACCGCCGCGGCGACGATCGCGGAGTCCTTGATCCGCACGCCGTGGTGCACCTCGTAGCGCTCGCGGAGCCCGCGCAGGATGCTGATCGTGTCTTCGACCGTCGGTTCGCCGACCATCACCGGCTGGAACCGGCGCTCGAGCGCGGCGTCCTTCTCTATGTGCTTGCGGTACTCGTCGAGCGTGGTGGCGCCGATGGCGCGCAGCTCGCCTCGGGCCAGCGCCGGCTTGAGCAGGTTGGCGGCGTCGATGGCGCCTTCCGCAGCGCCCGCGCCGACCAGCGTGTGCAGCTCGTCGATGAACAGGATGACCTGCCCGTTCGAGCCTTCGATCTCCTTGAGCACGGCCTTGAGCCGGTCCTCGAACTCACCGCGGAACTTCGTGCCCGCGACCAGCGCGCCAAGGTCGAGAGCGACGACGCGCTTTCCTTTCAGTCCTTCCGGAATGTCGCCTTGCGCGATGCGCTGGGCGAGGCCCTCGGCGATGGCCGTCTTGCCGACGCCGGGCTCTCCGATGAGCACAGGGTTGTTCTTGGTGCGGCGCGAGAGCACCTGGATCACGCGGCGGATCTCCTCGTCGCGGCCGATGACCGGGTCAAGCTTGCCGTTCGCAGCCAGCTTTGTGAGGTCGCGGCCGTACTTCTCCAGGACCTGATACTTCGATTCCGGGTTCTGGTCCGTAACGCGCTGGTTGCCGCGGATCTGGCGCAGCGCGTTCAACAGGGCATCGTGGGTCGCGCCGGCGTCCTTGAGGGCTCTGGTGTCGGTGAGGGCGAGGAGCAGGTGCTCGGTCGAGATGTATTCGTCCTTGAGCCGCTCCGCTTCCTGTTCCGCCTGTTCGAGCACCTTGTCCATAGCGGGGCCCAGGTACGGCTGTCCGCCGCCGCTGACCTTCGGAAAACGCTCGACGGCGGATACCAGCGCAGGCTCGAGGGCCTGTACGGAGGCTCCGGCCCTCTCGAGCAGGGTGCGCGCGACCCCCTCTTCCTCGCGAACGAGCGCTATTAGAAGATGGTCCGGTTCCACCGCCTGCTGGCCGTGGTCGCGCGCCAGCTCCGCTGCACCTTGAATCGCCTCCTGGGCTTTCTCGGTGAATTTGTCAAATTTCATGATTGGAACCTACCCCCCGATTTGGATCGCCAAACCGCCACCCCGTATCGTGGCGCCATGCCCGAGCTACCCGAGCTGGAGGCGCTCCGGATCCGGCTTGCTCCGCGCCTGGTGAACAAGCTGATCACCGCGGCGACCGTCAACCCCAAGAAGGCCCATATGCTTCGGTACCCCGTCGAGCATTTCGCGAACGAGCTCCCCGCTCGTCGCATGGTCTCACTTATCCAGCGCGGAAAACACCTCGTCTTTGGCACCGAGCTGGGTGGCGGCGGATCGCCCCGTTGGCTGGTCATCAACCCCATGCTGGGCGGCCGGTTCCAGATCGTGGGCGGGGACGCGCCGGTGCCCGCGACCGAGGTTTTCACCATCCGGATCGAGGGCCGTCAGGAGCTTCGCTACCTCGACTTTCGCGACATGGGGCGCATCTACTGGGTGAGCGACTGCGACCGGGAGGTGCCGGGATGGTCGGCGCTCGGGCCGGAGGCGGACTCAGTGCCGGAGATGGGCCTGGATGCTTTCCGCAAGCGTCTCAGGCGGTTCCGGGATGAGCTCAAGGACCTTCTGCGGAACCAGGAGTTCCTGGCCGGAATCGGCAACGCCTACTCCGACGAGATCCTCTTCGAGGCTCGCCTTCTGCCGCTCCGCCGGCGGGCTTCGCTCAAGCCGCCCGAGGAAGAGGCGCTGTACGAGGCGATCCCGGTCGTTCTGAAGCGCGCGATCGAGGCCATCCTCGCGAACCCCAACTACGACGAGTCCAAGCAGGACCGGTCGTTCATGAACGTGCACGTGAAGGGCGGGAAGACGTGCCCGCGATGCGGCCACCGGATCAGTCAGCTAGGGTCCAATCGGGAGCCGCTGAACTTCTGCCGAGGGTGCCAGCTCTAGGCGGGCATACCTCTATCGGGCCCTCCCTACTTCTTGACCGTCCCCTCCCCCGCCGGCCAACCGACCTCAGCGTACGGAGGCGGTCAACCCAGGCTGTTAAGAAACGCGCGCGGCCAGCTCCCTCGAAATGCTCTCCAGCAGTCGCTGCGACGACAGCGCGATCTCGTCGACCGCCCCCTCGAACGCTTTCTGATGGCGGCTCGAAGGCTCCCGGAACCCGCTCACCTTCCGCACGAACTGGCGCGCGGCGGCTCGGATCTCCTCGTCGGTCGCGACTACGTCAGCCTGGCGCAACGTCTTGATGCTTCGACACATGCCGTCAACGATAGCGAGGGCAAGCAGAGAACCTCACCGACCTCGATGTGGCGGCAGCTCCGGCAAGTCGTGCGGCGCCAGCCGGGTCGGGTCAAGCCCGGCCCGCTTGATCATCGCGTCCGCCAGCCGGTCGTACCTCCGCTCAGCTATATCCCCCACCGGGTCCGCGCTCGCGGACATGAGCTGGCGGAAGCTCAAAGTCGAAACCGCGCGGTAGGCCAACACGGCCCGTGCCTGCTCCGCCCGACCCGTCATCGAAGCGATCCTCACAAACGCCAGCGCCGCCCCCGTTTCCCGCATGTCGCGCCAGCGCCACCCGGCATAAGGCAACAGCACCAGCAGGATCGGAGGCACCGCGACCAGCAGGGCAAGCACGATCGCCGTCTGAAGGATCGCCTGGTGAATGTTCTGTCCAGCCGAAACCAGCGGATCCCCCGAGTACTTCTTCAACGCGTCGGCGGTGTTCAACAGGAACTGCGTGAGCAGCGGGATGCCGCCCGGCACGGCTTGCCGGAACGAGGCGATCCACCCGTTGAAGGTCGCCCCGGTGCTGGTGATCCCATTGGCAATCGCCTCCAGGCCCATGATCGTCTGGTAGATCAGGAAGCCGAGATAAGCCCACACGATCGTCCAGCCAACAGTCACCGTGTCCGCCAGCACCCGAAGGAAAGCGGGCCATCGCCGATCTGGGTAGACCTTGATCATCAACGCGACGATAAGTCAATGGCGGCAAGATTGGTCCACTGCGCGGAGGATTGAGCTCGACCTAACGACTCTCTACGCGATGGCGAAGTCCACCTCCACGGTGACTGACACGTCGAGCTCCCCGACCGGCACCTGGGTCGCCGCAGGGGCGGCGGCGCCCACATCGAATCGCGTCGACGGTACGCCCGACGAGGTCAGGTCGCTGACCCGGATCACCGGTCCGAGCCTGACGCCGGCCGCCGCGGCCATCGCCTGTGCCCGGGAGCGGGCGTCCGCGATCGCGAGGTTACGTGCGTCAGCCTGGGCGGCTTTCGGGTCGGCCAGCCCGAAGCTCACGCCAACGTTCGTCGCCCCGCCTTCCTGGACTATGCCGTCGAGTGCCTTACCGACGGTATCCACGCTGTGCCAGGTGATCTGCAGCTGCTCCGAGGCTCGATAACCGCTGACGGTCTGACCGTTGGGCGTGTACACGGGACCCACCGAGTAGCCCGCGGTGTTGAGGTCCTTGTCAGCGACGCCGAGGGCTTTGACGCGGGCGATGAGCTTGGCCGCTTTGCCGGCCAGGTCGCTCTGGGCGCCTGACGCGGTGGACTGCTGCGACTCCACGCCCGCGTAAAGAAACGCGGTGTCCGGCCTCTTCGACACGCTGCCGTCACCGGTGGTGAAGACACCCGTTTCGATCGAGGTGGTCGTCGATGAAGCAGCCGGTGACGTGATGAACACGGGAGGCCGGCCTGCCGCCAGGACTCCGACGGAGACCACGAGGGCCACGAGCGCTGCGCCGGCGACCGAAACGAGAGCAACTCGAGCGGATGTGGTCATGTGACGCCAACGCCCTGGTTCGCGGCCAGGTAACGAGGAGGACGCGGATCCTAGTCGCCGCGTAGACGGGCGGCATGGCGAGCCGCAAACTCACAGCCGGATTTCAGATGTTTCCAAGGCGCGAGCTGGATGATCGTCCCGATGACGCACCGCTTCATGGAGCCTTTCGGCTTCTTCCCGTTCGGCCTCCTCGGTACATTTGGCGGACTGCTGCTCCTGGCGGGCTTCGTGCTTCTCGTCGTGTGGGTCGTGAGGGCGATGGCCGGCTCCAGCTCGTGGCGCCCGGGATACCCCACAGCCGCGGTGGCCACGCCTGAGTCACCGCTCGACATTCTCTCGCGCCGCTTTGCAAGCGGAGAGATCACGGCCGAAGACTTCCAGAAAGCACGAGACCTCCTGAAGGAAGCTCCGAAGACGTGAGGCAGCGAACGCTGGGCATCGTGGCACTAGCTCTTCTGGTTGCCGGCGCCGCCTTGAGCACGGGCACGGCTGTAGTGGCCTATCGCACAGCCACCACGGTGCCGCGGCAAGCGCAGCTGCAGGCGCCGGGGCGAGGTCACTTCGGGCCCGGAGTCCAGCGGCCGGCCGGGGGACCGGGTGTGCGACCCGGCCCATTCCAGGGCATGTGATCCCGGAAACTTCGTAGCGCACTAGATACGGCCTGCAACTCGACAGCAGGTTTCACACCACCAGATTCATGTTGTAGGTTGGGCCCCCGGTAATTTGTCGCCGACCCGTGGCCCGGGTGGTCCCCGAACCGTCGGGGCTTAAGCTCAGTGCCGCCAATCTCATGAGCGCCTCGACCAGCGCCGCTTCGACCTGGGCACCCCTGCGCATCGGGGTCTTTCGCGCCCTCTGGCTCGCCGTACTTGTCAGCAACGTCGCCACCTGGATGCAAACGGTCGGCGCCCAATGGCTGCTCGTGAACCAGCCGCACGCTTCGATCCTGGTCGCGCTCGTGCAGACCGCCGACTACCTGCCCGACATGCTGTTCGGCATCGTCGGCGGCGTGCTCGCCGACACGCTCGACCGCCGCCGGTTGATGATGGCGGTCCAGGCCTTCCTTTTCGTGGCGGGAGTGGTGCTCGCCGCGCTGACGATCTTCGGCCAGATGCCTCCCGCCCTGCTTCTGACGTTCACGTTCCTGATCGGCTCTGGGTCGGTGCTCACGGTGCCGGCCTATCAGGCCCTCGTCCCCGAACTGGTACCACGCTCTCAGCTGCACTCGGCTTCCGCTCTGTCCTCGATCAGCATCAACCTGGCCCGGGCCGCCGGGCCCGCGATCGCCGGCGTGGTGATCGCCCGGGCCGGCGTCGGCGCCGTCTTCGTTCTCAACGCGGCGATGTACCTGCTTTTCCTGCTGGTGCTGGTGGCCTGGCGCCCACCGCCGGCCGCCGCACCGAAGTTTGCCGAAGGGTTCATCTCGGCCCTGCGCGCAGGCGGGAGGTACATTCGCTACGCGCCGGTGGTTCGCCGCATCCTCTGGCGTTCGGCGCTGTTCCTGGTGCCGGCCAGCGCGCTCTGGACGCTGCTCCCCCTGGTGGCGACCGAGCGCCTGGCTCTCGGAGCGGATGGATACGGACTGCTGCTCGGCGTGCTGGGAGCGGGCGCCATCGCCGGCGCGCTGATCCTGCCCCGCATCCGCGCCAGGTTTTCGATCAACGCCTTGCTGGCCGCGAGCGGAATCGTGTACGCAGCCGTGCTCGCGGCCGTCGTCCTCATCGGCAGCCCGGCGGTGATCCTGGTTGCCCTTCTGCCGGCGGGTGTGGCCTGGATCGCGGTTCTGTCGACGATCAACGCAGAGCTTCAGCTCTTCCTTCCCACGTGGGTACGAGGCCGGGGCCTTTCCGTTTACCAGATGGTCCTCTTCGGAGCGCAGGGATTCGGCGCCCTGATGTGGGGACTCATCGCCGAGCCACTGGGAATCGTTCCAACGTTTCTGATCGCGGCTGCGGCGATGCTGGCCGGGGTCGCGACGACGCGGGTCTGGCCGATCTATGACACCGCGGGAATGGACCGCAGCACCGTCGAATACTGGCGGCAGCCCAGCCTGGCCGTGGAAGCCGACCCGGATGACGGGCCCGTCGTCGTCAACACCGTCTACACCGTGGAGACCGACAAGGAAGCAGCCTTCCTGCGTGCGATGGCTCGCGTCCGCCTATCGCGCCTGCGCACCGGAGCGACCAACTGGGGCCTGTTCCGGGATGGCGAGGCGCCGCACCAGTTCGTCGAGCTCTACATCGTGCCCTCGTGGGAGGAGCACCTGAGGCAGCACTCGGAGCGCCTCACGCGCACCGACCAGCGATACGAGCAGGAGGCCGAGTCCTTCACCACGGCGCCACAGGACACCTCGCACCTCATCGCGGTCGACCTTCCTGACGACAGCGATTGAGCTCGCCGCCTTCCAGGCGTCGAGGTTGTTCTGAGGCAGCGCGTTTCGAACATGGCGCAGACTTCCTGTGTTTCTGACGATCGGCCGGCACACGAGGAGGAGAGCGAATGTTCATGAGCATCAGGAGATATCGGGTCGATCCCGCCCAGCGGGACGAGGTCATCAGCATCGTCGACGACGGATGGGCCGATCATCTGCGCAACGAGCCGGGATTCCTCAGCTACCACGTGGTCGCCACGGACGAAAACGAGCTGGTCTCGATGACGGCGTGTCAGGACGAGGAGACGCTGGAGAAGGTCATCCAGAAGAGCGGCGAGTGGGTTGGCACTCATCTGTCGGGCCTGAACGTGAAGCTCGAAGATTCGCGCGTGGGCAAGGTGGTGTCACACCTGGGCGGCTGATTCGCCCTAAAGGAGTCGCAGAATGGCAGCAAGCAAGAACGGCATCGGGCGAATCGCGGTCGGGGTGGACGGCTCGGACTCGTCGGCGGCCGCGATCAGGTGGGCGATCCGGCTCGCGAAAGGAATGGGCTCCCAGGTGATCGCCATCTACGCAGTCGACATCCCCGCCTACTTTCCTGAGCCGGAGGAGCTCCCATTCGTTCTCGACCAGGAGTGGCGTGACGGAATGAAGTCGGAGTTCGAAGAAAAGTGGTGCAGGCCGCTCAAGGTCGCCGGCGTCCGCTATCGCGCTGTGATCGAGGATGGGAGGGCGGCAACCGTGATCGCTGCTGTCGCCCAGCGCGAGAAGGCCGACGTCATCGTGGTCGGCAGGCGCGGTCGAGGCGGGGTGGCAGAGTTGCTCCTGGGAAGCACCAGCCACGAACTCGTCCTCCACTCCAGGCTGCCGGTGCTGGTGGTGTCGGCGAAAGGCTGACGTGTGAGCTCGACTGTCCGATCCGACGAAGCGGTGGCCCGGCTGCTGCAGGCGTGGCGCGGAGAGGTCGAAGCTCAAGCGGTCTACACGATCCTTGCGCAGCGCATGCGCGAGCCGCGACGCGCGCAGGTCATCCGCGAGATCGCCGACGGTGAGGCGCGCCATCGCGAGCGGATCGAGAAGCGCTTGCGCGAGCTGGGGCAGCCGATCCCCGATCCGTCCACCGTCAGCATCCCTCGCTGGTTGCGCCTGCAGGCGCGCCTCGCCCCGGTGACGCGGATGCTCGCTCACATGGAGTCCAACGAGCAGGTCGAGATCACCGACCGCTACAAGCGATCCACCGGCGACCCTGATACGGACGCAGTGCTCACTTCCATCCGAGTCGAGGAGATGGGCCACTCCAGGACGCTGGACGCGATCCAGGCGGCGCACGAGGGCGGCGAACCGCCCGCGTCCGGCGCCGAGGGCAAGTTGAATCGAATCCTCGGCCGGGAGACCTGGCACCGGACGGGGTCGGGCTGGATCTCCGGCGCGATCTACGGCGCCAACGATGGGCTGGCGGCCGTCTTCGGCATCGTCGCCGGCGTCTCAGGCGCAACCGGCGGATCGAGCTTCGTGCTGACGGCAGGTCTGTCGGGCGCCGTCGCGTCGGCGCTCTCGATGGCCACCGGCGCGTTTCTCGCATCGCGATCCGAGTCGGAGGTCGTCGCCGCCAACGTCGCGCAGGAGCGCCGCGAGATCGAAGAGCATCCGGAAGAGGAGAAAGAGGAGCTGTCGCTCTTCTACCAGCTGAAGGGTCTCGACGCGGCGTTCGCCGACCAGCTTGCTGCGAAGCTGTCCGAGAACCCGGACGCAATGCTCAAGGTGCTCGCGACCGAGGAGCTCGGCGGCACAGAGGCGGGCGGCAACCCGGTTCAGTCCGCGCTGGCCGCCGGCATCAGCACGTTTCTTGGCGCGATGGTGCCGGTGATCCCCTTCTTCTTCTTACGCGGCACCACAGCCGTTCTAGTGGCCGCGATTGTCTCCCTCATCGCCCACTTCCTCGTGGGCGCCGCCAAATCCCTGTTCACGCTGCGTAAGTGGTGGTCGGCAGGCCTGGAGATGACGCTGGCCGGAGTGATCGTGGGCGGCGCCACGTATGTGCTGGGCCTGGTGCTCAAGGTGTCGGGAGGCTAGACCCTCGTGGCAGGCTGCTCACCGCGAAAGATGGCCGCGTTCCGCCGCGCGAACTCGTCGAAGGTGGTCGGCCGCCACCCGAAGACCTCTTCGATCGTCGGCCAGACCCTCGACTCCTTGCCCTTCCGCCGCTCGGCAAAAAGCTCGTCCAGGCCTTCCGCAAGGAAAGGCGGCAGGCCCGCCGCCAGTCGCGCTTGCCGGGCGTCCTCAGGCGGAACGTCGACGTAACGGATGGGCTTCCCTGTGGCGGCGGACAGCTTCTCCGCCACCTCGGCCATGCTCAAGGCTTCAGGGCCGGTGAGGGGATAAATCTTGCCCTCATGCCCGTCCGTGGTCAGGACGGCGATCGCAACCTCGGCGACGTCGCCGATGTCGATGGAGGCGATCCTGGCGTCAGCCATCGGCAGCGCCAGGATGCCCCTCGCGACGATCGAGGGAACCTGGCGGAAGTAGGACGGCATGAACTCGCCGGCCCGCAGGTGGGTGAACGCGACGCCTGACGCCTCGAGACGTCTCTCGACCTCGGCGTGCATCCGCGCGAAACGAAAGGGCGAGTCGAGCTCGGGAATGATCCCCGACAGCTTGACCACGTGCTTGACGCCTGCCTTCCGCGCGGCGTCGATGAAGCTCGACTGAACGTCGAGCATCGCGGGGTCCGAGGAGGAGATGAGCATCGCGCGGTCGACTCCTCGAAGCGCGGCTTTGAGCGAGTCGGGATTCGCCATATCGCCTTCGACGACCTCGACGTGAGGCAGCGACGCCAGGGATTGCGCCTTCGCGAGGTTTCGAGTCAGCGCCCGCGACGGGACCCCCTTCGCCGACAGCCGGCGCACAAGCTCGGATCCGTTCAGCCCGGTGGCGCCGGTGACCAAAATCATTGCTGCGTGTTGTTATGCCGGGAAGCGTTCAAAGTATTCCAGCATGGCAATCGTCAACTTCAAGCTTCACTCGACACTGGCGCCCAAGGCCGTGATGGCCGCATTGACAGACTTCGGACCAGGCCGGGCTGAGGTCTGGCCAAACGTCGACACCGCCCATTTCAAGGTGCACGATCAGGGACCTGGTTGGGCCGACGTCACGGAAGGAAGCTCGGTGGCCGGTGGCGTCTGGGAACGTGAGCGATACACCTGGGACGTCGCCTCGGGCACGGTGGCGATCGAAACCCTCGAGTCCAACACCTGGGGCCCAGGCAGTCGCTGGGACTATCGACTCACTTCCGCCGCCGGCGGAGGCTCGACGATCGAGGTCACCGTCACTCGCAACGGGAAAGGCTGGAAGGGCCGGCTCATCGGGGTTGGTCTCTCGGTTGCGGGGGCCCGCATGCTTGGCTCGCAGATGAAGCAGGCGCTCAACCGGATCTCACGATGACCCGCGTCGACGTCCGTCCGATCAAACAACGCGAACTGGAGGAGCTCCTTCCACTAATCGCCGGTTATCAGAGGTTCTATGGTGCCGAGCCAGATCTCGACCGCAACCGGGCCTTCTTCTCTCGATTCATTCACCCTAGCGAGGTCGGGCTCCTCCTCGGCGCCTGGGTGGCCGAAGGCTTGGCGGGGTTCGCCACCCTCTACTGGTTCTTCAGCTCCACGAAGGCGGCGGACTCTGTTCTGATGAACGATCTGTTTGTACGAGACGACGTCCGCGGTGCAGGCGTCGGACGGGCGCTCATCCAAAGCGCAACTGAAGAGGCCCACCGCCGCGGGGCGGCGCACCTCGAGTGGTACACGAGTCCAGACAACCTGAAGGCGCAACGACTCTACGCTTCCCTTCCGGGCGCGCAACGCACGACCTGGTACGCCTACGAGATCGCAACTGAGGACTGAGCGGCCCGATTCATCCTGTCCAGGCCGCCAAAAGCAAGGCCAATCACCTGGACCTAAGGTGAGCTGACTGCCTCCGGTGCGAGAACTTTGAGGTTCACTTGTGGCGGCCGCTGCAGGGTGTGGTGCAGGGTGCAGTGCTCGACCACACGAGTGAATGCCTCGCGCTTCTCCGCACTCAAGGTTGGAGCTTCGATTGCGAGGTTGACCTCGCCGACTCTGTGCGGGTTCTCGGCCCATGCGTAGTCGCACGTAACGGCCAGCCCATCGGTCGCTAATCCATTCCGCCGCAGGAACCTTTCGGCATAGAAAGCAACGCAGCCGGCGAGGCCGGCAAGAAATATCTCTGTTGGGGTGGCGGCAGTGTCTTCGCCCCCATCCTCAACGGGTTGGTCTGAGTACAGCTCATGCCCGCGTACCGTCATCAGTAGGCGGTCGCCCCCCTGGTGTACCGCTCGAATGACCTTGTCGTGCTTGTTCATCCCTAAACGGAGTGTCCGGTCCATGAACAGGAACGAGCAGAGGCGACTGTCCATGGCGCTGAGGGCCATCTGGCCCTGGGGATAGTAGGCCCCCCCCCAAGGCTTGCAAACTCGAAATACGAATTTGGCGGAGGGGCCGGGATCCCTACGCACGTCAATCCCCGAATGCTACTGGATGATTCTCGACTGAGGACCTACATGCCGCGTCTAGCGCCGCTCCGCAGGCCGGGCTACTCGAAGTAGTCGCGAAGTTGCTTCGCGCGCGAGGGGTGGCGGAGCTTGCGCAGGGCTTTGGCCTCGATCTGGCGGATCCGCTCCCTGGTCACCCCAAAGCGCTTTCCGACCTCCTCCAGCGTGCGCTGGTGGCCGTCGATGAGCCCAAAACGGAGCTGGAGCACGCGCCGCTCGCGGGGCGTGAGGGAGTCCAGCACGTCCTCCACCTCGGCGTGGAGCATCGTGAGCGAAGCTGCCTCGGAAGGCGAGACAGCCTCGCGGTCCTCGACGAAGTCGCCGAGGTGCGAGTCATTCTCCTCACCGATCGGGGTCTCCAGCGAGATTGGGGTCTGCGCGACCTTGACGATCTCGCGCACCTTCTCCGGCCTGACCCCCATCTCCTCGCCGATCTCCTCGTCGCTCGGCTCGCGCCCCAGCTCCTGGAACAGGCGACGCGACACCCGCACCAGCTTGTTGATGACCTCGATCATGTGGACCGGGACGCGAATCGTTCGCGCCTGGTCGGCGAGGGCGCGGGTGACGGCCTGCCGGATCCACCAGGTGGCATAGGTGGAGAACTTGAAGCCCTTGTGGTAGTCGAACTTCTCGACCCCGCGGATCAGGCCCATGTTGCCTTCCTGGATGAGGTCAAGGAAGCTGAGGCCGCGGCCGATGTACTTCTTGGCGATCGAAACCACAAGCCGCAAGTTGGCCTCGGTCAGCCGCTGCTTGGCCTCGTAAGCGCGCTCGTAGCGCTCGGTCAGGCGGTAACGCGCGATGCGATAAGACTCCAGCGCCTCGGCGCGGACACGCGGACGCGCCGCGCCGTTGGCCCGGCGCCTGCGCTCGGCGGCTGCCGCGTCGAGCAGGTTTTGCAGCTTCGCCAGGTCGGCGAGGCCGAACAGCTCCTGCGCGATGTGCGCCTGCTGACCCTTGCGCTTGACGGTGGCGAGCCGCTCGATGATCTCAGGGAGCATCTCGTCGGCCGAACGCTGCCGGCCGTCGACCTCCTCGGTCACGTTCAGCGCCTTCATGGCGTCGTGCAGAGGCTTGGCCTCAATCGCCTGCGCGAGCTCGACTTCGTCCTTGGCAGTAAGCAAGTTGACGCGCCCGATCTCCTTGAGGTACATCCGCACCGGGTCGTCGAGGGCGGCTGAATCCATCATCTCGATGTCGAGGACCATCTCGTCGTCGATCTGCTCGACCTCTCCGAAATCCTTCTCGCCGTTGCTGACCTCGATCCCCATCTCTTTGAAGGCCGCGAAGATACGGAAGATCTGGTCCGGCTCGGCGTCGATCTCGGGGAGGCCCTGGAGGATCTCGTCGGGCGTGACGTAGCCCTGCTCTTTGCCCTTGACGATGAGCTGCTCGGCGACGGCAATCAGCTCGTCCTCGAACTTGCGCTCCGGACTCTCCGGGGTCTTGCTGCCGCGCCTCCTCCCGGTCTTGATCGCCGTCCCGGCAACGAGGGGGATCTTTGGACCGACGGTGAGCCCTCTGATCGCGAAAGCGCCCTTTGTCACAGCCGGCGGCGGACGGGTTCGTTCGCGATGGTCGTTCCTCCAGATGGCCAGAGCTCCGGGCCTGGCTGTTCTAACTATCGATAATCACAAATGAGGGCGCATGCCCGATCCTGAAACGTCAGTCGTGAGGGACACTACGGTGGAGGGGTCGGCTGCGAAACGCTCGGCAACGATCTGTCTAAATGGCTGTGGTGCCCGGCCGACAAGAGGGCCGCTCGGCAATGGCCGCCACTCAAGTCAAAAGTTCTTGCGGGCTGGAGCGGGCGACTACACGGGAGCATAGACCCTCTGCAAGAGGGGGATGCGGCTGTGGGGCGCCAAACGTCCGACGGAGTTCACGCTCGATATCCGGTTGTGATGTTTGACTCCGTCCAGCCGGGGGCAAAACTGCTTGTAGTCATCCCACATGGGATGCCCGCTTGCGGTGGCCGACCGCGTCTACCTCGAAAAGATCCGTGAATTGTTCCGGCGAAGTTCGAGAAGAGGAGTCAGCCATGACTAACGGAACCATTAAGAAGCTCGTTTCCGACCGCGGCTTCGGCTTCATAGCCGCCGAGGACGGGAAGGAGTACTTCTTCCATCGCGACGCAGTCGACAACTTCGACTCGCTCAACGGTGGTGAGAAGGTCACGTTCGAGATTGAGGCGAGCCCGAAGGGCCCGCGTGCCAAGCTGGTCAAGCTCAGTCAGTAGTCGTCAAAAGGCACCGGCGATGCCGCAGGGGAGCCGCTCGTTCCCGTTGGCTGTCGGGCACGGAATTGGCGGAGGGGCAGGGATTTGAACCCTGGATAGGCTTGCACCTATAACAGTTTTCAAGACTGTCGCCATCAACCGGACTCGGCCACCCCTCCGCGAGGCAAATGGATTCTAGGAACTAACGCGCGCCGATCAGCTCGATCCCGCCCATGTAGGGCTTCAGCACCTCGGGCACCGCGATCAGGCCGTCGGACCGCTGGTAGGTCTCCATGATGGCGTCGATCGTGCGCGGAAGCGCGAGCCCGCTGCCGTTGATCGTGTGGGCGAACTTGGGTGACGCCCCCTTGGCCGGGCGGTAACGGATGTTGGCGCGCATCGCCTGGAAATCGTTGAACACCGAGCACGACGACACCTCCAGGTGCCGCCCAAGCCCCGGCGCCCATGCCTCCAGGTCGTACTTCTTGTACTGCGCGAAGCCCATGTCGCCCGTGCACATGGACAGCACGTGGTACTGCAGGCCCAACCGCCGCAGGATGTCCTCGGCGTCGGCGACGAGCTTCTCGAACTCTTCCATCGACGTCTCCGCGGTCGTCACCTTGACCAGCTCGACCTTGGAGAACTGGTGCATGCGGATGAACCCGCGCGTGTCCGAGCCCGCCGCCCCGGCCTCGGTGCGCCAGGAGGGTGCGTAAGCGACGTATTTCATCGGCAGCCGATCGCCGTCGAGAATCTCGTCGCGGTGAAAATTCGTGACGGGCACCTCGGCTGTCGGAATGAGCCACAGGTCTCTGTCTTCGACCTTGAACGCCATGTCCGCGAACTTCGGCAGGTTCGCGGTTCCGACCATCGAGGCGCTGTTGACGAGCATCGGCGCCCACACCTCGGTATAGCCGTGCTCGCGCGTATGAACGTCGAGCATGAACTGCACCAGGGCCCGCTCCAGGCGCGCGCCGTCGCCGAGGAGAAAGGCAAAGCGTGATCCGGCCACTCGAGCCGCGCGCTCGAAATCCATGATCCCGAGCGTCTCGCCGAGGTCGTAATGGGTCCGGGGCACGAAATCGAACTCGGGCTTGTCCCCCCACTCCCTCGCGACCACGTTGTCCTTTTCCGTCTCTCCGACCGGGACCGATTCGTGGAAGAGATTCGGCACCTCCAGAAGCAGGAGGTCCAGCTGCTGCTTCACCGAGTCCGCCATCTCGAGCGCGGCCTTGGCCTCGTCGGACATCTGGCGAAGCTTGTCTTTCAAGCTCTCGTCACGCGTCTTGGCGAACTCTTTGGACAGCCGGTTCTGCTCCGCCTTGATCGTCTCGGCCTTGTACAGGTGTCCACGCCAGACCTCATCGAGCTTGAGGATCTCATCGACCGGCGCCGGCTCACCCTTGAGCTGCGCGGCCCGCCGCACCCGCTCCGGGTCGCGGCGGATGAGCTCCAGGGGGAGCATTACGTTTCCGCCTTCATGACCGGGAACAGGATCACGTCCCTCACCGACGGCTGGTCTGTGAGGAGCATGACGAGGCGATCGATGCCCACGCCGAGACCTCCGCACGGAGGCAACCCGTACTCGACGGCTCGCAGAAAATCCTCGTCCATCGGGTGAGCTTCGATGTCACCGGCCGCACGGCGCGCCGCCTGCGCCTCGAAGCGCGCGCGCTGGTCGATCGGGTCGGTGAGCTCGGTGAATGCGTTCGCGTACTCGCGGCCCAGGATGATCAGCTCGAACCGTTCCACGAAGCGCGGGTCGTCATCGCGCGGCCGGGCGAGCGGCGAGATCTCGACCGGGTAGTCGATCACGAACGTGGGCTGCCGCAGTCGCGGCTCGACATGCTCCTCGAACAGATCGTTGAGCTCCTGCCCCACTGCGTGCCGGCCCGTGTGCTCCAGCACCAGGTCCGCCATCCGCTCGCGCCGGAATGGCGGGGTGAGGTTGACGGCCTCGCCCTGGTAGCTCGTCTCGAGCGGCCGGCCGGCAGCCATCGCCGAGACCACCATCAGGTCTTCGACCAGCCTCATCGCGTCGTCATAGTCCGCATATGCCTGGTAGCACTCAAGCAGGGTGAACTCCGGGTTGTGCCGCGGCGAGAGGCCCTCGTTCCGAAATACGCGACCGATCTCATATACGCGCTCAAAGCCGCCGACCAGCAACCTCTTTAGATGAAGCTCGAGCGCGATCCGCAGAAAGAGGTCTCGGTCGAGCGAGTTGTGATGGGTCACGAAAGGCCGCGCGTGGCCTCCGCCCGGCACCTCCTGTAGCACCGGGGTATCGACGTCGAGGAAGTTGCGCTCGTCGAGCAGCCCGCGCATGGCCGTGATGATCCTGGTCCGCGCCCTGAAAACCTCACGCACGGCCGGGTTGGCGATCAGGTCGACGTAGCGCTGCCGGTAGCGGATCTCCACGTCCTTCAGTCCGTGCCATTTCTCGGGCAGCGGCCGCAGCGACTTCGTCAGCAGCTGGAAGGACTGGACCTCGAGTGTGATCTCTCCACGGCGCGTCTTGAAGATCGGCCCGGTGGCGCCGATGATATCGCCTGGATCGAGATCCGCGAAACGGTCGAACTCCTCCTCGCCCACCTTGTCGCGGCTCGCCATCAGCTGGATCCGGCCTTCGCCGTCCTGCAGGTCCGCGAACACCACGCCGCCCTGGAGCCGCTTGACCATCAGCCGTCCGGCCAACGCAACGGGCTCGGTCCGCTCGTTTTCGCCAAGCAGCCCCTTGGCCGCCTGGCTCGTCTGGGTCGGCCGGAATCCGCGCGAATACGGGTCGATCCCCGCCGCGCGCAATCGCTCCAGCTTCTCGCGCCTGTCACGCATGACAGCGGGCAGGTCAGGTTCCAGCTCTTCCGTCACGATCGGAAAAGGTTAAGGGTTACAGAGCTACTTCCTGTTCTTCCGCCGCCGGGAACGCGTTGATGTCGGCTCCCCCCGAGTGGCGGTAGTTGCCCAGCGACTCCTCGATCAGCGCGTCGACGTCCGAGTCCGAATGAACCGGGTCGTGATGGAAGAACGCGAGCTCTTTGGCGCCCGCCTGCTCGGCCAGGGACAGCGCCTCCTCGTATGTCGAGTGCCCGAAGCCAGCATGGGTCTTGTACTCCTCGGTGCTGTACTGCGCGTCGTGGACGAGCAGGTCCGCGTCCCGGCACCAGTTGGCCAGGTCCTTCAACGTGCCGTTCTCCTGGTTGGCGAACATCGCGATCTCGTTGTCCGTCGCGAAGCAGAACCGCGACGATCCCTCGTCGATCCGGTAACCAAACGTCGGGATCGGGTGCATCAGGAGGTGAGGCGTGATCCGCAGGGCGCCGACCTCGAAGGTCTCTCCCGGGTTCCGCTCGATGAACTCCATCTCCGCCGGCATGTGGCTCAAGCGAATCGGGAAATAGGCCGGGTCCATCTGGTCGGCAAAGGCGGCCTGGAGCGATTTCGCCGAGCCGGCCGGCCCGACGATCGTCAGGTGCGTGCCCGGCACGAACGCCGGGAGGAAGAACGGAAATCCCTGTATGTGGTCCAGGTGCGTGTGCGTGATGAGCAGGTGCGCCTGGAGCGGTTCGTTCACGCTGAAGCCGTTTCCGAGCTCGGCGATGCCAGAGCCCGAATCGATGATCAGCAGGTTGTTCTCTTTGTCCCTCACCTCGACGCAGGTGGTGTTGCCGCCGTAACGAAGCGTCTTGCGACCGGGCGTCGGCCTCGTGCCTCGCGTGCCCCAGAACTTGATCCTCAACTGGACGCCGTCACGTCGTAGACGCGCTTGGCGATGAACACTTCCAGAAGGTCGGGATCGAGCTGGCCCCGGCCGGCCTCCGCGTTCAGGATGTCGAGCGCGGCTGACGTGGGTACGGCTGGCTTGTAGGGCCGGTCCCGCGCGGTGAGCGCGTCGTAGATGTCCGAGATAGTCATCATGCGTGTCTGAGTTGGGATCTCATTCCCTCTCAGGCCGCGCGGGTATCCCGAACCGTCGAGCTTCTCGTGGTGCCCCCACGCGAACTCCGGAATGTTCCCCATCAGTGGCGAAAGTTTCGTCCACTGGATCTTGCTCAGGAAATCGTGGCTCTTGGCAACATGCGATTCAATCTCTTTTCGCTCCTCGTTCGTCAACGTGCCCTTCTGGATGCTCAGGAAATGGAATTCCTGCGGGGCGATCAGGGGGTGCACCCGGCCCGACACGTCGGGGAAGTCGTGACCTTTCATGTCCGACAGCGTCGATGCCTTGTCCTCGGGCAGGACGCTCGGTTCATTGGCCATGACGATGGCCTCGAACCACATGCGGTACTGGTCCAGCTCCGCCTCGAGGCGCCGCTCGATCTCAGCGACCTTTGCGGCGTCGACACCGTCCCCCCGTTTGGCCTCCAACTCTGCCCTGAGCTGGGCCCAACGCTCGACCGAGTCGAACCGCCATTGGATCAGGTCTAACTGGAAGCGAAACAGCTTCTTTTCCTTGACCAGGATGTCCTCTCGCACGCCAATCTTCCCGAAGTCGTGCAGCAGGCACGCGTAACGCAGCTCCTTGAGCTGGTCTTTGCTGAAAATGACGTTGCGGTACTTGCCTGCCTCGATCCTCGTGATCTCGTCGGCCAGCTTCGTGGTGAGGGCTTCGACCCTGCCCGAGTGGCCGGCAGTGCTCGGGTCTCTCTGCTCGATCGCATAGACGCTTGCCGTCACGAATTGGTCGAACAGATCCTCGATGTCCTTGAGAAGGGTCTTGTTGTCGAGAGCGACTGCGGCCTGGCTCGCGATCGACTCGATCATCTCGTCGTCGTCGGGGTGAAAGCTGACGACCTCCTCGTCCACGTTCTCGGGCGTGAGCCGCGTCTCCAACCTCCGCTTCGCGTTGATCAGCTGGACGGCGCCCACGACTTCGTTGTTGTAGTTGCGCATGGGGACTGTGAGCATCGATTTGGTCCGGTACCCGAACTGGGCGTCGAAGCTCTTGCCGCCGACCGGCTTGCCGGGTGGCGGGTTGTACGCGTCCTCGTACCTCTGGCTCTCTCCGACAGAGACCGTATAGCCGACGACAGACTTCTCGTCCACCGGCACCGTGAACGCTGAGTAGGTGCTCTTGTCGATCGAGTGGTTCTGGCTGGAGGCGAGGAAGAGCTTCGGGCCGCTTTCGTCGTCGGCCTTCAACCATAGGCTCGCGCCGTCGGCGTGCGTGAGCTGGCGCATCGACGTGAGGATGAAAGCCTGCAGCCGTTCGATGTCCTTCTCCGCGGACAGAGCAATGCCGATCCGGTTCAGCTCGCGAAACTGCCGGTGGCTTCGCGCGGCCTGCGCGTCGAGCTGCTCGACCTGGCGCTTGAGCACGACGTTCTCCATCGCCACCCGAAGCAGCTCGCGCAAGACGGATGCAGAGGCGTCCACCGGCGGAGTGAATGCAATGTCGTGGTAGCCCGCCGGCACCTCCTGGCCTGGACCGACCAGGATCAGCGCGGGCTCCGTCACCTCAACCGGGTCGCCGAGCGGTTTGGCCTCCAGGCCGAGCTCGGCCAGCAAGTTGGTCAGCCCGGGCTGCTCGAGGTTGCCCAGCAGGTAGACGTGGAACACCGGAGCCGTCTTCATCGGGCCCTAATATCCAACATCAATGTCTTGCATCAATGTCTTGCATCGCCGTCCGAGTTTTGGGCGTATATAAGACGTAAACCCTCGAGAGTCAAAAGCGGGTCGGTGGTCTCGATCACGCTGGTCAGGCCGGCCACGAGCGCAGCCTGGCCGCCGGTCGCTATGACCTTGGCCGACCCGCCGAGCTCGGTGACCATGCGCTGGACCATACCTTCCACCTGGGCCACGAAGCCCCAGACAAGGCCCGACTGGATCGAGGCGACCGTGTTGCGCCCGATCACCGAGTCCGGCGCCACGGCCTCGACCCGGCGGAGCATCGCCGTGTGCGACACGAGCGCCTCGAGCGAGATCTCGACCCCGGGCGCGATCGCGCCTCCCAGGTAGTCGCCCTCGGCATTGATTGCGTCGTACGTGACGGCGGTGCCGAAGTCGATCACCACCACCGGGCCTCCGTACTTCGAGTAGGCCGCCAGGGCGTTCGCGATCCGGTCGGCGCCGACGTCCTTCGGGTTGTCGTAGCGGATGCGCACGCTGGTCTTGACCCCGGGTCCGACCATCAGCGGCTCGCACTTCAGGTAACGCCTCGAGGCCTCGATCAGCGCCGTGTTCACCGTGGGCACGACGCTCGAGATCACGACTCCATCGACCACGCCGACCTCGAATCCGCGCAACTCGAAAAGCTGCCTCAGCTCGACGGCCATCTCGTCCGCCGTCCGCTCACGATGCGAGGTGACCCGCCAGTCAGCGACCAGCCTTTCGCCGTCGAACAGGGCCAGCGTCACGTTCGTGTTGCCGACATCCACGGCTAGCAGCATCGTGCCGGGAACTCTAGCTTGGAAGTCTGGGGGGATGTCCCCTCGCCCAGCGGCGGAGGGCGGTGGCCTCGCGACGGACTGCCGCCGCCCGGGCTGCGACCCGGCGCGGGTGCGGCGCGCCCGGTAGGTCGCGCTTGGCGATCGAAACCTGGACCTTCCAGGGCGCCTTCAGACTTCCGTCGCGGACCTGGCGGCCGACGGTCTCGTGAGCCTTCCGGAATGGAACGCCTGCCTTCACGAGGACCTCGGCTGCATCCGTCGCCAGGAGCGTCGGGTCGCCTGCCGCCTCGGCCAGCCTCTCGCGATCGAACTCGAGGTGCTGAACCAGCAACGCGGCCGCGTCCAGCGAGTCCAGCGCGTTATCGACGGCGGCGAAAAGCGCCGTCTTATCCTCCTGCAGGTCGCGGTCGTAAGCGAGGGGCAGGCCCTTCAACACAGTGGCCAGGCTCACCAGGCTACCGAGTGCTCGGCCCGCGCGGCCTCGCAACAGCTCCGCGATATCCGGGTTCTTCTTCTGGGGCATCAGGCTGGAACCGGTCGACACCTCGTCAGCCAGCATGATGAACCCGAACTCGGCGCTCGCCCAGATGACGACGTCCTCCGCGAGCCGGCTGAGATGCAGCGACGCGCACGCGCATGCATAGACGAGGTCAAGAGCAAAGTCGCGATCGGCCACCGCGTCGATGCTGTTGGCGGTCAGGCGCTCGAAACCGAGCTCCCGGCGCACCCGCTCGCGCTGGAGCGGTAGGGTCGTGGCCGCGAGCGCCCCTGATCCGAGGGGCATCTCACCCGCGGCGTCGTAGGCGCGGCGAACGCGCTCCGCGTCTCGCAGGAGGGGTTCGGCATGTGCCAGCAGGTGGTGGCCCACCGTGACCGGCTGCGCACGCTGAAGGTGCGTGTAACCGGGCATCACCCACCCCGAATGCGCGCGCGCCTTGGCCGCGAGAGCATCGACGACGTCCGCGATCGAAGACACGATCACCGAGGCGGCCGCCCGGCAGTAGAGCCGAAGGTCCAGCGCGACCTGGTCGTTGCGCGAGCGGCCCGCATGCAGTGCGGCGCCGGCCGGCGTGAGCTCCGTCAGCCGGCGCTCGACTGCCGTGTGGATGTCTTCGTCGGTCTCTTTGAAGTCGAACTCGCCGGAGTCAAGCTCGCGCTTGACCCTCCGGAGGCCGCGCTCGATCGCGGTCAGCTTCGCTTTGGACAGCAGCCCCGCCGCGGCCAGCCCGCGGGCGTGGGCGACGCTCCCGGCGATGTCGAACGGGTAGAGCTCGAAGTCGACCTCGAGCGAAGACGAGAACCGCTCGAGCTCAGGCAGCAACGGGCGGCTGAACCGGCCCCCCCAGAGCTTTCCGGATGCCTCCCCCTCTTCCCCTCGGGGTGAGGGGCTTAAGTTTCTTTTGGTGCGGGCGCGTGCTATGGCGTCAGCCTCTTCACGTCGCCAAGCAAATTGCCGAGTTCCCGCCCGTGCAGCTGGCCCTGGACCCGTGCCGAGGTGCGCACCCCCATTCCCCACAGCTTGATGAAGCCCGCCGCGGCCGACTGGTCGAACGCATCGCCCTTTCCGTAGGTCGCGAGCGACAGCTGGTACAGCTGGTGCGGCCCCTTGCGTCCGACCACCTGCGACGATCCCTTGAACAGCTTGACCCGCACATCGCCGGTGACGTGGCGCTGGGTCTCAGCCACGAACGCATAGAGGGCGTCGCGCAGCGGGCTGAACCAGAGCCCGTCGTACACCATCTGCGCCCACTGCTGGGCGACCGTGTCCTTGAACCGCGCCACCTCTTTGGGGAGGGTGATGTCCTCGAGCGCCTGGTGCGCCTGCAGCAGCAGGACCGCCGCCGGAGCCTCGTAAATCTCGCGCGACTTGATGCCGATCAGCCGGTTCTCCAGGTGATCGATGCGCCCGACGCCGTTCTCACCGCCGATTCGATTGAGCTCCGTCACCAGCTGCAGCGCATCGACCGGCTTGCCGTCGAGGGACACCGGCAGTCCGTGCTTGAAGCCGATCTCCACGTAGGCGGGCTCATCCGGGCAATCGCGCGGATCGCGCGTCCAGGTGTAGACGTCGCGCGGGGCCTCGGCCCATGGATCCTCGAGCACGCCCGCCTCGATCGAGCGGCCCCACAGGTTCTCGTCGGTCGAGTAGGGGGAGCGCACCGTCGCCGGGACCTCGATACCGTGCTTGGCGGCGTACTCGATCTCGTCGTCCCGGTTCATGCCCCACTCGCGCACCGGCGCGACGACCTCGAGGTCGGGCGCAAGGGCGGCCGTCGTGACGTCGAATCGCACCTGGTCGTTTCCTTTGCCCGTGCATCCATGCGCGATGGCGGTCGCACCCTCGCGCCGGGCCACCTCGACCATCATGGCCGCGATCAGCGGCCGGCCGAGCGCGGTCGCGAGCGGGTATTCCTTCTCGTAAACGGCGCCCGCCTGCAGTGAGGGCCACACGAACAGCTGCAGGAACGGCGCCCGTCCATCGGCGACATATGCCGCCGACGCGCCGGTCTTCAGGGCGCGCGCCTGGATCGAGTCGAGGTCTTTCTTCTCGCCGAGGTCGACGGTGAACGCGATCACGTCCCAGCCGAGATCCTTCAACCAGCGGATCGCCACAGACGTGTCGAGCCCGCCCGAGTACGCGAGAACGAGCTTCTTGGTCATTTGTGGGGGGAAAGCCCCCCTTGCGGTGGCCGGGCAAAGCCCTTCCCCCACCGCACCCCCCTAGCCGCCATGGGTGAGAAGTTCCCTCAGCGCCCGGCCCGCACCTGGCTTTCGCAGCACAGCGATGATCGTGTCGTCGCCCGCCACCGTGCCGGCGATGCCGGGCAGGGCGGCTTCGTCGATTCGCCGAGCCACGAGGTTGGCGGTTCCTGGAGGGGTTCTGATCACCGCCACCGGCTCGACGAGCTCGATCGACAGCACAAGCTCGCGCACGAGGGACACGGAGCTGCGGTAGCCCTCGCCTGATCGGACCAGCCCGAGCTCCTGGATGTCTCGTGAGATCGTCGCCTGGGTGGTCCGCATCCCGCGACGCGCGAGCGCGGATGCGATGTCCTGCTGCGTGTGGGCCGTGCCCCGGTTCACCACGTCGAGAATCGCGTTGTGGCGCTGGGTCTTGGTGGGCGTCACTTAGTCGCCTTCCGCATCGTGGCGTGAGCCCAATCGATCTGGGCGCTTTCGATGATCAGAGGCGGCACCAGCCGGATGGAGTGGTCGTCGACGGCATTGACGATCAGGCCGGCCTCGAGGCACGCCTGCTGGAATGCTTTGGCACGCGGCTCGGCGAACTCGAAGGCCTGCATCAGCCCCAGGCCGCGCACCTCCTTGGCGCCGAGGTCCAGCAGCGCGTCGTGGAGCACCTCGCCCATCTCGGCGGCGTGGCCGACCAGCCCGTCCCGTTCGATCACCGAAAGCACGGCGATCGCCGCCGCGCAGGCCAGCGGGTTGCCGCCGAACGTCGAGCCGTGGTCGCCGGGCTCGAAGACGTCCGCGCGAGGGTTGGCGAGGCATGCGCCGATCGGCACGCCGCCGCCCAGCCCTTTGGCCAGCGTCATCACATCAGGCGTGATGCCGTGGTGCTGGTGCGCGAACCAGCGGCCGGTGCGTCCCAGCCCCGTCTGCACCTCGTCGAGGATGAAGAGCAGGTTCTGCGCATCGCACCAAGCGCGGACGCCAGCGAGATAACCGGGGTCAGCCGGGATGATGCCGATCTCACCCATGACGGGCTCGAGCATCACCGCGACGGTGCGCACGTTGGTTGCGTCCTTGATCGCGTCGAGGTCGTTGTAGGCCACGTGCACGAAGCCTTCGGGGAGTGGCTTGAACGGATCGGAGTACTTGTGCTGGCCGCCGGCGGTGACCGCCGCCAGCGTGCGTCCGTGGAACGAACCCGTCGTCGTGATGATCTCGAACGCGCCGTCGCGGTTGCGCGTTCCCCACTTGCGCGCGATCTTGATGGCGGCCTCGTTGGCCTCCGCGCCCGAGTTGCAGAGAAAGACGCGAGACGGGAACGAGAGCTCCACCAGCCGTTGCGCCAGCTCCACCTGGGGCTGAGTGAAATACAGGTTGGAGGTGTGGATCAGGGTGTTGGCCTGAGCGGTCACGGCCGCGACCACGTCGGGGTGAGAATGCCCGAGCAGGTTCACCGCGATGCCGGCGACCAGATCGAGGTACTCGCGCCCCGAATCGTCGTAGATGATGCAGCCTCGTCCGCGGACGAAGGTCACCGGCAGGCGGCGGCCCGTCTGCATCAGGTAGCGATCGGCAAGCTCGGACGTGCTCATGGCGATCAGGGAGTGACCATCGTCCCGATGCCGGCCTCGGTGAACAGCTCGAGCAGCAGGGCGTGCGGCGTGCGGCCGTCGACGATGTGAGCGAGCGGCACGACGTCGAGCGCGCGCAGGCAGGCTTCGAGCTTCGGGATCATCCCGCCCGTGACCTCGCCGGCTTCGATCCGCTGCCGGGCATCGGCCCGCGAGAGCACCGCGACGACCTGGCCGTCGACGCCGAGGACACCGGGGACGTCCGTCAGCAGGATGACCTTGGCCGCGTTCAGCGCGACGGCGATCTCCGCCGCCACGGTGTCTGCGTTGATGTTGTAAGCGTGCCCGTCGTAACCCATGCCGATCGAGGCGATGACCGGGATGTATCCACGACCGAGGAGCGCGGTGATCGGCTCCTTGTTGACCTGCGTCACGCGTCCGACGAAGCCCAACGATTCGTCGAGCGGCTCCGCGATGATCGTCGGCCCGTCCTCGCCGCTCATCCCTACCGCCTGCCCGCCCAGCCGGTGGATGGCCGCCACCAGGTCGGGGCTGACCTTGCCGGTCAGCACCATCTTCACGACCTCCATGGTCTTGTCATCGGTTATGCGCAAACCCTTCTTGAAGGTCGGCTTGAGACCCAGTCGCTCGCTCATCGCGGAAATCTCGGGACCGCCGCCGTGGACCAGGACCGGCTGCATTCCGACGTAGCGGAGCAGCACCACGTCGAGCAGCGTCTCGTCGCGCGCCGACTCGATCGCGTTGCCCCCCACCTTGATCACGACCACCTGGCCGTGGAACCGCTTGATGTAGGGAAGCGCCTCGACCAGGACCTTCGCCCGCTCTTCGACCGACAGCGTCATGTCGTGTAGTCCGCGTTGATTCGCACGTACTCCTCCGAAAGGTCACATCCCCAGGCTTCGGCGTGGCCGTCCGCCAGCCCGAGGGTGGCCACGATCTCAATCTCCGGTTGCTCGAACGCGTGGCGAACGGCCGCTAGGTCCACATCCACGCCGGCGCCCCGCTCGAAAACGACCTCTCCACCAACCGTGAGGTGAAGCTTGTCGAGCGCCAGTTCCGCGCCACTGTAACCGAGCGCGCACACGATCCGGCCCCAGTTCGGGTCGCCGCCGTGGATCGCCGTCTTGACGAGGCTCGACGCGGCGACGGCGCGAGCCGCGAGACGGGCGTCCGCGTCGGAGAGCGCATCGCTCACCTTCACCGTGATGAGCTTGGTGGCGCCCTCGCCGTCACGCGCGATCGCCCGCGCCAGCTGCTGAGCCACCTCGAGCAGCGCCCGCTCCAGCTGCTCGGCCTCGGGGCTGCCACTGCGGATCGGCTCGTTGCCGGCAGCTCCGTTCGCCAGGATCAGGAAGGTGTCATTGGTCGAGCTGTCCCCGTCGACCGTGACCTGGTTGAAGCTGCGATCTGCGATCGACTTGACGAGCGTGCCCATCAGCCCCGGCTCAACGGCGGCATCGGTCGTGACGTAAGCGAGCATGGTCGCCATGTTCGGGTGGATCATTCCGGACCCCTTGCACATGCCCCCCAGACGAACCGTCTTGCCGGCCAGCTCGAGCTCAGCCGTGGCCGTTTTCGGAACGAGGTCGGTGGTCAGGATGGCGCGCGCCGCCGCCGCCCCACCGTCGGCGCTGAGCTTGCCGCAGGCCACCGCGATGCCCGGTTTGATCGCGTCCATGGGCAGGTAGCGGCCGATCACGCCCGTCGAGCTCACGAGCACCTGGTCTGGGTCGAGGTCGAGCCGGTCGGCCGATAGCTTCGCGATCTGCAGCGCGTCCTTGAAGCCCTGCGCCCCGGTGCAAGCGTTCGCGTTGCCGGACGTGATCGTCAGCGCCTGAACCCGGTTGTGCTGCAGGTGAAGTTGGTCGATCACCACCGAGGCCGACTTGATCTTGTTCGTCGTGAAGACTCCGCCGGTGTCGCACAGGAGCGCCGAATGGATCACGCAGAGGTCGTCTTTCTGCCCGGTCGGGATGGCCGACGCGCCCGCGGTGAAAGCCTTGATGCCGCACGCGGCGGTGCCGGCGCGAAAGCCGCGCGGGTAGGTCAGGGCCATTGGGCCGGTCCCTCCAGCGCGGTCGTGCGGTCGAACCCGAACGCGATGTTGAAGCATTCGACGCCCTGGCCCGACGCGCCCTTTATGAGGTTGTCCAGCGCCGCGGTGATGACCGCCTTCTTCCCCTGGGCGGCGACGTTGACGAGACAAAGGTTCGTGTGGCTCGCGAGCTTGGTGGCCGGCGGGTGGTCGACCACGCGCGTGAACGGCTGGCCCGCGTAGAACTCTCGATACGCGTCCTGCAGCTCTTCCAGCGAGCCTTTCAAGTCGAAGTAGCAGGTGGCGAGGATGCCCCGGGTCATCGGGATCAGGTGCGGTACGAACGTGACCTGGATCTCCCCGTTCCGGCTGAGCTTGCCTAGCTCCTGTGTCAGCTCTGGCAGGTGGCGGTGACCGCCGATCGCGTACGCGCCCACCGACTCGTTGACCTCGCTGAAATGCACTCCGATGCCGGGCGACCGACCGGCCCCGCTGACGCCGGACTTGGCATCGACCACGAAATCGGACGCAGCCAGGCCGGCTGCGACCGCCGGGGCGAGCGCCAGGATCGACGCGGTCGAGTAACAGCCGGGCACGGCGACGAGCGCCGCGTCCGTGAGCTCGCGTTCGTGCAGCTCGGGAAGCCCGAACACCGCCTTGCCCAGGAGCTCGGGTGCGGGATGTTCCTGCCGGTACCAGGTCGGGTACTGCTTCGCGTCGTTCAGCCGGAAGTCCGCGCTCATGTCGATCACACGGGCGCCGGCGGCGAGCCACCCGGCTGCCTTGCCCGCTCCGACGTTGTGCGGCAGGCAGCTGAACACGACGTCGAGCCCTTTGGGATCCGGCTCCGAGCGGAACTCACCTGTCAGCTCGAGGAGTGGAAAGACCTCGGAGTAAGGCTTACCCGCGTACGAACGGGAGGTCAGCTGGCTGAGCTGCACGCCGGGATGGCGGGCCAGCAGGTTCACCAACGTCATCCCGGCATAGCCGTTGGCCCCGGCCACGGCCGCCTTCACCATCTTTGGCATGGACGCATGAGTATACAAGACAGTGCATAAACATCCGAGTGGCCTAGTCCGGACCGCGCGGGCGAGACCCGAACGAAACCAACGGCGGGATGGTCAGCATCCGCCCGTCATCCCCACGAACGATCTGCCAGTTCCCCTCATGCACCAACCAGT
>Ga0097691_1000106_pt1 | contig 75473 bp, 72 predicted proteins | sample NGESurdeep072012_8_FD_72858 | JGI IMG/M metagenome (GOLD analysis project Ga0097691, IMG submission 72858) | Arctic peat soil microbial communities from Barrow, Alaska - NGEE Surface sample 210-1 deep-072012 | ecosystem: Environmental > Terrestrial > Soil > Wetlands > Peat ...
GTCGGTGGGGTCCACGCCTCCGTAGGCCCGTGACCAGATCAAGGCAGCGCCACACGCCACCAGCCCGAGGGACGCAGCGGCGAGGAAACTCAGCGGCACTGAAGGCGGTGGGATCCCGCTAGGCAGCCCGGCCGGACGTCCCTGCCACGTTCCCGCGCTCGGTGCCGGGGGCACAGCCTCAGAGGCCATGATGGCAACCGTTGGTGAGTTCGGCCGCCATGGCCGCGGCCGCGGTCACCACGGTCATTGTCGGATCGAGCAGGTCAGGATCGATCTCCGAGCCCAGCGTGCGTTCGCCGAACTCTTCGCACACCGCTTGCCACAAGTCCAACGCGTGGCCGTCGTCAATGCCGAGGTCGGCCAAGGTCACGATGTTCGAGTCGTCCCCGTCGGGCGGATCGAGCAGCACGTGGAGCAACGCCATGACGGTGTCGGCGTCGATGTCTGGGATGACCTGATGCGTTTCACCGGGCATGTTCCTGTTCTCCACGACTGTGATGACCTCTGACCATGATCATGATATAACTCTAGTAACAAACAGAACAACTACAGCAATCGTGATCGTTTGCCGCAGGAGGATTGTCATGGCCACCATCGACGCCCGTCCGCTCATCGCCGCAGGTGACGAGCCGTTCGACCTGATCATGACCGCGGTGGCGGCCCTCGACGAGCATGAGGACCTCGTTGTCCTGGCACCGTTCGAACCGGTCCCGCTGGAAGGCGTCCTCGGCGCGCAGGGATTCTCCTACGAAGCCGTCGAGCTGGGTGCCGGCGATTGGCAGGTCACCTTTCGGAGGCAGTCATGAGTACTGGGGACGAGATGAGCGGGCCGGTCGCGATCGGGATGGACCGAGCAGAGATCCCAACGGACAACGCCATCGACGTGGCGTGGAGCGCGCTGCGCTCCGTCTACGACCCGGAGCTCTACCTCGACGTGGTATCCCTGGGCCTCGTCTATGACGTGCGTGAGGAGGACGGGACCATCGTGGTCGAGATGACGCTCACGACGCCTGGGTGTCCGGCATCGGAGAGCCTTCCGGAGATGGCACGGGCCGCAATCTCCCAGTCCGTCGGGAACCCGACCGCGGTCGACGTGCGCATCGTGTGGGACCCGCCCTGGAGTCCCGCGTTGATCGATGCAGAAGCGGCAGCGGCGCTCGGATTTCGGGTTCGGAAATGACAGAAGCAGCAAGGTGCTCTCGAGCCTCAATACCGGGCGCGCATCCATTGTCGGTGCCCTGTGACCTGATTGCCTCATCCGAGTGGATCGGAAACCAGTGGGTGTGGTGAAGCGCGACGTCGAAATTGTCCGCGTCTACGACGACCGAGGACGTCAGCGCAACGAGTATCGAGTGCTCGTCGACCGGCTGTGGCCCCGTGGGCAATCGAAGGGCGCGGTTGATCACGACGAATGGGTCAAGGACGCCACGCCCAGTACCGAATTGCGCCAGTGGTATGGACACGAACCGAAGCGCTTCTCCGAGTTCGCACGGCGCTACCGGGCCGAGCTGGCGCTGCCACCGGGGTCGGGGATCGTATCGCAACTCCGGGAGACGAGCCAGACACAACGACTCATCCTCCTCACCGCAACGCGGGACATCGAGCACTCCGGAGCAATCGTCCTGCGCGACGTCATCGTGGGTGCGGATGGAACGTAAGCCATCGGGGAGACGTGCACCCTCCGTCGGCCATGTACTGCGTCATGCCCTGGCCTCAGCCAACGGCTGCGACGGCACCACCTGGAGGGAGACCAGATGAGGACCGCAGTTCACGGAATGCCCCGCATCGGCCAAGATCGCTCCCTCAAATGGGCGCTCGAAAGCTTCTGGGCCGGAACGATGTCGGCCTCGGACCTCGACAAGGTGGCGGCATCGATCCGCCGGCAGAACTGGCAGAGCATGGCTGCTGTCAACGTGGACTTTGTCCCCTCGAACGACTTCTCCCTCTACGACCACGTGCTCGATGCTGCGGTCATGGTGGGTGCCGTCCCGGCCCGGTTCATCTCCGGTGGCAGGACAATTGACCGTGAGCGCTACTTCGCCATGGCGAGAGGCGGCGACATCGATGGGAAGGCCGTCGTCCCTCTCGACCTGACCAAGTGGTTCGACACCAACTACCACCATCTGGTGCCCGAACTCGACTCCGACGCCGTGTTCGCCCCCGATGCGACGAAGGCACGAGGAGAGTTGGCCGAAGCCTCCGGACTCGGCATTCACACCACCCCGGTACTGCTCGGTCCACTGACCTTGGTGCTGCGGAGCACCCCCGTGCACCCAGGTGTTGACAGGTTGGGACTGCTCCATCCCCTTGTCGACGCGTACATCGAGGTGTTGTCCCAGCTCAAGAAGGACGGTGCTACCTGGGTTCGGATCGACGAGCCCGCACTGGTCGAGGAGCGCACGAACGACGAACTGGCGGCACTGCGCCGTGTCTACCGACGGCTGGGGGACCACGCGGATCGGCCGAAGATCGCGCTGTCGACATACTTCGGCCATCTTGGATCCACCATGGAAGAGGTGGGTGAACTGCCGATCGAGGCCGTCGGCCTCGACTTCTGTCGAGGTAGAGAGAACCTCCATTTGCTGCAGTCCACTGGTGGCGTCGGGGACAAGGTGCTCTTTGCCGGTGTGGTGGACGGTCGAAACGTCTGGGCCAACGATCTTCACACCAGTCTCGATCTGCTCGACGAGCTTACGGGACTCGCCAGCGAGGTCGTCGTCTCCACATCGTGCTCACTGTTGCACGTACCCCTAGGGACAGCCGCCGATGAGAACGTCGACGACGAGGTGCGTCCCTGGCTGGCCTTTGCCGATGACAAGCTGGGCGAGTTGACCGTACTGGCACGAGGCATTGCCGACGGACGCGAGGCGGTTGCCGATGAGCTTGACGCAAACCGAGCCGTCATTGCCACCAGGCGGAACTCGCCCCGAGTGACGAACAAGGTGATCCGACAGCGTGTCGCGTCCTTTGGTGAGGCGGATCTCCACCGGCCCCAGGCATCCCCCGAACGGGCCGCTACCCAGCGGACAGCATTGGCGCTTCCTCCCTTGCCGACGACCACGATCGGTTCATTCCCCCAGACGCCCGAGCTGCGACGGTCACGGGCTTCGTGGCGCGCCGGACATGTCAACGATGCTGACTACGACGCGTCGCTCCGCGCCGAAATCGATCGTGTGCTGGCCATCCAAGAGGAGATCGGGCTCGATGTCCTCGTCCACGGGGAGCCCGAGCGCGACGACATGGTTCGCTACTTCGCCGACCAGCTCACCGGATTCGTGATCCCCGACGGGGGGTGGGTCCAGTCCTACGGGTCACGATGCGTACGGCCACCCGTGCTCTTCGGCGACGTGGCGCGCCGCGGCCCGATGACGGTGGACTGGGCTCGCTACGCCCAGTCGCGTACGTCGAAGCCGGTTAAGGGCATGCTCACCGGTCCGATCACCATGCTGCGGTGGTCGTTCGTGCGAGATGACCAGCCTGAGCGCGAGACCGCGGACCAACTGGCACTGGCGATACGCGACGAGCTCGTTGATCTCCAGACAGCCGGAATTGCCATCATCCAGGTCGATGAACCGGCATTGCGGGAGGGTTTATCTCTACGCCCCGATGATCGTCCGGAGTACCTGAGATGGGCCACTCGCGCCTTCCGACTGGTCACCTCCGCGGCGGCCGTTGGAACGCAGGTGCACACCCACATGTGTTACGCGGAGCTGGGGGACATCGTCGACGTGCTGGACGATCTGGACGTTGATGTCCTGTCCTTCGAGGCGGCGCGTTCGGACATGGCGGCTGTCGACGTGTTGCAGTGTGCCTCGTACCAAGGAGGGGCAGGGCCCGGCATCTACGACGTGCATTCGCCGCGGGTCCCCGAGGTCACTGCCATCGAGGGTTTGCTCCGCCGGGCCCTCGATGGTCTCGGGCCCGACCGACTGTGGGTCAATCCTGACTGCGGGCTCAAGACCCGCCGCTATGGCCAGGTGCTTCCGGCGCTGGACCACATGGTCACGGCGGCTCGCAATCTGCGAGCGGAGGTGGCCTCCGACGAGGTGTCACCTGACGCCGGTGCTGATCCGGCCAGCACCGAAGTGCCACCTGGCCCGTAGCCGATGAGATCATACGAGTTCACCCAACGGTGGCTCGCCCCCGACCTGGGCCGACTGTGGGAGGTGGCGACGGTGCTCGGGGTTCGCCTCGACGGCTCCGATGCCGCGACACTGCGACTGGAGTTACCAAGGCCGGCGCACTTCGCCGCCGGGCAGTACTACCTGGTGCGCATGCGAGTCGACGCCACCCCCAAGGGTGTCGAGCAGGCCTATTCGGTCTCGTCGTCGCCATGGCCACCGTCTTCGGAGATCGAGATCACCGTTCGCGACGTCCCTGGTGGCCGCGTGTCCCCCGTACTCACTCGGCAGGTGGGCGCGGGGGATCAGCTCCACCTGCACGGACCCTTCGGCACGCTCACGTGGAGCGAAGCCGACGGAGGCCCGCTCGTGATGATCGGTGCGGGCAGTGGTATTGCGCCGATGACGTCCATCATGAGGCTCGCTTCAGCCTGCAAGTCGACGGTGCCGATGGCACTGCTCTGTTCGAATCGGGAACGGGCATCAGTCCTTCTCTACGAACCATTGGAGGAGCTCGATCGCCACGAGGACCGAGTATCGGTGACGCATACCTTCACCCGAAGCCCGTGGGACCCATCGGCTCGCTATCACCGCCAAATCGATGCGCCAATGATCGATGACGTAATCGATGGGCTCGCGTTGCGGAGTCCGGCGCTGCCGTCGGTACTGGTCGCCGGACCTCCGGCGATGGTGACGTCGGTGCGAGCGGCGCTCGCCACACTCGGCATCGGGGAGGACCGCATCAAGAGCGAGCTGCACGGGTGACCTGGCGCAGCTCACCCACCGGATGGGAGACAACGTACCGCCCGCACTTCCCGAAACGTGACTGGACTGGACAGGGCGACAGTCGGAATCGGCACTGATATACTAGCAAGCACTAGAAGAACAGATTAGGGAGTGATCGAAATATGACAATTCAGCTGGGTGAGACAGCGCCGGACTTCACTGCCGAGACGACCGAGGGCCGCCTCAACTTCTACGAATACCTCGGTGACCACTGGGGGGTGCTGTTCTCCCATCCGGCGGATTTCACCCCGGTCTGTACTACTGAGCTCGGGGCGTTCGCCAACCGCAAGGACGAGTTCACTTCCCGAAACACCCGGATCATCGGGGTGAGCGTCGACTCGGTCGAGTCGCACAAGAACTGGTCGGTCGATATCGCGGAAACCCAGGGCCAAGGCTTGAACTTTCCCCTCGTGGGTGACGAAGACCGGACCGTCGCCAACCTCTATGGGATGATTCATCCGAAGGCTCTCGAGACGGCCACGGTCCGCACGGTGTTCATCATCGGTCCCGACAAGAAGGTGAAGCTGACTCTCACCTACCCTGCCTCGGTGGGTCGCAACATCGATGAGATCCTGCGGGTACTTGATGCACTTCAGCTGACCACTGGCTACTCCGTCTCCACCCCGGTCGACTGGAAGCAGGGTGGTGAGGTGATCATCTCGCCGGCAATCTCCGACGAGGATGCCAAGACGAAGTTCCCCAAGGGCTTCCGGACGCTGAAGCCCTACCTGCGACTGACGCCGCAGCCGGACGCGTAGGACTCGGCGACTGTCCGAGCCTCGCCTGTCCAGCCGGGACCGATCGCCGCTCGAGAGCATCGATGGGTAACCCAGCGCAGAACGAGGATGGCGAAGCTACCTCACCGTCCATCGCCGACACCATGGCCTCTCGGAGTCGTGCCGAGGCGAGAGCAAGCGAGCTGGTGGGAGGTCTCGGGGGTCGAGATCGCTGCGCCTCGTGTCTGGCTATCGAAGTGATCCTGGCCATCAGTGGCCACCCGCCCTCAAATGATCGAGGAACCCTCCGACGATGGTGTCGGCTCCCAAGCGATCCGCGGGAGCTGGCGAGCCAGGGACGCAGCAATCCTTGCTGCGTGGGCCTTGGCGATGTCTGCGTACGGTCCGGACCATTGCTGGTCGATAGTGGAGGCGAACATGCCATACCAGCGATCGAAGTGTTCGGTGGTGAATGGCAATTGATCGTGGACGTGCCGGTGGGCCGCCAGGATCGCCCCTCGGTACGACCGATCGCCCAGCAACACGCGACACCAGTAGTCGATCAGCTGAGGAATATGCTCACTCCAGTCGACCTCGGCGACCTCTTCGAAGATAGGTCCGAGAACTTCGTCCATCACGAGTTCGCGATAGAACGCCACGACCATGTGGTGAATCTGAGCTCTCGTATCGAGATCGGTGTGGGTGTCGGCGGGGGAGCGCGGTACGCCCATGGATGTCCGGAGCGGCCGTTGCTCGCCGACCGTCACACTGTCTCCTTGATGGATCAGTGGGGCGGACTCGTTCCGAACTCCTATCTGCATACTGCGGAGTGTAGTCGTAGTTACAGCACAAGCTAGAAGAAGCACCTCACTAGGTAGGCATGCTCACCGTCGCGTGATGCCGGCACATTGCTGATTCGAGGTCCTCGCCGGAGAGTTCATCGAACCGTCATCGGAATGTGCCACCCCCATCTCATGGGTGGTCCCACCGGCGGGACCATGGGAGCGAAGTCAAGGTCCAACCCGAGCGCCCCGGTGCAGGGATTCCGCGGCTCAAGCCAAAAGACTCCGGGGTTCAGGCGGGAGCGAACCTATGGTCAGCGCCAAGAGCGGTTACGACGGTGGTTGCTCAGCTTGTCGAGGGGGCCGCGAGACTGGCTAGATCTACGGCCGGGTCGATCAGCCGAGCGTGGTCGACGGGAAGTCGGGTGCGGATCAGCGCTTCGAGTGCATCGCCAGCGTCCCAGGTATTGGCGTTCATGGCGGCGACCACGCGGCGGCGAAGAAGCCAGAAAGCGATGAACTGACGGGTGGCTGGGTCCCCTCGAAAGACCACTTCATCCCAGATCGGAGCCCAGCCCCGATACTCCATCCCTAGGTCGTACTGGTCGGAGAAGAAGTACGGAACCCTGTCATAGACGGTCGGCTCTCCGAGCATGTTCATCGCCGCCGCCGGTCCCTGATTGAGGGCGGCTGACCAGTGCTCGAGGCGGACGCGTGTGCCGTACAGGGGGTGGAAGGCGTTGGCCACATCGCCCGCCGCATAGATGCCAGGAGCACTGGTGGCGAGGTGTTCGTCGACGGCGATTCCGTTGTCTGTGACAAGGCCTGCAGCTTGGGCGAGCTCGATCCGCGGGGTCACACCGATTCCCACGACGACTACTTCAGCCGGTAAGACGGTCCCATTGGTCAGACGGACCTCTTCGACGGCTGTTGTGCCTCTGATGGACTCGACGGTGACCCCGAAGTGCATTTCGACCCCGTGCTCAGCGTGCAGGTCGCGGTAGACCGTGCCCACCTCGGGACCGAGGACACGTTCAAGCGGTACCGATCCAGGATCGATCACTGCCACCTCGGCGCCGAGCTGACGGGCCGAGGCGGCCACCTCGGAACCGATCCATCCCGCGCCGATGACCACCACCCTGCGCGAGGCAGTCAAGACTCGGCGCAGAGCGTCGGCATCGACGAGTTGGCGCAGGTAGTGCACCCCGGAGAGCTCGGCACCGGGCGTCGACAGGCGTCGAGGGCTGGTTCCGGTGGCCAGCAGAAGTTGTTCATACCGGATGCGCTCGCCTGAGCCCAACGTCACCTCGGACCTTTTCGTGTCGAAAGCCGTGACCAGTGTCGAGGTCCGCAACTCGATCGCATTGGCTTCGTAGAAGCCCTCATCGTGGACGGCCGCGGAGTCGAATCCCTTTTCACCGCGCAGATACTCCTTGGAGAGCGGCGGTCGTTCGTAGGGACGAACAGCCTCGTCTCCGATCAGCACGATGCGACCGTCAAATCCTTCCGTGCGAAGGGTCTCAGCTGCCTTGGCTCCCGCCAGGCTTGCTCCCGCGATCACAAACGTCCGATTCGATGTCATGTTGCCTCCTGTTCAGCCTGGACCACGATGACCGTGATCGCAGACAGCTCGGTGTTTCATTCCGTCGACCTACCGGCAGCCGAAGAGCGCTTCCAGCCTGCCCTCACCGTGGCGGGAGCTCACCCCCGCCTGCACCCGGCGTGCCGATGATTCGCCACTCACCGCACGCTGTGTCGGTTGCGTCGCCGAGGAGGACCTCCTCAGCCGTCTCGACACAATGGCCATCCCAATCCCGTGCTCGTCGTTCAGACGCACCCGGGTGGCCACGCTGGCGACCACAACTCGTTGGCGGACGCTGGTGGTGGGGAACATGCCCATTCCTCAGACTCAACCGCGGATCGGGCATGTTCACCTGTCTTGATTGCCGGTGACGACGGTCTGCCAATTCGACCTGGCCCACCCCTGCGGACATCGGCGGCTCCCTGTAGCGAACCACCGGTGTCCGGCATAAGGCTGGACGTGGGAAGCGCGGGCACGATGTCAGCTGGCGTCAGCTGCGATTGGAGTGGAACAGTCGGTGTGGAGCAAAGGCGGCCGCTAGCCGGGCGAGTGCCAGGGCGGCGAGGAGCAAGCCGAAGTCGCGGAGAGCGATGTCCCAGAAGACGTTGGCATGGCCGTGGCCGAGAACGCTCAAGATGATCAGGTTTGTGATGATGCCTCCAAGCCAACCGACCACCACATAGGGGGCGAGGCGTGGCAGAAGCAGGATCCCTAGCCCGGCGGCGATCTCAATGATGCCAACGCCGTACATGAAGTGCTGGGGACCCACGCCAACGAAATGGGGAAAGCCCACCCACAGGTACTTGGGCCAGAACGTCATCCAGTTGAAGAATTTGTCCACTCCCATGAGGATCGGCGCCGCGATGAATGCTGTGCGCAGGATCAGGTAGGCCTGGTACTTGGGGTCCGAAAGCTTCTCGGTTGGGACGGATGGCAGGCGCCGGGAGGTACCGGGCGAACTTGCCTCTCTTTCGGGTGCGGTCGTTGTCATCAGCTCTCACTACTTTCTCTAAAGGTTATAATTATTGACTTTAGAACTCTCAGGGTATTGTGTCAACCGAAATATGTTTTAGAATGGGGACATGGAGAACGTCGACGGCCGCCTGCTCGCCCTTGCCGCCCTGAACGAACCGATGCGTCGTCGTTTGTATGGCTACGTCGCTGCGCAGGAGTCCGCGGTCAGCCGCGAAGATGCCGCCGCCACGCTGGGAATGGCTCGATCCGTGGCGGCCTTTCACCTCGACAAGCTGGCAGACGTCGGTCTTCTCCAGGTCGAGTACCGCCGCCCACCAGGACGGGGGGGTCCCGGAGCCGGCCGGCCGGCAAAGATGTACAGCCGGGCTGCAGGCGAGATCGCGCTCAGCGTCCCCGAACGCCACTACGATCTCGCAGCCCTCCTCTTGGCCCGGGCTGTTGAGAAGGCAACTGACGAATCGGTGGCCGTCATCGACGCCCTCCGGGCCGTTGCCGGAGAGTACGGGCGCACTCTCGGAGCCGGAGTCAACTGGGCGGAGAAGCGATCGTCGTCGTCGATGGAACGGCTGTGCGGCCTTCTTGCAGAGCACGGCTACGAACCGCGGATGGCGGGCAGGACGATGACCCTCGCCAACTGTCCCTTTCACACCCTGGCCGACGAGCACCGAGAGCTGGTGTGTGGAATGAACTACGAGATAATCAAGGGGGTAGTCCAGGCTGCAGACCTGCCCGACACTTCGGCCAACCTGGATCCGGCACCGGGGCGATGCTGCGTGACGCTCGTGGCGAAAGAATCGCCGGACCCGGACTGAGCCCGCGGACGCCTCTGATCTGGTGGTGACACGCACCCAGTGTGCTGTCAGCCTGTTCTCCCAAGAAATCCTGAGAATCGAATCTCGGAAGCCGGGGCGCCTTCTGTCAGATAGAGACCCTGACAGAAGGAGCAACCCATGGCACGTCGTGGTCGACCGACCGTCCAGATCGAGCTGACCGGCAATGAGCGCAAGACCGTGGAGCGTTGGGCACGGCGACGTTCGTCTGCCCAGTCCTTGGCCCTGCGATGCCGGATCGTGTTGGCCGGTGCCGAGGGTGCGCCACCATTTCCGTTCAAGGGAACCGAACTTGTGGCGGTGGGGGTGCTCTCGTCCAACTCACGGTCGGACCGGAAACACCGGTCATACGCGCCGGTGACGTCGTGCCCGCGGCCCGGGACCCCGTAAGCGCCAGGAGGAATTTGGCGAGGCCCTATGGAACCTGCCCTTGAGTCTTGGATCCTGAAACCTTGACGTTCGAGTGTTTACGTTGGGTTCGAGGCGGAGTGCCTCGACTCAACTCCTCTGAGAACCCGACGTAGGTCTTCGCTGCCGATCGTCGCGCCCGCTCTGGAGCGTTGAACTCGCTGGCTTGGCACCTCAGTCTGCTCACGATGAGTACTGACGAGGCCAGAAGTAACTCGAGAAACTGCTAGAGAAACAGGATACAATGAAAGCAGGAAGAGGAACAAGAGAGTGGGCGATGGAGCCTTCAGCGGCTATTGAGATAGAGGCGTCGAAACGCACCCGTCCCTCGGGATATGCGGGGCGGGATGAGGCCTGCCGTTGGGTTCGCGAGTGGCGCATTCGCAGGTTGAGGCATTCCATTCCGAACGTGACTGTGCGATTGGGGCTAACGCGTCCGATGGCATGCCACAACGCGAAATGGCCGCAGCGGTCGCAAGGGCCCTTGAACCAACGGTGAACGCGAGATGGGGAGCGGTGCGTCAACGTGTGCGAAAACGCCGAATACTTGTGCCGAAAGGCGAGGTCTCAGACCCTGAAGACTGGGAAACCTTCGACATTCACCTCACTAATGTCGAGGGGTGGAAGGTATTGGGCTTCGATGCATTTGAGGCAGCAATCGCACAAGGGGATGGGTATACCCCCCAGTTCGCAGTCGACTATCGCAGCCAACTACGAACGACGGCCGGCAGATGGAAGCAGGCGGGTTTGTGCTCCGAGGAAGGGCTTCGTTGGCACCGGGCTGGGTTCGGCGCCAAGGAAGCGACTCGTTGGCGGTCGCAGGGTTTCGATGTGAAGGCCGCCAGATCTCAACGAGATGGCTATCGCATCGCGAGATCAGCGGTCGAATCCGCGCCGCTTGAGGGTCGACCGTGACGACGCCGCTGCTCCAGCTGAGCCTACTAACCGATACCGGATCGTACTGCCGATGCCAAGCGCCTCACTATTGCGAACAGTTGAAGTTGTCGGTTCGAGGTGGATGACGTGGATCAATTGGATCCTCAGGTAGTGCTGGGTATGACAGCCGGAGCACCCGATGCCATCGTGATCATTGACCATCAAGGTCTGATCCGCTACTGGAACAGAGGCGCAGAGCGAATCTTCGGACACGATGCGTCAGAGGTGATGGGCACCACTTTGGAGGTGATCATCCCGGAGCGACTGAGGGAGCGCCATCGTGAAGGATTCTTGGCAGCCATGGCACGCGGAACCACCAGGTACGGCGAGAACGACTTGTTGGCCGTACCCGCCATTGCCGCAGACGGAAGGACGATATCGATCGAGTTCAGCGTGATCTTGCTGTCGGGCGCAGACGGGGTTGTGCACTTCGTAGGGGCGATCATCCGGGACGTAACCGCGAGGCGTGCTCGCGAGCAGGAACTTAGTCGGCGGCTCGGGGACCTTGCTTCGGAATCACCAGCAACGAGAGGAGGGTCATGAATACGGGTAAGCCAGTTGACCCGCCGCACGTTCGGATGCCGGTAGAAACCTTGATTCAGGAGAAGGAAACTGGAGATCATCTCTTGTGGATCGAAGGTTTGCTACCACTGCCGATCGGTTCTCGGATCAATCTCGACAATCTGCCAACTCACCCACATATTCCGCTCGACCTGGAGCGATTTCCTGCGGGTAGGACAGACGCCGTAGTAATGAGCCTGAGGATGTGGGGTACCCAGAACACCGTCGGGTGCCTCGTTCTCGAAGTCGAGTTGACCGAGTCAAGTGGCATCTGTGACGAGGCGCTCGATCGGTGACTCTCGACAAGAGATTTGTCAATGGGGCTGTAGTGGGTTCTATTGGGTGCTGCCCAACTACACCCTCAGCGAACTGTGGTCTTCGTGCGCCAAGGACTACCGGCGGTGCAGTCCTTGCCATGATCGGTCCTCTTGGTTTGTCTGGCGCTAGTGAGGCCTAAGCGAACCGGAAAGCGAGGTTATGAAACACCGTCATGAAGCACCGCCGCTTCCGTGCCGAGCGTTGCAAGTTGAAGCGGCCTGGTATCTCCGGAGGATACCGGCCCACGCTCCTGGTGGCGATCGACAGTCTCGAACTGCAGCCGAGGCGTTTGCCGCCTGCGGGAAGCCACGCCAGTTGTCGAGTTCGACGAACGAGTCATCTCGTACGCAAGGACAGCGCTGCCTGGAGCAACGCGGCGTGGGTGAGGGCCTGGGGGTAGTTGCCGAGATGCCGGCCGGTTGCCGGATCCATTTCTTCGGCGAAGAGCCCAAGCGGGCTGGCGAGCGCACAGAGCTGATCGAATAGCTCGCGTGCTTCAGCGGAGCGTCCGGTGACGGCGAGGGCCTGCACCAGCCAGAACGAACAGGGGAGAAAGGCACCCTCGATGCCTGGTAGGCCGTCTTGACCGGGCGGGTAGCGGTAGATGAGCGGTCCGCCGGCACCGAGTTGCTGCGCGATGGCGTCGATGGTGCCACGCAGACGCGGTGAGCTGGCAGGTTCGAAGTCGAGCAGAGGGAGCAGGAGCACGGCGGCGTCGAGATCGGTCGAGCCGTAGGAGCGGGTATAGCTTCCCAGGGCAGAATTGAAGCCGCGGGTGGTGACCTCAGCGGCGATAGCCTCTCTCTGGGCCCGCCATCGAGCCAGTTGGCGGGCCGGAGTTCGGTGGGTGACGGCAATGCGTAGAGCGCGGTCCAGTGCCAGCCAGGCCATGAGCTTGGAGTGGACGTGGTGGGCGCCATCCCCTCGGATCTCCCAAATGCCGGCGTCTGGCTCAGTCCATCGATTCGCGACCTCGTCGGCAAAGCCGCGCATGGCTCGCCACGTCTCCGAGTAGAGGTGTTGCTCGGCTCGGACGAGTAGCCACGCAGCATCGAGTACCCATCCGTACCCGTCGAGCTGGTGCTGGTCGGCAGCGGCGTTGCCGATCCGAACAGGGATGCTTTGCGCATAGCCGGGCCAACCCTCAGCGTCGTGCTCGGAGGTGGGCTGGCGCCCATGGAGGGTGAACAGCACAGGGAGGCGAGGACGGTCGAGACGGCTGGCGCTGAGTAGCCACGCCAGGAACCGGCGAGCCTCATCCAGTTTTCCGCTGCCGAGGAACGCACCAACGCCGATACTGGCATCGCGAGGCCACGCGAAGCGATAGTCCCAATTGCGGATCCCGCCCAGGCATTCGGGCAGCGAGGTGGTGGGCGCGGCGACTGGCGCACCGGACGGCGAATAGGTCAACAAGCGCAAGGTGAGCAGACTGCGGACGGCAATGTCTCGGTGGGGCAGTCCGTCGTCGATCTCCTCACACCACGCTTGCCAGCGCTGCTCGTCGGTTTTGAGCGCAGCCCAGGCACCATCGGCATCGACGTACACGATCGGCTCGCGCTCAGCGACCGCGAGGACGATCGTGAGGGGCTCGCCCGGGTTGATGGTGACGGTGGTCGGTTGGCCGGGCACGAGCCGAACCGGCGGCAGGCAATGCACGGCGATGGCGGTCGCCGCCCAACTGCACACGAGCATGTTCCCGCGGTGCTGAGTGACTGGTGCGCGACGGTGCTCGCCGAGGCGAGGATCGAAGTTGACGACGGCGTCGACTGGGCTGCCCTCCGCCGTCAGCCGACGCACGAGCAGGGTGGAAGGCAGCAGCGCGCCGGTGAGCTCGGCGATCATTCCTTCCGTGAGCGTGAGGTGCCCGCTCGTGGTCCTCCAAGTCGTCTCGAGGGTGGCGGTTTCCGGTCGGTAACGGCGGAGGATGACAGTGGCTTTCCCCGACGGACCCAGCCCAAAGGTTCCTGCGTCCGGTCCTCCGACCAGACGTCCGAAGACGGGTGGTCCGTCGAACCGGGGCACGCACATCCAGTCGATGGAGCCGTCGGAGGCGACCAAGGCGGCGCAACGGGTATCGCCGATGAGCCCGTAGTCCTCAATGGGTCGCTCACCGCGAGTCGATCGGTCGGCGGGCCCGCTTGTCATCATCATCCTCGGTAACCCATGTAGGGGTAGCTGCCGACCCCGAAAACGTGAGACTGCCGGTCAAGCAGACCGGATCTCGTGAGTGGCGCGGTGACCCCGGGCGCGACGTCGGCCAATACGGGATCGTGACCGAGTTCGCCGTGTGAGCCGGTCGCGGGAACCAGGTCGACCCCGTCGTCACCGGATATTCCGACGCCGACTACCGCGGCGCTCCGACCTCGACCTGCGGCACTTGCCGGTCTCTGGTCGATGGCGGCGCGACCCGGCTCGCCATTGGTAGGAATCGGCGAACACCCGTGCGCTCGACAATCGCTGGCGGTCATCGCGACGGATGCCGCCGGTTCCAGCTCCCAATCCCCATACCGATCTGGTGCAGTTCTGCAGGGAAAGTGGAGCCGCAGCTTTTCGGTTCGCCCAGTGGCAGCGCCGACGAGGATCATGTCAGCCGTGCAACCCAGCGGTGTGCACGTGGTCATGCTGGCCCAGCCGCCAAGGGTTCGTGATCCTCCAGAGAGGGCAGCGGCGCCGTTGATGTCGGCGGTCATGGTCGCTCCCGTGCACGTGTGACTGCCGGTTTGGCTGAGTCGGCCTCGCCGGAGCTGGGGGATGGTTGGTACATCTCAGTGCGCAGTGAGCAGCACGCCAAGTGCGATTCCGTAGGCGAGGTGGGCGATGATGGCCACAAGTGGAGTTTGCGGACCGTAGTTGAGTCCGAACAATCCGGGCGGTTCAAGAACTGCAGTCGACGAGGGGCCGGCCCGTTCAGACGCCATACGAGGATGGACTCCGGAGAGCAGCGGCACCAACACGGTGAAGGCCAGCGCCACCTGCAGCAGACCGAACAGTCCGCCGAGCCACCACGTGGCGCGATCGAGCAAGGCGAAGGCGGCGGCGTATCCCAATGCGAAGACTTGCCCGATTGTGAGATGGACGAAGAACCCGGCGACACGCGCCCGGTCCGGGTCTTCGGTGAGGACGGTGCCGAGTAACAACGGCAGATCCAACCGGGTGAGACCGGCCAGCTGGGCGGCGATCATGACCGCGGTGAGCACGGCGGTCGCAACGAGCCCGAAGAGCGCCCAACCGCCCCAGTCCATGTCAGTGTTCTCCGAGTTGACGAACCTTGGTGGTGAGGGTGTCGAGAACGTGGGCGAACGATTCATGGAAGCTAGTTACACCCTGGTCCTCGAGAGTGAGGCCCACGGCGTCCATATCGACGCCGACAAGCTCGAGGGCTTTCAGCATCGCTCCCGCGCCGCTGGCGTCTTGGTCGACCGTCCGGGCAACAGTGCCGTGGTCTTCGAAGGCGGTGATGGAGGTCTCTGGGAGGGTATTGACCGTGTCAGGGCCGATGAGACTGTCGACGTACAGCGTGTCGGCGTACGCTTCGTTCTTCGTCGATGTGGACGCCCACAGAGGTCGTTGTGGATGAGCGCCGAGCTCCGCTAGCTCCGTCCACCGATTCCCAGTGAACTGTTCCCGGAACAGCTGATAGGCGAGCTTGGCCTGGGCGACAGCGGCTCGGCCGCGAAGCGCGAGCGCTTCGGGTGTTCCTATGGCTCCGAGGCGCCGATCGACTTCTGAGTCGACTCGGCTCACGAAAAACGAGGCGACGCTGTGCACAGTGCCCAGGTCGCCACCGACCTGGGCGTACTCCTCGAGCCCCGACAAGTAGGCCTCGATGACTTGGCGGTACCGGGGAAGGGAGAAGATCAAGGTGATGTTGATGCTGCGCCCTTCGGCCGTCATAGCCTGAATGGCGGGAACGCAATCAGCGGTTGCAGGGATCTTGACCAACAGATTGGGTTGATCGATCCGCGTGTGAAGATTGCGGGCTGCGGCAATGGTGCCCTCGGTGTCCCGAGCCAATTCGGGTGCCACCTCGATCGACACGAATCCGTCGTTGCCGGCGCTGGCGTCGAAGGTGGGTCGCAGGAGTGCGAGTGCGTCGCGCACGTCGTCGATCACAAGGTCCCAATAGGCATCGTTCACCGTTCCGCCGGAGCCGATGAGCCCCACAAACTGCTCATCGTAAGCATCGGAGCCTTCGATGGCTTTGGCGAAGATGGACGGATTGGAGGTCACGCCGCGGATGCCAAGGTCTACGAAGCGGGCCAAGGTGCCGTCACGGAGGTACGTGCGGGTGAGATTGTCGAGCCACGGACTCTGTCCCTGGTCGTCGTACAGTCGCTGCAGGTTGGTCACAGCAGAGCTTCCGTGACGTGCTTGCCGGGGAATCCGTCGGACTGAAACCTGTTCCAGACGGGATGATCAGCTGATCGCCGTGCTGGCTCCAGTCGGCCCTGGCTGGCCAGGCTGCACAGGCGGTCATTCCAGGGCAGCGTGGCTCCGGGAATCGGCATCGTCCCAGGAGCCACACCGGTGCCGAGTGGTGGTTGGTCGCAGCTGAGATCGACTCCGGGGAGGGCGGAGATCGTGTCGGTCACCAGGTCGATGGCGCCCACCGTGGTCGAGGTCGGCAGCGAACCATGCTGGTCCCCGGACAAGGGTGCCGAGTGCACCGCGGCAGTGTCGAGGTCGATCCCGCCGGGTGGATGGCCCTCCGACAGGGGCGAGTGTTCGTAGGGACGGACCGGCTCCTCGCCCACCAGGACCACCGTGCCGCCGAAGTCCTCGTGCCGGAGGGTCTCGGCGGCGACGGCACCAGCCGAGCTCGGCCTCGGGATTGTCAACGGATGCAGCGTGACCATCGCGGCTCCCCTCATCAGTTCCAATGTAGGTACATGCGGTCGGGCGCGCAGGCAGTGCTCGCTATCGACCCGCATGAGTGAGTGTGAAGAATTCCTGCCGGGAGCTGGCATTGTCGCGGAGCAAGCCGTGCACAGCCGAGGTGACGGTCCGGCTACCAGTAGCCGAAACGCCCCGTAGCGACATGCACAGATGGTCGGCCTCCAGAACGACCCCGACTCCCTTGGGCTGTAGATGCTCCTGCAGCCAGTCGGCGACCTGTTTGGTCAGGCGCTCCTGCACCTGGAGATCGCTGGCGAACAATTCGACGACGCGAGCGAGTTTGGAGAGTCCCAATATGCGATCGCCGGGCACGTAGCCGACGTGCGCAACCCCGTGGAATGGCAAGAGATGGTGCTGGCACAGCGACCGGAAAGGGATATCCCGGACGAGAACCAGTTCGTCGTAGTCCTCCTCGTTGGCGAATGTGGTGAGGTCGAAACGCTCGGGGGTGAGCAGCTCGATGAACGACGCGGCAACCCGCCGGGGGGTGGCGGCAAGATGCTCGTCGGCGGGATCCCGACCCAGAGCGATGAGCAGATCCCTGACGGCGCGTTCAGCGGCGGGCGCATCCACCGTCATCTCCTCGCCAACAACCGGTAGGCGCCTGTCACGGGCCATCTCTAGCGGTTGGTCTGCCGGCTCAGCGTCCGGCAGTCGCTGCCGGAGGGAGGTGCCCTGAGCATCGGTCGGAGCTGGCAAAACGGAGTGGGTCGAGCCTGTCAGCGTGCTGGTCACCGGGTTGTCTCCATCTCTAACGGATAATGGAATGAACGATAGACGGAAAGTCCTCTTGCGTCAACAATCATCACTTTTAGAAAGAGCACGCAACGAATGGGGAATGCCTCGCGCCCATCGATGTGTCATCGCCTTCCGACGAGTTCGATGCACAGGTGACCGGCATCGCTGCATCGGCCAAACCGGTGCGCCGATCCTTGTACTGCTTCGTGGAGCTACAGCCCGCCAATTTCCATCTCGACAAGTTGGTCCATGACGGGCCTCTCGAGTGCGAGTTTCGACGCCCGCCGGGGCGGGGAGGACCGGGTGCAGGTTGACCGGCCAAGCTCTGCCGTGGGTCGTCTCGGCAGCTGGCCATGAGCCTGCCGGCCCGTAGGTACGAGCGCGTTGGGCGTCTGCTTGCCACTGCCGTGGCCGACGTCGAACGCACAGGTATCCCTGTCGGAGAGGCTCTGGTCTGCGCCGCCAGACTGGTCGGCCAAGAACTCGGCCGGCAGCCCGCCACGAAGTGGAGCGATGGACAGTCGCCCGGCTCTGCTGGCCGCCATGATCGGGGTTCTGGACGACTTCGGCTACGAGCGGCGTGAAGTCAGCAAACTGCCCATTTGGTGCCCTTGCCCAGGAGTTCACCGAACTCGTCTGCGGAATGAACCTCCATCTCATGGAGAGTCTGGTCTACGGCCTCGAACGGTCGGCGCTCAGCGCACAACCCGATCCCGGAGCGGATCGGTGCTGCATTCGCCGTTGCACTCCGATATGTGGATCCGTGCCCCTGCATCTATGGCTCAATGAAGATGCACTCACCCGGGCACTCCTCGGCAGCCTCGGTGACCGCTTCCTCGAGCTCCGAGGGCACCTGGGCCAGGCCTTCAGCGCCGCCCGGGTCGTTCTTCACGTCGGTGCCCTCCTTGACATAGGCGAGCCCGTCGTCGAGCAACGTGAAGACTGCCGGGGCGATCTCCTCACAGAGCCCATCGCCCGTGCACAAATCCTGATCGATCCAGACCTTCATGGTGAAGTGTTCTCCTTTGGTGGCAATGCGCGACGCCGCCTCATCCGATCAATACAGTCCGAGTTCGAGGCGGGCGACCTCGGTCAACCGGCTCTGGTCCCACGGCGGGTCCCACACCAGTTCGACATCGACTTCGCTGACGCCGGGAACCGCTTGCACCCGAGCGCAGGCGTCATCCTTGAGAACGTCGCCCATGCCGCAACCCGGGGCGGTCATCGACATCTTGATCTCCACCCGGTGACTTCCGTCTACCAGCAGATGCGCGTCACACGCGTAGATCAACCCAAGATCGACCACGTTGATCGGGATCTCCGGGTCGAAGACCGTCTTCAGCTGTTCGAATACCCGTTCGAGCTCGAAGGGGCCCAATGGCGCAGTCTCCTCCTCGTCCGGTTCGCCGTCGAGCCCCAGTGTGTAGGCATCCTCGGAGGAGATCCGGGCCAGGTGGCCACGTTCGGTCTGGACGGTGATGGTGCCACCGAGAGCCTGGGTGACCACCACCCGTTCGCCCGCTTGGAGCGTCACCTTCTGGCCGCTGGGAATCAGCGTGACATCGCAGTCCTGTCCGAGTTCGATCGGTGTGTGTCGCGGTGAGCTCATCGGTGCCTACTTCCTGGTGATGCAAGCGTCGTCGACTTCGAGGGCGCTTCGAAGCGCGAACGTTGCGCAATTGATCCCCATCGGGACTTCGACAGTCCGGCGCGGACGGCGAAACGGCCCAGGTACGCCAAGCCGATCTCGCTGTCGGATCGCTCGGTGATTGTGGCGTGGACGTCCCCGCACAGGGCGAGGGATTCCGCTTCGGTCCTGCCGGCAGACATGGTGGTCATCCGCGAAGCGGAGTCATGCGGGATGCACCTCCTTGATCCCTCGAAGCCGCTGTCATTGGTGCGACCGTGGTTGAGCTCCAGATGGACGGTGAACTCGTCGCTCCACGGACGGCTCACGCCTTCGGTTGTCCGCGTCGCACTCTCGAGTCTCTGGCAGTTGTGGGGATGGCGAACGTGGTCGCTGATCATCTCCTTGCAGATGTGGCCCAGATCATTACTCATCGGAGCGTGCCCCTGTCGCGTCATCGTCCGTCAAGAGCTGGCCGGCGACCAGCGTGTCCACGTGGGCACGAAGTGCCTCGGAGGGGATCAGATCCAGCACCTCGCGGGCGAACGCATAGGTGAGCAGGGCCCTCGCCGCCTCGTGGGGCACTCCTCGCGAGCGCAGGTAGAACAGTGCTTCCTCATCGAGGGCCCCTACGGCTGCGCCGTGGGTGCACTTCACGTCATCGGTGAAGATCTCGAGTCGCGGTCGGGTGTCGATCTCGGCGTGGTCGGACAGCAGCAGGTTCTTGTTGGTCTGGCTGGCATCCGTACCCTCAGCGCCGGGCCACACGATGATGTGCCCGTTGAACACCCCGTGACCGCGCTCGTCGGCGATGCCCTTGTAGAGCTGGCGGCTGGTGCACCGGGGGACGGCATGCTCGATCAGGACCGGATTGTCGTGGTGCTGGTCGCCTCGTGGCAGGTACAGCCCATCGATGCTGACGCCCGCCCCTTCGCCTTCGAGGCGCACCCGCACCTCATTGCGGGCGACCTTCGACCCCAGTGCCACCGAGCCCGACGAGAATCGGGTGTCGGGTCCCAGGCGGACGTCGAGCAGTGCAAGGTGGAACCCGGTGTCGAGTTCGTCCTGGATCTTGTAGTGCTCGACGTGCGCTCCCTCCTCGAGAACCACTTGAGTCACCGCGTTGGTGCACGTGGTGTTGCCGGAGATCCCGGCATACGTTTCGATGACCGCCACCCGGCTGCCCGGGCCGGCCAGGATCAGGGAATGCGGGGTGGAGACGACGGGGGACCCCTGGGCCTCCGAGAGGTACACCAACTCGATGGGCACGGTGACATGGGCGGCGGCAGGGAGATGGATGAATGCCCCGTCCTCGAACAGGCAGGTATTGAGCGCAGTGAATGCGTGGTCGAACTCGGAGAAGGGGTGCGCGAAGAACGGTTCGAGCATCGCTCCTCCCTCAGCCAGAACTGAGGCCAGGTTCGTCACCGTGACACCCTCCGGCAGCTCGGTGATCGATGACAGCTCTGGGGCGAAGAAGCCGTTGACGAAGACCAACCGAGTGCTCGCCGCATCGATGGTCAACGCGTCGACGGTGGCTGGCGAGATCCGGTGGCCAGCTCCGGCCTCCGCACGCTCGAACGGCACGTCCAACAGGGGCCCGAGTCGCGTGTACTTCCAGTCCTCGTCCTTGAGCGTCGGGAATCCGCGCATTATCGCCCACTCGGCGGACTCGTGACGGGCCTGGGCCAGCCAGGAAGGAGCAGGGCGACTGGATGGGAGCCCCAGGCGGGAGAGCAGCTCGGCGACGGTCGAGACAGCCCGAGCTCTCCCCATGGACATCGACGTGGCTGTGGAGGTGACGGTGGTCACGGCGTTGCTCCCACCGATGCCGACCGGTCCGCCGCCGTCTCTTGGCTGAGATCGGCGTAGCCGTGCTCTTCGAGTTCGAGTGCCAGGCGCTTGTCACCCGAGCGGACAATCCGACCCGCGGCCATGACATGGACCCGATCGGGGACGAGGTAGTCGAGGAGCCGCTGATGATGGGTGATGACGATCATGGCCCGATCGGGACGTCGAAGCGCGTTCACCCCACCGGCGACGATCCGGAGGGCATCGATGTCGAGGCCGGAGTCGGTCTCGTCCAAGATGGCGAGCTTCGGCTCGAGAATCGTCATCTGCAGGATCTCGTTGCGCTTCTTCTCACCCCCGGAGAAACCCTCGTTGACCGACCGGCTCATGAAGCTCTCGTCCATCTCAACGAGCTTCATCCGCTCCCGAGACAAGGCGAGGAATCCCATGACATCGAGCTCCTCGAGCCCGCGTCGCCGGCGCACCGAATTGAGCGCCATGCGCAAGAAGTACAGGTTGCCCACCCCGGGGATCTCCACCGGGTGCTGGAAGGCGAGGAAGAGGCCGGCCGCGGCACGGTCCTCGGGCGACAGGGCGAGCAGGTCCTCGTCCTCGAACCGGACCGTGCCGGTGATGTCGTAGGCCTCGCGGCCGGCAAGCACGTTGGCGAGGGTGCTCTTGCCCGAGCCGTTCGGGCCCATGATGGCGTGTACTTCGCCCGCTGCAACTTCGAGGTTGACTCCCCGGAGGATCTCGTTGTCACCGATCTGGGCGTGGAGGTTCTCGATCTGCAGCATCATCCGACGCTTCCTTCCAGACTGACACTCAGGAGCCTTTGGGCCTCGACCGCGAATTCCATGGGCAACTCCTTGAAGACTTCGCGGCAGAAGCCGTTCACGATCATGGAAACGGCGTCCTCCTCGGAGATCCCCCGCTGGCGGCAGTAGAAGAGCTGGTCTTCGCTGATCTTGGAGGTGGAGGCCTCGTGTTCGACCTGCGCGCTCGGATGCTTCACCTCGATATACGGAAACGTGTGGGCACCGCTATCGCTGCCCAGGAGCAACGAGTCGCACCGCGTGTGGTTCCTGGCCCCTTCCGCCGAACGCAGCGTCTTCACCAGGCCCCGGTAGGTGTTCTGGCCGTGACCGGCGGAGATCGCCTTCGAGACGATGGTGCTGTGTGTGTTCTTGCCGATGTGGATCATCTTGGTGCCGGTGTCCGCCTGTTGGTGGTTGGCGGTGAGGGCGACCGAATAGAACTCCCCGACCGAGTTGTCACCTTGGAGGATGACCCCGGGGTACTTCCACGTGATGGCCGAGCCCGTCTCGACCTGCGTCCACGAGATCTTGGAGTTCGCACCGGCGCACTTGCCCCGCTTGGTGACGAAGTTGTAGATGCCGCCGCGCCCATCGGCGTCGCCCGGGTACCAGTTCTGGACAGTGGAGTACTTGATCCGTGCCCCTTCGAGGGCCACGAGCTCGACGACTGCTGCATGGAGTTGGTTCTTGTCCCGCATCGGAGCGGTGCAACCCTCGAGGTAGCTCACCTCCGCACCCTCTTCGGCGACGATGAGGGTGCGTTCGAACTGGCCGGTGTCGGCGGCGTTGATGCGGAAGTAGGTGGAGAGCTCCATGGGGCAGTGCACGCCCTTGGGGATGAAGCAGAACGAGCCGTCGGTGAAGACGGCGGAATTGAGCGTGGCAAAGTAGTTGTCCCGATAGGGGACCACCGAGCCGAGGTAGGGACGCACCAGCTCCGGGTGGTTCTGCACCGCTTCGGAGAACGAGCAGAAGATGACGCCCACATCGGCCAGCTTCTGCTTGAACGTCGTGGCCACTGATACCGAGTCGACGATGGCGTCCACCGCCACGCCGCTGAGGCGCTCCTGCTCGGCGAGCGAGATCCCGAGTTTGTCGAACATGGTCCGCAGTTCGGGGTCCACCTCGTCGAGGCTCGCCAGTTCCGGCTTCGGCTTGGGGGCGGCGTAGTAGATGATGTCCTGGTAGTCGATAGACCCATAGTGGACGTTCTGCCAGTGGGGTTCCTCCAACGTGATCCAGTGCCGGTACGCCCTCAGGCGCCACTCGAGGAGCCAGTCCGGCTCGTGCTTCTTGGCCGAGATCAGCCGGATGACCTCCTCGCTCAGGCCCTTGGGAATGACATCGGTGTCGAGGTCGGTGGAGAACCCGTACTGGTACTCCTGGCCAACCAGCTCCCGGACGTCGTCCGACACGCCGGTCATGGCGTTGCCTTCCAACCGGGGCACTCCTCAGTGCCGGGGGATGGCGGATGCATCGGTGAGCTTGTTCTGCCGTTAGAAACGACGCGTGGAGGACACCGGGGAGGCCGCGGGACTCGGACCGAACTCCGCTGTCCCTTCTCGGCCTCATCCATCGAGCTGTGCCGGGTGGCCATGAGGAAGCTCATCGTTGTCTCCTTGCCGACCGGGGGCCGTTCCCGCTGGCGGGTCGTTGCCGGTAAACGGAATTCGTAATGTGATGCCACTTATGCAAGTATAGCCTTGTAAAACTAATGATAGAGCGCCTCGGAGGAGTAGCCTTTTCGCATGGACAGCGTTTCTGTGGACTCAGTCGAACTGTCGCCGGCCCAGCTGCACGTCCTCGTCGCCGTGAAGCGTCGTGGCGAGGCGTCAGCCGACGCGGTGGCGGAGGCGGTGGGCACTACCCCGAGCGCTGTCCGCCAGCATTTGGCCGCGCTCAAGTCCGGCGGGTTCGTCGCCTCGCGTCAAGAACGAGGACGGTCGGGACGGCCGGTCGATCTCTACCACGGCACCGAGTTGGGCGAATCCCTGTTTGCCGGGCGGTCGGCTGTTGACCTCTCGGTCGAGCTTCTCGGCCACCTCCAGGCCGAGGACCCCGAGTTGGTCTCGCGCGTCTTCGAGCGACGCCGCCAACGGCGGGTCGAGCAGTGCCAGGATCAGTTGATAGGCAAGACGCTCGACGAGAAGGTGGCCGGCCTGGACGAGATCCTCGACAGCGAGGGATACATGGCCGGCGTCGACAAGTTGCCCGACGACAGCTATCGACTCACGCTCCACAGCTGTGCCATCTGGGGGGTGGCCTCCCGCTTCGGTCCGGCGTGCGCCACCGAGCTCGAATTCATGCAGGAGCTTCTCCCGGAGGCGGAAGTGACTCGGGTCGCTCACAAAGTAGCGGGCGCCTATGTCTGCGCGTTCGAGATCCGGCCACGTGGGACCAAGCCTCGATCCTCTCATCCAAAGGCTCTGCGCCACCTGACATCGGCGTGAACCCGCCGTGGTCTCCTGCGAGCCGTAGGAGGTCGTGGACGGAGCGGAAGGGGAGCCGATCGCGACATCGACGTGCTCTCGTTGCCACGACGGGGTGGACGACGGACAAGTTGGCCGCCTCCTGTCACAGCGTTCCGACCCCAGGTTGCGGCGGGCCATGTTCAGTCGTACTTCTCGACCCGGACTTGGTCCGGATCGACGCCAAGTTCGGTCAGCCACCCCTGCGCGCCCTCGACCATCGCCGGCGGGCCACAGATGTAGGTGCGCCTTGGGAACTGTCCCGCCACTGCCTCGGCCACCATGGCTCTGTCGATGCGGCGATGATGCCTCGCCCGGGGATCGTCCGGATCCCGGGTGAAGGTGTGGACGACGTCCAGCCACGAGTGCCGGGCGACCAGATCAGCCAGGTCACGGTGGTAGAACGCGTAGTCGAAGTTGCTCGACGAGCACACCAGACGCATGGGAATGGCAAGATCCGCCACCGCTCCGTACCGGATCATGCTCATGAGCGGGACGACTCCGCTGCCCGCTCCGATCAACAGGACCGGTCCGCCGTCATCTGCCGTCCAGGTGAAGCGCCCGACTGGGCCCCGCACTTCGATCCGGTCGCCTGGGGATAGATCCCGGACCAGACGTGGCGAGATCAGCCCGTCGGAGACTTCGCGCACTCCGAGATCGATGATCGAGGGATCCGGTACCGGTGGAGAGGCAATCGAGTAGGCACGCTGAACGAGGCCGGGTCGGCCGGGTACCGCCAGACGTACGTTGAAGTACTGGCCGGGGAGAAAACCGGCGGACTCCTCGAGTCGGAGCCGCAGGGTCACGGCATCCGGCGCCTCTTCGATGATCTCGGTCACCTGAGCGTTCTCCCAGCGCGCAGGCTTACGCTTCGGGATGTCGCGGGCCTTCCGGCCGGACGTTGTCGGAGTGTCGAGCGATCTGATGTCGATGTCGAGTGAGCGATCCACGACCCAAGTATTTCACTAGCAAGGACTAGAAGAAAGGGATTTCTGGATTTGCCGGGATCGGTCGGAACTACCGATGGACACATTGCTCGACGAGGGTGCAGAAGACCGATATGTGTCTGTGGCGTGACGGAAGATCAGATGGGGCGTCGGGCCCGAAGGTCCGGGTGTCCCGTCCGGCACGTCGGGCGAGGACCCGCACTCGTGCTATCCCTTGGTCATCGCCGTGCATTCCGCAGGCTGCAGAACGATCGACTCGCAACAGTCGTAGACGTAACCCGGGTCGGCAGCGACCAAGCGGTTAGTCAATCAACGTCAGCATTCGCCTTTCGGCTGCGACAACTGTCTGTTCCAAGAGAAGGGCAATCGTCATTGGTCCGACGCCCCCGGGTACCGGGGTGATGAAGCTGGCGATGGGAAGGGCTTCTCTGAAGTTCACATCACCGGCGGCGCCCTGGTAGTAACCAGCGTCGATGACCACAGCACCGGCCTTCAACCAGCTGCCCTTCACGAGGTTCGGATGGCCAGCGGCCGCTACAACGAGGTCCGCAGTCCTGACGATCGTTGGCAGTCCAGTGGAGTGAGAATGGCAATAGGTCACGGTCGCATCTTGGGCGAGGAGAAGCATCCCAACGGGTTTACCAAGGATCGGGCTGCGACCGATGACCACAGCGTGCATTCCTTGTGGGTCGATCTCGTATTCGTCCAAGAGTCGGATGATTCCTGCTGGAGTACAGGGCGCAAATCCTGGAAGCCCCAGTGCCATCGCCGCGAATGAATGAGCAGTCACTCCGTCGACGTCCTTCTCCGGCACGATTGCCTCGAACGCTGCCCGCTCGTCTACTTGAGAAGGAACCGGATGCTGCAGGAGGATCCCGTCGACCGTGGTGTCTGCGGACAAGTCCCTGATGGCACCGACAACTTGCGCTGTGGTGGATGTCGTCGGCAGTTCGATCAGCCTCGAGTCAAGTCCGGCATCCTCGCAGCGGGACCTTTTCATCCTCGCGTACGTCATCGACGCTGGGTCCTGACCGACCTGGACAGCGACCAGGCAAGGAGGACGCCCGATCCGAGCAGCGAACCGGTGAGAGCGCTCGGATGTCTCCTTCAGGAGCTTCCGGGCGAGTGAGGTTCCGTCCATGATCCGAGCATTGGTTGTGTCGCTCATGACCTTTCCTTCCTCAAATCGATGGAGTCGACTAGGCGAATCGCATCTTGCTAGTGGCTTCCGTTGCCAGGTCGATCCCCGGTGACTCCACCCCAGCGCCAGCAACCACTGACCGAGAGCGTATTCGTTTGGGTGTCCGTCGCCACGAGAAAGTCTCCGCTGGTGGCCATCTGAGGTCTCCGCTGGTGGCCACGAAAGTCCCCACCTGTGGCCACGAGAAGTCCTTGTGGTTCGTTGGACGTCGTCGCTCTGAGCAGCGGCGCCAGGGACCAGCTCTACCTGTCGCTGCGTGTCGCTGCGTGTCGCTGCGCTCGAACATTCTGCCGTCGGCACCCGAAATCTGCCGCTGCTACTTGACGAGTTGTTCGTTCACTTCGACGACGACCGCACGAGGGCAGGCCTCCGCTTGCTGGAGCAACTATCCTCCAAAATGCAAATGCTGCTGTGCACCCGCCACGAGCGAGTCGCGGCCCAGGCTACCGATGCGATTTCCAGCGACAAGCTCCGGGTGCACGTCTTGATGAGCTGAGCTGATACGACCTGAGCTGCCGCTCCTCTCCCATCATGGGCGTGCGACCGAGGATGCAGCGGTCATGATCTCACAGACCTTGCCGCCTTCCCGGCTCAAAGGCTGCAACCGGCCGCCATCACCGCTCCCGCTTGGAAATCCGAACTGCCCTTCGCTGAAGGTAGCTGTGGAACTTCGGAGCCGTGTACTCGTATTGGCCTTTCTGGACCCGAAAGACGACGCCCTGATCGGCGAGGCGTCCCATCAGGACGTTTACGTTGCCCTCGCTTTTGCCGACTTTGCCGTGGATGTCGGCGGTTTTGAGCGGCGGGTATGGGCACTCTGCCGTCGACATCAAAAGGTCCTGCTCTGCTGGAGTGAGAGATTCGACTCGGCCGTCGTAGAAGTCGATGTCCAGACGCCTGTAGATGTCCTGCTCGATCGAGTCGAGGAGCACGACGTCGAAGCGGTTGACATCTGCGAGCTGGGCGGCCTCCCATAGCTCCGCGCCCCACAGCTGGATGAAGAAGGGATATCCCTCGACTTCGTCGATGACCCGCTCGACAAGAGCATCCGTGACGGTCACTCCGGTTCCGTCGAGCGGCCGGACCAACGCCTCGACCGCCTCGCCTCGGGCCAGACGACCGATCTCTTCACCCCGGAACATGCGTTCGGAGTAGGTCCTGGCCTTCAGCAAGTTGGCACGCAAGGTGGGCAGGCCGCATAGCGTCAGGCCGATCGGGATCTCCTTCTCTTGGAGGCTGTTGATGGCAGCGATGAGTAGGGAAAGCGGGTGCTCACCATCTCGCTCCCGATCGTCGCGAATGACCTGTGCTTCGTCCAGCATCAGCAGGTAGCCGCTATAGCCGTGGTGGTCGGCTGTGAGGGCGACATCGAAGAGGGCTCTCGCGATGCTGCGATCGCGGTCAGTTCCGGCCACAGGCCCGAGAGACAGTTCGATGTCCTGCCAGGTCACGCGGATCAGCCCTCGGGCAGACGCGGTCACGCCCTTCATGGTCTCCCGAATGCGGGCTGTTCTCGAGACTTGGAGCTCGGCACTGTGGCAAAGGCTCAGGATGAGCTCGGACAGGTCAGCTTCGGTGTTGTGGCGTGGCTCGACCTGGATCCGACTGGTGAGCCAGCCCTCATCATCGGCGGCGATCTCTTCCTGGCGTTTCAACAGCACGCTCTTGCCTACGCCGCGGAGTCCGGTCAGTCGGACGTTGGCGGGCAGCTCAGGCGCCCCGCGAAGCGACGCTCCGAAGCGTCGCATCTCTTGGTCGCGGCCGGCGAGGAACAGCGGGCTGACAGCGGCACCTGGCCGGTATGGGTTGCGAGGCCTCGGGTGCTCAGACATTACAGAGCTGATGTTATAATAGTGATTTATAAGAGTCAACCTGTCATGTGACGAGTTCCGGGCACGATGGCATCGGGGTGTCGCCACATTCACCCCGCTGTTGGCCGAAGCGACTGCGGCTGAATCACATTGGTCCCGATAGGGACCAATCACAAAGCGGACCCCGAGTCCTGGATCGATCCGTTGGCCCGTCACCACGCAGCCAGGGCCTCGTGGAGGATTCGGACCCATCGGCCGATGCGACGAGCTCGAAGGTTGCCGACTTTGATCTCCTTGGGAAGTGCCCCAGACGAAATCGCAGCATATGGAGACGAACCCCGTCAGGACAAGCAGGTTAGGCGAGGCCCAAACCTTCGACCCTGGCTGACCACCATGTGTTGGCCGTCGCCGGCACCGTCAGAGTCAGGCCTCTCCGGGCGATGGTTGAGGGGACTCCGATGGGTATAAGTGTTCTTGTAAATTGGGGGTAGAACACTTATACTTCGAGCGTGACGGTGATGGAGACGCAGCCCAGGGTGCGAAGATGGGGTCCAGCCACGTCGCAACTCGTGCGCCGTCTGGCGGTACATGCCGAGCCCATCAACCAAGTTGCCCTGGCGCGAGACCTCCAGGTGAGCCAGCCTCGGATCTCCCAGATCCTCCGGCTCCTAGCTAACCACGACATCGACATCGAGCACCTCAATGACCCGCAACAGCGCCGTCGGTTGGTCGAACTCTATGTGCGGCACCACCGTCCCTATGCGGTGTCGGAGTCGCTCTTCTACGGCCTTGATCCGGTCTATGAGCAGGTTCGCCAGGTGATCGAAGCTGCTCGGCGACAAGATGTCCGCATGACGGTGAGCGCCGACCTGGCGCCTGACCTCATCGCTCCGTGGCGAACACCGACGCTCACAGTCGTCTACGCCAACGCACCACTCGACCTCGAACCCAGCCTGTTCGTACCGGCGATGGCCCGGGGCGAGGCCACACTTCTCATCCGCGACATCTCGGACGATTCGCTGCTCGACCCTTGGCCGACCAGTCGGCCAGACATCCCAATTGTTCATCCGGTCCAGCAAGTGTGGGATCTCTACGACCTCGGCGGTGAGGACCGGCTCGAAGCAGCAGAGCGGCTCATCGGCGTCACGCTGCGCTGTTGTAATGCCCAGCCAGGTTGTCGACTCGACTGATGGGGGGCTTCCCCCCGAGAGCGGCGTGGCTGCGGTGATGATTGTAGAGATGCAAGAATAAGTCGAAGGCCTCTCTCCGTTCTGCTTCTGACTCATAGGGCTTCACGTAGGCCCATTCCTCGAGCATCGTGCGGTTGAACCGTTCGACCTTGCCGTTGGTCTGAGGCCGGTAGGGCCTGGTCTTTCGATGTTTGATCTGGCCCAACACCTCGTCGAAGAGCCGACTGCGATAGCAGCTCCCGTTGTCGGTGAGGACCTCCTCGATCTCCATGCCCTGCTCGGAGAACCAGTTCCACGCCCGCTGCCAAAAGCCCGCCGCGGTCTCTTTGCGCTCGTCTCCGAGAATCTCCGAATACGCCAGCCGGCTGTGGTCATCGACGGCTGAATGAATGAATCCGTAGCCCACCCGGCCTCGGTAGCCGGTGGCCTTGGCATTGTTGTGGTTTCCGACCGCCCGCCCGAGCACCTTCCACCCGCCGCCATCGGGGATCTTGCCCAGCTTCTTGATGTCGACATGGATGAGTTCACCGGGGCGTTCTCGCTCATAGCGGCGGATGACTCGGCCAGTGGGGCGGTCCATCCAAGCCAGGCGATTGAGGCCGAGGCGGACCAGCACCCGGTGCACCGTCGAGGGGGCCACGCCCAGGCGATAGCCGATTCGGGCCGGGCCCAACTTGAGCTCTGAGCGCAGCTCGGCGATCTGGGCCTCGAGGTCTGGGGCGGTTCGATGGGGGCAGCAATGCGGTCGGCTGGAGCGGTCCACCAGCCCATCGATCCCTTCTTCGCGGAACCGCTTCCACCACTTGTAGCCGGTGGCCCGAGAAATGCCCATCTCGGGGGCGACATGGGCCACCGGTCGTCCCTGCTCAATGCGAAGACACAAGGTCAATCGGCCAATTGGCGTGAGTCGGGCGTTAGCGTGCATCTGAGCCTCCTGGGGTCGTGTGGGTGTGTCAGCAGCACCACACTGCCCCCGGGGGCTCAACTCAGGGTGGATCAGACGAGTCAACAACGTTCATGGTCACTACAACTAGCGGGCTGCCTGACAACAGGTCGCTGCGGGCGACCCTGGCGGCACGGCTCCGCCTCTACCGCCAGCGCTCCGCGCTCGACCAGCCACCGAGGATTACCGCTCACTTCCGGCAAGCCTGCCCCTGACCCCGCCATCAGTCGTCCCTCCTCCGAGGTTCCGCAGGACTCCTCTTACCGCGTTGATGGACCCTTCAGGCCAAGTTCATCGAGTTCGCCCGGGACATCAACGATGCCATGCCTCTGTGTATTGCGCATCGCGGGTCTAGCGGGACCTTCCGGGGTAGAGCGTAATGATTTGGCATTTCTCCAGGTGAATGGTGGTATTTGAGCCCGCGAGGTGTATTACCCAACTCAACGCTTGGGAGCGTAGGCGTCGAGGCCGAAGAGGTCATAGAGGCGCCGCGCGGCTGGGTCGGTGTCGGTGAGCATCCGCCGTGCCCGGGGGCGCCCCGTCTCGCCCTGGTAGAGGAGCACGGTCTCTTGGATGCTGGCGAGGCTTCCGAGCAGTGCCCGGACGCTCAGGTGCATGTCGGCTCGATCGGCCTCGCGCACCATGAGCCGGGCGGTCATGAGCGCGAGGACGCAGTAGAAGACGTGGACGCGGATCTTGGACTCGGTCCAGTGGAACATCGGCGAGAACGAGACGACCTTCGGGTCTTTCATCTGGCGGAAGTCCCCTTTGACGGTCTCTTGGGAGCGGTACTCGGCGACGATCGTCGCCGTCGAGGCCGTGTCGATGTCCTTGTCGCTGAAGAGGATCCGCTTGCCGAAGAGCTCCTCCTCCAGGGCTGCCCGGGCCGTCTCGTCGGTCGTGAAGCTGAGACGGAGCTCGGCTGGGGATTCGCCGGTGAGGGTCAAGGTGATCACCCGGGACACCCATCGGGGAGCAAGGATGCCGGCGATCTCGATCTCGACTTTCTCCTTGGCCTTGCGCGTCCTTCCCCGGGCGAGGCGGGCTTGGAGCTCGCCGAGCTGGCGGTGTGCCTTGGCGAGGGTCTGGTCGAATCCTCGGGACTGCTGGGCATGGAGTCCCTCGGAGTGGCAGACGACCAGGCGGCGCTCGTTGGAGAAGACGACCTTGCGCGCCTCGAAGGCGGTGAGGCCGACGAAGCGCTCGGCGTCGACGACCGTGTAGCGGTCCTTTGAAACGGCGAGGAGATCGGGATGATCAGACGGCGGGAGCGACCCGACGAAGTGCAGCGGTGAACCGTCGAGCAGCTCGTAGTTGTCCTCGGAGTTCTGCCCGGCGTCATAGACCAGGGTGAGGCGGTCATCGCCGGCAGCGTCTTCGGGTGAGAGGTCCCTGAAACGGGCGACCAGCTCTTTGACCATCACCCCGAACTGGGTGACGTCGGGACGGTTGCCCGGGTAGGCGTGGGAGACGAGGGGGACGCCCCCGTCGACAGAGACGACGAGGCCGAGCCCACAGATGCGTAGGTCGCTTCTCTTCTGCTTGGAGTGTCCTCGCTGAGCGATCGGAGCCCGGTCGTTCGCCGAGTCGATCCAGGTGGCGAAGTTCGTCATGTCGAGCACGAGACCGGACAGGTCGATCGAGAAGGTCTCGACCATCCGAGCAACGATGCGACACTCGATCTCTTTGAGATCGTCCTCGTCGATCGCGTCCATCGCCTCCCAGAAGCGACGGTGGTCGAGCGCTCCTGGTGAGAGGCGCAGCCACCGGTCGCCGGCGGTCTTTCCCCACCATTCGGAGAAGCCGAGCTTCGAGCAGGGATCGACCACCCGGTTGAGGGTTGCCAAGGCGATGTAGGTGCCGACCGAGGCTCCGGCATCGCTGCGACGAGCACCCACGACCTCGTCGACGATCTCGGCCACTCCCAAGCGCACAAGCACCGACCACGTGGCGGCGACGTCACCAAAGGCGAGGTGGCGAGTGCGGTCCGGCTCGCCGGGGCCCTTCTCCGCAAGGCGGGCTGAGATCTCGGCTGCGGACCCGAGGCGGCGCTGGGAGACGATGCGGGGCTTGCCGTCCACCCGGGCGGACTCCACCAGGTAGATGCTCCTATAGATGTCAAGGGCATTCCGACCGAGGTGTCGTGTGGTCCGATTCAGGCAGCCTCCGCCAGTCGCTGCTGGCTGACATCCTTCAAAATGTCATAGACCTCCCGGGCCACGTAGCGCTTGAGGCAGCGGATGATCTCCCTTTTTGACTTGCCCTCTGTCGTGCGTCGTGCCACGTAGTCCTTGGTGACCTGGTCGTATCGCATGCGCACGAGGACGATCCGGTAGAGCGCGGAGTTCGCTTGCCGGTCCCCTCCTCGGTTCAGGCGATAGCGCTTGGTTTTACCCGAGGACGCCTCGACTGGCGACGACCCACACAGCATCGAGAACGCCGCATCTGAGCTCAGGCGCTCCGGGTTATCGCCAGCGGCCACCAAGAGGGCACCTGCGCTATCGGGACCGACACCAAAGCGCTCGAGGAGACATGGAGCGGCTTGAGTGGTGAGACGAGCCAGATCCACATCAAGGTCTCTGATCTCGGCCTCCAGGGCCTCGTAACGTAGTCCCAGGGAGCGCAGGCTCTTCTTGGTTGCAGCAGTTGGGCTCGTCACCGGACCCGGGCGCAGACGTACTGCCTGCCGCACGAGATTGATCCCTGACAGCTTTCGAAGCTGCTCACGCAGCTCGGCTGGAGCGGTCACTAGAGCAGACGTCATAGCGTTGATGGCCTGGGTGCGAGCCCTCATGGCGGTCTTGCGGACAGAGCGCAGAACCCGGATCATCTCGATGATGTCGTCTGCGTTTTTCGGGATCGTGTCGACGTTGCCGTTATTCCCTACCTGGTCGTTCACGTTATTCCCCACCGGGCTCCGTGATTCGTTCTACTCCATGGCGGCTCCCTTCACCCGTCGGCGGGTGGCGAGTAGCTCATTGAGCTGACCGGCGAGAAGGTCTGCCGAGGGTCGTCCGAGCTCGGCGGCGATGACCACGCTTTGGGTTCCTCGGCGCAATCTCACGATCCAGACCCGACCGATTGGACGTTCGTTGTCCGCTGTCGGTTGGTGGTCGACCTCGACCACGACATGCACGCTGGCTCGACCCCGACCAGCCGGTCGACACGCCGGTGAGCAGTAGACCGCTGGTCGTCCCCGGCCACCGGTGCGCACCACGTGCTCGTCACATCCAGGGGCAGCGCAGGTGAGGACGTCGATGGTTTCCGTGCCGCTCATTGCTTGCCCCCGGTCGTGGTGGCGCCGGGCCGCTTGTTCGGCCGGTAGGACTTGCCGTCCATGTGGATGTGATGGGCGGTGTTCACGATCCGGTCGAGGATGGACTCGGCGACGACCGGGTTGGGGAACAGCGAGTACCAGTCCGAGGCCTGGCGGTTGGCCGTGAAGATCGTGGATCTAGCCGATCGCTCGGTCACCAACTCGTAGAGGTCGTCGGCCTGGGCGACGGTGAAGTCGCGCATGGCGAAGTCGTCACAGATCAGCACGGCCGGTCGTGCCCACCGTTTGAGCCGGGTCTCCCAGGTGTGGTCGGCGTGCCCTCCGGCCAGATCGGCCAAGAGGCGACTGGTCTTGGTGAACAGTGCGGAGTAGCCACGGCGACAGGCCTGGTGTCCGAGCGCCTGGGCCACCATGGTCTTGCCGACCCCGACCGGTCCGTGGAGGATCACCGATTCTCCGGCCTCGACGAAGCGGAGAGTGGCGAGGTCCCTGATGCGGGCGGCGGGGATCTTGGGGTTGGCGTTGAAGTCGAAGTCCTCCATGGCGCTCAGCTGCTCGAAGCGGGCCGCTCGCACCCGGCGGACGATGCCGGCCGCATCCCGGCGTGCCAGCTCGTCCTCGCACAGGCTCTGGAGGAACTCGACGTGACCGAGTTCACCGGCGTGGGCCTGGGCGAGGCGGCCCTCCAACGTGTCGAGCATCCCCGAGAGCTTCAAGGACCACAGCGTCGTCTCCAGCTGGTGGGTGCGGGTCATCCCGCCACCTCGTCTGGCGACAGGTGGTCGAAGAGGGAGCTCGGGCCATGCAGGTGGGCGGGAGCGTTCGGCGCGTTATGCACCTCTTCTCCGTCGTTCTCCGTCCCCGCCTTCAGGATCCCTCGCACCGTCCGGTACTCGGGGTCGCCAACCTCAAGGGCCCGGTGGCAGGCCGCGTCCAGCCGGGTGGCCCCGTACTTGTCGGCCAGTCCCACCACCCCTTGGGCGGCCCGCAGGTGATAGAGCGCTCCATCGGACAGGAGGCCTTCGACCAGCTCGTGCACTGAGGATCCGAGCTCTGCTGCCCGCTTCAGGCACCACTGCGGGGTGCGCATGAAAAAGGCCACCTTCTCGGGTGGGAAGTCGGCCCAGTCGGTCTGCTTGCCCCGCTCGATGCGTGCCCAGGTCTTGACCACACAGCCGTCGACGAACACCTCGACGGTCTTGTCCCCACACCGGGCATCGACGTTGCGGCCGATGAACCGCCACGGCACCGAGTAGAGGGCCTTGCCCACCTTGACGTGGCAGTCCGGTGCCACCTTCGGGTAGCTCCAGGTGGCGATCTCGAAGGTCATGGCCGGGAGCCCGATGAGGGCGGCCGCCTCCAGAGTGTTGAACACCGACAGGGGTGAGGCACCCTCCATCGACCGGTGATGGCGAACACCGGCGACAGTGGTGCACCACTCGAGCGCACCACGTCGCATGTCGGCCAGGTCGACCCAGTCCCGGCCCCGCCAGAACGAGTCCCGCACGTAGGGCATCTGGCGTTCCACCCTCGGCTTGTCCTTCGGCTTCACGGCTCGTGCCGGGTCGATGAGGACCCCGTAGTGCTCGGCCAGCTCGGCATAGGAGCGATTGAGCCCCGGGTCGTAGAGGTCGGGCTTGATGACGCCGGTCTTCAAGTTGTCCGGGATCAGACGCCGGGGCGCACCGCCGAAGTACTCGAAGCCCTCGACGTGGGCGGCGGTCCACTCGGACTGACTCATCGAGAACGTCGGACGGACGAACATGTGGCGGCTGAAGGCGAGCACCATCACGAACCCCCACACCCGCCGGAGCTTGCCGGTCCTCGGGTCGAGCCACTTGCCCAGGTGCCCGTAGTCGATCTGGACCTCCTCGCCCGGATCGACCTCAGGGCGCATGACGGTCACCTTGTCAGCGGAGACCTGGTCGGGGAACTCCAGCCACACGTAGCGTCGGAAGCTCGAGATCCCGACGGCCAGGCCGTGCTCGTCCCGCAGGCGCTGGTGCACCGTCGAGACCGTGTTGGTCTCGAGCATCTCCTCGATCCGGTCGTGGTGCTCGTGGATGGTGGCGTAGGTGAAGCTGCGGGCCCGGGCGTCGACCAGCCCGGGGAACCAGCCCCGAACAAGTGCCCCCCACTCGGCCTGCGACAGCGGCGGGCCGCCGGGGGTGAGCCCGGCCTCCTCGGCCTTGGCCACGTACTTCCGGACGGTCTTGGGGTCCGTGCCCACGCTGGCGGCCACCACAACTTTCGGGCGGCCGGCGTGCCAGTGCATCAACAACTCGACGATGTCCTTCACGTCAAAACTTCTCCTTGTCAACAGCGGCTCGCTCTCCTCGGGGACAGCGAAGCGATTAGTGGAACAAGGAGCCCGGCGGGTGGATCCCCGACCCTCAGGGGTAGGGAATAACGTGAACGCAGGGGTAGGGAATTACTTGAACGTCCTGTTCAAACGCTAGGGAAATACTTGAACGCTGACAGCAGGGCGCATTGATCTGCACGGCCAAGATCGTGCAGACGGTGCCCGATATAGATTCGAAGTACTACGCCGCCACCCAGGTCATGGACGAGGCGCGTCACGTGGAGACCTATTCGCGGTATCTCGACAAAATCGAGACGGCCTACCCGATCAATCCCAACCTGAAGTCCCTCCTTGACGACGTACTGAGTGACTCGCGTTGGGATATGACCTACCTGGGCATGCAGGTCCTCATTGAGGGATTGGCCCTGGCCGCCTTCGGGCTTATCCGCAATACAGCCGGTGATCCCCTGGGCAAAGCCGTCAACGCCTATGTGATGCAGGACGAGGCGCGCCATGTGATGTTCGGGCGACTCGCCCTACGCGATTACTACCCGCAGTTGACCCAAGCCGAGCGTGACGACCGAGAGGACTTCTGCGCCGACGCGTGTTACCGGATGCGCGATCGCTTTCTGGGCGAAGAGCTGTGGGAGTGCCTCGGCTATGACCCCGAGGACTGCCTTGAGTACGTGAACCAGAGCGAGAGCCAGAAAGTATTTCGCAGCTTGTTGTTCACCCGGATCGTGCCCACCCTGAAAGACGTCGGCCTGTGGGGCCCGAAGATGCGGCAGACATTCGCCGACATGGGTGTGATCGGCTACGAGTCGACCGATTTGGACGCGATCATCGCCGAGGACGAATCCATCGCCGAGGCCATCGACATCCAGCAGCGGGCGGCCATGGATGCGGCCATCGCCGATGGGGTGGCCGCCGCCACCTGAGCAGGCCGCTCCGAGGGTCAGGCCACTGTCGACAGTGGCACCATCCAGGGCGAAACCAAGGCCCGATTGCATTAGTTAGCGAAACTAACTAAACTGGGGGCATGAGTCGAGTCTCTTTCCCCATCGATGCCGGTCACCTGAAGGGCCCGATCAATGTCAACGGCGCGGCCGACGATTCGGAGGGGATCGAGAGCGCGGAGGCAGAACTGGCCGCCCGGCTCCGTTTGGCGGTTACCCGGCTTCACCGTCGACTCCGCCAACAGTCGGTGGGGGGGTTGAGCCCGTCCCAAACCGCCGCCCTGGCCAGTACGGAACGTCTCGGCTCGCCCACCCTGGGAGAGCTCGCCTCCCTCGAATCGGTGCAGCCTCCCTCCATGACCCGCATCATCGCTGTCCTTGAGGAGTTGGGGCTGGTGGTCCGGGTTGTCGATCCGACCGACCGCCGGGTGGCGAGGGTGAGGGTGAGCAAGGCGGGTCGTAAGGTGTTGGAGCAGAATCGTTCGCTGAAGAACGTGTTTCTGGCTCGCCAACTGCACAGTCTGACTTCCGACGAGCGGGATGCATTGGGTGGGCTGACGGCGTTGATCGAGCGACTGGCGGAGGGGCTCAAGTCGTGACCTCCATTCGTAACGCCTGGAACCGGACCTTCCGTTCACTCCGGGTGAGGAACTACCGGGTGTATTTCATCGCGCAGCTCATCTCCGTGTCGGGGACGTGGATGCAGTCCATCGCCCAAGCCTGGTTGGTGCTCCACCTGACCGGAAGCGGCGTGGATCTCGGCATCGTGACCGGGCTGCAGTTCCTGCCCGTGCTGCTCTTCGGGCCGTTCGGAGGGCTGGTGGCCGACCGGTTGGACAAGCGGAAACTGTTGTTTGCCACCCAGACAGCCGGTGGGTTGTTGGCACTGACCCTCGGCATCCTCACCGTCACCCATGTCGTACAGCTCTGGCAGGTCTATGTGCTGGCCGGATCGCTGGGTGTGGTGAACCTGTTCGACAACCCGGCCCGACAGACCTTTGTGATGGAGATGGTTGGACGCGAGGATCTGCCCAATGCGGTGAGCCTCAACTCGGTGGTGATGAATGCGTCGAGAGTGGTGGGACCGGCTATCGGCGGGCTGGTCATCGTCCTCTTCGGGCTGGGCATCTGCTTCTTTGTCAATGCGGTGTCCTACGTCGCGGTGCTAATGGGCCTGGCCATGATGCGTGTCGCTGATCTACATCGGACCCCGCCGGTGGAGAGGGCCAGAGGCCAGGTGCGCGACGGGCTCCGGTATGTGTGGAGGACCCCGCCATTGCGTAACACCCTGATCGCCATGGCCGTCATCGGCATCTTCGCCTACAACTTCAGTGTCACCTTGGCCCTGCTGGCCAAGGTGACCTTTCATGGCGGTGCTGGTACGTACGCGCTTCTCACCTCGTGCATGGGGGTGGGTGCGATCATCGGCGGACTGTTCGCCGCCCATCGGGCCAAGCCGACTCGGCGGTTGCTCCACACACTGGCCCTGGTGTTCGGAGTGCTCCTAGGTGGGGTGGCCTTTGCTCCTTCGCTGGTAGTGGCGTCGGTGGTGATCGTGTTCATGGGGGCGGCGTCGATCGGCTTCATCGCCACCGCCAACGCCACTCTCCAGTTGCAGGCCGAGCCGGCCATGCGGGGACGGGTGATGTCCCTCTACGCCATGGCTTTCCTCGGAAGTACCCCGATAGGTGCCCCGTTGGTCGGTTCCATCGCCCAGTGGAGCAACCCGCGTATCGCCCTTGCGGTGGGTGGGGTGGCTACCGTGCTGGCGGCCGGCGTGCTGTCGTGGCGCCACGGCACCGGCGGGGTCAGCAACCGGCGGCCGACCGACGCCGCGGCCCGGGCAGCAGAGGTCCGAGCCGTCATCGAGGTGGAGTCCAACATTGCCAGGCCGGCGTAGTACTGCCCAAGGCCAGATACGGCGGAATCAGCCCGGAGGCTCAGGTCGCCGCCGCGGCGATCGGCTTTGGCTCCTTGGGTAGTCCGAGTACCCGTTCGCCCACGATATTGCGCTGAATCTCTGCCGTCCCTCCCCAGATCGTCTCCGAGCGGGAGAAGAAGAAGGATGACTGCAGATCGCTGACCGGGTAGTCGTCGCGACCCCGACGAACACGTTCATCCACCGAGTCGTCGTGTGAACCACTGAGAATCTGACCGTCGAGGCCGAGGATGTCCATGGCCAGATCAAGGGTGTCCTGATGGAATTCGGACCAGAACATCTTGTTGCATGCACCCAGTGCGGCCATGTGGTGGGTGCCGTTGAGAGAGTCGGTCAACGAACGGTATCCGTTGATCTCCATGATCTTGACGTTCGTCCAGGCCGTCGCCAGCCGTTGTCGAATGAGTGGATCGGCACTCCGACCATTTTTTCTGGCTTCATCGATGATTTGATCGAGCTCCCGGAGGAACCGGCGGTGCCCGGTGGTGGCCGACGAGCCTCGCTCGAATCCGAGGGTGGTCATCGCCACCTTCCACCCGTTGTTCACCCCGCCGACGACGTTCTCGACAGGGCACCGGGCATTGGTGAAGAAGACCTCATTGAAATCAGCGCTTCCGTCGACCTGCTCGATAGGCCGTACTTCGATGCCCGGTTGCTTCATCGGCATCAGGAGATAGGAGATGCCGGCATGCTTGGGCGCATCCGGGTCGGTGCGGGCCAGCAAAAAGATGTAGTCGGCGAACTGGGCCTGGGTCGTCCACACCTTTTGACCGTTGATGACCCATTCGTCGCCGTCGAGCTCGGCCCGGGTCTTCAACGAGGCGAGGTCGCTCCCGGCGTCGGGTTCGGAGAATCCTTGGCACCAGGCAATGGTCCCGTTGAGGATCCTGGGAATGAACTGCTGTTTCTGCTCTTCTGATGCCCACTGCAGGATGGTCGGGCCCACTAGCGTGTCGCCGAAGAAGTCGGCCCGAAGGGGTGCCTCCGCCCGGGCGAACTCCTCATTCAGCACCACCGACTCCATCAGCGTGAGGCCCTTGCCGCCGTACTCTTTTGGCCAGGAGGCGCAGATCCAGCCTCCGTCGTAGAGTTTTTTGGTCCAGGCACTGTTGAAGGCCTTCTTCTCGTCGGGCGCCATGGAGAATTCCGGCGTTCCCCATCCGTCGGGCAGATTCTCCACGAGCCAGGCGCGGATCTCCGCGCGGAACGGTTCCGTCTCGGGTGGGTAGTTCAGATCCATGCAGATCACATTACCCGCAAGCTGCCGGACGCTCGGATCGACTGCCACCTGCCCGGTCATCCTCCCCGCACCTCCGAACTGGCGCCACATGTTGTGCAGGTGGAGGGTGCCACCTCAAGAAGCGTCTGCCTCACAGTGTCGGAGACCGGAACCTCTGATTACTTATTGACTCCGAGCTCGATGGCCTTGACCAGCAGCATCAACACGGCCACAACCAGATAGCCCCTCAGGAGATACATCCCGATTAGCCGGCCCCGCGACCACTTCGGCCGATCAAGCAAGTTGAGGGGCGGCATCCGCCAGTTTGCCCGATGCTGCTTGGACATCGGCGGTGTCGGAGTTCGCTTCGACCGGGCTCGGAGCATGAATAACCCTCCGACGGCGAAGGCCACGACAAGGACGCAACCGAGGACGATCGCCAAGAGATTCACGTTGATCCGGGAGAAGAGGGTCGTCGCCATGAGGACAAGCGACATCATGAGGAGCACCGAGATGATCACGGTGGCGAGCGCGTTCAGCCACGGGCGATTCACCCAAGGACCGAGCACTTCCTTGTCATTGCAGAGCAGCAGTAGGAACACTGTGGCGCTCGGCAGGAGTACCCCCGCCAACGCCTGGACGCCTGTCGTGATGAGGCCGAGAGGGGCGCCTGGGATGATGACTATGACGGCCGCCAGAGTGACCATGGCGCTGAACGCCCCATAGAAGAACTTGGCGTCTCGCCAGCTCCGGTGCAACGAGTGGTGAGCCCCGAACACGTCGCCGAAGGCATAGGACGTGGCCAGGGTGACCGATGCTGCCCCGATCATCGAGGCGTTCAACAAAATGATGGCGAAGATCGTCCCGCTGGCGTGGCCCACGAAGTGGTTGAGACCACGGGTCACGCCCCCGGCGTCGGTAAAATGGCCGGCCAACGAAGTGTGGCTGAAGGCCGCAGCCGTGACGGCCATGAGAAGCGCAGCAGCGAAGACAGTGATGAGGGATCCGAGCACGGTGTCGACCCGCTCGTAGTTGATCCAGCGCGGCGTAATGCGCTTGTCCACAATGTTGGACTGCTGGAAGAACAGCTGCCATGGAGCCACGGTTGTGCCCACGATGGCGATGATGAGCAGGACCGAGGTGGAGTTGAATCCGCCCTTGACGCCAGGGACCACAAAGCCGTGGAAGAAGGGACCCGCCTTTGGATGGCTGAAGATGGCCAGGGGGATCACCAGAAAGTTGGCGAAGATGAATACGAACATGAACCTCTCCCAACGACGGAAGCTGCCGGTAGCGGTCATGACGATCAAGAGGACTGCGGCGATGGGCACCGAGATGTACTCGCTCACCCCGAAGTAACCGAGAGCCAGGCTGATTCCAATGAACTCCGTGGCGATGGTGAGGAAGTTCAAGATGAACAGGTCGCCTACAGAGAAAGCACCCCAGAACTTTCCGAACCGCTCATTGATGAGCCGGGCGTGGCCCACGCCGGTTACGGCCCCTAGGCGGACCACCATCTCCTGGTTCACGATGAGGACTGGGATCAGTACGGGAAGGGCCCACAGGAGCGTGAGGCCGAAATTCTGCCCGGCCTGGGTGTACGTCGAGATCCCCCCGGCGTCGTTGTCGCCGACCATCACTATCAGCCCGGGCCCCATGATGGCGAAGAGGGTCAAAAGCCGGGTCGACCACGATCGTCGCGCACCGGTGTCGTGCTGGCGGATCGTGCCGAACGCGCCGTGGATGTCGCCCACGTGGGCTTCGTCCAGGACGGCGGTGGCATTCTCGACTTCCCTCGGCTCTTCGGCCATATCTCACCTCCCGACGGTTGTGTCGCCTGAGTGCACCCGATGACAGGCACGCAGACGCCCGTTCAGGACGTGGGCGAGCAAGCGCATCCATACCGCGACCGAGCAAGTATGCCTGTCATCGGTTCTGTTACCGACTGCGAGCGCTCAGCGCTCGTCCTTCATAAGACCCATGTGTGGCCGCCTCGGTCTATGGACACGCTCGGCGACCTTCGGAGTTGGGGCAGGAGTTGCCCCATGCCGGCCCACAGGCCTTTGTGGGCCGAACACTTGATCAGCTATCGGCTGTCGATCGTGTTCGGCGGACCGTGAATGTCGCGGGTCTTCGCTTTCGGAGCATCCCTCAGTCCTCTGCTGCCGTGATTCCGAAATCTCGGCGCCATCCATTGGGCAACAGAACTTCGAGCGCATCGTCGACCGTGACGACGCCGAGCATCTTCCGGTGATCGCCATCCATCACTGGAGCGACGGTCAGGTTGAAGTCCGACATCTTGCGCACGGTGGCCCCGAGGTCCCAATCGGCATGGACGTGGGCTGGGTTGGGCCCGATTACCGAAGTCAGCGGTGCCGTGGGCTCACCTTGGATGAGACGAACGGCGGAGACCGACCCGACCACGCTTCCCTCGACATTGGTGGCAAAGACCACATTCAAGGTCTCCGGGGGCGCGGTGCTCGTGTGAATTGCGGCCAAGGCGTTGGCCACCGATTCCGACTCGGGAAGGCATAGGAAGTCCGGACTCATGAGCCCGCCGGCGGTCTCGGGGTTGTAGCTGAGGAGCGAGCGGACCTTGCGCTGTTGGACTTCGGGGAGAAGGTCCAGGATAGGGAGCCGCCGTTCCTGATCAACCTCGGCGATGAGGTCGGCAGCATCGTCGGGCGCCATCGAGGCGAGCAACTGGGCGGCATCGGTGTCCGATCGGCTTCGGACAAACTCGAGTTGGTGCTCGGTGTCGAGCTCTTCGAACACGTCGGCTTCGAGCTCTCGATCTTGGCCGACGGCCTCGATGATTTCCTCGCCTTCCTCGTGGGAGGCCGCCTCAACCAGATCGGCGATCTGGGCCGGGTGCAACCGGGCCAGTTTGCGGTAGGGGATGCGGAGGCGAGCCGACGGGACGTGGGCGACGAAGGGCTCGATACTTTCCCAGTCGACGATCGCTCCCGACCGAATTCCTTGGTCGAGGCGCCCGGGTAGGAAGCGGCGGAGGACGGGTCGGCTGGACGGATCAACACCCACAACTTCCCAAACGCCATCGATCCGAGCCAGCTCGATCTCGTTGGCCCGGATGAGACGACCGCCCACGAAGTTGATGAGATGTCGGGCCATGAGGTCCCGAGCGAGCAACAGCTCACCGGGACGCCGCTCGAATCGGCGCAGGTCGACCCGCTCGCCCTCAAATCGCACGCGACCGGGTTCGAACCCGGAAATCTTCCGGATCGGAACGAAGAGGTCACGTCCACCGATGGTGACCACCAGGCCCACGATCGGGGGATGAGGCTGCTCCCCGACCCGGACAATTAGGTCTTGGACGCGCCCTAGTCGGTCGCCCGCCCGATCGACCAGGGGACGCTTGATGACACTGGAAAGATGGAGGATTTCAACTGTCACGGCTCCCTCAATGTCCTGAATCGGCATCCCGAGCAAACCCTAGTGCCTCGTCAACGACGGGCGAGGCAACTGATGATGACGATGGATGATGGTCGGGTTGCCTTGTCATTCCACAGTTCAGGTGGCACGGTTTGCGCCGAAGTGCCGGGGCGGGGGAGGCTTGCATCCTTATGCGCTCAGATGCAAGGGGATTCCGTGCCTAGTTTCGGTCGTCGCCGAGCCAAGGTAAAGGGCCCGAAAAGGCCACCCCCGGTTCCCGAGCGGATCCCGGCCCGCCCTCCGGGCCCGGGTGGTCTACGGATCGCCTTTCTCGTCTACCGGGGGAATCCCCGGTGTGGCGGTCAAGGCGTCTATTCCCGCCATCTCACCCGGGAGTTGGTGGCCCTGGGCCACTCGGTTGAGGTATTCGCCGGCCAACCCTGGCCCGAAGTCGATGAAGGCGTCGGGTTCACTCCGGTGCCCAGTCTGGACCTGTATCGCGATCCCGACCCATTTCGGGTTCCCCACCCCCGTGAATTCCACACGAGCATCGACGCCCTCGAGTTCGGGGTGATGTGTACAGCTGGTTTTCCTGAACCGTGGACGTTCAGCCTCCGGGCCCGCCGGTTGCTGGCCGCTCGCCGCCACGAATTCGATCTGATCCATGACAATCAATGCCTGGGCAAGGGGATGCTGGGGATGATTGACGACGGGTGGCCGCTGCTCACCACCTTGCATCATCCGATCACCGTCGATCGCCAGTTGGCCCTCAGCCACGCCACCAACCCATGGCAACGTTTCACCCAACGCCGGTGGTTCGGCTTTCTGCGGATGCAGGTACGGGTGGCCCGGGCCCTTCCCCGGGTGGTGACGGTGTCGGAGTCGTCGAAGACCGATATCGCCGCGCAGTTGGGGGTGGCGACGGAGCGGATGACCGTCGTCCCGGTGGGCGTCGACCATTCAGTCTTTCGACCACGACCCGATGTGACGCCCGTCCCCGGTCGCATCATGGTCACCTCGTCTTCCGATGTCCCCATGAAGGGATTGGTGCCGCTGTTGGAGGCGGTGGCCAAGCTCCGTACCGAGCGGGAGATCGAATTGGTGGTAGTGGGCAATCCTCGGCCCGAGGGCCGGGTCGCCCGGGCTATCGAACGACTCGACCTGGCGCCCATCGTCCATTGCGTGTCAGGGATCAGCGACGATGAGTTGGCCTGCAACTATGCCCAGGCTCAAGTGGCGGTGGTGCCCTCTCTCTACGAGGGCTTCTCGCTACCGGCCATCGAAGCCATGGCCTGTGGTGTAGCCCTGGTCGCCACCACCGGGGGAGCCCTTCCCGAGGTGGTGGGCGAGGATGGGGTGACCGGACTTCTGGTTCCACCCGATGATCCCGGTGCCCTGGCCGGAGCCATCAAACGGTTGCTTGACGATGCCGAATTGCGGGAACGGCTGGGTACTGCCGGGCGTGAGCGGGTACTCGGTCGGTTCACCTGGAAGGTGACCGCCACCGGCACCGTGGCGGAGTACCGCCGGCTTCTCGATGATCACCGATCCGGCCCGGGCGCGGTGACTGATCCTACGGAGACGTTGACATGTTGACAGTTGACTATCGCAAACTCGGCGTACAGCCTGGCGATCGCCTGCTCGATTTGGGCTGTGGATTCGGTCGCCACGCCTACCAGGCGGCCCGTCTCGGGGCCCAGGTGGTGGCGTTCGACGCCGGCGCCGACGAGGTCCGCCAGGTGCTCGACACGTTCGGGGCGATGGTCGATGCCGGAGAACTCGACGCCGTAAAGAGCCGGGTCGGTTCCGTCCAAGGGGATGCCTTACGCCTCCCCTTTGCCGATGGTTCGTTCGACCGGGTCATCGCGTCCGAGGTACTCGAGCACATCCCCGAGGACGAAACAGCCATGGCCGAGTTGACCCGGGTGCTCCGTCCCGGCGGCTCCATGGCTGTCACCGTGCCCCGGTGTGGACCCGAGTTTGTCAACTGGGCCATCTCCGACGAGTACCACAACGTTCCCGGCGGCCATGTCCGCATCTACCGGCACACCGAACTTTCGCGGCGTCTCGAAGCTACCGGGTTGAACGAGGTCGGAAGCCACCACGCCCACGGATTGCACTCGCCCTATTGGTGGCTCCGTTGCTTGGTCGGACCATCTAAGGATGATCATCCGGCGGTCGCCGCCTACCACCGCCTGTTGGCGTGGGACATCATCAAAGCGCCGAAGGTCACCCGGTATACCGAGCGCGTGCTCAACCCGCTTATTGGCAAAAGCCTGGTGGTGTATCTGCACAAGCCAGTGGTGGCTCAGTACCGTTCGGATGACACCATGGTGAGAACCATCAGCCGATTCGACGTTGAGCCAGCTGTGTCGGCATCGGCATCGGCATCTGCTGCGGCATCGGCATCTGACCCGATGACGGCCGTCGAGGTAGGGGCCAGGGTCGGGGCGTGAGGACGATCCCCGAGGTTCCGGGCATTCTCAGCACTTCCCAAGTGGTGCAGACTGCGCAGTCGATCGCCGATCTCCAGCTTCCTGACGGCATGATCCCGTGGTTCCGCGGGGGTCACTGTGACCCTTGGAACCATGTGGAGGCAGCCATGGCCCTTACCGCCTGCGGCTTCGATGCCGAGGCGGACCGGGCCTACCGGTGGCTGGTCGATACTCAGCTTCCCGACGGCAGTTGGTTCAACTATTACGTGGCCAGCGGGGTCAAAGACGCCCGTCTCGACACCAATGTCTGTGCATATCTGGCTACCGGTGCCTGGCACCGCTATATCTCGACCGGAGAGATCGAGGGACTCGAGGAGCTGTGGCCGGTGGTGGAGGCGGGCGTGGACTTCGTCTTGCATTGGCGGCGGAACGACGGTTCCATCCGTTGGTCGCTCGACGCATCGGGCTTCGTCGAGGAGTACGCGCTGCTCACCGGTTCATCATCGATCTACCACAGCCTCCGTTGTGCCATTGCCTGCGCCGAACGGCTCGGTCACGAACGACCCGACTGGGAGTTCGCCGCCGGTCGCCTGGCCCATGCCATCGCCTACAACCCGTCAGCATTCGCTCCCAAGGTGGAGTTCGCCATGGATTGGTACTACCCGGTGTTGTCGGGCGCCCTCACCGGCCAGGCCGCACGACGCTGCATCGAGGAGTCGTGGTCCACGTTTGTGATGGAGGGCTTCGGAGTCCGGTGCGTGTCGACCGGCGAATGGGTCACCGCCGCCGAGACGGCTGAGTGCGTGCTGGCGCTGGATGCCGCCGGCATGAGCGATGCCGCCCGCCGACTCTTCACCTGGGTCCAAGCTCTGCGGAACGAGGATGGTTCGTACTGGACCGGCATGGTGTATCCCGAAGAGGCGACGTTCCCACCGCTCGAACGGTCGACCTACACGGCGGGGGCCATTGTCTTGGCCGCCGACGCCCTCAGCCGGACCACCTTGGCATCGGGGTTGTTCCGTGGTGAGGGTCTGCCGACCCACCTCGACCTGACCGAGCCAGCGCCCGAAGCGCCGATGGAACCGGCCTATCCGTTGCCGGGGTCGGGGTCCTAACCGGAGTCTCCGGACAGTTCTCCTGCCGGAGAGATGGCTACAGAGGAACTCTCGCCCACTAGATCGCGGTGGCTCCGCGACTGTGTCCCCGCACCACGATCTGTGTCCCGATCTGTTGGCCCTTTCTATTGCCGTCAATGAGGCCTCGTGCTAATTCACCAGGATCCGGCCGTTGGGAACGACCTACCTGTGAGTTGCGAGCACTCGGCGAGCGATGTCCATACAGCGGCCCGCCCGCTCGACGGCTTGACGGGCGGTGCCGAGGGCGATGTCGGACGGGTCGTTATTCCGCCTTCGGTTTGAGGGCCACCAGGCGACCAAGATCCTTGGCCAGCGCCACGCCGTCGGGACCGCATGCTCGGAGCAACTCAATGGCCTGACTGTGGGCGTCACCGGCAGAACGCGTCCCGGATCGTATGGCAGGGCGGGTTCAAAGGGTCCGCCGACCTCAGCCTCGCCAGTGCCAGCACCGACCTGGACCCAGCAATCCCCGGCCACCGGTCAGATGGACCTCTTCGGCGGGTTCACCCCCGGCACCGCCTCTCGTTTCGGCGGGGCAGCGTGATCACCCACCGCCATGCGCCGCCAACGCTGACCAAGGCTGTGCCCGATTCATTCAGTACCCGTTCCTAACCCGCTTCAGTACACGCAGAGAGCCCCACTCGCCATCCTCGACGAACTCACCGGAATCGAGGGCGCCCCGCCAGAGATCGTAGGGAGGGCGTCCTCCGTCGGCCGGGTCGGGAAAGACGTCGTGGATGGCCATCCACCCGCCCATGACGACATGGGGGGACCATCCCCGATAGTCAGCCCAGGCCGGCTCTTGGCCGTGACCACCGTCGATGAAACAGAACGCCAGCGGGGTCGACCAGCGTGAGGAAACGGTGGGCGAGTCACCCACCAGGCCGATCACCGAAAGCTCGAGATCGGCACTCACGATGGTCCGCCGCCAGTGGGGGAGGGTGTCGATCCGGCCGGTGTCGGGATTCACCAGCGTGGTGTCGTGGTGCTCCCACCCGGCCTGGTTCTCCTCGGATCCGTGGTGATGGTCGAGACTGAAGAGCACAGCCCCTGTCTTTTCGGCGGCGGCGCCGAGATAGACGCTTGACTTGCCGCACCACGCGCCGACCTCGACGAATGTGGCGTCCTCGAACGTCGCCCCGGCCCGCTCGGCGGCTGAGTAGAGCGCCTCACCTTCGTCGTCGGGCATGAACCCGGTGGTGGCCCGAGCCTGATCGAACAGATGGTCGAGACGGTTCATGGCTTGGGCGGATCCGCCATCGGAGGCGGAAGTGAGGGTGACGTCCATCCGTGCAGCCTCGCACGGCTGGGGCGACCCGGTAGACAGGCGCCTGATGTGGCCGAATTGGAGAAACGCACGAGGCCGAGCTAGCCCCGGACCAGGGTGACCAGGGTGTAAACGGCGAATCCCGCCAGCGCCACGCCCCCGGTTTTGCGGATGATGGCCACCGGCAATACCCGGAGCAGGGCCTTGCCCCCGAACGCAGCCAACGCCGCGGCCGCGGCCAGTCCGGCCATTGCCCCCACGAAGACCGAGATGGCCGAGTGGTACTTGGCGGCCAGGTTGGCCGTCAGTATCTGGGTCAGGTCCCCGAACTCGCCCACCAGAATGACCAGAAACGCCGCGGTGACGGTTCTCAATCCCCGGCGGGCCTGGTCAGCTTCTTCTTCGCCTTTTTCCTCCTCCTCCTTTTCGGGGACAAAGAGCAGGTAGGCGGAACCGGCGGCAAAGAGCGCGGCAGTGACCCCTTCGACCCAGCGATGGGGAAGGAGCTGCAGGAGGCGCCCCACCGCCACGGCCACCGTGACATGGACGGCGAAGGCCAGGGTGGCGCCGATCCATACAGTCACCGGCCGGTAGCGGCTCCCCATGATCAGGACGGCGATCATGGTCTTGTCGGGGAGCTCAGCCAGCAAGATGAGGATGAAAACTGTGAGGGTGACGCCGAGAATCACCGCTTCAGGTTACGGACTCGGAGAACCCCGAGGCGCACGGGGTCACTTTGGGACCCCGCCAACCTTGCAGGGACCTATCATGGGCACTGAAACCGACTGATGATGAGAGGCTGGAAAGCAGCGATGTACGACGCCATTGTTGTAGGCACCGACGGCTCGATGACGGCAAGTGTCGCGGTGCGAAGGGCTGCCGAGCTGGCGGCCAGTAACCCCGGCTGCCGACTGCATCTGGTCAGCGCCTACCGGCCGGTTCAAAAGGATCGGCTGGAGAGTGAACGCCAGGGGATTCCGTCGGATATCGACTGGAAGGTCGGCCCCAGCGAGGATGCCGATGCAATTCTGCGACGCGGGAAGGAAATCGCCGCCGAGGGTGGTGCCACCGACGTCCACGTCCACGCACTCGACGTATCGGCGGCCGATGCCATCCTCGACGTGGCCACCGATGTCAGCGCCGGGTTGATTGTGGTGGGCAACCAGGGAATGACAGGTGCCCGACGCTATCTGTTGGGGAGTGTTCCGAACCGCATTGCTCACCACGCCGAGTGCGACGTGCTGATCGTCAGTACCGGTAACGCCTGATCCTCGGCAACCGGGTCAATCGGTCAGCGGGTCCAACGCTTGGTGGAGATGACCGGCCAGCTGGCCACCCTCACGCTCCCCGAACGCCACATTGACGGCCAGGCGCTCGAGGATCTGTTCGACTGTCTTGCCACCGGCCGGCAGTGGATGCGTTTCGATGAACCGGGTGACCTCGGCGGCCAGAGACGGAGGATTGCACAGCACCCGAACCCCGTCGAGCATGCGGGGCAGGATGTTGGAGGGGAACTTGGACACCATGGTGTCCCACTCGCCGGTGATCCGTTGCCAGATGGCCGGGCCGGTCACCCGGTTGGCTACCAACGACTGGAGAACGAACGGGGCATTTTGGGTACGAACCTCGCCCATGGCCAGATCGAAGGTGCGAGTGGCCAGTTCGGGATCGTCGAATGAGGCCAGTGCGTAGAGGTACCGGTTCTCCTCCTGTGGGGTGGAGGGATTTCGGTAACGGGTGAGAAACGACTCGAATTCCGCTTCACCGCCGGTGGTGGCCACAATGTCGAGAATGGTCGACTCGGTGTCGGGGTGGAGCGCCACGGTGGCCGCCGCCGCGAACCGACGCTGGGCTTCGGTCCGCACCGCCACATCAGCCCCGATCGTCCCGAGCACCCGGAGCAGCGAGGCCCGAAGGGACGGGGTGCGCTCCGAATCGTCGGGCCGTGGGTCCCACCCGAGTTCGGCGGCCAACGGGCCGAACAAGGCACGGATCGCCCCCTGTAGGACCGGACGGTCTGTATCGGGGATCACCCGATCGGCCATGCCGATGGCTCCGAGGATGACCGACCAGACACTCGGATCCCTTTCACCCGAATCGGCCAGGGCGCGGGCCAGGCGCAACACGTCGGGAAACGGTCCCTGTCCGGACAATGCCGCCGCCCAGGCATCGGAGACCAGGTTGTATCGCTCCAGGGGGGCAAGGTCACCCATGCCGGTGGCCAGGCGCTCCACCGTGGCCGATGGGTAGGACACCCGATAGAAACCAGATCCACCCGCGTTGACCAGTCGGTTACCCACGGTCCCGGCCGCTCCGCCGCCGGTTCCGTCCAAGAGGACAGGTACGGGGTCAGGGTCACCTTCTTGCAGGGAACGCGACACCACGGGAACCTTCCACGCCGAGCCGATGGCGCCACCCGGATCGCCACGGTAGGAGAAGGGGGTCTGGGAGAGGCTCCCGTCCTCGCCCACCCGGACCAGGGGATAGCCGCCTTGGTTGATCCAGGTGTCCATGATGTCGCGCACCGGCCGCCCGCTGGAGCGCTCGAGGGCGTCCCACAGGTCGGAGGTCTCGGTGTTGGAGTGGCTGTGGATGGTCAGGTAGTCGCGGATGCCATCCCGGAAGACGTCGGGGCCCACGAACTGCTCGAGCATGCGGAGCACGCTCCCACCCTTTTGATAGGTGAGTACGTCGAACATGCCCTGGGCCTCCTCGGGCCTCCCGACCGGGAATTCCACCGGGCGGGTGGCATGGAGACCGTCGACGGCCATGGCCGCCTCGCGTTCGACGCCGAAGCTGACCCAGCGCTGCCACTCGGGCTGGAAGGCGTCGACCGCCAGCACCTCCATGAACGTGGCGAATGCCTCGTTCAGCCAGATGCCGTTCCACCACTTCATGGTGACCAGGTCCCCGAACCACATATGGGCGATCTCGTGGCAGACCACGTCAGCCACCCGCTCGAGTTCGGTGCGGGCCGCTTGGGCCGGATCGACAAGTAGTGCCGACTCCCGGAACGTCACGCAGCCCAGGTTCTCCATGGCACCGAAGGCGAAGTCGGGGATGGCCACCAGATCGAGCTTGTCGGTCGGATAGGGGATGCCGAAGTAGCCGGTGAAGAATCGGAGGGCGTGGGCTCCCACCTCCAGGGCGAACGGGGTGAGGTGGGCCTTACCCGGAGGGTGCACGATGCGCAGGGGCACGCCGTTCACATCCACCGGCTCGGTGGCCTCGAGCAGCCCGACGATGAATGCCACCAGGTACGTGGACATCACCATGGTGGGGGCGAACCGGACCACCTTCTTGCCTCCGGGGGCGGCGGTCTCCTCGACGGCCGGCCCGTTGGAGTAGGCGGCCAGGTTCTCGTCGACCACCAGGGTCACCTCAAAGGTGGCTTTGCGATCGGGCTCGTCCCAGCAGGGGAAGGCCCGACGGGCATCGGTGGCCTCCATTTGGGTGGTGGCGATCACGTGCTCGACGCCGGCCTCATCGGTGAAGGTGGATCGATAGAACCCATGAAGCTTGTCGTTGAGGATTCCGGCGAAGGTGAGGTGCAGTGTGGCCGACCCGGGCGCCAGCGGCTCTCCGAAGGTGAGGGTGGCCCGCTCCTCCTTTTCATCGAGGTCGATGGCGGTCGGACTCAGCGCATTCCCGGCGGGGTTGCCCGGGGTCAGCTCGGCCAAGGTGATGTCGAGCTCGGCGGCGTTCAGGGTGATGGTGTCGACAGCTTGGTGGACAGTCACGTCGATCTCCACGTCACCGGCAAAGGTGGCCGCATCGAGGTCTGGGGTGAGCACCAACCGGTACCGGTGGGGCTCGACAGTGGTGGACAGACGGTACGTGGATGGGTCAGCTGTCGTTGCACTCATTGCGGGCAGGCTACCGTCGCACCGTGCAGAACGAACACGACGACACCCCTGATAAGGAAGCCGGGACCTCGGAGGTCGAATCCGGGGAGGGCCCGACGCTCGATGTGGTGGCCATCGGCAACGCACTGGTCGATGTGCTGGCGTTGGCCAAGGACGCCGATCTCACCCAGCTCGGACTGGTGAAGGGCACCATGGCGCTGGTGGATCTGGCCCGGTCGGAAGCCATCTATGCCACGCTCGGGCCCACGACGGAGGCATCGGGCGGTTCGGCCGCCAACACGGTGGCCGGGGTGGCCGCCCTCGGTGGCCGGGCGGCGTTTCTGGGCCGGGTGGCGGACGATCAACTCGGGCAGGTGTTTACTCACGACATCCGCTCCATCGGCGTGGCCTTCGACCCGACACCCACCAAAGCGGTGGCCGGGAGCGCAGTGACCGGGCACTGCCTGGTGCTGGTGACCGACGACGCCGAACGCACCATGGCTACCCATCTGGGGGTGGCGTCCGACTTCGGGCTCGGCGACCTCCACAGTGCCCACCTGTCCTCCGCCCACGTGCTCTATCTCGAGGGATACCTGTGGGATCAGCCGGCGGCCAAGGCGGGGATGCGGGAGGCCATCGACATCGCCCACACCCATGACGCCGCGGTCGCCCTCACTCTGTCCGACCCGTTCTGCGTCCAGAGTCACCAGGCCGAATTCCTCGAGCTCCTCAACGGCGACCTCGACATGCTGTTCGCCAATGAAGAGGAGATCACCCTGCTGTTCGGAGCCGCGGACTTCGATACGGCCGTCGAGGCTGTTGCCGAGACGGGCATCCTGGCGGTGCTCACCCGCGGTTCGGCCGGCTGCGTGGTGGTCACCGCGTCAGGGCCGATCGCAGTCCCCGCCGCTCCGGTCGATCGGGTGGTCGACACCACCGGAGCCGGTGACCTGTTCGCCGCGGGTTTCCTCTACGGGATCACCAATGGGCTGTCCCCGGAAGCATCGGCTCGCTTGGGCGGGGTGTGCGCGGCGGAGATCATCGCCCACGTCGGAGCCCGGCCTCTGGCCAACCTGCGGGACTTGGCGGTGGCGGCGGGACTGTTCGGCTGACCTGTTCCGCTGAGCAGTTCGGTTCCATAGCCTGACGCCGCACGGTCGACTCGTCCCGTGAGTTTCCGGCGCCGGCTCGGTTGTCACTGCCCAGGGATACGGTCCCTTGATCACCGATGAGCGGGCCCTAGAGGCGGGGCTCACCAGTCCGGTGAGCGCTCTCTACCCGTCCCTGCATCTGAATCTCGGCGAGGTCTATCGCAGCCTGGGCGACGTGGACCGTGCGCGTCATCATCTGGGGCGAGGTCTGGCATCGGTCGCTGCCTCGAGGACGATGGCTACGGCCACATGGTTCTGGGTGGGCTCGATCGACCGGCTGAACGGCTGAACGGCTGACGCTGGTGTTGCCGGCTGACGCTGGTGTTGCCGGCCAGCCAAGTAGCCGTTTAGCCCTGCGGCGTTTCGACCGGGCGGAAGACGAAGGGGAGATCGCTGATCCGTACCAGCACCGAGGCAACTGCCTGCCCGAGAGGGGCCAGGGCGTCATCGAGTTGCGTCGGGTCTTCGAGAGTGGACTCCTCGATGGCACAGGATCCCTCGTAGGACACCTCAATGGCGTACTCCGACCCACCGGGACCCTCGCTGACAACCTGTTCGATGGTGGTGGCACCCCGGTTCAGCGGCTGGTCGCCCAGTACATCGAGATGGTGCGGAACCACCTCGAGGAGCAGACCCGGTTCGGGGGCCACATCCAGCCCCTGCACCCGGAAGGCGATTTCCACCAACAGTTCGGGGAGTTCGTCGGAGTCGTCGTCGATGGCCCAACTCCGGTAAGCGGTTTGGCTCCAGGTGGGCCAGTCGAAGCTGGTGTCGACACGGATACGCGCCGGGCGCGGCTCCCCGGGCAGGCTGTAGGACGTCTCGAAACTGACATCCCCGAGGAAGACGTCGACCTGAAACCGCTCCTCGACGGCTTGGCGCTGGAGCAGCGCTGCCTCGAACGATCGGCGATGGGAAGTAACGATTTGGGCGAACACATGGTCGAGCATGGCGGGGCAGAGGCTACCGTTCTTCCGTGGACGACTCACCCGATCCGAGCCGGCGATCTCCCTGGATGCTCCGGCGGGTCATCTCTTACGCCCATCAAGGTGGGGCATGGGAGGGCCCTTCGTCGACGCTGCATGCGATCCGGGCCGCCCTGGCCGCCGGGGCCACCGGCATCGAACTCGACGTGCACGCCACCTCGGACGGCCATCTGGTGGTTAGTCACGATCCGACGGTCGACCGCACCACCAACGGCTCGGGAAACTTTGCCGACCTGACCCTGGCCGAGGTGCGCACGCTCGACAATGCCTATTGGTGGGTACCCGGCGCCGACGTGTCACCCGGGTTGGAGCCGAACAGCTACCTCTTTCGTGGCCGGGCCCCCGATGATCCTGCCTTCGGGGTCGCCACTTTGGAAGAAGTGCTCGAAGAATTCCCGGGGGTGGTGCTCAACCTCGACATCAAACAAACTTTCCCGATGGTGGAGCCGTACGAAGAGGCGCTGGCCATCATGCTGAAGAGTTTTGGGCGAGGTGACGACGTGATCGTGGCGTCGTTTCTGGACAGCGCCACCGACTCGTTTTCATCGTTTGCCCCCGACATCCCTACGTCAGCCGGCACCATGGCGGTGGCTGCCTTCTTTCAGGCGGTGAGGGCGGGTGACGACCCGCTTCCGATGCGCCACGTCGCCTTACAGGTGCCTGCCACCTACGGTGAGCTGACGCTGGTTGACGAAAGGTTCGTCGAAGTGGCCCACCGGGAGGGCCTGGCGGTCCACGTGTGGACCATCGAAGAAGAGTCAGAGATGCAACGCTTGTGCGATCTGGGGGTCGACGGCATCATCACCGATCGACCTACCGCCTTGGTCGGCGTACTCAACGCCCGCCCGGAAGCGTGGCGACCAGGGACGAAAGAAGCGTGAACGTCGGAGTCAGACAGACGAGCCGGAAAGGCTCAGCCCCGACCGCAGTTCGGCTTCTTGCCGTGGTTAGCCTTCTTTTTGGCGCGCAGCTTGCGCTTGTTGGTTCGCTTGGACACAGTTTGAAGATGCTAGTCGGGATACGGGCCCCTGAGCCAACGGGCGGCCACTCGTGACCTGGCTGTTGCGCGAAGGAGATGTGTTGGCGACTGCGGAGGTGGCATCGAACTTTGGCCACCGATCCAAGGGCCTTCTCGGGCGGACCGCCTACGAAGGGGCCATGGTGCTTCCCCACACCCGGGCCGTGCATACCTTGGGGATGAAGTTCGGGATCGACGTGGCCTTCTGCGACAAGGAGATGGTGGTGGTCGGTGTGACAACGTTGGTACCTTGGCGGATGTCATTGCCCCGCCGGGGGGGTCGTTCGGTGATCGAAGCGCAAGCCGGGGCATTCGAACGATGGGGGCTCCGGGTCGGCGACCACCTGGAGCTCCGGTGATGATCGACCCGGAGATCCTTGAAGAGCTCGAGGGTTGGGACGACGACGACGACGGCGGGGGGACGGTTTCAGATGGGGTGGGGTCGGTGGGGCAGGGGAGTGCTGAAAGGGGAGCTCTGGTCCTCGTCGGAACCCCCATCGGCAACCTGGGTGACCTGTCGCCCAGGGCCGTCGACGTTCTGTCCACCGCCGACGTCATCTACTGCGAGGACACCCGGCACTCCCGTAAACTCCTGACTCACGCCGGCATCTCGGGGGTGAGGCTTCGCTCCCTCCACCAGCACAATGAAGTCGACCGGATCGACGAAGTGATTGCGTCGGTCGCCGGAGGCCGGACGGTGGCGGTCGTCAGTGATGCCGGTATGCCCGGGATATCCGACCCCGGGAGTCGGGTTGTGGCCGCGGTCGCAGCAGCCGGCCTGATCATCTCGGTGATTCCCGGACCTTCGGCTGGGCTGGCTGCGCTGGTAGCCAGCGGGTTATCCACCGAGCGATTCTGTTTCGAGGGGTTTCTCCCGCGGTCGGGGAAAGAGCGACGAAGTCGACTGACGACGGTGGCCGAGGAGTCTCGCACCACCGTGCTGTACGAAGCACCGGGTCGCCTGGCTGCCACCTTGGCTGACCTGGCCCGCCAGTGTGGTGACGACCGGGAGGTAGCTGTGGCCCGGGAGTTGACCAAACTCCACGAGGAAATCTGGCGCGGCACGGCCGCCGGCGCAGCATCGTGGGCATCGTCAATGCCAGTTCGGGGAGAAGTGGTCATTGTGCTGGCCGGTGCTCCTGACGTGGAGGTGGATGACGTTGCAGACGGGCCTCTGATCGAGGCTCTGGAAGTCCGTCTCGCTGCCGGCGAGAGAACCCGAGGGGCGGTCGATGCGGTGGCGGCCGAGTTCGGAATCGCCCGTCGTCGGGTGTATGACCTGGCCCTCGCCGCCCGGAATGACGACCCGACCCCCGGTGTTGTACCTCAGGGGACAAGATAGCGATCGCGTTTAGGACTGACCGAGAGAGGCTGGGATGTTCGGGCGAACTGAGTTGGACAAGACGCAGGCGTCAGGGATCGGACCCGACGACGTCGCCGAAGGGTTGGACAGCGCCACCTTCGCCGCCGGTTGCTTCTGGGGCGTTGAGGAATTCTTCCGGGCCATACCCGGGGTGGTGGATGCCATCTCCGGTTACGAGGGAGGTGAGGTCGACCACCCGTCCTATGAGCAGGTGTGTTCGGGCCGAACCGGGCACGCGGAAGCGGTGCTGGTGATTTTCAACCCGAATCAGGTCTCGTTCGAGACCCTTCTCGAGGGGTTCTGGCGCCACCACGACCCCACCACCCTCAACCGACAGGGACCCGATCACGGCACCCAGTACCGTTCGGCTGTCTTCACTCGCAACGAAGTACAGGAGAAGGCGGCACGGGCCTCCCTCGACGAGTACCAGGTGCGATTCAAGCGGCGCATCGTGACCGAAGTAATGCCGGCGAGCACCTTCTGGCCCGCCGAGGAGTACCACCAGCATTTTTCCGAACGAACCGGGCGTGGTGGTTGCCACGTAGCCAACTGGTGACCGCATAGCTGACGGAAGTAACGAAGTAACCGACAGCGCCGGACCGGCGCACCGCTCGACAACTCCATGATGCGGTCGGCGACCGGGGGCGGGATCGGTACGCTACTGGGCAGTGTCCCGCTACTACATCACCACCCCGATCTACTACGTCAACGACGCGCCCCACGTCGGCCACGCCTATGCCACCGTCAATGCCGATGCACTGGCCCGCTGGCACCGGCTGATCGGCGACGACGTCTTCTTTCTCACCGGTACCGATGAGCACGGCCAGAAAGTGGCACGGGCCGCTGAAGAACACGGCGTCACCCCCCAGGAGTGGACCGATCAGCTGTCCCCGCGATTCGCGGCGGCATGGGCCGACCTCAACATCTCCAACGACGACTTCATCCGGACCACGGAGCCCCGTCATCATCGGGCCGTGCAGCGGTTTCTGACCAAAATCCATGAGAACGGGTGGATCGTCAAGGACACCTACCGTGGTCTCTACTGCGTACCGTGCGAGCAGTACTACAACGAAGACGAGCTGGTCGACGGCACTCTCTGCCCGGTCCACCTTCGCCCGGTGGAGCTTCTCGAGGAAGACAACTACTTCTTTCGGCTCAGTGCCTTCGAACAGCGGCTGATCGACTGGTATGAGGCGAACCCAGAGGCGGTGGTCCCCGAATCGAAGCGAAACGAGGCGCTGAGCTTCATCAAGGGTGGCTTACGGGACATCTCCATCACCCGGACCTCCATCGACTGGGGTGTCCCGGTCCCGTGGGACGAGCAACACGTCTTCTATGTCTGGTACGACGCGCTGGTCAACTATCTGACCGCCATTGGGTATGGCCAGGACATGGAGCGGTTCGAGCAGTGGTGGCCATCGGTTCACCATCTCATCGGCAAGGAGATCATCCGGTTCCATTGCGTGTGGTGGCCCGCCATGTGCATGGCCGCCGGCATCGACCCTCCGGCGCACGTGCAGGTCCACGGATGGTTACTGGTCAGCGGCGTCAAGATGTCGAAATCCAGCCTCAACAAGATCTCTCCCGGCGAGCTCACCGCCGAATTCGGCGTTGATGTGGTGCGCTATCACCTGCTGAGAGATACCCCGTTAGGGTCGGACGGGGACTTCTCAGCTGAAGGGATAGCCAGTCGTTACAACACCGACTTGGCCAACAATCTGGGGAATCTCTTGTCGCGGGTAGCCACGGTGGTCGGATCCAAATGCGGAGGAACGGGTCCCGCTCCGGACCCCGAGAGTCGTCTGGCATCGGTGGCGGTCGAAGTGGTGTCCGAGGTGACCGACGCGTGGAACGCCGGGCAACCCCATCTGGGCCTCGAAGCGACCTGGAGACTCCTACGGGAGACCAACGCCGAGTTGGAGACCGCCGAGCCCTGGAAGGCCGACCCCGGCCCGGGTGTCGACGCAGTATTGGGCAGCGCCCTCGAGGTACTCCGCCTGGTGTCGGTCCTGGTTGTGCCGGCCATGCCCGCCACCGCCGAGCAGATATGGCGACGGATCGGACTCAGCGGATCTCCGGCTGACCAGCGCCTGCCCGAGGCAGCCGTTTGGGGCGGCTATCCCGGGGGCCTGGACGTGGAGAAGGGTGCCCCGCTCTTTCCACGACGGAAATGAGCCTCACCGGGGCGAATCTGGGTGCCACGGGCAGTGACGGACACCAGGGCGGCCGGCCCAACGATGCCGTCGTCGAGTGGTTTGACTCGCACTGTCATCTTCAATCGGACTACCTCGCAGACGAAGAAGGGGCCGGGGGTCAAGAGGCGGAGACCCATCGAGAGCCTCATGCCACCCGACTGGCCGCGACCATTGCCCGGGCATCGGAAGCCGGGGTGACCCGGATGGTCTGCGTGGGAACTGACGCCACCACCTCCCGGGAGGCAGTGGATCTGGCCCGGAGAATGGCCCGAGCCGATTCGGTGGCTACGGCTGTGGGGGTCCAGATGTGGGCAACCGTTGGGCTTCATCCTCACGATGCCATCAACGGAGTGGAGACCTTGGACTCCATCCTCGGTGCCGAACTGCCGGATCTGGGGGTCGGATCGGACGCCGGTTCAGCCGTCGGATCGGACGCCGGTTCAGCCGTCGGATCGGACGTCGGTTCAGCCGTCGGATCGGACGCCGGATCGGACGTCGGATCGGACGCGAATAATCCATCGACAATTGTGGTCGGTATAGGAGAATGCGGACTCGATTATCACTACGATCATTCACCGCGCGACGCGCAGCGTGCCGCGTTCGCCGCACAGATTGGATTGGCCTTCCGCCACCGCCTGGCCCTGGTGATCCATACCCGCGAGGCATGGGACGACACTATCGATATCCTCGTCGCCACCGGCGTCCCTGAGCACACCATCATCCACTGCTTCACCGGAGGACCCGAGGAGGCTCGCCGCTGTCTCGACCTCGGGGCATCGCTCTCCTTCAGTGGGGTGGTTACTTTCAAAACCGCGGTCGAAGTCCGGGAAGCGGCCCAAATCTGCCCGATTGACCGCCTGTTGATCGAAACGGACTCCCCGTTTCTGACCCCGGTGCCCCATCGTGGATCACCCAACGAGCCCGCCCGGGTACCCCTGGTGGGAGCAACAATTGCCGCCGTCAAAGGGGTAAGCAGAGAGTTGGTGGCTGAGGTCTCGACCCGCAATGCCAGAGCCAGTTTCGGCTTGTGAAATTGTGCACTAACTGTTACCAGCGGTAACCATTTTGGCGTCCCGCGTTTGATTCGCGCGCACAAACCTGTCTAGCGTATTGCTTACGGCCGCTGTTTATAGCGGTCGATTTCATTTAAGTCGGCTTGGAGGAGACGGCTTGAATGTGTCCATATACGTCCCCAACGAAGGTGGAGTTCTGAGGACCTCAATCGAACGGAGTGGTCGGCCCGGTGCCGCACTACTCCTCTGTGGAGCGCTACTTATCGTGCCGCTCATCGTCATCCAAACCGGTTCGAATTTGTCTGCGTCCGGGCCCGGCCACGGCCACGCGCACCAAGCGTCGGCCCCGCCAAGCCATGGGGGGTACTTCCCTGCCTGGCAACTGGCTGCAGACAGCATCAAGACATCCGGCCCCGCGGGCACAGCGGCCGGTGGCGTGAACGCAACGGCCACCCCACCAACCACGGTGGCGACCCCTCCACCCACCACCCCACCGACCACGGTGCCGGCCCACATCTACTCCGCGCCGACCACCCAGGTTCAGCGGGTGTGGACCCCACCGACCACGGTGCCGGCTCCGACCACCACCCAGGCTCCTCAGGCCGCCCCGGCCGCCGCCCCGGCTCAGGCCCCAGCGGCCAACTCGAGGACGGGCGTCGTCACCTACTACGACGCCACCCCCGGAACGTGCGCCAGCCCCACGTTGCCGTTCGGCACGGTGGTGACCATCACCAATCCCGCAAACGGGAAGACGGTCAGCTGCACAGTGGACGACCGCGAGGCCGATACGTCGCGACAGATCGACCTGGCCACTGACACCTTCGCTCAGATCGCCCCTCTGTCCCAGGGGGTCATTTCCAATGCCGAGCTGAGCTGGTGACACACTGAGCGTGTGACCCACCGCCGAGCAGACATCCATGCACTGCTTGAGGCAAATGATCTCCATCCCAGTCGGGCCCTCGGACAGAACTTCGTGGCCGACGGCAATACGGTTCGGAAAATTGTCCACCTGGCCGGTATCGGTCCGGGATCCCGGGTGGTGGAGATCGGCGCCGGTCTCGGATCATTGACGTTGGCGTTGGCCGAGGCGGGCGCTTCCGTGACCGCCGTGGAGATCGATCGGCACGTACTTCCGGTGCTCCGGTCCCAGGTCGAACCACTCGGTGTCCGGGTTATCGAGGCAGACGCACTGTCGCTCGACTGGCAGGCCCTCTTGGAAGATGAGATCGGCGCCGATGCCGAGGGCGGGTCTTCGGACGCGGCATGGTCCCTGGTGGCCAATCTCCCTTACAACGTGGCCGTTCCGTTGGTCATCCGGGTACTAGAGGAGGCGCCGCAGGTCTCATCGTTGCTGGTCATGGTCCAACGTGAGGTCGGCGAGCGGTTGGCGGCCGAGGCCGGAGATGAGGCGTACGGGGCGGTATCGGTGAAGGTGGCCTATTGGGCTCGCGCCTCTGTGGTCGGCAGGGTACCGGCTTCGGTCTTTATCCCCCGTCCCAAGGTAGAGTCGGTGCTGGTGCGTCTGGACCGCCGGCCGCCTCCAATGGGAGACAGTGCCAACGTGTCGTACGACCGTCTGTTCGCTGTCGTCCGAGCCGGCTTTGCCCACCGTCGCAAGATGCTCCGCCGTTCCTTGGACGGGCTGGTTCAATCCGAAGCATTCGAAGCGGCAGACATCGCACCGACCGCCCGGGCGGAGGAACTGGGCCTGGACGAGTGGGGGAGACTGGCGGCGTGGAACCCGACGGAACCGAGCGTCTCGTGAGACAGGGTGATTCCGGGGAGCGCAGTGGGCACGACCAGACCAGCGAGACCGGTGGCACTACCGAAGTGTCGGCTCCGGCCAAACTGACTCTGTCGTTGACGGTCACGGGGGTCCATCCCGACGGGTATCACGAGATCGAATCCGAAATGGTCACTCTCGACCTGGCTGACACGCTGGAGATCGGCCTGGGGGACGGGCTCACCATCGAGAGTGGAGAAAGGCCTCGTGACGCTGAAGTTTCGGGCTCACCCGATGACTTGGCGGCCGATGTTTCGGCGCTCTCGACCGGCCCCGATAATTTGGTCATTCGGGCTCTGCTTGCCGTCGATCGCGCCGCTCGGGTCCGGCTGATCAAAAGGATCCCGGTGGGTGCCGGGCTCGGAGGCGGATCCGCCGACGCCGCGGCCATCCTCCGGTGGGCCGGAAGCACTGATCTCGACGTGGCCGCGAATCTGGGGGCTGACGTCCCGTTCTGTGTAGCCGGAGGACGGGCTCTGGTGAAGGGCATTGGTGAATCAGTGACACCGCTGGTGCATAAAGACGAGGCGTTCACCCTTCTGCTGCTGCCGTTCGGGGTGGATACCGGTGCGGTCTACAGGGCGTGGGACTCGCTGGCTCTCCAGAGATCGTCTCCGCCAGCGGGTGTAGGTAACAATGACCTCGAGATGCCGGCGATTTCGGTAGAACCCCGGCTTGCCCTCTGGCGTGACGTGTTCGCAACCGCCACCGGAGCGGAACCACGGCTGGCCGGAAGCGGATCGACCTGGTTTGTCGAGGGAACGCCGGAATCGTTGGGGCTCGGCGGTCGACGTTCGCTGGCATTGGGTCGGACGTCGGCCCAGCTCATCAGCGTGAGGACAGTTCCCGCCCAGTACACCCCAGTCCGGTAATCGCCCGCCGCCCTGACGGAGGAGTTCTGCCGTCCGGCTGGCCTGCCCCGCAGGACCAGGGTCAGGATCGTTACAGAGCTACTTGCCCGCCCGGCGCTGCCAGCGGGTGGCCTTCAGCATCTTCTTGTGCTTCTTCTTTCGCATGCGCTTACGGCGCTTCTTGATCAGTGATCCCATGTCGTGCGGCAGGCTAGTCGTCCGGGGCGCTCAGCGCCATGTGAGCCGGCATGACACTCGAGGTTGCTATCCCGGCACTCCGGCAATGAGTGGAATCCAGTACCCGGTGAAGCGATGAGCGATGGTTTCCATCCGGGAGTCCTTGGCATGGGTAGAAGCCTTGGCACCACAGGAGTCTGCGATCCCATAGTGACACCGGCGAACCGGGCTGCCGCCACCAGACCCAACCCGAATCCAAAGACCCGCTATTCCTCGAGACCTGCCTCCTTGGGAGGAGTGATCTCAGGAAGGCTGAATCGGAACAGTGCGCCACCACCAGGCGCCTGTTGCGCCTCCACTGATCCTCCCTCCTCCCGAGCCACCTGGGCGACGATGGCCAGGCCCAAACCGGAACCCGGGAGGCCACGGGCAGTAGGGGCCCGGTAGAAACGGTCGAAGAGGTGATCGATGTCGGATTCGTCGATGCCGTGACCGTGATCCCGAACGATCACCGTCCCGCCCGAGCAACTGATCTCAACCGAACCTCCGTCCGGGCTCCACTTGAGGGCATTGTCGAGCAGGTTCCCGATGGCCCGTTCGATGCGAGGCTTCGAGCCCATGACCCACGATGGTGCGATGAAGGCATTGAACGTCACTCCGCGACTGCGCCCATGAGTGGTGGCGACTCCGACCGTTTCCTCCACCACTGCATGGAGTCCCACCGGCTCTGAGATCGGGGGAGGTTGCTCCCCCCTGGCCAGCTCGGCCAAGTCGGCAACCACGGTGGTCAGTTCATCGAGCTGGGTAAGGACGTCACCGATCAGCACCTCGCGTTCGACCGGCTCGAGCTCATCCATGCGACGCGCCACTTCCATATTGGTCCGAAGGCTGGTCAGTGGGGTCCGCAGTTCGTGGGATGCGTCCAATACCAACTGTCGTTGCGAGTCGCGGGAGGAGTCGAGGGCTTCCAGCAAGCGGTTGAACGCCCGTCTCAGGCGTCCCAACTCGTCCATCCCGCCGGGGTCGAGCCTCCGCGAGACGTCAGTCGTATCGGCCAACTCCTCCACCGTGGAAGTGAGGCTGTTGAGGGGCCCGAGGACAGCGCGACCCACCACCAGACCGAGTAGCACAGCCAGGGCCACCCCCAGAAAGGCGATGATCCACAACGCCAGGGCCAGATGGCCCAGCTCCTGGTTCACCCCGGTGAGGGGGGAGCTCATCTGCAGAGCTCCCCCCGCAGGCATCTCATATGAGTACGAGTTGTAGCCTTCCTGGTAGTGGTAGCCGGGGGCGAGTGGCACTACCAATTCTCGGGCTTCGGTTGTTGTCCCGTTGTTGCCAACGGTGGTGGAGAAGAAAAGGGGTGAACCGTTTCCTTGTGACGCTGCCATCTGTTTGACCGCCGCCGGAATGGGGAGCGATTGGGGGTCGTTCGGATTGACGGCACCGTTCGCCCACACGACCTGTGAGCATTGGCCGGCGGTGGTGGGGCTGCAGGCATTGGGAATGTTTTGCTGGTTCACGTTGAACTGCGCCCCTTGCGAGAGGTTGACGTCGATCGATCCCACCAACGAGTTGTGGGCCACCACGTAGGCGGCGATCGAGCCGAGGACCACCGCCATCATCACGGCGATGGTTGCCGCCATCACCAGGCGAGTGCGGAACGTCATGTTTCACGCAGTACGTAGCCGACACCCCGGGCAGTGTGAATGAGCCGAGGTTCGGCGGCTTCTTCGGTCTTGCGCCGCAGGTAGCCCACGTAGACCGCCAGTGAGTTGGTGCCGGAGTCGAAGGTGTACCCCCATACACGGTCGAGGATCATCTCGCGGGTCAAGACCTGGCGAGGGTGACGAAGCAACAGTTCGAGCAGGTCGTACTCGATCCGGGTGAGCGAGAACTCGCGTGTACCCCGGGAGGCGACGCGGCTGGCCGGGTCGAGACTGAGGTCGGCGAACCGGAGAATTTCATTCGAATCATCGTGGCGACGGCGCAGGAGTGCCCGCAACCGGGCCAGAAGCTCGGCGAGGGCAAATGGCTTCACGAGGTAATCGTCGGCGCCGGCATCGAGTCCCTGGACCCGATCGCTGATGGCATCGCGGGCCGTCAGCATCAGGACCGGGGTGTCGTCGCCCGCGGCCCGAAGGCGTCGGCAGACTTCGAGTCCATCAATGGTCGGCAACCCGATATCGAGGACTACCGCGTCCGGGGGCCGGATAGCGATGTCTTCGAGGGCCTGCGGACCGTCGATGGCCAACGACACGTCGTACCCCTCGAGTTTCAGCGCCCGGTGCAGCGCCCCGCTCACAGCTGGATCGTCATCGACGACAAGCACCCTCATCAGGGCGGGAGCCTACCGGGGCAATCCTTCGAGTCCGTGGCACGGGTGGGATCGGCGCCGGAGGCCGTGGCAAGTCCGTGACCCAGGTGGCGCAGGCGGCGGCACAGGCGGCGGCGTACCTACCTCGTGGTCCAGACCACCGGCGGACCACCGGCGGACCACCGGCGCAGCACCGATCGTTGCCAAGCGGCGTTGTCCATCGCCTAACCTGGAGTCACACCCACCTATCCATCAGGTGAACGTTCCGAGGTAGTTCAATCGGCAGAACGCTGGCCTTTGGAGCCAGATGTTGGAGGTTCGAGCCCTCCCCTCGGAGCCGAGATTCGCCCGATTCCGATTTCCGATTGATATCGACCCGGACGGATCGCTTCCGACTTACCCCTTGGGATTACGGGACCGGCTGCGCAGCCGTCCCCGGATGGCCTGGTCGAGGATGACCTTGCGTAGGCGCACCGACTTCGGGGTCACCTCGACACATTCGTCGTCGGCGATGAACTCCAGGGCTTGCTCCAGTGAGAGCAGCAACGGAGGCGTGAGGCGGATGGCCTCGTCGGCGGTGGCCGACCGCACGTTGGTGAGCTTCTTCTCCTTGATCGGGTTGACGTCCATCTCCTCATCCCGGGCGTTCTCTCCGATCACCATGCCCTCGTATACCTCGGTACCCGGGCCGACGAGCAGCATGCCCCGCTCCTGGAGACTCATCAGTGTGTAACCGGTGGTCATCCCTCGCCTGTCGGCCACCATCGAGCCGTTCCGCTTGGTCTTGAGCTCGCCGTGCCATGGCTCCCACCCGTCGAAGACATGGTGCAGCATGCCGGTGCCCCGGGTCGCGGTCATGAACTCGGTGCGAAAGCCGACCAGGCCGCGGGCGGGTACCCGGTAGTCCATGCGGACCCATCCGGTGCCGTGGTTGACCATCTCGATGAGCGTGGCCTTGCGGAGCGCCATCAACTGGGTCACCACACCGAGATAGTCATCGGGAACATCGATGGCCACCCGCTCCATGGGCTCGTTGAGTTTGCCGTCGATCTCCCTGGTAACCACCTGGGGTTTTCCCACCGTCATTTCAAAACCCTCGCGCCGCATGGTCTCGACCAGCACCGCCAACTGGAGCTCGCCCCGGCCTTGGACTTCCCAGGTGTCGGGGCGTTCGGTCGTGTTGACCCGCAGGGCCACGTTCCCGACCAGTTCGGCATCGAGCCGGCTGAGGATCTGGCGGGCGGTGAGTTTCGAACCGTCGGTGCCGGCCAATGGCGACGTGTTGATCCCGATGGTCATGGATAAGCTGGGTTCGTCCACGGTAATGACGGGCAGGGGCCTCGGATCGTCAGGATCGGCCAGGGTCTCACCGATGGTGATCTCCGCCATACCTGCCACCGCGGCGATCTCACCCGGGCCGGCTTCGGCGGCGTCAACCCGGTCCAACGCATCAGTGATGTAGAGCTCGGTGATCTTGGTCCGTTCGATGGTCCCGTCCAGCTTGCACCAGGCCACCGTGGAACCCTTGCGGAGAGTGCCGTTCCGGATTCGGCAAATAGCCAGTCGGCCCAGATAGGGGGAAGCGTCGAGGTTCGACACGATGGCCTGCAAGGGAACATCCGTGTCGAACTGCGGGGCCGGGATGCTGTCCAAAATGGCCTGGAACAACGGTTCGAGGTCAGTTCCTTCCACGCCCCGTTCGGTGGCGGCCCACCCGGCCCGGGCATTGGAGTAGAGGATGGGGAAGTCGATCTGATGCTCGTCGGCATCGAGATCCAAAAACAGCTCCTCCACCTCGTTGACAACTTCTTCGATTCGGGCGTCGGGACGATCGACCTTGTTGACCACTAACACCACCGGCAGTCGTGCCTGAAGGGCTTTGCGGAGGACGAATCGGGTCTGGGGGAGGGGTCCTTCGGACGCGTCGACCAGGAGCAATACCCCGTCGACCATTGTCAATCCGCGTTCCACTTCGCCGCCGAAGTCGGCGTGACCCGGCGTGTCGATAATGTTGATCTTCACCCCGCCATGGAGCACCGCAGTGTTCTTGGCCAGGATTGTGATGCCCTTTTCGCGCTCGAGATCACCGGAGTCCATGACCCGTTCGTTGACCGACTGATTGGCCCGGAAGGCACCGGACTGCCAGAGCATGGCATCGACCAGCGTCGTCTTCCCATGGTCGACGTGGGCCACGATGGCCACATTGCGGATGTCGTCACGGGTGTGCATAGGCATAAGGAGAGCAGGATACTCTCGCTGGCTAGGGGCACCGACCGGCTGTCGGCCGGCACCGACCGGCTGTCGGCCGGGACCGACTGCCGCCGACAGGGGCGCTACCGCCGTCGACCCAGTGATCCGGCGGTCAATACGACTTGGGCAGGCCCAATGAGTGCTGAGCCACGAAATTCAGGATCATCTCGCGGCTGACGGGAGCAATTCGAAGAAGTCGGGCCATGCCCCACAGGTCGGCGAGCCCGTACTCGGACGACATGCCGTTGCCTCCGTGGGTCTGAATTGACTGATCGAGCGCGGCCAGGGTGGCCTCGGCCGCCGCGTACTTGGCCATGTTGGCCACCTCGCCCGCCGCCGGGGAGTCGCCGTCGAAGTCACAGAGCCACGCAGCCTTGTCGGTCATCACCCGGGCCAGTTCGACCTCGATCTTGGCCTTGGCCAGCGGGTGGGAGATGCCCTGATGGCGCCCGATGGGTGTTCCCCACACCTCTCGCTCACGGGCGTAGGCGGACGCCTTGTCCAACACGTAGCGGCTGATGCCATTGGCCATGGATGCCGACAGGATGCGTTCCGGATTGAGGCCGAAGAAGACCTGGCGCAGCCCTTCGCCCTCCGCCCCGATGAGCCGGTCCTCCTCGACCTCGACATTGTCGAAGAACAAGGTGAACTGCTTCTCCGGCGCGGTGATCTCCACCGGGAGGACCTGCTTCTCGAGTCCTGGTGTATCGGTGTCCACTACGAACAGGGACATCCGTCCCCGACCGGTGTCGGGGTCCACGCCCGATCGGGTGACTACCAGAATCGCCTCGGCTTCGTCTACCCCCGAGATGTAGTACTTCGTCCCGTTGAGCCGGTAGATGTCCCCGTCTTTGGCGGCGGTGAGTGACAGGTTGTGCGAGTTAGAACCGGCATCGGGCTCGGTGATGGCGAAGGCCATCTTCAGTTCGCCGGTGGCGAAGCGGGGGAGCCAGCGCTGCTTTTGGGCGTCAGTCCCGAATTTGGCGATGATGGTGGCGCAGATGGCCGGCGATACCACCATGATCAAGAGTGGGCAGCCGGCGGCGGCCAGTTCCTCGGCCACCAGGGCCAGTTCAGTGATGCCGCCCCCGCCACCGCCGTACTCCTCGGGCACGCTGACCCCGAGGAACCCGGGCTCGGCCATGGCGTTCCACAGCTCTTCGGTGCGCTCATCGGCCCGGGCCTTGGCTACGTAGTACTCGTGTCCGAACTTGGAGGCGATGGCACTGACCGCCTCGCGCAGCATCAGATGCTCGTCGGATTGTTTGAAGTCCATGGTGCTACTCCTTTGGCCGTTCAGGGGGATCAGCGCGATCAGGCAGGAGGCTGACCGGGATGTCGACCAGCCGGCTCCGAAGGTACTCGCCCAGGCTCTTGGCCTGAGGGTCGGGGCGGGTAGATGAGGCTACCCCTTCCCCCAACAGGCCCACCACCACGAAGTTGATGGCACGCAGCTTGGGAAACCCGAATCGCTGGACGACGAGATCATCGGCTTCGGGTAGCAGGCTCCGGAACCGGTCGACGGTCAGGAAGGCATCCAACCATGCCCACCCGGCATCGGATCGAGCCCACAATCCCACGTTGGCGTTGCCCCCTTTGTCACCCGAACGAGCCCCGATGATGGTCCCTAAGGGCAGGTGCTCGGTGGGACCGGCCGCGGGCACAGCGGCCGGGGTCGCCTCCTCGTCAACCGGATCGGACTCGCCGGTGACCAGATAGGCCGTGTGGGGAACCGCCACCCGCCGGCCGCCGGTGTGGACCACCTCGGGAATCACCAGATCGGCCGGAACCAAGGTCCGCCAATAGACACCGTAGGTGGAACCTGCCGTGGGAAGTGAGGTCAAGTGGAGCCCGGGAAACCCGGCCAGGGCCAACTCGGTGGCGGCATCGGAGAACGCCCGCCCCACCCGGTCCCCATCGGCATCCTTCACGGTGATCCGTAACTGGGCCGCCGCCTCGGCGTTGATGGGAGCATCAGGCTTGTCGGTGCGAATGAGCCGGGTGTCGTACTCGGCGAAGCTCTCGGGTCCGCCCAGCTTCGCGTCCAGGGCGGCCAGGGTGAGCTCGGCCTTGGCTTCGATGTCCAACCCGGTGAGGACGAAGGTCATGGTATTGCGCCACCCGCCCAACAGGTTGAGGCAGACCTTGATGCGCTCGGGGGCGGGCCGTCCCCTGATCCCCGAGATCCGTGCCCGGTCGTCACCGGCGGCGGCCAAGTCCAAGGTGTCGAATCGGGCCACCACATCGGTATTGGGATACTCGGGCCCGGCGATCTCATAGAGCAGCTGGGCGGTGACCGTGCCGATCGACACTTCGCCACCGGTACCCGGGTGCTTGGTGATGATCGACGAGCCGTCCTCGGCGACTTCGGCGATGGGAAAGCCCGGGTGCTCGAGCCCAGGGACCTCGGTGAAGAAGGCGTAGTTGCCCCCGGTGGCCTGAGGCCCGCACTCGATCACGTGACCGGCTGCCACCGCCCCGGCCAGTCGGTCCCAGTCGGTGGGGGACCATCCGTGGTGCCAGGCGGCCGGGCCCACCACCAGCGACGCGTCGGTGATCCGGGGACAGATGACCACGTCGGCACCGTTGGACAGCGCCTCCACGATGGGCCAGGCCCCGAGGTAGGCGTTCGCCGTGACCACCTTGTCGGTGGCTTCGGCCAGGAGTTGACCGGTGTCGAGGTGACTGAGCGGGTGCCCGTGGCGTTGCAACTCGTCGATACGCGGCATGAGGTCATCGTCTTCGACGTGGGCCACCGACACCGAGAGCCCGAGCCGGTCCGAGAGGAGCCGGACCTGTTCGGCCAGCCGGCTGGATTGAGGCCACCGGCGTTGGTGACCACCTTGATGCCGCGATCCGAACAGGTACCGAGCACCGCCTCCATTTGGAAGAGAAAGGTGCGAGCCCAACCCTTGGAGGCGTCGCGTTGGCGACTCTTCCACAGGATGAGCATGGTCAGTTCGGCCAGCCAGTCGCCGGTGAGGAAATCGATGGGCCCACCGTCGACCATCTCTGTGACCGCGGACAGACGATCGCCGTAGAACCCCGAACAGTTGGCGATGCGCAGCGGTGCGGTCACGATTCAGAGTCTTCCATCACCATCGTCACCATCATCACCACCAGCACCTGCCCGGTCTCGACCTGATCGCCCACCGATACATCGACTTCACTGACCGTGCCGGCGGCGGAGGCGTGAATGGCATGCTCCATCTTCATGGCTTCGAGCACGACCAGCAGCTGTCCCGGCTCCACCTCGTCCCCTACGGCCACCGCCACTCGGACCACCCCACCCGGCATCGGCGCCAGTGAGGATCCCGGAGCCACCTGACTGCCGGGGATGGGGAACCGCTCGTGCTCGACCAACACCGATGACCCGTCGCTTCCGTCCACGTAGGTGGTCCTACCCACCCGCTCGAGGCGGTACCGACGGGTGATGTTCTCGACGGTGAGGGCGACCATCCCCGGCTCCGCCGACACGACCCGTACGTCGACCGGAGTGCCGTCGATCTCGACCTGGTCCAGTCGCTGCCCCGAGCGATCGAACCGATAGCCCACGGCCACCACGCCGTGGTGGGAATCGAAGGTGGAGACCTGCAACGCCGAGGGGCTGTTCCGGAAGCCGGTGGGGATGTGGGGTTGTACACGGGCCTGCGACCGGCGCTGGGCCTGGGCACCGAGGGCGGCAGCCAGCGCGTGCCGTTCGGTCGCCGCCCGGTCGGCCAGGGGCTCGGCCAGGGTGCCGAGCCCAACACGATCGAGAAAGCCGGTGTCGGTGTCCCCTCGTCGGAAGCCGGCGTGGCGAAGGGTCCGGACCAGAAGGTCTCGGTTGGTGGCCACCCCGTGGATCCGGGACCCGTCCAGCGTGGCGGCCAGAGTTGAGGTTGCCTCGTCCCGGGTCGGGGCATGGACGATGACCTTGGCCAACATCGGGTCGTAGTGGGGGCTGACCACGCTTCCCAACTCGACCCCGCTCTCGATCCGGACCCCGCTCTGTGGGCCGCCGATCGGGATCTCGAAACTATGGAGGGTGCCGGTGGAAGGGAGCCACCCCGAGGCGGGGTCCTCGGCGTAGAGACGGGCCTCGATGGCATGGCCGACCGGGCCGGCATCCACGGCGGCGTGGACCTCGGGGGGCAATGCCGCACCTGAGGCGATGAGCAACTGCAAGCGCACCAGGTCGAGGCCGGTGATCGCCTCGGTGACCGGGTGCTCTACCTGCAACCGGGTGTTCATCTCGAGGAAGTACGGATCGCCGTGTTCATCGAGCACGAACTCGACGGTGCCGGCATTTTCGTATCCCACCGCCCGCGACGCCGACAACGCCGCCTCGGTGAGGCGGGCACGCAATTCGGCGGTGACCACCGGGGAGGGCGCCTCCTCGATGATCTTTTGGTGCCGCCGTTGAATGCTGCACTCGCGCTCGAACAGCGCCACCGTGTCCCCGTAGCGATCGGCCAGCACCTGCACCTCGATATGGCGGGGATCCTTCACATACCGCTCGAGGAAGACGGTGTCATCACCGAATGCTGACCGAGCCTCGCGCCGGGCACCGGAGAGGGCCTCGGCCAGGTCCTCGGGTCCGGGGACGATCCGCATGCCGCGTCCACCTCCACCGGCCGACGCTTTGACCAGCAGGGGCCAGCCCAGGGAGTCGACCTCTTCCCCGGTGGGGACGACGTCACCAATCACGGTGATCGACGGCAGAGTCGGGACACCCGCGGTCCGCATCAGTTCTTTGGACCCGACCTTGGAGCCCATGGCATCGATGGCGTCGGCCGACGGGCCCACCCATACCAGGCCCGCCCCGTTCACCGCCCGGGCAGCCGGGCCCGACTCCGACAGAAAGCCGTATCCGGGGTGGACAGCATCGGCGGAGCACCGGGAAGCGGCATCCAGGATGAGATCGATCCGGAGGTAGGTGTCGGCCGGGGAGAAGCCCACCAGTCGGACGGCCAGGTCGGCTTCCGCCACATGAGGGCTGTCGGCGTCTGCGTCGGAATAGACGGCCACGCAGGTGATGCCCATGGCGTGGGCGGAACGCAAGATGCGTCTGGCGATCTCGCCGCGGTTGGCGATGAGCAGGGTGCGGATGGGTGTGACGGTGTGTGGGGTCGGCGGCGTCATCGGTTCTTCGGTCTCACATCCGGAACACGCCGTAGCCACGGGTGCCGGTGATGGGTTGGTTGTCGATGACCGAAAGGCACATGCCGAGCACGGTCCGGGTGTCGCGGGGGTCGATGATGCCATCGTCGTAGAGGCGGGCGGTCAGGAACAAAGGCAACGACTCGGCTTCGATCTGGGCCTCCACCATCTCGCGCATGGCGGCGTCGGCCTCCTCGTCGAACGGGATGCCCTTGGCCGCGGCCGACTGCCGGCCCACGATGGAGAGCACCCCGGCCAACTGAGCCGGTCCCATCACCGCCGAGCGGGCGTTGGGCCAGGCGAAGAGGAAGCGGGGGTCGTAGGCGCGGCCGCACATGCCGTAGTTGCCTGCACCATAGGAGGCTCCGATGTTGACGGTGAGGTGGGGGACCGACGAGTTGGACACCGCATTGATCATCTGGGCCCCGTGCTTGATGATCCCGGCCTGCTCGTACTCCTTGCCCACCATGTATCCGGTGGTGTTCTGCAGAAAGATGAGCGGGACGTCAATCTGATTCGCCAGCTGAATGAACTGGGTCGCCTTGTGGGCCTCTTGCGAGAACAACACACCCCGGTGGTTGGCCAGAATCCCCACCGGGTACCCGTGGATCGATCCCCATCCGGTGACCAGGCTCGCGCCGTACAGAGGCTTGAACTCGTCGAACCGGGAACCATCCACCACCCGGGCCAGTACCTCCCGGGGGTCGAAGGGAACCTTGGGGTCCGCCGAGGCGATACCCAGGAGCTCGTCGGGGTCGTGGACCGGGGGGTCGGCGGGCTGGCTGGGGCCGGCCCCGCGTTTCCGCCAGTTGAGACGGCTGACGATCTGGCGGCCCAATCGGATGGCGTCGGGCTCGTCGACGGCCAGTGCATCGGCCAGGCCCGAGACCCGGGCGTGCATGGAGGCGCCACCCAATTCCTCGTCGTTCGACTCTTCGCCGGTTGCCATCTTGACCAGTGGGGGCCCTCCGAGGAACACCTTGGAGCGCTCCTCGATCATGACTATGTAGTCGCTCATGCCGGGGACGTAGGCGCCGCCGGCGGTGGAGTTGCCGAAGACAAGTGCCACAGTGGGAAGCGTGGCGGCCGACTGCCGGGTGAGGTCCCGGAATGCCCGCCCTCCCGGAATGAACAGCTCGGCCTGGGAGGGGAGGTCGGCTCCGCCCGACTCCACCAGATTGATGGTGGGAAGGCGGTTGGCCAGGGCGATATCCGAACCCCGGGCACCTTTTTTGAAGGTGAACGGGTTCATGGCACCACCTCGGACGGTGGGATCGTTGGCCGAGATGAAACACTCGATTCCCTCCACCACCCCGATCCCGGTGATCGACGAGGCACCCACCGCGAACTGACTGCCCCACCCTGCCAGTGGGCAGAGCTCCAAAAAGGCGGTGTCCCTATCGAGGAGGAGTTCGATTCGTTCGTGGGCGGGCAGCTTGCCCCGCTCCCGATGCCGGGCCACGTACCGCTCGCCACCGCCGGCCCGGGCGGAGGCCAGTTGCTCGTCGACCAGGGCCACGGCCGCCTCCAGGGCGGCCCGATTGGCCCGGTAGGTGTCCGAGGTCACATCGACGGTGGTGGGGAGGGTGGGCATGGTGTTTACCTAGGATGTATGCCGGTGCTGAGGGTATGTGCTGCATACACCCGCCGGACGTGGGAAGAATAGGCCGAATGAACAACGTGGCGTCCAACACGCTGGTACCGATGATGCCTCCGGAGGTTTCCTCATGGTGATTCGTACATTCCCCCAGTCGTATCCCGACGAGTGGGGCTCCCACAGTGACTCGAAACGGGTGAGGGCAGTGGCGACCACGCCCCGGGCCGGCGGATCCGCCCGGCACCTCACCGCGGTGGTGCTGGCGGCGGGTGAGGGAACCCGGATGAGGTCGGCCCGGCCCAAGCCGTTGCACCGGTTGTGCGGCCGCCCCATGGTGCTTCACGTCCTCGATGCCCTGGCCGAACTGTCGGTCACCCGGGTGGTGGTGGTCGTGGGTCATCGGGCGGAATGGGTGACCAAGACACTGATCGAACACGCCCCGGCCGGCATGGCCATCGAGTTCGTCGAACAGGTGGAGCAACGGGGCACCGGTGATGCGATGTCGGTGGCGCTCACCGGGCTACCCGATGACGAAGGTGATGAAGAGAGCGATGTGGTGGTACTCCCGGGCGACACCCCACTGCTGCGACCGACCACTCTGGCGCGCCTGGTCCGCCACCATCGCGAGTCCGAAGCGGCGGCCACATTGCTGACGGCAGAGATCGACGAGCCGGCTGGCTACGGGCGGGTGGTTCGGGGTCGCAATGACAGCGTGGCCCGGGTGGTTGAGCAAGGTGACGCCACCGAAGAGGAACTCGAGGTGAAGGAAGTCAACACTTCGATCTACTGCTTCCGCCGAAGTGTGCTGGCGCCCTCGCTGCGCCGGCTGAGTCCGGCCAACGCCCAAGGCGAGTACTACCTTACCGACGTGGTGGGGGTCCTCTATGAGGCCGGGCACAACGTGGGCTCCATGGTGGTGGTGGACACCATGGAGGTGGCCGGGGTCAATGACCGGGCCCAACTGGCCGTGGCCGAAGCGGAGCTCCGAGATCGGATCAACGAGCGATGGATGCGCCGGGGGGTCACCATGTGGGATCCGGAACGCACCTATATCGACGCCGATGTGCGCCTGGGGACGGACGTGGTGTTGTTGCCGGGGGTAATCCTGCAGGGGACATGCGAGATTGACGAACATGCCGAGATCGGTCCCAACGCTCACCTGGTCGACACCAAGGTGGGGGAGGGTGCGGTGGTGATGGCCAGTGTCTGCCGACGTTCGGTGATCGGGCACGATGCCAGGGTGGGACCGTTCGCCGTCCTGGTGGAGGGTTCGGAGGTTGCCGCCGGTTCGGTGGTGGGAGCCACCGGGGCTGTCGGTTCGTCGTCTGGTCTGTTGTCTGGTCCGGCGACGGGAGCCGGGCCGCCCACCGACGAGCCCACCGACGAGCCCACCGACGAGCCCACCGACGAGCCCAC